>Ga0067045_1027584_pt1 | contig 86123 bp, 48 predicted proteins | sample TerdegcTABiofilm_FD_59184 | JGI IMG/M metagenome (GOLD analysis project Ga0067045, IMG submission 59184) | Combined Assembly of (Gp0054472, Gp0054536) Wastewater bioreactor microbial communities from Singapore -Terephthalate degrading...
AATTCATCAATGGAGCGCATATACCTTTAAGTTGTCCTTGATAAATAGTCTTTTTCCAGAAAACAGGAAAATAGCTATTGGGTAAAATTGTTCCCAATATTTGAAATACCCTTCTTAACATAAAATTTCCTTAGACCAACTGATCCTATACCAATACACTGTAGTCAAAGCAAACGTCCATTAAATAATGTCTCAAAAAAATCACCTTTATAAATTCCGTAAACAATTATAATACCCAAAATGAAAAAGAATATTATGCTTATTATGATTTTATGCAATCTTTTCATTGTTTTTTGATCTTCTTTGTTTAAGATTAAAGCGAGTAGAATAAATCATTGTATCAATTGTTGCTCTTGACTAATATTTCCTTATACGCTCTCAAATTAAAACCTATTATAGCACCAATCACTGGAACAACATAATACCCAATCCAAATTAATGGCATATAACCATTGTTTAGATCAGGAACAAAATGTTTAAAGACATCATGGATTATATAAGTATAAATTGATATAAATAAAGCACTAAATAGAAAAGACACCAAAAACGACCTTCTGCGCCAATACGTTCTACCAACCAGAATCACTGCTACTGAAGCCAGAAAGGCAATCAATACTAAAATACCAATAAAGAATTGTTCTGGTATTGCTATGGAAGCCGGTATAATAAGAGAAAGCAAGATAAGCAATAATTGCGTTCCCATAAATACAAGCATGACACCCCATAAAAACTCACGAATAATTAATAAAAACACATAGTTTGATATTGTTTTTCCCATAAGCTACCCCTAGCATTTGGCAAATAGTGGGAGAGTGTATAAATAGAATCTCCACAGCCTTGATTAGAGTTTATCATCGGATTTGAACTCTATAAAGACAGAGTTTCCCTTTTTCTCCCTGTTTATTTAGTTTAGTTATTGTAAGAAAAAATATAATTAAAAGTTAGCCATTTAATAATCTATCATTTCCCACTCTCAATGTCAACCCTGTTTTATCAAATAGTTTGGGGCATAACTCCATCATCAGCAAAAAAACCAATATAACAAAATCAATGATTCCTGACTTGCAATCATTGTCTTAACAAATTTTTCATGTTCAGGGACATCAACGATAATTGCAATTATGCCATCACAGAGATATAAATGAGCATAAACAAGTTAAATGGTCAAGGCATGTTCTTCCTTTTCTCTAAGGCAATACCTATCAAGGTTTCTAATAATGATGTTTTACCTGCTATTCCAATGATAACTTGCTTTATCTTAATTTCTCTAATGATCAGTTATTGCCCTTTTTTCAAATCATGCTAATTATTACTCTGATTCGGAAGCAATAAAAGGCTCGCAACAAAAGAGACAAAGAATATAAATCCTGAACAATAAAAAATTCCACTTATACCAAATATATCACCTATACGTCCACCAACCGCCGGTCCCATAGACATTCCTATTGAGTATACCGCCTGATAAAATCCCATTGCGGTTGCTTTCTCTTCGCGCTGAACCCCTTGTATTGCAAGCCCCATCAGAATAGGGTTAGCAAGTCCTCGTCCAAGCGTTCCGATTCCATAAAGTAATATTAGCAGAAACGCGCTAGTTATATGCGTTGTAATTGTTGTTACAATCGCTATTGAGATAAATGCGAAACTCACTGTAGCTTTGTAACCGAATTTCGGAGCCACATAAGTTCCTGCCAAAAAAGTTGATATTGTCATGGTAAAATGAATGACAAACATCAAAATACCTATCTGGTTTTCTGTCATGCCAATATCAAGTGCATAAACAGATAAAAATCCATAGGTTGTTACAAACACCGAAAAATTGCTTAATGATGTAATTACCGATACAGTTATAAGTCGCTTATTCGATGCGACATGGGCAAGACGGCTGAATGAGAATTTATTACGAAGCGTAATCTTTTTCTCAGAAACAGGAAGCATAAGCAATAAGCCGATAACTGCAAAAACCGCCCCAAGATAGAATGTTGATGTATAGCTATATCTTCCAGCAATATTTCCTCCAATATAGGTGCTAAACATTTGAGCAAATCCAGTGCAAAAATTTATATGACTCATAGCCCTTGTTGACTGAGAGTCGTCAAAGTAACTGGAATACATAACAGTAAAAGCGACCCACATTGACGCAGAAACACCTGATAACCCCCTAAATATAAATAAAATCCAAGGATTGGGCGCAAGTGCCATCCCAATACAACTAATGATGGTAAAAACAAATCCGCTTAATGCAAATGGCTTGCGTATACCGAGCCTATCTGACCAAATGCCTATTGGAAAGCGAAAAAGGAATTGTGTTAATCCATACGAAGCAACAACAAATCCAACGACTGTTAATGACCCGCCGAGATTCTTTGCATGTGGAGAAAGTATTGGAACAAATGTATATAGCGAAAACCAAAAGAACGCTGTGCTTACGAGTAATAAGTATTTTTCAATATTGGTTGCTTTTTTTTCATTAATTTCTTGCATTAAAAGTCCTCTTGCTTTATTTGATCACTATTGGTATTGAAAATTTATGTAATCTTTTAGTCTTTCACATATTCACGCCAGTAGGCAACAGACTCCCTCAGATCAGATAAGACTCTACCTTCTGCGGGATACCTTTCCCTGTGTGAAACCTCAAGCAAGAGAACGACATCCTCCGCACCTGAGCGTTCAATCGCGTTTAAGACTTTTTCAGGTGTGATGATCCCCTTTTGATTATAGTCTTTTGCAAATGGCCAATGTCCGCTTTTATCTGCTGAACTTTGTTTGATATGTATTACAGGTGATAGTTGAGAAAATTCCTCAAGCCAAGCATACGGATCAATATCTCTTGGATCGCCTGATAATGCAAATCCATGATCTACATCCAGACAAAGCAATATTGGTATCTTTGCACCATCGTTGACACGATTATATAACTCCCAAGTTTCTTTTATAGTGCAAGCCATTTCACGAGGTATAGACATCGGCTCAAACATAAGGAATTCTAATCCAGCTTCATAGGCAAATTCTGATAGCTTTTGCCAAAGTTCAATTGCAGATTTAGTAACTGATCCCCTACGCTTCTCATCTTCTAAATCGGTAACAGACATTATACCAAAATGGCTACCAACCCCTCTAACGCCAAGCTTTAATGACATCAATATAAAATCCTTGAACCACTGAAACCATGCGTCTCTTACGATAGGATCAGGGTGCATAAGATGATTGACTCTGGTAAACATGCTTGTAAAGGTTGTATCTATCTTTACATTATATTTCTCAGATAGATTCAAAATCTTATCAACCTGATTTTGAATAACCCTATATGGAAGAAATGGATTCAACAAGTCCGCTACGAATTGAACATATCTAAGCCCAAGTTCCTCACCAACAAACCGAATCCATACTTCTGGTTCAGGAAAACGATTTATTGCAAATCCTGCGTTAACTCCTAATTTGACCTGCATCTAATATATTACTCCTTTTTATTTTCTTTTATCTGATTAAGCCTTTCACGAGCAAAGCTATTCTTTGGATTCATTTCCAAAACTTTGGTAAATTGCTTTTCTGCCATATCAACTGCGCCTTTTTCAGCATAAAGCAATCCCAATGCAAATATTGCGTCTGTGCTTCTGGGATTGCTAATAACTGCCTTATTAAATTCATTTATTGCTGCATCAAGCATCCCCTCGTTTGCATATTGACGACCTATTTCATAATGAATATCGCTAGTAAAAAATAGAAAGTCTTTTCTAGTAAAAACAAGTATTAACAAAAATGCCGTAATTATTGCTGCTATTTTGCGAAAACTAAAGATCGGATTTGTATACCTCAAAACTTCGGAATTACCAGCAATGGCTTTATCTACAAGGCTTAACCTTTCAAATATTGATGGATGCGTCCTAAATATTTCTGCAAAACGGGGCATATGTAAAGGAATATGATTTATTCTAGATACTTTGATTAACGCGCTTTTGAATAACTCTGGATTATCCAAAACGCTTATAGCATAAAGATCCGCCTGACGCTCAAATTGCCTAGAAAAATAACGAAAGATGAATATAAAATATATGAAAAAAACTGAAATTGTAGCTATTGCACCTAACAAAGCGGATGCCAAAGTCCCAAAATGAATATCTTTGAATAATGGATGAAATATTGCATAAACAAACGCAAAAAAGACAAGGTATCCAAAGGAATAAAGCATATAAGTCAAAATATGCCTATACTTTATATGACCAAGTTCATGGGCGATAATTGCCTCTATTTCATCTATACTAAGATTATCTAATAATGAATCAGTTATGAATATATATCTTGACTTTGGTAATAATCCAGCCATTCCCGCATTGGCGAAATTCTTATCACCTATTTCCCATACCAGAATATCTTTATATTTTAGCCTAGTTCTTTTGGCAAGTGCTTCTATTCTTCGACGAACCTCACCATCAGGTAATATAGCTGTTTTCCATATATGGCGTATAAAGTATGGTGATTTAATAAACATTATCAGAGAAATAGAAAGCACTATCAACCAATATATGTAATATTGCTTTATAAAAAATATCCTAATACTTAAAGGTGTGTGTTCAATTATATCCGATATAAGAAGGCTTGCACCAAATGGTATTGATGGTAAGAGCATGAGTTTTAGATCAGGTAATAAAAAATCTTTTCTTGATGGGGATCGACCAAACATAAGGCGATTTAATTTATATATGCTCAAACGGTTCAGCAAAATAGAAAAAACCAGGGGGATTATACAGATCATCAACCTAATATTTGTGAAATTAAAGAAATAAAGAAATTTTCTTATGATTATAGGGGTTTGTAAATAATATATCTGTGCAACAAATCCACATAGTGCAAGTATACCAAATGGAAGACCATAATGATATGGCTCTCGTATAAAAGCTCTAAGTCTGCTAAATCTATTAATATATCTTGACAAAGTTACTCTTGCAAAAGCATAGAGTAAAATACTTGGTGCGATAGTAAAGAGCAATAGAAGGAATATTATTAAATATGGGTTTGTAATATAGGATTTTCCATTTTGGGGTGAGGAAAAAAACAGAAATATAAGTCCTGATGTAAATATCAGGGCAGATTGAGTTATCATTAATTAGCTCTCCATGCTATTTGGAATTATTTTTATAATTATCAAGCAGTTTTTCCGCATAGTTTCTTATATCTTTACCAAATTCCTCATCTTCAAAAGCAAAGGTTAGGAACGTCTCAAAGTAGGTTCTGAAACCACCGACATCAAATCTAACATCATCAGAATCAAGTCTTATTCCCCAAATTTCATGTTTATCCATTAATAATCGTATTGAATCGGTTATTTGATATTCGCCTTTATTTAATGGTGTTTCTCTTATGGCGTCAAATATTTCAGGATTGAAGGCATATCTTGCAGATATTGCCAAATCGCTTGGTGCTTCATCAATTGAAGGCTTTTCTATCAAGCCATTAAGACGAAATTCTGAGCCGTAATCATGCTCTTTATCTATTGATGCAATTCCATATTTTGTAACATTTTCTCTACTTACCTTTCGAAATGCTATTGTAACGCTGGATTTTCTTTTTTCATGTGTATCTATAAGTCTTTTTAGGAGTGCCCCCGACTGTGGTGATTTAATGATTGCATCTCCAAGACAAACAATAAAAGGTTCGCCATTTACGAAATTTTCAGCAAGGCTGATGGCATGTGCAGTGCCTTTTTGCTCACTTTGACGGGTATAAAACATCTGAACATTATGTTCTTCATATTCAAGAGTTTCTATGAGATCAAAAGATTTTTTTTCCCTTAAACATCTCAATAGTTCCATATCTCGATCAAAGTGATCTTCAATTGCTCTTTTTTTCTGACCTGTGATGATTAATATTTGCTTTATTCCTGCGGATTCCAATTCTTCAACAACATATTGTATAGTGGGCTTACGACCAACTGGAAGCATCTCTTTGGGCTGAGACTTTGTCGCTGGTAACATCCTTGTCCCTAACCCCGCAGCTGGAATTACAGCTTTGTTTATTGGCATATATTAAATCCCCCAATATTATTCAACCATTATTATATTACTGACATCATTTTTTTATAGCCAAGATAACGGTCCTGAATTTTATTAAATCTTTGTTCTATAAGATTTTTTGAATCAAGTTGATTTATTTGTTGAAATTCCATTTGAATATCTTTTTGCAATTCATCATTTGTATTGCTAAAAATAATCTTGTCAATTATATTTAAATTAAGCAATTCTTGGGCTTTTATTTGCTTTATTTCTGATTGGCTTGGCTCAGTAAAATCTGATGTTCGATGAAATGGAAACATAAAAATTGAATGATCAAAGGTCAAAATCCTATCAACTGCACATAACTCAAATGAAAAAAAGCTATTATATGCTCCTACAATTATTGCAATAATAGGAACACTTAGATTTATCATCTTTTCCTGAACTTTCGCAAGAAATTCATCATTCTTTTGTTGATGTGGCGCTGGTAAAACATGAAATTCCATTATATCGATAATTATTATAACAGGTTTATTAAAAGTTTCTGCCAAATCCAATAAGCGTAGACTCTTACGGTATCCATCAGAATTAGGCAGTCTGATCTGATTAGAATCTTTATCACTTTTATACCCAATAACAACAAATTTCTCGTTATTTATCCTACCCAATCCTGCTTTTACTGCATTATCATCCCCTGATTTTCTATCTCCTTTTAATTCTATAAAAGAGTTGAAAATCATGTTTATATAATCAGGGGTACCGTATTCATTATTTTCCGCAATAAAATTCTTTTTTGTCATGATTCAAACTATTTGCATTAACCAAATTAAATATTTATCAAAAATGATGTTTTAAATAACAACTGAAATAATGAATATATAATAGCACAAACACATCTAAAGTGCAATAAATATAGGTTTGATTGTTCGATTTTGATTTATCCTTAGCCTCATGAAAATTTGACAGAAAAGTGTTTTTGGGGTATAATTAAGATAGGATGGTTGTGGGTTATAGAATGACTTTCATTTTTGGGAGAGTGATAAAGATGAAGAGAATTATAATATTATTATATATAGTTTTAATTGCATCTACGCTTTCCAGTTCCTATGCAGAAAACAATTCTGCTGATAATATAAGCATATATGACTTTAAGAGATGTTTTTCCGAAAGCGATTCTCGATCATCAATAAATCTAACATGGTTAGCTGAGCGATACGATTTTGGTTATATTGAAGATTATCTTCAAGAACAATATGGAACATATTACAGTTATTATGAAGCATATAACAATAAACAAAAAGAAATTGCTGGAAAATTTGGACTGTCAAATATTTATGTCAGACCAAGTTTTAAAAAGTATGATGAATCAAAGATAGTGCTTACCAGAAACATTTTTAATAATAGAATGACTTTAAGGTATCTTGCACCTCTGAGAGATATGACTGATTTTGAAATAATGATGTCATTTAGACCAATTAAGCCTCTCAGTTTTGTAATGAAAAGTGAGCTTAATGGACAAAATAGCATTTCTGCAGCAATAACATACCCATTTGGAAAAACATCAGAAGAAGATAATGAGACATTACGCTTTACAAGGCGTGCATTAAAGAAAATAACAGGTATTAAGCTTTAGCTTTTATTTATCTCCAAAGATTTCTGAAAAACTCTACTGCAACATGGTCTTTTATAAAACTTGACCAGACATGATAGCCAAATCCCACCTGAGCACGAACGTAATATCCAAAAGCAATTTGGCCAATAGCTATAACACCAGTCGCAAATTGACCAAGTCCAAAATATGCGCCAATTGCAAACTGACCAAAAGCAATAAATCCTAATATGAATTGACCCAAACCAAATAAAAGACCTATACCAAACTGTGCAATAGTAACTAAACCAAATGCAAACTGTCCTATGGCTATTATACCTTTTGCTACAAGCAATTTCCCTGTCTTTCTATTACGTCCAATTGCAATATGTATTAGAGGCAAACCAAACAGCTCCGTCTGACTTTTCCATTCATATCCCCACCAAAACATTAATCTCATATTTGGATTTATAGGATAACCGCAATTGGGACATGATAACGCTTGATCGCTTATTTTTTCCCCACATTCAGGACAATTTATTAGAGACATCCCATTACTCCTTATTCTTTTCCAAAGAAGATTTAATTAATTCCATTACATCAGAAAGCTGGAAAGGTTTTGTTAGGATAGCATCTATATTCCCTTCATCCAGCTTATCACTATCAAGATTCACATTCCATCCTGTCATTAATACTATCATTGTATCTTGGGATATTTGCTTAATAGAATTTATAATTTTCCAACCGTCCATATCTGGCAATATAAGATCAATAAACGCCATATCGTAATATTGATTGTTGATTAGATTCAGGGCTTCTTGACCATTTTGTGCGGTTATTACATTATGCCCACCAAGTGCAAACGCATAGGACATGGCATAGCGTATTTTATCTTCATCATCTACAATCAAGATAGACGCCTGTTTTCTGCTAATAGATATACTCTTTATTGTCTTATTTCTACCTTTATTTGGTTTATATCTCTGTAATTCCTCTATAACACCTGTTTGATTATGACTCCCCATATCATCAGCGATTTCTATTGTTTTCTTAACAAGCCCTTGTTCAATAGAATGTATATAATTCTGAAATTGATGGATCAATATTCCGCTACTATCTGCATATATAGCAATATCATTAAGAAAGTCCTGTAATTTGCCTATATTTTTTTCATTAGGATTTTTTATCTGATACAAGGCAAGTTGAGAGCTTGCGAGTATTATAGAAAGAATATTATTAAGCTGATGGGCTAATATTTTTGCAGTATCAATAATAGATGTTTGGGATTCGATCTCGGGTTTTATCAATTTATTGCCACATTTACTACAAAACAGATCCTCATCGGAAACTGGGTTATTGCATTTATGACATAATCTAATTGTCTCCGCATCACAAAATGAACAATACAGCTCATTTTCTTTTATTATTTCATGACATTCTTTACATTTCATTGTTTATTTGCCTAACTTGCTTGAAACAAAACAACCGTTATGATATAATACAAACACTTTCAAAGCATCGTTAATGACAAAAGATTATCATGTTCTCATAAAACTGTCAATCAGTTTTTGAGACATCTCGGAGGCAAATCTTATGCGATTTTTCAAACGGAAAAAAGCCGATGAACCAAAACTACCAAAAAATGAACTATTAGACATTCCAATTGGAAGTATGATTGAACTATCTGATATGGCAACGTTTAATCTTGAGGAAAAAGCAACTCAAAGTTTTGAATTAAAAGCGTATAAGAAATATGAAGCGGATGGTTTTTTAAGGTATATTTATGATCTGATGGATGGTGAAGAGATATTTCTTGGAGTTGATGTTGATCTTACTAACGGGGATTGTAATCTTGTCAGATTTGTGATTGACTCAGAAGAGGAATTTAATGAACCTCTTGAAGATACTATAGATATGGAATTTGAAAACCCTGAAAACAAAGATGAAACTTTTACAGTTGAGTATAATCGCTTTAACGTTGTAAATACAAAGATGACGCTTGTCGGTCCTGATGGTTCAGAGGAACATCCAGACGTTGAATTACAGGATTTTGAAGAAGATGATGGCTCTATTCTGATGGTTGAATTATGGAATGACTGGTTCACATTCTACATCGGTGAACCGCTTGAGCGTGGAAATGTCAATGTTTTCAGAATAAACCCAAATGAAAAGAAATAAATGTCTTAATAGCCAATATAAATTCTTTTCTCCACAAGCCGATCGGAGAATTTATGAAAACTATCTATAAAAAAGAAGGAGAAACCACTTCATTTATTATCAGCGATTTAGAAAAAGTTTACCATGATGCTGTTTGTTCCCTTTATTATTGTCCTATCGAAGAAGGTTTCGCCAAGAGCTATCCATCAGATACGCCACATCTTGATCGCATTTACCAAAATTTCGAGCAATATGCGGAAGAAATGATATTGCAAACCGCTGAGGTTCATTCTGTTCCATGGGATAAGTCATTGTTAGCTTTTCTGAAAATTATTGAGAATGAGAAGATCGATTGGTGGCTTGCAGGGAGTTCTGCACTTGCAGTTCGTGGCATAGATATTATACCACATGATCTAGATCTAATATTTAACAAAGCAAGCGCAATTAAATTAGGTGAACTCCTTCTTGATTACCTTGTTGAACCTGTATTACCTAGTCATGGTTGGATAGCTGAATGGTTTGGTCGCGCTTTTTTATATGCACGCTTAGAATGGGTCGGCGATGTGAGTGATAGTGTAGATTCAACAAATGTAACTGATTTTGGCCCCGTTGCCGGAAGTCGTCTTGAACTAATAAACTGGAATGATAAAGAGATACGAGTTCCTCCGATTGAGTTACAACTTAAAGTTACCGAACAACGGGGACTTGTTGAACGAGCAGAAAAGATTCGTCATTTTATGAATGAGAGAAATGAATAGAAATTATAAATTATTTTACTTGATAGTGGTTTTGTTTGAGATTCTCTTTTTTATTATCGGAGGTAAAGTTATGGCTCAAGAAATAAATAATCAGATTCCTTCTGAAATTACGTTTTATGTATCAAATGAAGGTAACGATAGATGGTCTGGTAGAATAAGTGAACCAAATGAGGCAAATACAGATGGGCCCTTTGCAAGCCTGAAGCGCGCAAAAGATGCGGTCAGCAATCTAGAATGTCGTTATGTTGCTGGCGAACTCATCAGAAACGTTAATATTATCATTAGAGGTGGAGTTTATTATCTCAAAGAGCCATTAATATTTACTCCTGATGGCGCAGGTTCTGAAAAATGCTCTGTTACTTTTTCCTCATACAAAAATGAAAAAGTTGTCATAAGCGGCGGATGCAAAATAACGGAATGGGAAAAGATAGACAAATCAAAACCGATCTGGTCTGCAAAATTACCTAATAAGCAATGGTTTTTCCGTTCTCTCCGTATTGGCGATAAGCAGGCAACGAGGGCGCGCTATCCCAACTTTGATCCAGAAAATCCATTGACTGGTGGATGGTGCTTTGTTTCCGAAGATATACCAGAAAAAACCTATGACCGAATTATATTTAAGCCCAAAGACTTTCCGAATTGGACAAACTGGGAAGGTGCAGAAGTCCATATTTTTCCCGCTTGGGGCTGGGTGAATACCATTATGAAGGTAAAAAGCGTTGACACAGAGAATAACGCTATCCTAGTTGATTGTAAGCAAGACATCAGACCAGGTAACAGATTCTTTATCGCAAATGTCAAAGACGCTTTGGATTCTCCGGGTGAATGGTGTCTAAAAGATGGTGAATTGATATATTGGGCAGATAATGAGAAATTTCCAGATATTGAGGTTGTTGCACCAATTATGGATAAGCTTATTATTCTTCAAGGTGATATTGAAAAAGATAAATATGTTGAGAATATACACTTTATCGGATTAACTTTCAAAGATACAGATTATTCGCTTGATGGATATTATGATCCTGCTGATTCTGCTATATGGCTTAACGGTGCAAAAAATTGCTCAATTAGAGATTGCAATTTTGATGGCGTTAGTGGATATGCTGTAAGATTTGCACAGAAAAGCCATGAAAATAAGATTATCGGCAATTCAATGAAAGAACTCGGTCAAGGTGGAGTCATTTTATTAGGAAATACGGCAAATCAGCCATATAATAACATTATAGAAGATAATGATATTCAGGATTGTGGAAGGATATATAAGCATGTTGCAGGAATATATATCACCACTGGGAGTGGTAATAGAGTTGCACATAACAGCATTAAACGTATGCCAAGATATGCAATATCTTTCAAATCCTATGACCAATATAACTCTTCACATAACAATATTGCGGAATACAATGAGATCATTGACACAAATCTTGAGACAAACGATACCGGCGCAATTGAAACGCTTGGGCGTGATTATCAACTAAGTGGAAATATCATTCGCTTTAACCTTATAAGAAATGTTGTTGGTATGAACACAACTCCAGAAGGTAAGATTATTACTCCTTATTTCACTTGGGGCATCTATCTTGATGACTATTCAAGCGGAACGACTGTCTATGGAAATATCGTTGATGGGAACGTAATCGGCGGTATATGTATTCATGGTGGTAAAAACAACATCTTTGAGAATAATATCTTTATGAACGGCATTGAGAGGCAATTAACACTTCAGCCTCGTGATGATTTTATGACTGGCAATATCTTTAGACATAATATCATTGTCTATAAAAATACAAATTCAGTTATCTGGTATAGCTGGCAAAACACTTGGCAAAAAGACAGGCTTGCAGAATGTAACTATAACTTATATTGGAACACAGAAGGGCTTGATATTGCTAATGTTGATAGGCACATCACTCCCGAGGGTAAATATTCCAAATGGTTATCCGCAGGCTTTGATCATAATTCTATAATTGCAGACCCGATGTTTACATCCCTTGATAATTTCCAATTGAGTGAGGATTCACCAGCATTTAAAATTGGCTTTAAACCAATAAATATTGATCTGATAGGGATCAGATCTCTTAAAGATAAATAACACAACTATTTCAGATACTGAGATAGTATAATACTTGAATATATTACCCTAAAGTTATTTTTCTCATAGGCTCTTATTGCTGCGATATTATTTTGATCGGTCAGCACTTCTGCATATTCTACACCATTATCACGTAGCCAATCAAGTCCTGCTGAGATAAGTGCTGATCCGATCCCTCTTGAATGATAATCAGGGTCGACTGCAAGTGATACGATATGACCCCACTTAAAGCCATATATTTGTGTTCTGCTATGATCAATACCTACTACGATATAGCCGACAGTCTTTCCGCCTTCTTCTGCAACCAACATCCCAACACTTCTCTCAGTTTTTTGGCATAGCTCCATATACCAAGTTGCTTCTCGCCTGAAATATTCCTCATTTTTTTCTCTTGGTAAAGTTTTGTCCAAAGCCAATCTTGTCCATACACCGAAGGCTTTTGGCGCTATTTTTAACACATCTTCCCTATTAGATTCGCTAAAATCCTTTATATTCATTAATAACCTCCTCATGTTTTTTCAAGCAAAGAAAACATGCAAAAGAAGAATGATATATCAATTTATCTTTTCTAATTTGACAATGCTAAATTTAAATGATGAAATTGTGGTTTGGCTAATTTGAAAGTCGAAATAAAACTATACCTATTTCTAATTTAACATAAACAAGTTAATTGCTCTCTAAAAATCATTTTTGATATGATACATAAAAAATGAGCAACATTCAACGCATATTTCGCTATGATTGTCCTCGTGCCTGTTGGAATTTCTCAGCTACATTTATATATAAGCTCAAATAATAATCTTATACAAATTGATCAAGTAATTTTTACATATACTTCATAAAAGCAGTCTAATTCAAAATTTAGCCAAAGATTATTTAAGATGATAAAAATAAAAATAAAGACAAACTTCACTCAAATATATTGCTAATTTAAATTGATCTTTGTCTGTATAGTTCTTAAAGTCTTCCTTTCCCAAGGGAGACTTAAAAAATTCCTATAAATTATTTCTTCGTGCTTTATTATTTATAAGTGCCTTTGTGGTAAGTTACTTCTTATTTTCCATTGTTCCATTATCAAAAGTTACCTAAAATCTGAGTTAAATCATCATCAAAAAATAAGTGCTTGACTTAATATAAACATTATGTTTATAATCACAATAAAGATAATAGTTGCTTGGTCTGCGGAATTTTATTTGTTCATATATACAACATTTAATCGCTATAATTATAGCATTTTAAGGGGGTATTCTAGTGAAACATAGGAAACTGACATTTTTGTTAATCGTATTTGTGGTCAGTCTTGTGATCGTTGGCGGGAATGCCATTGGTGGAGAATGGACAGTAGTTCGCAATCCAATATTAAAAACAAGCCTTTTGGATGTCTATTTTGCAGATTCTCAGACTGGTTGGGCTTGTGGACAATATGGAACTATTATACACACATCAGATGGAGGCAAAACATGGTCTCCACAAACAAGCGGAATCAGAGATGATCTTGAAAGTATTGAATTTGTAAATAAGGATTTAGGTTGGGCTGTTGGTGGAAGCGGTACAATTCTGCATACCAAAGACGGTGGAAAGACATGGTCAAAACAATTCCCACCAGTTCAAAGCTGGTTAAGAAGCGTTACATTTTTTGATGAATTAAACGGATGGGCATCTGGCGATGGAGGAACAATCCTCAATACTGTTGACGGCGGTAAAACTTGGAAAAAGCAAAAAAGCGATACAAATAATGAAATTATGGGTATTAGTGCAGCAAGTCCAAAAGAAGCTTGGGCTGTTGGTGGTGGGGCAACTATATTATATACTGCGGATGGCGGTTTATCATGGAAATCTCAAAACCCTCCGATGGGTGAATCACAAGGACAAGCTGGTATTATCACAAATGTTTATTTTACAGACACAACAACTGGTGTTGCTGTTGGTGGTCTCGGAACTCTAATTGGCACAACAAACGCTGGAGAAACATGGAAAAGTTATCCTTCTGCTCATGTTCCTATGCCAAATGGAATGGCTGCTCCTCTATACGGTATCTTTCTATATGGGACAGATCATATCTGGGCAGTTGGTGATTTTGGAGTTGTAATGCACACAAACGATGCTGGAAAAACATGGGAAGTCCAGGACCCGGGTGTAGGTGTTAGATTTACTAGCGCACACTTCGTAAACGAAAATGAAGGCTGGCTTGTTGGTTCATCAGGAACGATTGTTCATACTAAGGACGCTGGCAAGACATGGGAAACTCAATCAGACCCCGGTGGAAGCAACGACCTAAGATCAGTATGCTTTAAAGATGCAAATACAGGTTGGGTATGCGGAAAAGCAGGAACTATACTAAAAACAACAGATGGTGGCAAAACATGGAAATCTCAACATAGTAATTCCTTATTTGAAATGTTCAGCATAAAATTTGTTGACGACAAATTCGGATGGGCTACTGGAGATATGGGTGTAACTGTCAAGACAACTGATGGTGGAGAACACTGGGGGCACGTATCTGTTGGAACAGTATATAAATTAAACGACATAAAGTTTGCAAATGCAAAAAAAGGCTGGCTGATTGGACTTATGGGAACGATTCAGCATACTTTTGACGGCGGGGCAACATGGATTGCGCAAGGCGATGGTCTTGGTGATATGATTGAATTGCTGAAAGGTTTTTTCCTCAATGAAGATAAAGGATGGATAATGGGGCAATTTGGCAAAGCAATACAGACTACCGATGGCGGAATGACTTGGAAGCCTGCGCCGATCTTTGGTGGAATGAACCTAAACAGCATATTCTTCCGAGACGAATTACATGGATGGATTGTCGGCGCAATGGGAACATACATGTATACAACTGATGGCGGTAATATGTGGAATATGGGCATGACTGGCTATTTTGGCAATATGAATGACGTATATTTCAAAGATAATAATAATGGCTGGATTGTTGGTGGGGAAGGAACTATCCTTGAAACAACAGATGGCGGAATGACATGGAAAGAAGCCCCTAAACTTACAGAAGTGGAATTATATGCCTTATCCGAAGCTGGTGGAACAATATATGCTGTTGGTAGATGGGGGATTGTTCTCAAGAAAGTTCTGAATTAATCGATCATTTTTGCATTAAGCAGTGCGTTTTATATAGGAGGATTATGAACATGATGAAATATACCCATTGCATAATTATTGCACTGATGTTCTGCGTTGTAGGATCAATTTTTGCAGCACCATCAGATTGGACAATTGTTCGTCAGGCAGATTGGCAAACGCATTTTAGAGATGTAACCTATGCAGATGCACAACATGCTTGGGCTGTTGGTGATTCTGGTGTTATAGCTTCTACATCAGACGGAGGTCAAACATGGGTTGCACAAAAAAGCGGCGTTACAAATAATCTAAGTAAGGTATTCTTTGTTGACAACAAAAATGGATGGGCTGTTGGGTCAGCAGGAACATTAATCTATACAACTGATGGCGGTGCAAAGTGGCAAAAGTATCAATTTGACCTTAGTTTAGAAATGACCGATGTTCATTTCTTTAATGAAAATATCGGTTGGGCAACAGGAAATATTCTTCAACTGCTTGGAACTGATGGTTATCTTTTTCATACATCAGACGGCGGGAAAACATGGAAACAACATCAAAAATTTGGTATGCCTTTATTAGATATATTTTTTCTTGATCAAAATATCGGCTGGATTTCAGGTGGACAAGTTAGTAGAGCCGATGTTTCTCCTTTATCATTTGTCATCAAGACAATAGATGGAGGAAAAACATGGGTAGAGCAAAAAGTCGATCTGAGAAATCCACTTAATATTATCTATTTTGCAGATAAAGATAATGGCTGGACATTCGGAATGGGTGGGATGTTCAAAACTAATGATGGTGGTAATACATGGGCTTCAATGTCATCAGCACCGGCACCGGGCGGAGCCCCAGGAGGCGAAGGCGCGCCTCCAAGAAGAAGACAACCTTTCGGATTGCTAAGGGCGTCCTTTTCCGACTCGGAGATATTAGCAGTTAATATGGCTGGTAGTTTGGTGATGATTTCTGATGATGGAAGAATGGAGCCTGTCCGAGTTCCTGCAAGGCGTTTGACTTGCGTAGATTTTGTTTCTCAACAGGTTGGTTGTGTAGCTGGTGAATATGGAACGCTTCTTACAACTAATGATGGTGGTAAAACTTGGGTTTCACAGGCAAAAGTAAATGCTGATACTCTCAAAAGTATCGCTGTAATTACAAAAGATAAAATTATATGTCTTGGTGATAATGGCGTTGCTATTCAAAGTAATGATGGTGGTAAAACTTGGGACCACGCAGACATAAATGTTCAGGGAACTTTCAAATACATTACATTTACTGATGAGAATAATGGCTGGTTACTTGGAACAACTGCTCCCGAAGTCGAAGGTGGCAGAAGATTTGGTGAAGGTGGTCCTCCTCCAGGCGAAGGTGCCCCTCCAGGTGAAGGTGGATTCATGGGTGGTGGACGTGGCGGTGAAGGCGGTCCAGAAGGATTAATTCTAAAAACTTCTGATGGTGGTAAAACTTGGATAGAAAAAGCCAAAGGTCCAGAATATAATGTAAACTCCATATCAATTGTAAAACCACAAAATATCTTTCTCGGCGGTGCTAACGGGGCCGTCTTTGTGTCCAATGATGATGGTGCAACATGGTCTTTGAAAGATACACAAATAACGTGGAACTTAGATGATATAAGTTTCGTAGATGCCAATAAAGGCTGGGCGATCGGTATGGACGGTCTTTCGCTTCGGACAACTGATGGCGGTGAATCTTGGAAGAGAGCAGAAACCTATACCGTATATGATATTAAAAGTGTTTATTTTATAAATGCGACAAAGGGATGGGCAGTCGGAGAATATGGGCTTATACTTACAACCGATGACGGTGGAGAAACATGGAACTCTCAAAGATGCTATAGCTATTCTCAACTAAATGATGTATATTTCTCTGATGCCAACAACGGTTGGATTGCTGGAAATTCTGGTGCTATATTCACAACCAAAGACGGCGGAAAAACATGGAAAAAAGCTGAAATCCCAATTAATGGTAATTTTTATAGCATAACAAAAGGGGCAGACGGAGCAATCTGGATTACTGGCGATTGGGGAGTTGTACTTCGTTCTGCAAAATAATATCTTATATATATGGGAACAGCTATAATCTGTTCCCATATTAAAATCAATAACACGGAGGGAATTAAGATGTATAAAAAAATCTGTGTTGTGTTGATTATTTTTTTACTACTTGTCATCAATTCTATATCTGCAATTGATGAAACATTAGTTCTTCATCTTACCTTTGATGAAGATAAAGGACAGACTGTCCCTGATGGTTCTATGTATTCAAATCATGGCGAAATCAAAGGTAATCCAAAGTGGGTAGATGGAAAATTTGGTAGAGCATTAGAATTTGATGGAACTGGTGATTCTGTCTTGATTAAAAACTCAAACAGCCTTGATATAAAAAAAGCTATTACAATGTCAATGTGGGTATATGCTAAATCAAGCGCAGAGATAAAACATGCAGGAATTGAAAAAGGTGGATGGGAAGTAGGTGAATATAGTTTATACCCAATTTATGAAGGTGGAACAGTTATTCAATTCTTTGACTTACCTCCCGCTTGTGGTGATGCAGCTATCAAGGGACCAAGTATAGCTGGTGATTGGCATTACTTGGTTGGAACTTGGGACGGCAAAAATATCTCATTATACATAGATGGGGAATTAGTCAAATCTGGGGCATGTGATGGAGAGTTAAAATCGAGTAACCAACCACTTCATATCGGATCAAGACTTGGTGCAGAACGTTTTCTTACAGGAATTGTTGACGAAGTAAGAATTTATAATAGAGCTTTAACAAAAGACGAAATCAAAAAAGATATGCAAACATTTGGAAAAATCTCGGTAAACCCTCTAAAAAAACTTGCAACTTGCTGGGGTGACATAAAAAATTAGGTTACTCAAAATTTAATCTATCATGGAGGGCTAATGACAAATATATTTAGCTTTATATTCACAAAAACAGAACCAGAGCAAAAAACAAACTTTTGGAAAATTCGTATTATCATTTTAGCCCTATTTTTTGCTTCTGGCGCAGTTGGGCTTATATATCAGATCGTTTGGAATCGTATGTTAACGCTAGTTTTCGGTTCAACGGTATTTGCTACGACTACGGTTCTTACAGCATATATGGCGGGTCTTGCTTTGGGTAGTTTTTATTTTGGCAGACTCACCGATAAGCGCAAAGATCATCTTAAGATATACGCATATCTTGAGGGCGGAATTGGTATATATGCGCTCATTCTTCCATTTATACTTATGGGCGTAAATTTTATATACGTTGCCATTCATAGAAGCCTAAATGCTAGTTTTTATCCGATGTCCTTCATTAGATTTATTTTATGCTTCCTTGTTTTAGTTATCCCAACAACGCTTATGGGTGGAACTTTGCCAGTAATCAGCAAGGCTTTGACGAATAGAATCAATAAACTGGGCTGGACAGTAGGTATGCTATATTCAGTAAATACCTTCGGTGCTGTTGTTGGTTGTTTTCTTGCTGGATTTATGCTCATTCGCATTCTTGGAATGCAAATCACTACATTTATTGCCTGCGGAATCAATATTATAATCGCAATTGTTGTAATATTTGTCTTAGCAAAAAAAGCCTCGTTCATAAATAATGATGATTTTGAGATCACAAAAATCATTGAAACTCCACAGGAAAGCCTTGATTTACCAAAAAATGCTGGAAAAATCGCCTTATTGGTATTTGGAATTTCGGGATTTTGTGCATTGGCTTATGAAGTCCTTTGGACAAGAATCCTTGTTATGTTTCTTGGTTCAACAGCTTATGCCTTTGCAACCATGCTTTCATCGTTCCTTTTAGGGATAGCCATTGGAAGTATAATATTTGCGAAACTCTCGGATAAAAGGAAAGAACTTTTTATAACATTGGGGATTATTCAAATTATAATAGCTCTTTCTGCTATTTTGTTAATTCCTGTATATGGTAAACTTTACGATATAGGATTAAAGTTTCAGGGCAAGGGGTGGTTGATATTTGTATTAAGCAAATATGCGCTTTCATTTCTTGTAATGATTGTGCCGACAATATTTATGGGTGCGACATTTCCTTTGGTCACCAAAATATATGCAAATAGTCTTAGCGAATTAGGCAAAAAAATTGGAAACATATATTCTATTAATACTGTTGGAAGTATATTCGGTTCATTGTTTTCTGGCTTTGTGTTTATCCCTTTGATAGGTGTTCAGAGAAGCATAATGCTTATGGCTTTCTTTAATATCCTTGCTGGTATAATAGTAATTGTCTCTGATATGAATTACTGGCGTTCAAAGGATAATTCTCGTGCATTTGGTATGCGACTTGCCTATGTCAGTATAGCCATTGTTGCGTTTATACTTGCAAGCATAATTACTGATACAGGCCAACCATTAACAAAATATACTGCTGTTTTCAAAGGTCCCGGAGAGCAAAATAAGCTACTCCTTTACAAAGAGGGTATTGATACATCTGTAACGGTTGTTGAGGACCCTGAAGGTGTCCGACGCGTATTTGTTGATACAAACCAAGCAGCAGAAGACTCAAGATGGGATTTACCATCTCATAATTTACTCGCCCATATACCGCTTTTATTACATCCCAATCCAAAAAATTCGCTTGTTATAGGATTTGGGATGGGGGTTACATCATGGGCAGTATCTCGCTATGGTGTTGCGGTTGATGCAGTTGAAATATCGCCGGGAGTAGTGGAGGCAAATAAATTCTTTACAAAGATAAATCACAACGTTTTAAGCGAACCTCTTGTAAAGCTAAATATTGATGATGGAAGGAGTTACACCCTTACAACTAATCAAAAATACGACATGATCTCGACAGGCATCATTCATCCACTTGTTAGCACAAATAGTGCAGGATTTTATACAAAAGATTTTTATGAACTGTGCAAAAAAAGGTTGACTGATACAGGTATAATGTGTCAATGGGTGCCTTTGCATCGTTTACCAGAAAGCCAATTTAAGATGATTATAAGGACTTTCAAGGCTTCTTTTCCTCATACTTCTTTATGGTATAAATACACTCCTGACTTTATCATTCTTATTGGAACACCCTCTGAATTAAGCATAGATCTGAAAAAGTTTATCGAAAAAACTCGACAACCAGCAGTAAAAGCAGACCTTGCATCAGTAAATATGGATGATCCGTATTCTATATTAGATTCGTTTATGATGGACGAAAAACAGATAGACGCCTATGTTGGCGAAGGTCCTATACATACTGATAATCATCCCTTAATGGAGTTTTTTGGACCTCAAACGACAGTTACAACACTAAAAAATCTCGATGGAATGAGTAAATTTAGAACTACAATCCTTCCATATCTTACCAATATAGGCACTTCTGCAGAATTTAACCAGCTAAAAGATAAGCTTCAGCAGTATTTTGATGGAACACAATATTTGATTATGGGTCAACTATATTATATAACAGGCGATTTTGATACTTCAATGAAACGACTTCTTGCTGGCTCTTATATTAACCCAGATGATGCAAACCTCAAATGGATGATTAATCATGTCCAAAGGCTTATGGGAATTAGCGAAGAAACTCTCAAAGAAAGAATAAACGCAAATGAAAAAGATGCAGATGCACATGAAAAACTTGGGACATTGTATCAAAATCAGGGCGAACTAGATAAAGCTATTGAGGAATTCAAAAAAGCAATAGCGATTAATCCAAATTCCCTAATTGCTCATAGTAGTTTGGCATATATATATGAAGGGCAAGACAAAATCCCAGAAGCTATTGAGGAATTCAAAGAATTAATACGAATTCAGCCAAATGTTGCGCAGATCCACGTTGGGCTTGGTTTATTATATGACAAGCAAGGAATGTTTAAAGAAGCGATCGCCTCAATGAAAAAAGGCAAGGAACTTGATCCAAACTCGCCAATTGCATCAATAAATATCGGAATTATATATCAAAAGCAAGGCATGTTAAAGGAATCCATCGCAGAATTTGAGGAGCTTACAAAATCTCAACCTAATACTGCCGCTTTTCATGGATTTTTAGGCAATTTATACCGAGAAGTAGGCGATTATGATAAGGCAGAAGCCTCTCTTAAAAAGGCCAAACAACTCGATCCAAGCATTGGTTTAGAACCTAATTTTATGGCTTCTCTTGCAATGATTCACTTAGGTAAAGGCAACTATGCAGAGGCAGAAAAAGAGATAAACAAAGCGATAAATCTCGATCCAAATAATAATAATTATAAAGCAATTCTCGAGGAAATAAAAAGTAAAAAAGAAGGTAGAAAATATGAGTGATGATATTAGCTCTATATTAAAAGAATGGAATGAAGATCCTGAAGCCGGAAATATCAGAAAAATAATCGGGAAAGATGGAAAAGAAAAAATTCAGGTAAAGGTTGAATTTGGGCTATTGCAAATGGAAGTAGATGGCAGACCAGATGGTAAAACGCCCTATGGTGAAGAATCTTTGCTAGAACATTATCTATCGCTTCTTAATGCTTATTTTCAAAAGCATGGTGATACTTCTGGATTTAAGCTAGATAGCCATGATTGTGAAAGATTAAGGGAAGAATCTCTGCAATATTATCAAAGGTATGTTACTTTTTTTGAGCTAAAAGATTATGTGCGTGCAGAAAGGGATACTGCACGCAATCTTCGTTTACTAGACCTTATGAAAAATCATGCCGAGCTTCAGGACGATGCCCTTTCATTAGAGAGATATAAGCCATATATAATAATGATGAATAGCAGAGCAAAAGCCTTTATTAAAATGGAAAATGGGGAATTTTTGGAAGCAATAGGAGTTATTGAGAACGCAATAGAGGCAATTACAAATTTCTTCAAAGACCACGAATTAGATGAAGAACAAATATCCTCAAGCCAAGAACTAGAAATCTTAAAAAAAACAATTAAAGATATACGTAATAAATGGGAAGGTTGATGTAGATTGCATTCAAATACAACCTACATCATAAAATTTTAAGCCCAAGTTATCAATCCGGGTTCATATTCTACGTTTGGATCATCATGTCTTGGAAGAACACGCACAGAATAGCCATGTAAACCACTCGTTTGACAACGAATTGTGCCTTTGAAAGTATAATTTCCGTTTCCATGAGATTCAATGCTGTTCATATGGATTGTCTCAGCATTTACTATAATCCTCTTGTGGGGGTCGAGAGAACCTTCATAAATCTCTACGGCGACATCCTCGGGTTTTAGTTCTCCTAGATGCACTTGAGTAATCACTGTAATTTGTCCGCCTACTTTAATCTCTGAAGTTTCTTCCATTTTCACGCTATCAATACGAACAGAAGACCAATTTTTCCTAATATATGCCTTCCAAGCAGACAATTCCTTTGCTAAAGCAAAATTATTAGCAGAAAGCAATTGCCATTGCTTTGAGCTTGGCTGATAAAAATGTGAAATATAATCATTGACCATTCTGTCTGTGTTAAATTGACTACAAACAGCAACCATAATCTCTTTCATCCTTGCGATCCATTTTCTTGGCAAACCATTACCGCCTGTATCATAAAATAATGGAACAACTTCTTTCTCTAATATATTATAAAGTGCGTTTGATTCAATTTGATCTAGCACATCTTTTTTATCATAATCATCACCGCTACCGATCGCCCAGCCAATCTCAGGTTTATATGCCTCAGCCCACCATCCATCAAGTATACTCATATTTATAACTCCGTTGACAGATGCTTTCATTCCGCTTGTTCCACTAGCTTCCCTATATTTTATCGGTGTGCTAAGCCAGAGATCACAACCTTGAACAAGGTATCTTGCGATATTCATATCATAGTCTTCAAGAAAAACTATATGATGTTTGAATTCTGCCAACCTTGTTCCATGAATAATTTCTTTAATCAATTCCTTACCTTTGTTATCATTTGGATGAGCCTTGCCTGCATAGATAATCTGCACAGGTCTTTCTTTATTGCACAGAATATTTGCTAATCTCTCAGGGTCGCTCATAAGAAGATGCGCCCGTTTGTATGGCGCAAATCTTCTGGCAAAACCTATAGTAAGTGCTTGCGTATCGAGACTTTCACCAGCCTCTATGATCTCTGATTTTGTCGCCCCTCTTCTTTCAAGCTGTTTTTGCAGTCGTATCCTTGCGAAATTTATTAACCTTTCACGTCGTCTTTCATGAGTTCGCCATAGCTCATCATCTGGAATACTTCTAAGACGGTTCCACATCTGATTTGCTGTTGGATCTTTTGCCCACCATTGACCTATATATCTATCAAAAAGACCTTCCATATCGTTTGAGAGCCATGAACGTATATGAATCCCATTTGTTACAGAACCTATTGGAACTTCTTCTTCTGGGAGGTTAGGCCATAGACCATTCCACATACTTCTTGAGACCTTACCATGAAGTTGGCTAACACCGTTTCTATGCGAAGCTAGTTTTATTGCAAGGACTGCCATGCTAAATCCTTCATTATCGTTTGATGGATCTTCTCGTCCCAGACCTATAAGTTCATCGAAGGAAATACCAAGACACGGACAATATATCTCCAAATATGTTTTTATCAGATTTGGATGAAATATATCTATCCCAGCAGCCTCTGGTGTATGAGTAGTAAATACATTTGTTGCAGAAACGATTTCTTTTGCTTCGTTGAAGGATAATCCATGATCTTCCCTAAGTCTGCAGATTCTTTCTAATGCAAGAAAAGCAGAATGTCCCTCGTTCATGTGATATACTGATGGATTTATCCCAAGAGCAGACAAAGCCTTTATTCCGCCAAACCCAAGCATTATTTCCTGTCGTATGCGTTTTTCGCCATCTGCAACATATAATTGTCCTGTAATCTCCCGATCCTTATCATTATTAGAAGGAATATTCGTATCAAGGAGGTATAATGGCACTCGTCCTATCTGAACACGCCATATTTGAGCAAAAACCTGTCCAGAAGGATAATCAACCGCAATAATTAGCGGAAAACCATTTTGATCTTTTTCTAATTGAATACTTATATTATAAAAATCGGTGTCTGGATAGTCCTCATTCTGCCATCCATCAGAATTAAGAGATTGACGAAAATAGCCTTTCTGATACAAAAGCCCAACCCCAACTAGTGGAAGACCAAGATCGCTTGATGATTTTAGGTAATCACCTGCAAGTATACCCAACCCCCCTGAATATATCGGGATAGATTCTGTAATGCCAAATTCTGCTGAAAAATATGCTATACAAGGCTGTGCATGTTTACCATATATTTTTTCATACCAGCTAGTAGCGTTCATATAATCTTTAAGCTTCGCATAGACTCTTTCCATATGAGCTATGAAGGCTTCATCTGATGCCGCTGCTTCCAACTGAGTCTGAGATATCTTTCCGAGCATAAGGACGGGATTATGCTCTGTCTCATTCCATAGATCACGGTCTAAACGGCGAAAAAGCTCTATTGATTCACGATCCCAAGACCAAAAAACATTATAAGCGATCTCACGTAAGCATTGTAACCTTGACGGTAGTGAAGGTGTAACTGTAAATATTTGAACAGGTTTCATTTATAATTCTCCCCAATATTTCACAAATAAAATTATTTTCTCATATAATATAATATATCAGATCATTTGTCAATAATTGCTATATAGCATGATGAATCAGAATCTATATAATGTGAAATATTCCAGCCTGTGCCTTCAACGATCTTTTCCATTTCGGCTTTGGAAGACATCAAATAATCAAACCATGGAGTCATATATTTCTTGTATCTTGCCCTTATTTTTAACTGTCCTGACATTCGCTTTTTCTTTCTATTCAATTCATGATATTCGAGGTGAAAAGGATTATTTGTCTTATATGGATCATTTGATTCTGCTATTATCCTTGCCTTTTCATAGGTAATATTATGAAATTCTTTTAATAAAGTTTTTGCCTTATTATTACTTCCAAAAAGTCCAAAGTTATTACCAAGCATTAATATAGTATCAAATCTACCTATCTCGATATTTATATCATCTATTGACATAACTTTTGTATCTCTCAAGCCTCTTTGTTTACAGGTTTCTATTGCCAATGGTGATATATCGATCCCAAAAACTTCAAAACCTATATCTTGAAGATATAGTGAATGTCTCCCTGCACCACAACCTATATCCAATACACGGCCTTTTACATACTTCATTGCTTCTCTATAATGACTTGACCAATCTTTACATTCAGAAAAATAATTATCCCTAATATCAAGATCAATATATCCATCGCTTCTTTCAATTATTAAAGAGCAATCATCCAAACCCTGAAAATATTCATAAAGGGCATGACCAAAGGCATCTTGATTATCATTCATAAATATATATTCCTCATCAATTCTTATATTTTCTTGTTTTTCTCTTATAATACTTTTTGATTTATTGTTTTATATTGATTAATTACATAAATTCATTTATTATCCCATATACACTACAATCAGAACTACAAGCATAGCTAATGATCGTATTTTCATCTTTAACAAAACAGCCCCCGCAGTAGTTAAAACTTGCGCCATCTTTGCAAATCATTTGCCGACTAGCTTCTTTTATCAACATTTCAGGTATTGCTTTTTCAGGATGAAATGAAAATAGGTCAGCATAATCAGCCTTGTTTTCCTCATCAAAATAATAGCCGATTAAAAATACATTTTCGTTTATGTCTTTTATAAGATTCAGATTTTGATAATTGCCCCAAACGTTATCTGACCAATTATCCCTATCTGCTTTATCTTTATCCCATGTGTATTTATAGTTAAAATTGTCCAAACAGCCTTTTGATATATAAAAATCAAGCGTATCAGAATCCCATGAACCGACAATTAATAAGTATTGATCATCCATCTTTGTCATGGCGACTGCACCTGCTGTTGAAAGTTTCTTTTGTCCTTCACGCTGGATTATTGTGATAGGTTTGCCGATGGGCTTTTCTGGATCGCTTATATCAAATATCGAAACATATGATATGTTTTGCTCTTGATTATCTTCTATGCCTACAACAAGAAGATTATCCATTATTTGTATCCCGCCTGCGTGCCTATATGGATTAACGCCTATTACGTTCTTTTGTATTATCTCGTATTTGCCTGATTTCTCACCAACGACAATGAAATATGCTTCATCTTCCGAACTTCCGCTAATGATAAAATATGTCTTATCCGCAATATCAAGTCTTTGGATGCCCTGAAAATGTCCGCCGTGATGTATGGAGAAGCCATTGTTTGTAAATTCTATTATCTTTGGTTCGGTATTTTGTTTGGTAAAGACAGAACGAATATTGTATATTTTTTCACTCATTTTCATAATATTTGAGACTTTTTACAAATTCAAGGTTTTTCATCTTACCGACAAGCTTTTCATCTGCAGTAATAAAATCTGCGCCCAATGATTTTGCCAAAACAACATAACTTGCATCATATACACTTACTTTATATAGACGTGATAGATGAATTGTTTCAATATAATTCTGTTGACCCATTGAAAAAGCATTTAATTTCAATTCAAATCAATAAGAAACCACTTCAGTATAACAGAAGCATCTAATATTACCATCGGCTATCTCGTGTCTCCCTAACTAATTTTACAGAATCCAAACCTTTCAAAATTTCTGAATTTTCTATCACTCGCTTTTGCAAACGATCATACACTTGGCGCAAACGCTTTTCCCTTTCCTCAATTAGTTGCTGGTATGTCTCATAAGGAAGCATTATTACTACTGGTTGGTCATCTTTCATAACTAATGTAGATATATGCTTCTCGGAAACTTTATCCATTATTTCCTTAGTTTTCTCAAATAAAGTTTTTTGACTGATTATCTCTATTGTCATTTATGTTTCACCACCTATTTGCTAAATCCATGGATTTTTATTTAAAGAAATCAATTAGTTGATAGATTTTCTTGCAGCATGAAATAAATAATTGAAGTAAAATAAAGCACTGATCTCTGTTAATAATTTTGCCGCTATGGTGTCCAGCTTGATTTCTAAAGTCTCTAATTATTGACAAAATTCCTGCAAAATCCGTATCCAAATCTTCTCTTATTTGGGGCGTTAGCGTTTTTATATTTTGATCTAGAATGTCTTTCTCTGCTATCTTCTCTTCTCTGAGTTTAAAAACTTCAGCTATGCCCGTTTTTAGAGATTGATATTGATTTGCCTCAAAATGACCTTTTCGTGTCCAGCGAGAATATCCAAAGCCACGCTTCTGATTTCTTCGTAAGGGTGATCCATCTAATCTATGCGTTCATTCTATTTATGACAAAAAGGGAGAACACAACGGTTCTCCCTTATATTTTAGACTTAATATATATTTTTGTCCATATCAGTTTATATCAATTGTTTTACTGCCTCAATAACTCTTGCGTCATTCGGTATGAAGGCTTTTTCAAGAACCTGTGATGATGGAGGAGGTGTATCGGGTGCGCAGACTCTCAGAATAGGGGCATCAAGATAATCAAATGTAACTAATTGGAGTTGTGCGACAATTTCGGCGCCAAAACCCATGAATTCGCATGCCTGATGAACAACAACAGCGCGACCTGTCTTTTTCACTGATTCTGCAATTGTTTCAATATCCAATGGACGCAGTGTTCTCGGATCAATAACTTCAACTTCAATACCTTCTTCCGCAAGTTTATTTGCGGCGAGTAATGCAGTTGGAATCATGTATCCCCATGCAATAACTGTTGCGGATTTGCCCTCAACTGGATTATCAACTTTTCGTTTAATATCAGCTTTACCAATTGGGATCAGATAATCATCTAGTGGAACTACGGATGCGCCAGACGCCTCGCCATAGAGATTCTGATGTTCAATAAACATGATGGGATTATCTTCCCTGATGGCTGATTTTAGTAATCCCTTTGCATCATAAGCGTTTGACGGCATTATAACCTTCAGGCCGGGGAATTGTGCAACGACAGCCTCAAGGCTTTGTGAGTGCTGTCCAGCATAACCTTTTCCACCACCAACGGTTGTCCTTATAGTCAAGGGCAATGTCGGTTGCCCACCAGACATATATTTCCACTTTGCCGCTTGGTTGCCTGTCTGACACATGGTTTGCAAAATGAAGTCAATATACATGATCTCAACAATAGGTCTGCAACCTGTCATTGATGCGCCAACACCTGTTCCGATAATCGCCGCTTCGGAAATAGGCGTATTAAATACCCTATCTCTGCCGAATATATCAATTAAGCCCTTTGTCGCGCCAAATGCCCCGCCGTATTCTGCAATATCTTCGCCATAAAGTATGACTCTATTATCTCTGAGCATCTCCTCTGCCATCGCTTCAATGACTGCTTCACGATAAAGGATTTTTCCATCTTTTCGCTCAAATGGCTTATAATCTTTCAATATTGATACTATCCGGTTTTCTTCTGGAACTACATTAGAGTTTGTATCGCTATGCAAGCCAAAATACATCGCCGAAGGTTCGGGCATCGGACCTTGTGAAGCCTTGAAAGCCATATCTTCATTTCTTTGCCTTGCTTTTTGTTTCATTTCATTTAGCTGATCTTCTGTGATAACTCCTGCCTGAATAAGCTGTATCGGAAAAGCAAGTATTGGATCAACGCAGAACCATGAATTAGATTCGTCCTCTGAACGGTATGCAGTTGTTGGATCACTCAAAGAATGTCCCTTAAATCTACATCCCCAATACTCCAAAAGAACGGGGCCTTCACCTTTTCTTACTATATCTGCAGCGCGTTTCGTTGCATCCCAAACAGCCAGAACATCCATACCCTTTACAACTTCGGCGTGCATACCTTCTTCGTTATAGCCAAGTCCTCTTTCAGCTAGGAAGTTAATGCCAGTGACCTCGCCTCTTTGTTGCCCTGTCATCCCATATTGGTTATTAACAACGCCAAATATTATCGGCATTCCAAATTTTTTGGACATCAGACCATTAGAAAACTGATCCATTGAGGCAAAATTCAGTGATTCATGTGCAATACCGTTATTATATGCTCCATCACCAGCAAAACAAAGAACCAATTTTCCATTATCAAGGTATCTTGATGACAATGCAGCGCCTACAGCCATCCCCATACTTCCGCCAACGATCGCATTTGCGCCGAGATGACCAACGCTAAAATCTGCAATGTGCATTCCTCCGCCCCTGCCCTTGCAGTAGCCATCTTCACTACCAAAGAGTTCAGCGATTGCTCTGTATAAATGCAACTTGATAGCATCTTCAAGCAATAATGAACGTTCCTTATCCTCTATACTTATGCCTATATGCTCACACATCTGGGCATCTTCTTCAAAGCGTTTGAGAATCTGCTCATTTGTCATGTGTTTTATAGCAAAATACCCTTTTCCCAAGCTATCTCCATGACCTCTATGCGTGCTTGTAATATAATCAGTAGGATTGATCCCTGCAATTGCACCTGTCGAGATTGCTTCCTGTCCGATTGAAACATGCGAAGCACCGACATATATAAATTGCCTAAGTTGACCATATCTACCCTTATTATCTTTTAATTCAACGATCATTTCCTCAAGATTTCTTATTAAAAGCATACATTCAAGGAGATCGATACATTCCTGAGGAGTGATATTGCCTGCCTCAAGCTCATCTTTTGCTGTTTTGGTATATTGAAAAACAGGAATTTTAACTTCTCTCTCTATAAAGCCGGGGTTGAAATCCGCTTTTATGTCAATTTGTTTTACCATTAAGATTGACCCTCCGAATTATAAGCTTATTGGTCTATTCATTAAGAGATCCAATGATGCCATCTCCAAAAGTTCTTTTAGTCTTGCTAAGAATTCACCAGCCTGAGCACCGTTTACTGCCCTATGATCAACAGAAAGACTGAGTGTCATCATCTGTTGGGCGATTATCTGACCAGGAACGACTATTGCTCTTGGCTCAATTGTCCCGACAGCAAGGATAGATACCTGTGGTGGATTTATTATTGCCTTAAATGACCTTATACCGAACATACCGAGATTTGTAATTGTCAATGTTCCACCAGACAGGTCATCAAGCGATAGCTTTTTATCCCTTGCCAATTTTATGATTCTTGCACTATCGGAAGCAATTTCTATAACAGTTTTTTTATCTGCATTTTTGACGACTGGGACAACCAAGTCTTCACCAGCAGCAACTGCTACGCCAATATTAACATCCTGCATCAGATGGATACCATCTTCACCAAAGACGGAGTTTAGTTTTGGGAATTGTCTTAGTGCTATTGCTGTGAATTTAGCAAGAATATCGTTATATGATACGCTGATCCCCTGAGTTTTCAGGAAATTGCGCAGTTCTATCATTTTTTCACAATTCACATCAATCAAAAGGTCAATATGCGGTGCTGTGCGATAGCTCATGGTCAGGCGTTCAGCAACCATCTTTTGTATTGGAGTAAGTTTAACGACCTCACCGGGCATTGGTTTTGGTTCTGCGGAAGGTTTTTTGCCTTCTTTTGCATATTTCAGAACATCTTTACCCATGATTCTGCCATTTGGTCCTGAGCCAATTATATCACTAACATCTAGCCCTGCTTCTTTTGCAAGCCTTCTTGCTCTTGGAGATGCGAATACTTTGCCAGAAGGTCTCTGAACATCAGTTTTTGCTATTTCAACATCATCTTTAGCTTCTTTTGATGGTGTTTCTTTTGCTTCTGGAGTTTCTGTAATTGCTTCACCTGCTTCACCGATGACGCCAACAGGTTGTTTGACTGGGATCTCATCACCTTCATTTGCTAGTATTTTTAGCAATACTCCTGATGCAGGTGATTCAACCTCGACATCCACTTTGTCTGTTGTAATCTCAATGATCGCCTCGCCTTCGGCAATCTCATCACCTACCTGTTTCAGCCATTTGACGATAGTTCCACTTTCCATTGTGGATGCAAGCTGAGGCATAACAATTGTAGTTGCCATAATTTCTGTTTAACCTCCACGTTTTGTTTATATAGAAATAGATTAGCATATATTTTATATATACTGTCTTACATAAAATTAAGATTTAATGATCTAAATTGGGCTTTATCGGCTTTAAAATTTCCGCAAAAAAATCAGATATAAGTTTGTCGACTTGCTTATCATTAAAACCACCATGTCCCCCATTTTTCACAGTATAGAGTTCCACAGGGACTTTGGCATTTCGCAAAGCCTGTTCCAATATAACGCTTTGATGATGAGGAACTAAAGGATCAGAATCACCATGAATAATAAGAAATGGTGAAGCATTTTTAGTTACATAATTAATAGGATTTGCTCTTGCTACCTTATCTTTATTTTCCTGAATATTTCCGCCAACAAGAAGGCTTTCGGGAGAATCAGGGCTATTACGCACCTGACCATTTGGAATACGATGAGCGTCCATCTGAAGAAAATCTGTTGGCCCAAAAAGATCAACTACCGCTTGAACACTACTAGGATAATCCAGATTTTCACCAACATCAAATTCCTTAGTGTCTCCTGTTGTCCCAAGCATTGCAACTAAATGCCCACCAGCAGATGCGCCAATTACACCGAATCGATTTGGATCGAGCCGATATTTGCTTGAATTTGAGCGTAAAAAGCGTATTGCGGATTTACAATCTTCTATTTGTGCGGGAAATATTGCATGTGAACTCAAACGATAATTAATACTTGCTACCGCATATCCTTTTTCCAAGTAATTTATTATTGGCACATCATCTTTATTGCCCATTAGCCATGCTCCACCATGTATCCAGATGAGTAATGGCAAATTATCTCCTTGTGATGGCAAATATATATCAAGTTTTTGCCTTTCATGACCATCCGTAACATAGGCTATATCATTAAAAACCATTGTATTTTTAGGAAATTTTGCTGAAGTCATTTTTCCTCTCTGAGCATAAATTGTAAATGCACTAAACATAAAAACAAAAATTAAGATAATGATTATAATGGAAACCTTAAGCATTACTATATATCTCCTAATCTATTCTTACCATTATCTATAACTAGGAATTATTATAACATCTTTACAATTGTAACGCAACATTAACTTACTTGGCAGGGGATTTTTGAACTGCAGATAATATAAAGCAAAAATATTATAGATTAGAAAGTTAACTTAAACAAATTAATTATTATAATTAACATGAGTTCGATGTAAGAATAAAATATAGATAAAACAAATCAAGCTGATATATAATGATTTCCATAAAATCCTTTTAATCAGCGGTCTATTTCTTTACAAAAACTCAGGACAATAAAGGGAAAATAAGTCTCCCTCAAAACCGCATTTTTTCCGCTATTACTTAGCCCGATTTTTCAGGTTTACCATCTTTCTCTCTTTTATTTCTTTTTTTCTATTTTTTTGCACATTTCAGAGAACTCGAATTTATAATCCATAAAGTATCCCTTTCTCAAGGTATACTTTATGAATCACAACTAATTTGGTTGAAAAATAGAAACATATTATTTGAATTGCGGGAGCCATTTCTTTTCTGCTTCGAGCATTTCATCAACCATCTGTTTTATGCGTGGTAATGTAAGCATAGTTCCTGCAAATGGGTCAACAGAAACAGCCTGATATAATAATTCTTTATTACCTGTTAAACCGGCCTCGACAGCCAATTCTTGAACATTAATTGACATGCGGTTTATCGCTGCGCAACCTGCAGGTAATGGGCCCGGGACAGTCGGCTGAATGCCATTTTTGTCAACAAGGCAAGCAACTTCAACACAACAATTTTGTGGTAAATTCGGAATTAGATGTGCTGACGGCGTCTTGGGTGAACTTCCCGGAGGGCCATAATTTGGAACATTACCATAGATTACACGTTTTGTATCAGTTTCCATCGAGTGGATAATATATGCTGCATATTCCCCAGAAGCCCTCAAAGGTGCTTGAATCTCCTCAATCCATTTTTCCTGACCAGCGAAGTCATGGTTAAGGCATATCTGATAATAATCCCATCTTTGCTTAATATATTCATCAACCATCTCTTTATTTTTGCGAAACCACATCATATATTCGCTTGCATGATGGCTTGATTCGGTTTGGAAATATCCGAATGTCCGCATAATTTCTGTTCTGACTCTTTCATGATAATAGTGATCACCATGATCAACTGCTAGATCAGCTTTTTCGCCTTTTAATTCTTCTGTCAAGCCTACACCTGCCCCGGGTGATGGATAGCGTTCAAACATAACTTTACGCAATTCTGGATAAACATCTTTGCCTTTATGATAAAACTCGGTAAACCATGCCTGATGATTAATGCCATAGCATTTATAATTAACTTCCTCATAGGGAATACCAAGATGAGATGCAAGCATGTGAGAAGTTCCCTGAACACTATGGCAAAGACCAACGCATTTAATACCTGTGCTTAATACTGCCCAAGTGTTTATTGACATAGGGTTGGCATAATTTATCATAAGGGCATTGGGGCAAACTTCCTTCATATCATTGCAAACGTCAATATACGCTGGAATTGATCGAATACCACGAAATACCCCACCGGGTCCAAGCGTATCACCAACACATTGATCAATCCCATACTTTCTTGGTATCTCAACATCTGGCGTATATGCCTCAATACCGCCAACCTGCCAAGTTATAATGACATAATCAGCACCATCAAGAGCAGAACGCCTATCAGTTGTTGCCTCTATCTTTGTTGGCAAGCCCAATCTTTTTACTGCACCACCAATAAGCCTATTTGAACGGTCTAAGTTATCCTTATTTATATCCATCAATGAGATAGTGCTATCCTGAAGCTCTGGAAACGATAAAAGGTCAAAGGTAATTCTAGCAGGAAAGCTAAACCCACCAGCACCCATAAAAGTTATTTTCGCCATACATTTTTCCTTTCCATACAAAAGTTATCGACAATATTTTATTTACAAAAGAATAATACAACATAACTAGCTAATAGACAAGGATAAATACAATATCTTAATTAGGCTTATATATCGCTTCATCTAAAGCCTTTATTAATTTGGTAATCTCCTCTTTTTTCTTTTCATCAGAGGTATTATTCTTAATATCATTGACAAAATCTTTTATTGCTTGATTCATTAGTTGTTGATCGATCATGCCCTCTTTAAAAGCATTTTTTGTTTTTTCAAAGATGCCCTCTACGGTTTTCCTATCCATATCTTTTGGAAGGTTAGCTAATGCCAATTCCTCTGTATTTGAGATTATTCTGATAGTAAGCCATTCGCCTATGAAATTACGCTTTGCATGAATACCTATCCCCAAAGCAATTATTAAAACAAAGACAATGAATATAGGAAGTAAGCATCCTTTCAGACAACCTCGTTTTTCAACAAGTCCTCTTGACACAATACCTTCGGAATCATCTTCAAATTCTAATGAATCGTCCTCAATATTTACATAATCTATTTGTTCTTTTCGATTAGTTTCACTATCATTTGTTTCTGTAGCTTCACTATCTTTTTCTTCCACAATATTTCTCCTATTGGATGTTAACGTCAGTTCGATATAAAAATTAACTACTAAAACACAAAGTCCCACAAGGTATTAAAGCTCAAATCTTTAACGCACATTTTTGTAAGAATAGCTATGAGAAAACCATTTATTTTCAATATTCCATCTTCTGATTTTCATCTGTTTAAAAAATCCGAGTTAATCAGTGCTACGCAGTCAGCGAAGATCAGCGGGCTATTCCTTTTTTGCAGTGTCAAAGCTTTAATCTTTAGAACTCTCTTCCATCTCTTAAAAATCCGAGTTAATCAGTGCTACGCAGTCAGCGTAAATCAGCGGGCTATTCCTTTTTTGCAGTATCAAAGCTTTAATCTTTAGAACTTATTCCATATCTTAAAAAATCAGAGCCAATCAGCGTTACGTAGTCAGCGTAAATCAGCGGGCTATTCCTTTTTTGCAGTATCAAAGCTTTAATCTTTAGAACTTATTCCATATCTTAAAAATCCGAGCCAATCAGCGTTACGTAGTCAGCGTAAATCAGCGGGCTATTCCTTTTTTGCATTGTCAAAGCTTTAATCTTTAGAACTCTCTTCCATATCTTAAAAAATCCGAGCCAATCAGCGTTACGTAGTCAGCGTAAATCAGCGGGCTATTCCTTTTTTACAATGCCAAATCTTCAATCTTTAAAACTCTCTTCCATATCTTAAAAATCAGAGCTAATCAGCGTTACGCAGTCAGCGAAAATCAGCGGGCTATTCCTTTTTTGCAGTATCAAAGCTTTAATCTTTAGAATTCTCTTCCATCTCTTAAAAAATCAGAGCTAATCAGCGTTACGTAGTCAGCGTAAATCAGCGGGCTATTCCTTTTTTACAACATCTTATCTTCAATCTTATTTTCTGCTTCGTGCCTTTGTGTCTTAGTGGTAAATACAAATTCTTACGCCGAACTCACGTGATGTTAGTAAAAAATTATCTATGTTTTATTCTTTGCGGTTAAAAAATTCAATAATCCCATTAGGAAACCTAAAATTATAAACGCCCCGGGTGGTAATATAGCTATAATTAGATTATGATAACCAAATCTCTGAAGGACGTTAAATCCGAATACTGTTCCATTACCCAATATCTCCCTTATAATACCCATTAAAGTTAGAGTAAGAGTTGCACCCAAACCCATCCCCAAAGCATCAAAAATGGAAAGAATGATATTATTTTTTGAAGCAAAAGATTCTGCGCGTGCTAATATAATGCAATTAACTACAATCAAAGGAATAAATATACCAAGTATTTTGTGAAGTTCGCCCAAAAATCCTGCAATGAATAGATCAACTGATGTTACAAAAGATGCAATAACGACTATAAAAACAGGTATCCTGACTTTATCTGGCACTAATTTGCGAATTAGCGATATAACGATATTTGAGCCGAGTAAAACAAAAGTTATCGCAAAACCCATTGCTATACCATTAATAGCGGTTGTAGTAACCGCAAGTGTGGGACACATCCCCAAAACAAGCCTAAGTGTGGGATTCTGTTCAATTATACCTTTATAAAATTCCTGCCAAATTCTCATCTTAATAGTCACCTAATATATAATTTTTATATCGTCTAAACTTTGACATACCATCATTAATCGCATTAACAACACCAAGAGAGGATATTGTCGCTCCAGTCAAAGCCTCTATTTCCCAATTATATTTGGCATCTCTACCTTTTATGATAGATAAATTTTTATCTTGTGAATTTTCTGCGATTTTGCCCTTAAAATGATCCTTAAATTGCGTATTTTCAATTTTGGAGCCAAGTCCAGGGGTCTCATGATGCTCAATTATCTCTATCCCTAGTATTTTCTCGTTTTTATCAATACCGATCATTATTTTTATAGAACCACCATAACCTTCGCTGTTGGACTTAAAAGCGATTCCAACAATCTCATTATGTCTTTTTGCAAGGTATATTTCTACTGGGGTTCCATCTTTTTCTGTCCATTCTGGTATATTTACTTTATCCTTGCTTGGATCGTTATCGTAATTTAGTTGATCAACGGGCAGAGAGGCATTAATAGCTTTAAGCGTTTCTTTTTGTTTTTGTTCTGTAATTCTATCATAGGTAAGATTATTGATTAATGTTAATGATAATGCTGACACAATGCAAACAACAGTCAGGACAATTACCATCATAAGTGATTCACGCATTGTTTTTTATCCCAAATCTTTTAGGTTTGATATATCTGTCGATCAAAGGCGTAAAGGCATTCATCAGCAATATGCTATAGCAAACCCCTTCTGGATACCCTCCGAGAATCCTGATCACACAAGTTATTATACCTGCCCCTATTCCAAAGATTAATCCACCTTTTTTTGTTATTGGGCTTGTTACCATATCTGTTGCCATAAAGAAAGCGCCCATCGTTAAGCCACCAGAAAAAAGCTGAATCGGTATCACAATAAAGTTTTTATCGCCAAATAATTCAGTTAATCCAAATATAAAAGCTACTGTCCCTATAAAACTGATCGGTATATGCCAAGTTATGTAGCGTTTTAGCAGAAGAATTGTTGCACCAATGAGTAAAGCCAGATCGGAGGTTTCACCAATAGAACCACCAGACTTTCCAATAAAAAGATTCCAAACAGGTAGCAAATTATTAATACTACCCCCTTTTATTAGACCCAATGTTGTCGCCCCTGTTACTGAATCAACAGACAAACTTGTTGCACTTGATATAGAACTGACATTTTGCATAGATATTGGAATTTGCCAAGTAGTCATAGCAACAGGAAAAGATGCCAAAAGAATAGCCCTACCTATCAATGCGGGATTAAAGATATTATATCCCAACCCACCAAAAGGGGCTTTTGCCAATGCAATAGCAAAAAAAGAACCTAGTGCGGACATCCAAAGTGGCACTCCCGGAGGAATGACCATTGCCAAAAGCATTCCAGTGACAACCGCACTTCCATCATAGACGGTTATCTCTCTACGAAAAATATATTGTATCAATGCCTCGGTGCCTACTGCGGAAATAACACCGATAAGTATAATCAAAAGAACACGAAACCCAAAAACATAAGTTCCAGCAAAAACTGCTGGTAATAGACTAATGACAACAGTCCACATTATCTTTGGAATAGATTCTTTATCTTTTATATGAGGTGATGCTGATATAGTCAATAGACCATCGTCTTGCATATTATTTTACTGATCTCCGTCTTTTGTTAATATCTGCTTTTACTGTCTGTATTAACTGAACCAAAGGTATATTTGCTGGACATGAATAAGCACAACAGCCACATTCTTTGCAATCAAGCGGAAAATATTTTTCTGCTTCTCGGAATTGTCCTTTTCGTGAATTTAAGGCGATCATTCGGGGCATTAAACCTACTGGACAGACATTGATACAATTACCGCACCTTATACATGGTCTTTGATTAATTCCCTTAACTTCATTCTTGGCTAAAACTAGGATATTATTTGTTCCTTTTGCAACAGGGACATTTACATCCGACATTGACGAACCCATCATTGGACCGCCAGCGATAACTTTAGCTACCTGTCCCGAATATCCGCCACATTGCCTTATGATTTCGGCAAACGTTGTTCCTATCCTTACTCTTAGGGTTTTGGTGTGTGCGATGCCTGAACCATTTACGCTAACTATTCGTTCAATTAATGGATGACCAAGCCGAACAGCATTTGATATTGCATAAGCTGTGCTGACATTGGATATAACAATACCAAAATCAAGAGGAAGTCTGTTTGCTGGAACTTCTTTATTTAATATGGTTTTTATCAGCATATTTTCCCAACCTTGAGGATATTTAACTTTTAGCGTTGCTATATCAATATTTTGCTCTCCATGAATTGCCTTATTCATGATCTCTATGGCATCGGGTTTGTTTTTTTCTATTCCGATTACAGCATTTTTTGCATCTGTAACTTGCATTATTAGCTTTAAACCATCAATGATATTCTCTGATTTTTCAAGCATAAGGGCATAGTCAGATGTGACATAAGGCTCACATTCTGCACCGTTAAGTAAAACTGTTTCAATTTTTTTGCCCTCTGGAATAGATAATTTAGCATGAGTAGGAAATGTCGCCCCTCCCATACCGACAATCCCCGATTCTGATATTATATCAAGAATCTCCTGTTCTGTAACTGGAAAATATGGCTTTATTTCCTCTGACCATTCATCTTTTCCATCGGATTCAATCACTGCGGCTAAAGATGAACGCCCAAGAGCGGGATAAAGATTTCTACCTATATTGATTATTTTACCAGAGATGCTGCTATGGATGTTTGCAGATATAAAACCAGTTGCTTCGGCGATTTTTTGTCCTTTTTTGACTTCTTGACCGACTTCTATTATGGGACGTGCAGGTGTCCCAATATGTTGGTGGAAAGGTATAATAACTTTTGATGGGAGTTCTGCATCCTCAATTTTTTTACTACTTAATTCTTTTTTATCTTTTGGATGAACTCCGCCACTAAATCCCTTTGTTATTAGATTTGGTATTGTTTTTTTGGGTTTGGGCATGATACCTCATGTCAAGAGTAAAGAGACATATATCAGTAATAGGCTACCTACTACCTATAAAAATAGCATACTCTCAATCATCTGTCAATTGCAGTTTAACACTAATTAGTGATAAGTAACGGGTGATTCGTAAAAGGGAAAGCTTGTTAAAGTAAAAAAGAATTACTCATCACTCATTTCGTTTTACATATCACAAACTAAATCAGCAAAAATCTGCCAAATCCGTCTAATCTGTGGACTATTTTTAGTCATATTATTAACAAATAATTAACCTGATACTTAACATGGATTAACATAGGTATAATATTATAAGAATCGTCTGAGATTTACTCTCTCCAATACAAAGCATGTGCATAAATCAGACCTTGTAACCCAATTCTTATGGTTGGAAATTGGGTTACAGCTTTTTATTTATACAAGCTTTTTCACCAGATATATCCCGTATCCCAATATACAGACGGAGCATTTTTCCAATCAGGCATACTCAAACCTGTCGGATCATAGACGATATCACCTGCCCTAATTGTCATAAAACACTCTATTTTGTCGTTTCCTGTCATTTTTGTTCCACCGCAATCAGTAAAGCCAAAAGTTCCCTTTAAATGGCGCAACACAGCAATATCTGCTTCACTACCAATACTTAATGTTCCTAATTCAGAATGACCAATCTGTTTGGCAGGAATAAAGGTTGATCTCATAATTATCTCTTGCAATGGAATACCGATACTCATGCACTTTGACATCACATTTAGCATATTGACTACAGGTCCGTTTATATTACCCATGTGAAGGTCTGTGCTTATAGAATCTGGATGAAAACCGTTTTGTATAGCTGGAACTGCGTTTCTGAACCAAAAACTCCCAGCACCATGCCCTAGATCGAATATAACGCCCTTATCTCTTGCCTCAAAAATATGGTCATACACTTTTCCTTCTTTATTAACTATCGGAAATGGGCGACCAAAAACGTGAGTGTGCATATCTCCGGGGCGAAGTTTTTTCAATATCAAATCTTGATAAGACCTTTCTGGTGGGCGTGGCCAAAAGTCAACCATTATGGGTTTTCCACATAAATTACCTGCTTCCAAAGCATTATCTATGGATGCCCAAGGTGGATGCCCAGAATCCCATTGGCTATTTACCCAATAATGTGCTGTTTTTATGCCAACAATCACATCAGAATATTTTTCTGCTATTTCAGCGGTTATCTTAGGGTGCATCTCATTTGGATTCTGCTCTGTTGATTGAAGCGCCATGCCTCCGCTGGCGATGTTGATAAATGCAAATATTCTTGTTTTCGAATGTTTTATCTCTTTTTCATAAAAATCTATGAAATGCCACCAACCTGCTGTTCCTGCATCAACTGTCGTCGTTACACCAGAAGATAAAAGGTGTGCATCGGGGACCATACTCTCTATATATCCATCGTTTGTTCTGAATCTATAAACGTGAGTATGAATATCTATAAGACCAGGGGTTACATAATTTCCCGAAACATCTATTATCTTTCCTGATTTATCCGCAGGTATATTTATAGCAACTTGGGCAATCTTTCGATCTTTTATGGCAATATCCATCTTGCTATCGATATTATTTGCAGGATCAATAACATGACCGCCTTTTAATATTATATCATAACAATCTTGGGAAGTTTCGCTGATTGACATATCCGAATCCTCCTGAAATTATGTTTATTTTCTACTTATTTTTCCAATAAGTTGCGTATTTGTGCATAGCTTCGGCAGATGCTTTGATATTTTCTGCCGATGTTGGTGGAAAAGCATACCAAATAAGGTCTAATCCGCCTTTTGGAGAACCCAATGTCTTAATGCAATTGAATATATGAGCATCAATTTCATCAGGCTTACCGAATACCATTAGCTTTTGACGATCTATATCAAGGTGAATATAGACTTTGCCTTTTGCCAGCTTCTCTAGGTTATCCAAGCCATTAACAAGGTCTTGGGGATTAAGCCTTGAAACTCCACATTCTATAAGATCGGGTATTATATCAACTATATATCCGTCAGAATGTAATGAAGTATGGACTCCATGTGAGCGACAATATGATAGAATGCGCTTATATGATGGCTTTATATATTTTCGCCATGCTGTTGGACTTATGGGTAAAGAGGTTTGCAAGCCAAGATCATCGCCAAATCCAATTGCATCAACACCTAGCTCAACCCAGCGCTTGATTACTTCAAACCAATAACCTTCTACAATTCCAATAAGTTCATCGAGTTCGGGTCGTTCATCAGCAACATCCATCATAAAATTGCTGAATCCGCGCAGATAGGTCAGACGAAGGAAGATGAATCCGTGATCTGTTCCACCATGAGTAACATGTCCTTCAAGTTTAGCTTTTTCGATGTTTATTTTTGCCTGTTTCCAGTCAGTATATTTATCTGGATCTGGTGGTATGTAATTCTTTAAGTCTGCCCAAGTAGGTATTGGATGAGCTTCAACCAAGCCATCATGCGATTCCAGGGGATAAAACCATTTGCATCCCCAAACATCAGTCCACCTGCTACCTGCTGGTCTGCTTGGGTTTTTATCAAAGCCGATAGAAACATAGGGGGAAAAGTTCTCTATCCATTTAAGCTGATCTTCGTATTTCTGCCATACCTGATACCATATATGAATATGTGAACGCACTTCTGGTTCACCGTCTAGTTCAGTCTCCTTGAAGAATTTTTCTCTTGCGGTAAGCATCTTTTAACCTTTCGCTAAATATTTTTTATAGTTATATCATAATCTTACTTGAGTTGATTGTTCTTTTCCTTCTCTAGCTCTTGCGTCTTCCAATTCTTTATCCCAGCTTAGATGGCGAAATTCCTCTGGAGATGAGGTTTTAAACCATTCGGCAAAGTCCTCCCAGATCGCCAGTGACCATGAAGCATCAATTTGTGCTGTGGTATATTTCTTCTCGTCAAGGCGAATGAAGCCAAATATATCCATTACATGCGATTTCTCTGCATTTACTACGCAGGTTTCTGCTAGATGTGGAGGTATGAATAAAACACCAGCAGGCGTGCCTAGAACAACATCACCGGGCATACAAATTGCGTTTCCTATTCGGCAGGGAGTATTCATTCCTACCATAGTAACATCGCCTATTCCTGTCGGATCGTTGCCTCTATAAAACGTCTGAATTGAAGTAATCTCCATGACTTGTTGCACATCTCTTATACCTCCCCAGATAACCGATCCGCCCCTTTTGGTTCTAGCGGATACTGCGGTTGAAAGATTTCCACCGACATAAGTCCCCTGAAAAATCTTGTCAAATAGATCAACTACAAGGACATCATCTTCCTGAAGTGAATCAACTACCCAGGCGTTGAAATATCCTTTTCTGCCTTCTTCTTGCTGACCATATTTAAGAAGGTAGTCGTTTAAGTCTGGACGCATAGGCACCATAACTGCGGTAACAGCACGACCAACCAATATTTTATTTGGATGAATCATCTTGAAATCACCTTGAAACTGGTATCTGTATCCATGCCCCCATAAAGGTCCCCATGCCTCCTCTAAGGTAATATTTGCCATTCGGCGCAGTATATCAGTTGGCACTTTGGGTCGTCCATTAGGAAAACGCTCTCCCTTCCAAAGTGGGGTAAGCTGAATAATGTCTTCAGGATTATCAAATTTCATAATCATTCTCCTTGTATATAATTTGCTATATCATATTCATTTCTAATGGTGGCAAAGGTATTGGCAGGCATGTTTCTAGCAAATCCTTCATCATTCCTGTTGCCTCAACATTTGTTATTTGGCCGTCTGGTGGAGTTCCAAGCATCGTCCAGACAAGGTTTGTCTGACCCTCGATCCTAAGATAATCATTGCCACTCCAAGCGGTAAATCTCTCGTTTCCTGCGGAAAATTGCATTGAATAAACAAATTCTTCTGGAAAATAGCTGGCAAAATAGGGCTTGAGTTTGTTCATTGTTCGTGCAAAATCTATAACGCAATGCGTTCCGGGTCTGGCTGTTGGTTTACTGCCGATATATGACAGCAATCTCATAAGAATATGATCGCCTTTTTGAATGTCAATCTCTATTTCTCCACCTTCTGGCAAATCTTGAGTAAGCCGAGATAAAGCAGATATGATAAAGTGTCTATTGCCTGCGTATTCCATTACACGCCTATATTTTTTGTTATCCTTTTCCAATAGCTTTGTTACCAATATATATCCAACTGGCATTGAACAATATGTTATCAATATAAACTCAACAGGCCGCCCAACGCAATATCCATATTTTAAGACGATCTCATAGTCAGACAAAGGTCTTTTGCTGAATAAAGGCTCATGGTCGTTGATTGAGGCTAATACTCTTATATCGCCAATACCAGCTATCCGAACCTCACATCCATCCATGATAGTCAAACTATCTTTTGGGACCATAAATCGTTCCAATCCGCCAACAAACCTTGATCCTGCGCGTCTATACATTTCACGATTACCTGATATACATACAAAGTCAACGTTATCTTCATGAAATCGCTTCATTGTTGCAGATAAAACATTACTTGCAAGACCAAGTTTGCGATAATCAGGATGAGTGCAGACACTACCGATATATCCTAGACGGAGTTGATGCCCATAAACAGATATATCACGTTCTAGCCTTTCGATACCTGATACCGCTTGCCCATTGTGAAACATTACGAATGTGTCTTGCCTTGCCTCTGCTCTTAGGCTCATAGGCCATGTTTTTGCACCGTTTTCATAACTTTCTGCATTTGTGAAAAATATTGCTCTTGCTAATTCTGTCGCTGAATCCCATTCCGATTCAAAAGGCGTTCTAGGTCCGTCAAATTCCATAAGGTTGTTTTCTGACATAGGAAGCCCCTCCCGTATGATTGAAATAGAACGCTAAAAATCCCTTTAAATCTCATTTTGGGAAATAAAGACTGTGAATTTACTATATCAGCGTTCTATATAGTGATCATCATCTTTAATCAAGCCAAATTTCTTTTCCCTCTTCGGCGGATTTGTATAGTGCATCAAGAGTTTTCATAACGTTCAAAACTTCCTCACGCTTGACAATGAGTTCTTCCTTGCCTTTTATGACTTTTACAAAATGTTCGGTTTCCTCCCAATGACCAGCAAATTCAACGTTTCTGTCTGATGGAACTTGAGGAGCGATGTTTACCTGATAACTGCCCATATTCGTTACAAGTGTCAAAGGATCAAGCACAAGACCTCCCTCATTACCAAGAATCATGCTATAGCCCATATTTTGTGGAACATTTGCCGCCCAGCTAGTCTTAAAAGCTACGGTTGCGTTATTTTCAAGGCGAATAAATCCAGCCGCCATATCCTCAACATCAAACTCGTTGGGCTTAAATTCTCTTGGCGTAAGAACACCCAAAGGCGCACCACTATCTGATAACGAAGTTGCAAGCCCTTCATTTTTGTTGCCAAAGATAGTATAAGTCATACTGCTAACAGCCTTTACCTTTGGACATCCCATAAGCCAGAATAGTAGGTCTATTGCATGAACTCCCAGATCATATACAGGACCACCGCCAGAGTGTTTTTTCATGTGGAATTGACCCCAAGTTGGTGTTCCACGACGACGCAGATAATATGTCTCCGCATAATATATATAGCCCAATTTTCCAGACATAGCGATCTCTTTTGCTGCTCTTGAGCGATTAGAAAATCTCGCACTTTGACCAACAAAAAGTATTTTTCCTGCTGATTCCGCAGTATCAAACATCTCAACAGCATCATCGTAAGAAGTCGCAACAGGCTTCTCGCATAGGACATGCGCTCCAGATTTCAACGCCTCTATCGTAACTTCCTTATGATAGGCATTAGGAGTGCATACAGAAACTATATCAGGTTTTGTCTCGGCGATCATCCTTTTCCAATCGCTAAATGCGTTTGGAATACCCTCTGTCTTTGCGACCAATTGAGCGCGCTCCTCAAGCATATCAGATACAGCGATGATCTCAACTTCATTTTTGAGATTTTTCCATGCGGGGATATGTCCTGCATTTGCAATCATACCTGTTCCAACAACTGCGATCTTTAATAATTTGTCTGACATAAGATTCTCCTTGTATAACTAAGTCTGTTAAAAAATGTAAATCCCTACCTAATAAGAACTTACATCACCCAAAATCATCTATTGAGATATTTTCTTGGCAATGGCGAGTATATCCAATATATCAACTTTGCCGTCTTTATTAATATCAGGCGTTGGTTGAATAGAATCAGTAACATTATGACCAAGATACGAACCAATTATAGCCATATCCTCAACATTAATTTTCCCATCATTATTCATATCATAGGGAATAGAAACCTTAACCCCGTTATTTATAAATATGGAATATAGTGATGTTATCTGATTATAATCAAGCTCTATCCAAGCTTCCCATATTTTCCTAATGCTGATGGGTTTATATTTTATCATTATATTCCAAAGTTCTTTAAATCTTCCATCAATCATATCATCATCTATATTTGGTGTCTCATCATTGCTCTTTGTGGTATCAGCAATATCCCATAAAATACTTGCGACAGCACCTTCAACGATCTCGCCTTTAGTATTTTTTCCATCAAATCCTTTCCACCAGCTATTATATTCAATATTTGGCGTTTTTGCATTGCTGTATTGGGTTGTATTGAATGCGTTATCGTCAATTAATGACTCAAAGAATTCAGCCCAGCCTTCTTTTATTGCAAATGCTTCATCAGATACTGTAAAGACAGTATGTGTATAATCCGAATCTGGATCGCCTACATATTGAATTTTGGGATAGTTACGATAGCTATAATCATACATTGCCATCATAACTGCATGACCGTATTCATGAAGCATAGAAATACGATACCATGGTCTATTAGATGCGATATAAATTATCTCATTAAATATCTGATCTCTTAATGGATATATATGGCTGTAACTATATTTTGATAGTGATCTATCGCTTTCATAGGGATATTGAACATTTATTATCTTTCTGCTCCAATTTACGTTATTCGCTAAAAAATCATAGGCATCCATAATTGTATTGAATATATGACCCAAACAGCGATGCTGATTTTTTTCATTAAAGAAACAATCACCATTAACTGAATCTACAAAAACATTACTAATCACTGGTAGGTCAAATTCGTATGGATTGATATATTTATCAACTACCCTTACCACATTATTTACAAAGCTAACCTTTATTCGAAAAACTTTATCAGGGGCATTATCTATATTATTAAAAGCATAATAACCGTTATTATCAGTCTTTTGCGTTTCTATCAGCTTGTTGGTATTGCCTTTAAGATCAAATAAATTTACGGTAATCCCTCTTATTGGTAATGGTTTGGAAATGTTATCATCGTAATATGTCACATAACCATTTATTGAAAATGTTTTAGGATAAGAAGAAACATCGGAAGGTGCGGGTAATATCATTGTTTTTGTCTCTATATTACTCCTGTTTAATGAATCAACTTTATCAGTCACTCTGAAACCATCGTTATCAACAATTAGGAACTTAAAGAAATGCTCCACATCATTACGTCCATCGGGCAATGAATAATAGACAGATGCCTGTAAAGCATAAGTGCCTTTTTCTAAAACTTTTATACTTATCGAATAAATTTGAGATGTCCCTTTTGCAAAAGACGCTTCTTCAAATGTAGTTTGCCCAATTGTCGTTATACCATCAGGGATTCTGAATTTTATAATAGTTCTCCCACAATCTCCAATAATTGCCATTAGATCAAGTGTTATGATCGAAATCTGACCTAAACTGGCAGGACTTGACAAAGTGATTTTACCATCAAAAAAATCAGGCTTAAATTGACTTGAGCCATATATTGACGAAATATTGACGATGAAAATTGAAAGCAAAGTAAAGCTAAAAATTATTCTCTTAAAAATCATAACTAAAATACACTAAAACTATCAATATAAAATCAGCCGAATAAAATTTAGAAAAATAATCAGAAATACATCATCATTTTACCAAAAATGCTAAAAAAAATAGCTATCCTTCTTTGGAAAATAATACAATAAAACTAAATTCAAAGCAAGCCTGAAATATTGTTAGAGATTGACTATTCTAATATTAAATTAATACAGTGTTTGATAAAAATTATTCTTGACTTCTCCACTATTTTTTGATAACATTTTATTATAAATATTAGTGGTTAATTTTTCATTCCATAGTTTTAAGGACACTAAGACAATGTTGGAAATCTCTAGCAAGAACCCAGGGATCCTAAATATTATCGCTTTAAACATAAATTTTCGATTTAGGAGTTTTGTGCGATTTAGTCTTGGTGTGTCTAAGGCTAAGGGGTGATCTAGCAATTATAGATGTTCTTATTAATCAAAAAAGCCGTGGACACATTGAATTGTGTTTACGGCTTTTTTATTTTCAATAACTCAAGAAGGTGATGTCCATTGACAATGGCGTTTGTCAAGTATATAATCAGGTTAAACAAAAGGAATGTTGTAGAGAGGAGTTATAAATGCAGAAAAAATTAATAGCAATAGAAAATGAAGCGATTAGCTTGCTGAAATCTGCCAAAAGCGTTGCAGAACTAAATGACATTCGCATTAAATATCTTGGAAAAAAAGGTGCGCTTACAGAGATATTAAAAGGGATGAAAGATATATCAGCAGAAGAAAGACCCATCATAGGCCAGTTGGCAAACCAAATAAAGGAGAAAATAACTGCTGAACTTGATTCTGCTATAAAAATCATGGAAGCCAAAGAACACGAAGCAAAGCTATCCGCTGATTTTATCGATATTACATTGCCGGGGCGAAAACCACTAATTGGAAAAAAACACCCACTTACACAGATAACAGAAGATATTGTGGAAATATTCAAGGGCATGGGTTTTCAGGTCGCAGAAGGTCCCGAAGTAGAGATTGATTATTATAACTTTGATGCGCTTAATATGCCCGAGCATCACCCTGCAAGAGATGAACGAGATTCAATGTATATAAGCGATGGGATGCTACTCCGCACAGAAACATCCGCAGTTCAAATTAGAGTTATGGAACGCCAAAAACCACCTGTAAGGGTGATCGTTCCCGGAAAAGTTTACCGTCGAGATGATGATTTAAGACATTCACCTATGTTTCAGCAGATTGAGTGCTTAATGGTTGATGAAAATATCAGGTTCAGCGATCTCAAAGGCGTTCTTGTTAGCTTTGTCCACCAAATGTTCGGTAAAGACACAAAATATCGCTTTATGCCTGACTTTTTCCCGTTTACAGAACCAAGCGCTCAAGTGCTTATCAGTTGTGTTGTCTGCAAGGGGCTTGGTTGCCGAACATGCTCAAACACAGGCTGGCTAGAAATACTCGGTTCTGGTTCAGTTGACCCAGAGGTCTTTAACGCTGTCGGATATGATCCAGAAAAATACACAGGTTTTGCTTTTGGAATGGGTATTGAGCGTGTTGCTATGCTGAAATATGGTATTGATAATATAAGATTATTCTTTGAGAATGATTTGAGATTCTTAGAGCAATTTTAGATATTAGATTTAATATATCCCATAAAGGAGATTTATATATGCTAATCAGCTTAGAATGGCTAAAAGATTATGTCGATTTCGATCTCACACCAGAGGAGTTAGCAGAAAAACTAACGATGGTTGGGCTTGAGGTCGCTGAAATAAAAGCCAAATCAGCAAAGGGGTTGGATAAAGTCGTTGTCGGGAAAATCGTTTCCAAAAAACAGCATCCAAACGCTGACAAATTGTCGCTTTGTGAAGTTGACATCGGAACAGGGGAAAATCTTTCTATCGTATGTGGTGCGCCAAATGCAAGGGAGGGTATGCTATCACCACTTGCGCTAATTGGTGCTGAATTACCAAACCGCATGGAGATTAAACCAACTACGATAAGGGGTGTTACCTCCTATGGTATGCTCTGCTCTGAAAAAGAACTCAATATTGGCGAAGGTGCAAGCGGAATAATGGACTTGCCAGCAGAATTTAATATCGGAACTCCATTAACAGAAGCACTTGGTCTTGATGACGTTATCTTTGACATTGAACTTACGCCCAATCGATCTGATTGTCTCAGTATATTAGGCATTGCGCGTGAAGTTTCTGCGATAACAGGCAATCCATTGAAACGACCAAAGATTGAATTTGAGGAAAGTTCAACGAAGGCATCAAGTCTTACTTCTGTTACGATCAATGCCCCTGATTTATGCCCAAGATATTCCGCAAGACTAGTTCTTGGGGCAAAGGTAGGCGCTTCACCTTACTGGATGAGAAAACGCCTTGAAAGTGTGGGACTGCGTTCAATTAGCAATATTGTTGATGTTACAAATTACGTCCTTATAGAACTCGGTCATCCGCTTCATGCCTTTGATTTTGATAATCTAAATGAAAAAAGGATTATTGTTCGTAGAGCAAAAGATGGAGAAAAGATGTCAACGCTTGATGAGCAGGAACGAACTTTAAACAGCGATATGCTAGTTATCGCCGATACAAAAGGTGCGGTTGCTGTCGCTGGAGTAATGGGCGGTTTGGGTTCTGATGTAACGGAAAAGACGACTAATATACTCATAGAAAGTGCATATTTCAATCCTGTCAGTATCAGCAAAACCGCAAAGGCTCTCGGAATGCACACAGAGGCATCTCATAGATTTGAAAGAGGAACGGATATCGAAGGCCTGATTACTGCACTAAACAGGACAGCACAACTCATACAACAACTTGCGGGAGGGGAAATTTGCTCAGGGATTGTCGATACATACCCCGAACCAAGAGAAAAAATTATTGTTAAATTGAGACCAGAAAGAGCTAATGCGGTTCTTGGAACAGACCTTAATATTGATGAAATGCAAAAAATTCTTACAAGACTTGAATTTCCTGCCGAAAAAGATCAAAATAACATTAAAGTTGTGATCCCGACATTCAGACCAGATGTATCCCGTGAAATCGATCTGATTGAAGAGATTGCAAGGCATTATGGCTATAACAACATACCTATTACAATGCCTGCAAGCGAAGTTCCACCAGAATCAGACGCAGAAAATATAACTAGAAGGAAATACCTATTTAGAAGCAAAATAAGAAATATATTGACCGCATGTGGATTGATGGAGGTTCTCAATTATTCCTTTCATGGTTCAAATGCCCTTGATATGCTAAATTTGGCAGAGGATAGCAAATACCGAAATGCTTTGAGGCTTAGGAATCCCCTTAGCGAAATGCAATCAACAATAAGGACTACGCTTATGCCATTGCTAATGGAAAATGTAAAATATAACATGAATAGGCGTATTAATGATATAAGGATATTTGAGGTTGGACGTGTTTTTCATCCAAAAGCTGATGGTAAGCAACCCGATGAACCAGAATTTGTAAGCGGATTAATAAGTGGTTCAATAGGTTCTAAGGAATGGAATCAACCGACACGACAAGTTGATTTCTTTGATATAAAGGGTATCGTTGAGGCAATGCTCGAAGGGAGTGGTATTATCGACTACAAACTAAAAGCGACATCAGAATCGCCATTTCAACAAGGACGTAGCGCAGAGGTTATCCTAAACGATAAAACTTTGGGCATCTTCGGTGAAATAAAACGTGAGGTGCTTAATAATTATGAAATCGATCAGCCCGTCTATATGTTTGAAATGAATTTTGATGATCTGATGGCTAATTCTACATTCAACACGTTTGAGCCTTTACCGATATTGCCATCTGTTTATAGAGATATGGCAATTGTGCTTGATTATGATATACCATCCTCAAAAGTTGAGGAATTAATAAAATTAATCGGTGGAAATTTGATCAGGAAATTGTCTCTTTTTGATGTTTACAAAGGCAAACAAATACCTGATAATAAAAAGAGTTTGGCATATTCAATTGAATATTATTCACCAGAGCAAACCCTTACTGATGAATATGTCGATGGAGTTCAACAAAAAATCGTTTCGGCATTATCAGAAAAATTTGGTGCAGAATTAAGAAAATAATAAGTAAAGGAGATTTCCATGCGTATATTTGACGAAAAGGATTTAGGCTATGTGCGTGAGGTATTGCAATCAGGCAGTTTAGGCTGGAATCGTGATGGAATGACAGGCAGATTCGAGAAAGCCTTTGCGAAATTTGTTGGCTCAAAACATGCTATAACTAGAAATTCCGCAATGACTGCGCTTGCTCAGGCTGTTAGTTGTTCGCCTGCGGGATGGGATACAGAAGTTATATGCGATCCAGTGGTTCATTTTTCAGGAGTAGCCGCTTTGTGCGAGAACGCAACACCTGTATTTGCCGATATCGAGTCTGATACGTTGCTGATGGACCCTGAATCTGTAAAACAAAAGATAACTGAAAAGACAAAAGCCCTTATCGTTACTAATATGTGGGGGCTTTGCGCCAGACTTGATGAGATAAGAAAGATATGCGATGAACATAATATTTTTATGATTGAGGACTGCGCCCATAATATGTGTAGCTATTGGAAAGGCAAACATGCTGGAACTTGGGGACATATAGGCGTTTTTAGCTTTCAGCAGGGAAAGCATCTACCAACTGGTGATGGTGGAATGATGGTTACTGATGATGATGAACTTGATTATAAGCTATATAATGAATGGGCTTTTGGTGGAGAATCACCTGCGTTTTTTACGATGAATTTCCGCATGAATGAAGTTACAGCCGCAATCGGTCTAGCCCAGCTTGAGAGAGTAAAAGGCTATATTGAGACATATAACGCCTGTCTAAGACATCTAAATTTAGCAATAGAGGGCTGTAAATGGCTTAAGCCAAGACGTGTTGATAAGGATGCTATCCAATCGGGATATATATGGTGCTGTTTCTGGCAAGGTGATAAATATGGTATGAGCCATGACAGATTTAAGGAAGTTGCGAGAGAAGTTGGCGCACCGCTAGGATTTGGCTTTGTGCAAAAACCAGCATACAACTATCCTGTCTTTATGTCTGCTGTTGATCATTCTAGCCCAGATAGAAAACAATATAAGCGACATGCACCGTATCCCGGCAAGATTTATACAAAGGATGATTGCCCAATAGCAGAAGATACAATTTGGAGGATAGTCAATTCTGGAGCTATGCTCTCTACCGAAGATGATGGCAAGAGATCGGCAGAAAAAATAAGAAAAGCAATTGATTTAATGGAGAAAGGTTGAGCTTATAATGGGAAGAATCCTCCTTCTTGGTGATAAAGGTGATAGGCTTAACCAACTAAAAAAATTCATTGAAAATATGGGTAACAGCGTTATTATCTCTGAATTTGATAGCTCTGCTGAGTCCATGTTTACAAAAAAGCCTGAATTAGCGGTTATGGACCTCTATAATCGTAAAGGAATTTCGGAAATATGGTATCAAGTAAAGCAAGACGCCCTTGAAAGTCATACTCCCGTTATGGCTATCGTTGCTCAGGAACGTGTCAGAGATATTGAGCATTTAAAAGGGATTCAAGATTTTATTCTTTATCCTTACGATTTGCGTGAATTAGAGATGAGGATTAAGCTATTAATATCGAGACATAAACCTGCTGATGAGGCTGACGTTATTAAGATAGGCAATCTTGTTATATATACAACTAGATATGAGGTTACTATTGATGGATGGCCTTTGGTTTTGACACTAAAAGAATATGAATTACTGAAATATCTAGCAACGCATAGAGGGCGTGTATTTACGAGAGAGATACTCCTTGATGAGATATGGGGATATGATTATTATGGTGGAACGAGGACGGTTGACGTTCATATAGGTCGCTTACGAACTAAAATAGAAACAGGGGATCAATCATTTATACGCACTGTCAGGGGTGTTGGTTATATGTTTACTGATTCTGATGAATTTTACGAGGAAATAGCTTGATGCCATCAAAAGTTAATATAATAAGCGAAAAACGTGAATATGACGATTTTTTCAAAGTTGATAAAGCAACATTGCAATATGAAAAATTCAATGGCGAAATGAGTCCAATAATTACGAGGCTTAATTTTAACAGGGGCGATGCGGTAGCAGTTTTGCTATATAATAAAGAAAGTGATTCCGTTATACTCGTCAAGCAATTCAGATACCCAGTTTATGTTAATGATGGTAACGGCTGGTTATTGGAAATTGTCGCAGGCATGATTGACAAAGGAAGAGATGCTGAATCAGTAGCAAAAGCTGAATTGCTTGAGGAAGCTGGTTATGAAGTTGACGATCTTCATTTTATATGCCATTTTTATCTTAGCCCCGGTGGTTCATCTGAGAGAATATATCTTTACTTTGCCGATTGCCATCGTAGGATAGCCATCGGCGGAGGTAAAGAGAGTGAAGATGAAGATATTCAGGTTATTGAGATCCCATTAAAGGACGCTTTTGAAATGATAAAAAGCGGAGAAATCTGCGATGCCAAAACGATAATTGCCCTTCAATGGTTATATTTAAAAAATGGCAACAAAAGTTTATCTTAAAATCTTAATTTTAAATCTACCGAGGTCTATTGATTTCAGATCAGACAGGCTTTTCAATCATTTTCAATCAAAGAAAATAGAACGCAAGTCAAACGGATTTAAGTTGATTTATTTAGTAATATAATAACACCCATTACGTTTATCTTTATGGTCTTTCTTTGAGAGCGCTTGCAGACATACCCGAATCTGCTGATGGAAGAAGTTGAACAGGTTCAGTAAGCAGAAACTCTCCTTTTTTGATCCATTCTTTAAGCGTCTCAGCGATCTCTCTTGCTCTTGAGTAGCTTGATAATGGTGTGGTTGGAACTTTGTTACCTCGAAACTCTATTTCACCAGATTTTAACTCCTTATAGCTTATTTCTGCCAAAGATACAGAATTAAGATTTGGGTAATCCTGACTGTAATCAATTATCTGCCCATATATGTCATCATCCTTAACAGAGGTAAATCTTGCCATATCTTCATCAAGTATCGGAATAGGAATACCCAAACCAACGGATAGGCTTGCACCATATCCTCTGAACGATACACCTTTAAGCCAATCGGAATTCATTTGTTTGAGGTCACCAATAACCGCAAGAGTGCCAGCACCTGCCCTTGGAACGCCGTTAGCAGTTCTTGGTGCAGTCGGAGTATGTTGAGTTCCATGCCAGATAACATATCCGATACCGCCTCCGAGAAATATGCGTGTCCCTATACCGATCGTTCTATAATATGGATCATTCATTAAAGGGGATAACTGTCCTGCACTAGAATATGCAATGTTACCTGATCGAGGCTTTAGCGTTCCCATATATGTATATATCGTTTTATTTGATAGATTAACAGCGCAATTATAATTCTGATAGCAATTTCGTGGGTTCAATAAAATAGCTTCATTTAGATCATCAATATTAATCCAAGTTTCCAATTCTTTTCTAGGATAGCAATCTGTTCCATAGGCAATAGCCCTTAGTCTGACATCTTTTTTTGAAACAAGTTCCTCAATCACATGCCCACCACCATATCTGAACTCTCCGGGGAAGACTTTATTTAAGGGGTCATCATCAGGGACTTCTGTTGCACCGATATATAGGTCAACTGCCGCCAAACCAGCATAAGCAGATACATCATTAAGCCATGCTTTATGAACTTTTATTCTAGGCTTTGAATGACCAAAGTTAAGCATTGCTCCACTTGAACACATTGTGCCAAATGTTCCTGTTGTTACAACATCAACTTTTTTTGCAGCTTTTTTAGCACCATCCTGCTCAACAATATCGATCATTTCTTCTGCTGTAACAACCACAACTTCGCCTTTTTTTATTTTTTCATTAATCTCTGTATAAGTTTTCGGCATATTATTCCTTTCTTTTGGACAAAAAGATTAATAATCAGATCGAGAGGTATCAAGCCATACTGATTTTTCACCAGCAATGCGTTCTAGCTCTGCAATCAACGTATCTGTAGGAGCAACTCTATTGTCAGGATTTGCCTGTATCATTATATCATTATATCTTGCTATCTTCAAATGCAAAAAAAGGTTGCAATCACCTTTATTATTAAGGCATACATCTTTTAGCGATTTGAGGATAGACACATCCAAGGCATTCTGAGGAAGGCTAACATGAACAGATGTAACATATCTATCTTTAAGGGCATTCATTGATAGAATCTCATCGGCGCGTATACAAGGCTGTTCACGTTCTTTTTGACCATTTGATATTACACCTTTAATCCATATTATATTTCCCTCTTGCAAAACATCATTACAATTGGAGAGTGTTTCTGAAAAAACTATCAAGTCAGCGCTCCCATCAAGATCTTCCAATGTCGCAAAAGCCATCTGTTTATCATTTTTTGTCATTCGTTTTCGAAGGCTAGTTATCATACCAGCAGTAGTGACGGGTGTGCCGTTTTCCATTTTCATCATACTGCTAGTCGTCGCATTAGTGAATCTATTAATTAAATCCTCAAAACTCATTAATGGATGCCCAGACATATAAAATCCGAGCAAATCCTTTTCCAAAGCCAATAACTCATTATCTCTCATTTTTGGAACATTTGGTAATTCATAAGATTTTTCAGCAAAGCAATCAAAGGCATCAAATAGAGATACTTGTCCGGATGCTTTGTCTTTTTGGGCTTTTTGTCCACATTCCATTGCCATATCGATAGCTTCCAAAAGTTGCGCTCTATGTCCACCTCCGCAAGAATCAAATGCACCGCACTTAATCAGACTTTCAATACACTTTCTATTAACAACCTTTGAGTCAACCTTCTCACAAAAATCAAATAGCGAGGTAAAATTACCGTTTTTCTCCCTTGCAGAAACGATAGCCTCAACAGCATTTGCACCAATGTTTTTTACTGCGCTAAGACCAAATCTTATGCTATTTCCACTGACGCTAAAGTCTGCATAACTTTCATTAATATCTGGTGGAAGTATCTCAATCCCCATTTTTTGGCATTCTTTGACATATCTAACAATCTCTGCAGTGTTTTCCTTCTCATTTGTCATTCCAGCAGCCATGAATTCAATGGGAAAGTGTGCCTTAAGATAGGCAGTTTGATATGTAATAAGTGCATAAGCGGTAGTATGGGACTGATTGAACCCATATCCCGCAAATGGTATTAACTGATCGAAGATGGAATTTGCTATATCTGGAGAAATCCCTTTCGCTTTGGCTCCATCAAGGAAAGGCACTCTTTGTTTCTCAAGCTCTGACATGATCTTTTTGCCCATTGCTCTTCTGAGAATATCTGCTTGACCAAGTGTAAAGCCTGCAATTTCACGCCCAATTTTCATGACCTGTTCTTGATATATAATCGTTCCATAGGTGTCTTTTAGTATTGGCTCAAGGATCGGGTGCATATACTCAATTGGGATAGTTCCTTGTTTGCGACCAACATATTCATCCAGCATCCCACTTTCTATTGGACCAGGTCTATAAAGGCTAACGATGGGTATTAGGTCTTCAAAGGTTCTAGGTTGGAGTCTGAGCAATAGATCAACCATTCCTTGCCCACCGAGTTGGAAAATACCGAGTGTTCTAGCCTCACAAAGAATATCATAGGTGGCTTTATCGTCCAAAGGCAGGCTATCAAGGTCAATCCTGATATTATGGTTTTTTTCTATTAAATTAAGGACATTATCGATCATCGAAAGGGCATCAAGACCGAGTATATCAAACTTATTTACACCGATCTTTTCAAGGATCATTTTGTCATATTGAACAACGATTTCATCGTTCGATGTTCTGAATAATGGGACGAATTTTGACGCTTTATCACTAAAGACAACAACACCAGCAGCATGGACAGAAGCATTTCTTGCCATACCCTCGAGAGACCTAGCAATCTTGAAAAGTTGAACCTTGTCCTGTTCTTGTGTCATTGCTTGAAGTTCTGGAACTGACTCTATAGCTTTATCAAGCGTTATACTCAATTCCTTTGGTATCAGCTTTGCAATTGCATCAACCTCATCAAGAGGCATCCCTAATGCCCTTCCCACATCTCTAATTACTGCTCGTGCTGTCATACGGTTGAAAGTAATAATTTGAGCGACTTTCTCACTTCCGAACTTCTCTATTATATGATTTACGATTTCACCTCGTCTTTGAGCATCAAAGTCAAGATCAAAGTCTGGAGGCGTAATGCGTTCAAGATTGAGAAATCTCTCAAAAACAAGACCATGCTTCAATGGATCGATATTCGTTATACCAATAGTATATGCAACAAGACTTCCAGCAGCAGAACCACGTCCCGGACCAACTCGTATTGATTTACTTTTTGCAAAATTAACTATATCTCTGGCGAACAAAAAAAATGGGGCAAATCCTGTTTTTTTGATTATACCAAGTTCATACTGCAATCTATCCTCAATATCTGGTGTTATATTACTATAATGAAGATTAAGACCTTGACGGCTTATTTTTTCAAGATATGTATCAATATCTGAACCGTCTGGAGTCTCATAATCTGGAATAAGAATTTTATCAGCCTCAAACTCAAATTGGCATTTCTCATTTACCTCAAGAGTGTTTGATATGGATTCTGGATATTCAGAAAAAAGCGAACTCATTTCATTATACGAGCGAAAATAAAATTCTTCAGAGCCAAATCTGAATCGTTCTGGATCATTGATTGTTTTGCCTGTCTGTATTGCTAACATAACTTCATGGGCAGATGAATCATCCTTTGAAATATAATGGCAATCATTAGTCGCAACAAGTGGTATGTTAAGTTGTTTGGCAAGTTTTGCTAATTCAGGAACAGCTTTTTTTTCATCATTTAAGCTATGATATTGCAATTCTATATAAAAATTTTCTGAACCAAATATATCTTTGAAATCAGAAGCAACTCGCTTTGCTTTATCCATTTGATTAGCAATAAGACACACCGCAACTTCACCTTGAATACAAGCGCTTAATGCAATTAAGCCATCATGATATTGATTCAAAAGCTCCTTATCTACTCTTGGCTTATAATAAAATCCTTCAATATAGGCCATTGAAACAAGCTCGATTAGATTTTTATATCCTGTTTCGTTTTTTGCAAGGACAACTAAATGGTAAGGTTTTTCTTGTGGTGTTTTATCGAATCTGCTGGATGGTGCAACATACAACTCACAGCCGATAATTGCTTTTATGCCTTTCTTTTTGGCCTCTTGATAAAATTCCAACGCACCGAATACATTTCCATGATCTGTGATCGCAATTGCAGGCATATCAGCTTCTTTGGCAGTTTTTATTATATCACTTATCCGACATGCGCCATCAAGGAGGCTATATTCGGTATGGTTATGAAGATGAATAAATTCAGTCTGAGCCAATTTTTTCCTCCCATCCTAGAAATAAATAAGCGGTTGCTTATACTAAGCAACCGCTTATTATTTTTTGCTCTATTTGCGTATATTTTGGGAAAGTGATGCCAATGCACCTTATCTTTGCGATTATTTGTCAGAAGCCATCCAGATTATTGAACCAACAAGGGCAATTGCCATTGCAGCGATTCTTGATCTAGGATCTGAAACGAATTTGGCTTTTTTAGGCTGATATTCTTCTGTCTCAGCTTTTGCCATTTTTTCTTTTAATTCCTTATATGCTGATTCAAGTTTACTAATATCAGCTTGATTATTTTTCAATTTCCATTCCATTTCAGCTATTCTTGCTTCTTTTTCAGCAATAATCGCATCTTTTTCTTTAAGAGCATTTGCTAGTTCATCTTTACCTGCTGCGCTAGATTTTGCAGCAACTCTCATATCTTCGAGTCGTGCTTCTAATTCTGATTGTGCCGCTAAATCATCATTTAATGCCTTTATTTTAGCTTCTAGTTCAGCAATTAGGGCATCTCTATCCTTTAAGGCATCACTCATTTCCTTCATTCTTTCAAGGCAACCTTCATATTCCTTCTTTATACGATCAAGTTCTTTTTGTAATTCTGCAAGTTTAAGAGCGGTCTCATCGACAGCAACTTTTTTCGCTTCAACAACCTTTTCGGTTTCTTTGGCTATTTTCTGTGCATCTTCAATAGGGACATATATAACTGCGCCTATTGGTATTCTTCTCTCAGCTGGGGGGGGAACAATCTTATTTTTCTCAGCTATTATCTTCCATTTTAATGGGTCTTTATAATATTCTTGTGCCAGATTCCAGAGAACATCACCTTTTTTCATGGTAACTTCTATATGAGGCCAATCTGGTTTCTCTTTGAGAAGAGCACGCAAGCTCCCCACAGAAATAAAACCCGTCAGGAAGACTGAGAGTAGCACTGCCACGAGTATCTTTATCTTTTTATGATTACGACATATATTTATCATCTTTATCACACTCCATTTCAGCTACTCACATCAAGCATTCTGTAGCTATTCCAATATGGAACAGATTAGAAGCTTGCGCATATAGACACATAATGAACATCAGGCTCCAAACCATCTCTCTGTATGGAATAAGCGTAATCAACAGATACATTAGCCATCTTTACACCGATTCCAGCAGAGAATTGCTTTTCACTTGTAAAACCAAGTCTAAAACCAACGAAATCCGCCGCCCAATATTCTGCACCTATATTCAGGGCATAAGTTCTTCCTTCTAGATTAACAAATGCCTTATTTAGATCGACGGCAAGCATTAAATTATCTTCTGGTAAAAGGCGAACAGCAGTTCCTACTCTAAGCATAACAGGAACTGATGCATCGGCTACTTTACCAAGTATGTTTTGAACAGATAAACCAACTGTAACTGCATCAACAGGATCAGCAATTGCTCCAATATCGAGACCGCCAAATCCCATTGTTGTTTCATCGCTATCTGGATCGATCTTCTGATGTAGAACTTTTATACCAGCACCCAATCTAACAGGTCTAAACATTGCACCATAAGAGAATAAAAAGGCATTTTCCGAACTGTTAAATGTTCCAAGTGCGACATCACTCTCATTATAACGTGGAATATCTGCAACTCCAGCGTTGATCCATGCAATACCGAAAGATCCAATTCCTTTTACACTACTTGCTAAGGCTAGAAAATTATGTCTTCGATCAAGCATATCGCCCGCGCTATACATGCTTGCTATAGAGGCTGATTCAATTTTTGTTAGACCAGCTACATTCCAATAAGTTGCGGTTGCATCGTCTACGGATGCGGTTGATGCTCCGCCCATCGCCAAAAATCTGGCTCCAACTCCCATCCTAAGATAAGGAGAAGCATTCACGATGTCGCCTTCTGCCGCTAATGCAAAACTTGACAAAGCCAGCAATAGCAACACCGCTCCTAATGTCATCCATCCTTCTTTCCCACGAATCATTTATGTTTCCTCCTATTCAAATATATCGCATTGGAGCAAAAGGGATGAAGGAGAGGGATTAATCTCTCCCTCTCCTTTACCTGAATTAGTTTCTTACAAGAGCGAGTTTTATAATCTCAGACTTTGTCTCGCTTTCCGTTTTTGCCACAATCTGGCAGAAGTAAACACCTGTTGCTAGGCTCAAGCCACCACCAGTATCAGTCTTTCCATCCCATTTTACTTCAACAATACCTTTCACCGGTGGAGTCATCTTTTCGTCTTCCACAACGGTTGCAACCAGAGTTCCTGTGAAGTCATAGACCCTAATTGTAACATCAGCAGTCTTGCTAAGCACGAACTTGATTGATGTATTGCCGTTAAACGGGTTTGGATAGTTATGTGGTTTAATTACCTTCAAGTTCTCATCCTCAACCATAAACTTGACTTCTGCGGTTGCCTCATTGCCAGCGACGTCTTTTACAACGACTGTCAATGTATGTGGACCGTAATCAAGTGCAACTTGATATGAGGATTCACCAGCACTTACAACCTTTGCATCGCTCGGTTTCGCCGGCGCCAATGCCCCTGCTGAAACTGGATTGTCATCAATCTTAACTGCGATAGATGTCAAGTCAACACCTGAACCTTCATCAGCATAGCTAATTCTGATGACTGGTCTGACACCAACAATATCATCCTGTTTCGGTGAAACAACCGTTACAGTTGGTGGTGTGGTATCAGCAACTGAGAACTTCCATGAGGTATCAGTTGTATTACCAAGCATATCAGCTACCACAAGTCTTACGTTATGTTCGCCGTATGAGAGACCCTTAGCCACATAGATTGCACTTGCATCAGTAGCATTTACCATTACGGGTGCGCCATCTAGCCACATCTTAACTGACTCTGGATTAACTCCTGATCCATCATCAGCCAGTTTGGCAGATATTTCAACACCTTTCGCTGCATCCGCTTCTGATACTGTGCCTGATGGCTTTGTGCTTGATACCTTTGGTGGTGTTGTTTCAAGGGTGAATGTCGCATCTTTGGATGCTATATTTCCAGCCTTGTCAGCTACTTGAACGCTGATCTTATAGGTAACGCCTTTGTTCAATGGATTGAGAACTTCAAAGCTAACCTGTGTGGCTGTTGCTATCGCTGGTAGAATTTGACCATTCAACGAAAGAACAACACTTGCAACATTGACACCAGTTCCAGCATCACTATAGGTTGCCTTAATAACCGGTGTTGCTGTATTGATCTCGCCATTAGGCTCGATACTTGCTATTACAGGTGGAGTATCCTCTACCTTGAATGACCAGCTCTGGCTTCCAACATTACCAAAGTTATCTGCAACTTCAACATATACGGTATGATCACCGCGAGTCAACTTGGTTGCCTGATAGCTTATGCCTGATGCCGATGCTGTCGCATTAACTGCAACGCCATCAACCTTCATCATTGCGGTTGTAATGTCAATTCCAGACCCAGCATCGCTGTAATTTGCTGATACTGCAACATCAACACTCTGAACCGTGCCAGTTGGGGTCATACCGCTGATAACTGGTGCTGTTGTCTCAAGTTTGAAGTTACTGCTTGCAGTAGCAACATTACCTGCCTTATCAGCAACACTTATTCCAACGACATAGCCAACAGATGGTATCAAAGCTTCTTTAACAGCATAGCTTACTTGACCTTCACCAACGGTTGCCGAAACAACCTCGCCATTCAATGTAACAACCACTGAATTGACATCAATTCCAGTTCCTTTATCGCTATATTTAGCAGATAGAACCGGCATATCATTATTGATTGTTCCACTTGGCATCACATCGGTTATCACTGGTGCATCTTCTTCAATTGAGAAGTCCCAACTGAGTTCTGCCACATTGCCAGCCTTATCTGCGACTGAAAGCATTGCAACATGCTTGCCTTTCGCCATAACGTTTGCTGGTTTATAGCTGATGCCCTTATCTGTTACCTCAGCTTCAACAAGCTTGCTGTCTACAACCAATTTAGCTGTATCTTTATTGATTCCAGTTCCAGCATCACTATACTTAGCTGATATAACTGGCATACCAGTTTGATCAACGCCTGTTGGTGTTGTATCGGTTATTGCAGGTGCTTCTGTCTCAATTGCGAATGTCCAAGTCATTTCTGATTTCGCACCAGCCTTATCTTTTACGCTAAGTTTCACTGTATAGGTGATACCTGCCTTTAATGGACTAGTTGGAACATAGCTAACCTTTGATTCGCCAATTGTAAGGTCTGTAAGAACAGCACCATTAAGGGTCATTGTTACACTGCTAAGGTCAATGCCAGATACATCGCTATATGCCGCTCCGATTGCTGGTGTAGCACTTGCAACACCCTCGCCAACAGGAGTCATATCACTGATAACAGGAGCATCAACTTCCTGAACACCAAATGATCCACGTGTAACTGTTTCATTGCCAGCTTGGTCAACGACGACAACCTTAATCTCATTAGCACCAACCGACTCACCTTTACCAAAGGTGTAATCTAGTGTTACGTTGCTCAATGGACCTTTCTTTTCCGCAACAACCTTACCATTAATGATAAGTTGGGCAAGTGCAATTCCACTGCCATCATCAGTGATGGTTGCTGATACTGTCGCAGCTGGATCATCAGCCTTGACGCCTTTTGGAACGTCAAGAACAACAATTGGACCACGTGTATCGGCAACAAGCTGACGGGTGAAGAACATATCGTTTCTTTCACACCATTTGCTCATTGAACTACCACTAACGCTTTCTGTCAGTAGCGCATCTGTAATTGCAGTTATTGCGGTTTCTGGAACAAGGTCATCACCATCTGTATTAACGGTGTTAACTATATTACCAATCAGATTAGCAAGGTTTGGAAGCGCCTGTGCATCTGGAACAAATCCGCCAACGCCATTTCCAAGAATGTCAACAAGGAATGTTCCTTGATAATATGCCATAAATGGATCTGCTGTTGTTATCAGATTAAGGATGCCCATCTTCAAGAAGTCAGGCACCTGTGTCGCAGGAACAGCCACTATACCCATCGGGGTAACATCTGTGCTAACGCTGAGAGTATCAGCATTTCCACCGTCCCAAACCGCTAGATAAGCCTTTGTTAGGTCTTCATACAGATAGACAGCATTTTCATTGTGTAAGTCAAGCACCATTGGATTGGGCTTCTTATAGTAGAAGACAACCTCAAATGTATCGCCATCAGCAACTTGACCAGTCTGGATTGTATAGCTTGCACGCCATGCTTCATGTCTCTGATCTGATGAACCGGTCTTTATACCCATCCATGTCTCATTATCAATGCCATCGTTGGTGTAGTCATCAGCATACTCAATTATTGGTTTGCTGGTTGCTACAAGAACCTTGCGTTGATAGTTGATAATGCTACCTTGATCAGTTGGTCTCAAATTTGTGCTTTGTGGTGTTAGATGTTTGAATACATCCACAAAGATATTCTTTTGAAGCATTGCTGCACTTAATCCTACACCTTCATCAACCATAGTGATTGATACTGTTGAACCTTCGGGTGCTTTGAAGTAACGAATTCCATCTTTCTGTGCTGCGTGTGTAACAACCAACGGTGGTGTTCTATCAATGAAGAACTTAACTGTCTTTTCAAGCATCTGCCAGTTAGATTCATCAACAGCATCAGATTTATCCCAAGCCTCGATTCTGACTGTGTGCATACCTTCATTTAGATCGATTCTATCTGGTATGTTAAAGCAATATATCTTATCGGTTTCAAGCTGCGGTGCGTATGATGGACGATTATAGAAGTCCATGCCAGAACCTAGCAACACACCATCTATATAGAGCCTTATACTGCTTTCATCAATACCAGCAGGATCAACTATTCTAAAGTGGATGCGAACATTATCAGTATCAGTCAGATAGCTTATATTTGGTTCTGCCGGATACTTGTATGCGGCAACCAATGTATCTTGACCTCTTCGGACTGGAATTGATTGATAGAATGTTACATCATCAATCCTACCAAGTGATTTTTCAAGAACAACGCTGAACAACATGACTGGATTAATATTGCCAGCTTCGTTGAGCTGACCGAAGCTCCTGAGATTAAATGTAATCTTCTTTGCCTTTGTATCAACCGATAGATTAATGATCTCATCATTAGCCCATCTGCCAAATACATTTGTTTCAGCCAAACCAACTGCTGGTGGATTATCATACTGTGAATTCCAGTATCTCACAGATATAAATCCTTTAGCCTCGAGTTCTGCTGGTATATTGAACCCACTATAATCAATGGTAATTTTTGGCTCAAAGCCGGGTCTAAATCCAAGATATTTAACCCAACTACCATACTCATCATACCAGGATGACCAGTAATCAAGGAATTCAATATTATATGCCTGACCAACTGGCTCCAATATAAGCCTTTGATCTTTTGGCGTATTCGGTGTTATAGCTGGAGTAATCATTAATCCAAGTCTCTCAGCTGTAAGTTTGCCATTATTTGGAACAGGCTGTTTTTCAAAGAGTGAGCCTCTCGGCACCATAACGCTTACTGCGCCATCTTTGCTATATACAGTTCCATTTGTTCCAAGTGCAGGTGTAACTGGATAAATCCTAATGTCATCCATTTCTAGTGTCGTCCCTGTTACTCCATTATTTGTTGTAACAAAGGCAACTAGCTTTCCACCTAGGCGTAATAGTTCAAGATATGACAGCTTGTATTCACCAAGAACACAATGTGGTAATTCATCACCATCTAACACACCAGCCCATTTGCCGGGTTCGCCATTTACTGGCAACATATCAATCATATCGCCAGCTATCACAAGCCCGTTTGGATCACTATTGATAAGACCACCATTAAATGCGAGTCCTTGTGGTGCATTAAATTCTGCCAAAACAAGCACTATTGGTTTTTCTGGTGATTCTACTGTTACAACCACAGTTGGTCTTGGCGTATCATTGAAGTTTGGAAGACCCAAACCAACAGGATTTGTCTCTTCGCCAGTTTCAAGATTTACCCACTGTGCTGAACGATCACCAAGTCCCATGCCACCCAAGTTAGCGCTAAACTCTATAGAGATGCCTGAACCTGGAGTTACTGGTTGGGCAACACCATTTGCTATACTGATTGTAAGCACAGGAGCTAAGCTAGGATCAACATTTCCACTCCAGTCTTTGGCAACTGCTCTTAACTGATAGGTGCCATCGGGTAGATTTGGTGTCCAAGGAACGCCCCAGAGACCTGTCCAATCAAATAGCTCAATAATTGCCTCATCTCTTGCAAATATTGATGGGAATAGGCTTGTTTGTATATTAGATACCTTTGCAAGCTTGGTATCAATTGTATCAAGATATTCAACAGGCACCGAAATTGGAACGCCTATTGTAATCCACTTGCCATCAGCAACTGACCTATACTGGAATTGAACTTCCTGTATATCAGCTTGACAGATAGTTGCTGCGTAAATTGTATCATACCAGTATTTCTTAGGCCATGATAAGAAGTGTAACTGATTTGGATAGTAACCAACAATCGAAGCTACTGGTGCAGTTGTATCAACAACCGTTACTTTAACTTCGCTTGTTGTTGTCATGTTTCCAAGAATGTCATAGACTTTAATTCTCAATGCGTAGTCACCTTCATATAGGCCTGTTGTATTCCACATTATAGAGTAGCTATCCGCTGGATCAGCTTCTTTTGTTAGCAATCCAACATCAACCCATGTAGTTGCAAGATTCCAGCCACCAACATCAGCACCATTTGGCACAATTTCGTCATCATCACCGGCAAGTGATGGACCACGCTGTAATGTCAAGGCTCTGACTTGGAACTGAACTGAGTGAACCTTTGTCAATGCGTCAATTGCTGTTGCTCTTACTGTTACGGTGGAATCTGTAGCAATTTCTGTATCTGTTGCCATACTCATATCACCGTATGTAAGTGTGCGATCATCATCGATGCTTGTTATCCTTGCATCAGGACCTGTATTGTCAACAATGACGTTCTTTGCGATAACCATATAGGCTGTGTTTCCAGCTTCATCAACAACCTTGACCCTGATGTCATAATATCCATTTAGGATATTTGTTTCCGCTGTATGCCAGACTGTTGAGAATGTCTTTGATGCTGCGTCATAGACAACATCGGTTCCGACAATCGGTTTCCAATAGACAATTTCGCCATTTTCTGTTGCAGCACCGATTTCTTCTGGATATACATAAGGAATATCATCAAATCCTTCATGGCCAACATCTGGATATTTGCTTTCCTTATATTCAAATGTTAGTGATGGTAACAAGGCTGTTCCATTTGGATCTTGTTGTGTTGGGATACCCATATCAAGATCGCCATATCCCTTACCGAACGTTACGAACACATCAACCTCGCCCCTAGGACCTATATTCTCTTTCTGATCTGGATCGAGAATTGGGTTCTGAGATGATATTGGTCTTCTTGTCCAACCGCCAACAGCCTCTCCACTCTTTGGTGATGAGTCTGTTACACCATCAAAGATACTTGTAGCGCTCTTATCAACTACGACAGTCAATATATCTGATGGGCTAGATTGATTAGCACCAGTGTTTGCAACAACTGTTACTTCATAAATACCATCAGCAAGGCTTGTTGTATCCCATATTGCATTCCATTCATACCAGCCTGTATATTCGTATCCAGTGCTATCCCATGAATGTTTGCTCGGTGTTCTGTTAAAGATTGCTTCGATTTCTGTCCATGTTGTTATACCTTGCGCTCTATACTTGAATGTTACGCTAACAACATCGGAGTCGGTATATCCAACAAAGCTAACTTCACCAGAAAGCTTTGGCATATTGATCTGATGTGGATCAAGCACAGTTTCATCAACATTTCCAACAGGATTAATTCTGATGATTCTGGCGATTGATGCCATTGCCACTCTATCAACGACTTTAAGTTCAATTATATTGGATTCAGTCTTATTGCCAATCTGATCTTTGCCAACTGCCCTGAACTGATATACAGCTCCAAGAACGATATTGGTTGGTGAACCAGTTTGACCATCCCATCCGCCAACTGGACTTAATACAACTGAATATGGCTGTGTATACTTAGTCTCAATTTTCTTCCACTCGTAGTCTTGCTTTACTTTGAACTGGAATTCGACTTCATCTAAGTCTTCCACATTCATCTTTGGATCGACTGCGAGTACCAATGGGCGACCTCTTTCCATTTCGTTATTAACAGACTGAACTGTTGAATTTGGTAGTATTTCCGAAGCTGTAATTACTATTGGCTCAACATTGTTATCAATAAAGATTTCAGCAATGTGTGGCATTACTGCTTCTGCCGCACCAACTGGGACACCAGTTGTGTGTCCAATATCATCAGTTGCGGTTACTGTTATAAAGTATTTACCATCTGGAAGAACAGGTGAACCTGTTGTCCAGTTTGTTACTTGCCATTTTGGTTTACCGGGATCACCAGGACCAAATGGAAGGCCAGTCTGATTATCAATATCCATATGGATTGCATCTGCTTCGGCAGTCTTCCATGCTGTATCTTCCCAGCTCTGTCCTGATGTTGGGAACGCAGGTGCTACTGCATCTGTTGTATAAGGACCAGCATACCTCAAGGTTATTCTATTCTGTGGACGCCATTCAGCTGGTTTGCCGGGTGCCCATTTGATAGTCCTTGTTGTTCCGTCCTCTTGTTCCCATACCCATGTCATATCTGGATTAATTAGTTGATTTTCCCAGACCAATTCTGGATTATACAGAGTTGGATACAACATTCCATATGTCCATGGGGCTCCATCAGCGGGCCATACAGGAGCACCTGTATTGTCAATTGGTTGCCAGATGTCCCAGTTTGGAGTTGGGAATGTTCCGGGTGGAACCCAATCATTCTCTGTATCTCCACCGAACACTGTTACTGTCTTGCCGACCTTCATTTCTACTTCGGATGGAACCTTGTAGCGATCAACCTGCAAGATTCTTGTCTTTGGTGGATGTAGGTCAACGACTGTGATTAACACTGCTCTATTGGTTCTTCTAATTATATGTTCTGGATTATCCCAATGTATGTTCATTGGTGATATTGATGACTTACTGTCCAATGGACCAGTATTTGCATCGCCTGCGACTGCAACTACCCAATACTGAGCGGTATCTTCTATTACAGTTTCGGTTTGTGGATCATCAATTACCAACCAATCTGGAACTGTCCAGAATACCATATATGGTTCATTTGTATCAGATGGTGTTACTGGGTCTTCACCAAATACACCGTCCTTATCATAATCCTGTGTTGGGTCTGGGTCTTCGCCAAACTTACCATCAAGATCATCATCCTTCGCATCGATAAGTATCCATGGACCATCTACGCCTGTCAGTCCGGGTATTGCTACACCATTTGTATCAAGCACTGTTGGCGCAGCCTTCCTTCTTACGAGGAATGCCATCTGACCAACGTCATGTCCATTTCTTGCGGTATCCCATCCTGCCAATTCCACAGGAACGCCTTGAATTGTCAGTGTTGTGATACCACGTTCAACAACCTCACCAGGACCAGGCAGAACAACCTGCGCTCTCGGGTTATCGATCATAACTGGTTTTTCTTTTGCCGGGACTGGTGTTTCTACATTATCCACGTTATCTACTGCGATTGCGCGTATTTTTGTATTTCCGTCGCCAACAAGTGTTGAGTCGATGAATACATCCCATTCTGCATAGAACAATGATTTATTGTCATCTTTGCTCCAATCTGCAAATCTATCTGGAATTATATCTCTACCAACCTCAACCCATGTGTTACTTTCATTATCAAATGCCTCAATCTTGACATATTTAATGTCATTGAAGAACCTTAGATGGCTTCTGCTAATTGCATTACCGTCAGGATATACCTGCGCTGGGTTATATGGCCATGCACCGTTAGGTGTTGCACCAAACCACCATAGATTCTCTGTGCCATCGAGGTTTCTATATGTTCTAGCTGTGACCTTATGGAACTTCCATTCCATTGGGACCCACTTTGTCATATCATCTGTGCCATTAAGCATTGTGATAGTTGTATTTGCTGGTTTTATAGCATCTGCATTACGGACTCTAAATTTGCCATAACCCCAGTCGCTCCAGTTACCGCTTCTATCTGCCGCTCTTGAGCGGACAATATAGAGACCATCTGCTGAACGAGCCATATTTAGAATTGACTCACTTGCACCTAAATCATCACCCATGACAAAGTAGTAGTTATATCCAATTATTGCGCCAGCAGCATCTCTAATTGGTATTCTCTTGGCATCAACAGCTACATCAAGATCAAGGTCGTCTGGATCTGGTGCGGTATCATCAACTGTTGTATTCCATGCTGTAATATCGCTTGGATCGCCATCACCATTCGGATCAAATGCCCATTGGATTTGAACTTTATTCAAACCTGGGTCTTTGCCCGGTTGGCAACCATATTCAATCTTATCTGTCTGAACAAACAGGACAAGAGTTGAATCTAGTTCATCTTTGCGACCTTCGTAATTATCATCGCCGATACCGTTATCATGTGTATTGAATACTGCATACTTCTGATAGTTTGTGCCATAAACTGGCAATCGTTTCTTTGTGTATTCTGCAGCATTATATTCGTTCAAAACAGGCACTGTTTCATAAGAAGCAACACTTGTATATGGTGTCCCAGGAACCAATTGTGGAACCTGTGGACCTGTATGACCAGCAAAGGTATCTATTAAGGCCAATACTGGTGGTGTTGGAGGTGTTACATCCCTTTCTACTTTGATGCTAGCTACCTTTGGAGCAGTAGAGCCCTTTGTAGAAACTGAGTTGCCTGCTTTGTCTGTAACGACAACAGCAACTGTGTATATTTCATTTGCTTCAAACATCTGTTTTGGTGTTGTCCATACTTTCTGCCAGAGTTCCTCAAATCCATTTGTTGGATTGAGTGAATTCAATGCTCCAGCTCCGATCTCACACCAGTCATTATTATAAATTGTCCAACCATCAGCATAAGGAGGAACAACGATTCCCTTTGATGATATATAGTGGAACGAGACCGATGCAACACCTGAAGCTGCATCTGCAACCTTCGCCCAAACATCAACTGGATCGCCACCCTTATCAACTATTGTGGGTGAGGCTCCACCTTCATAACCAATTCCACCGCCAAATACTGCGATGACATCTGGTGGGTTGGCATCTGCTAGAACCTTCAAACCTTTGTCTAGTTTGTTGTCATTGCAGGCATAATCTGTTGCGAGAACTCTTAACCAAAGCTCTCCGTCAACACCATTTGAAAGACCGGGTATTAATTTACCAAGCCTGTTATCATATATTACATTTCCAGCAGCATCAGTTACGATCTTAAAGTCAAATGACCACAGATCGGTTGTCTTGCTATATGTAAATGATGCAGGTGTCTTAACCTGTGTATTCGGCTGGTTCACCAAAACAGTTTCCCAAGCCGCTGAACTTCTGTTAAAGTATTGTAGAACAACTGATTTTGCCTCAACTTTGTCAGTTGGATCAGTTGCGTCTGCCTTTGCTTCAATTCTAACATCAAAGTAATCATAGCCATTTGGATTGACAACTGTTGGTGCAGCTATCTTTGTTGCATATCTATATATGCCACTATCATCGAGGACAACAATCTTTTCATAGCTTGCAACATATCCATTATTGGCACGATTATCATCTGTTCTATCTATATTAACAGCGATCTTTGTAATTGATGCTGTTGGGTTTGTATAGTCCACAACAACAGTTATTACATTTATATCGCCTGATGGATTACCATCTGCATCATAGCCAGTTGCTTGTAATTCATAGCGACCAGCCTCAAGCCTTGAGGTATTCCATGGAACTATTATATATTCCTGTGTGCTTGTTCTTGCAACAGTCTTAATTTCGATCCAGTTTGTTGTGCCTGATGGCCTATAATCTAGTCTAACAGCCGCAACTGCAGTTGATGGCTTTGTTCTAATCTTAACCTCAGCATCGCCACGAGAAAGTGCTAGGTGAGGTGATAGAGCATTTGTCCAATCTTTGCATAGAGGTCCCTTTATGGCATCTATTTGCACTTTCGGTCCCTTTGTATCATTAAGTACCATTACCGCAAGTATTGGATCTTTATCGTCTCTGTTTCCAACTTCGTCTTCCGCAATTGCACGAACATATATATATTGATCTCTTTGTTCATTATAAAGTTTAGAGAAATCAACTTGCCATGTTACGCTCCATGAACCATCAGCATTTGGTACCAATACTGAATTATTGTATTGTGTAGCAGGAATTGGATACCATTTTATATCACTGAGTGTTTCAAGAGATAGAAGTTCCCTTAATGTATATTCAAATGTAACACTCTTAATACCATGATTCACGTCTTCGCCTGAACCCGGATCGATTCTTCCATCGAGATTAAGGTCACCATCGCTATTGGCTTCAATTCTGGCTGTCAATGTTACATCCTTATCTGTTGGACGTATTTCAAAGCCATCAGCACCGTCAGTTATGGTTGCTCCATCCCTATTTAGAGATGCGGTAAGAACCTTAGCCTTCGGTATTGTTCCATCAACCCATACCTCAACCTGATTATTCTGTGCAACTGATACATTCATTGCATCATCGATAGCAACTGCACGTACATAATACTTAAAGTTAAGGTCTGTATTTGGTGTTAGCCATGGAACTGACCAACCATCATTCGGATCAATATCAATTGCTATCTTTCTAAGCCAGTTATATTCCTTTACAGATGCTGGCATTATACTCCAATAATAATCAAACATTGGTTGTAACTCTGGTGCTACAATTGGTCGATCCGTTGGGCTAATTGCGTATGTCCATACGCTTGTTGCCTCTGGTGTATTACCACCCTGATGATTCTTGCTCTCTCTTGATACCTCAAACAATACTGCGTATGTTTGGAGTGCATTTACAGCGGGTTGATCGCTTAGAACAGCCGTTAATGTAGCTGTGCTATTTGCCTTTACTCTTCCATCAACCTTTATATCTGCATTTGGATCAACTGCTGGTGCTGTGCGATCAAGAACGATCGTATGGCTTACTGCAGCCTGCACTTGATAACCAGAAGCATCAGTTACATCAACTCTAACTTCATAACCACCATCTGCCAAACCATCAAGATTTACTCTGGTAAACCAGACTTCATCATCATCAATACCGTTTCCGGCTCTTGTTCCGGGGACAGTGATCTTGGAGATAGTTGGAATATTAAGGAATAAGTTATTTGTAATCAGGTATTGGGCATTATCTCTCCACCAATCCTTCATACCATTAAGACCTTCATCAAAGCAAAGGTTCTTTGGATCTGGGATAACCCATGTATCACCAACAGTATCAACTACATAATAGTAGAAGTATGTCTTACCAACCTCTAAATCAAGTGTTGTTGACCAGATTGGTTCACCCTTGCTGTTGACACTCATAGTCATCGCCTTGCTATCACCAAATGGTGGATTCGGTGGTGCGATACGAGAACCTGCGGTACCTGAATTGGTAACAGGATAAACAACTGTATCAGCATTATCTAATGCCTTGTAGAACAGCTTAACACCCTCAAATCTGGATACTGTTGTTCCATTCTGAGTCCATGTTGGTAGATATATTCTTGCTATCTCTTCGCCCAATATGAACATCTTAGAAATCTTTGCAGGTGTTACACTGCCATCTGCGTTCTTAATATCCTTGCTAAACTTAGCAGTCTCTTTAAATACTGCTGTATTATTCTTATCTATAACCGATATCGTAACGCCATTGGCTCCTATTTCATTCTTTATACCTTTTGCATTTACTACAAAAAGATCAAGAACTTCGCCGGATACCTTTGTTGTTGCTCTTCGGGTCAATGTCCCTGCGCTTGGATTGTTCAAATTACCAATCATTGCGTCAGGTGCATAATCATTGATCAGATCACCTGGATATACTGCATTTCCAAAGTTTGTATATATAAGTCCCGCATATCTTGGATCAGCGTCTACAAATTTTGGATCATAGAATATATCGCCACCAAGTCCATTGGTTACATTTGTATTTGAGAATGCAGATACAATTGCGCTTGTTATACCCAGATCACCACCGATGTTATTTACCATCTGTGCATAATGGGCGACATCAAGGGCTAAACCACCAAGTTTCACCTTTGGACCCATCATATCTTCAATATGAATGACAACCTCTGGTGTACCTGTTAGCATTGGTTCTGCATTGCAATGATCATCAACAGCAATTGCCATCAATTGAACTTCTGTTCCGAATTTTTCCAATAATACATCAGTATCAACTCGGATTGTCCATCTTGGGCTATATGCGTCAGATGGATCTGGTATTGCTGCAAGGGTTGGATTACCCATGCCGATCTGTTCCCATCTATTTGTATTACTACCTGTATAGCCAATGCCATGTTTTCTTGCATAGAAGATAACATTTACTATATCGCCCCTAGAAGCTTCGTCGGTTCCCCAAACGCTTGGAACACCGGTCTTCTTATCGGGATTAGCATTAACAATGGCTTCCAATAATATATGATCACCTTCCATAACAGTTGCTGATACCGCATCATTTGGTCTTGCTGCAGGATCGACACCAGCTTCTGCTGTATATGGATATGTCTTTTCATCAACTCTAATAACCTCAGCCTTTGGCACTATATTATCAACAACATAGACAGCGGTTGGAGCGCCTATTGCCTCTTTATTGGCAAGTGCTGGATCGAGGTTCGGGAAGATACCCTTTGCTTTATCGATTGCTGGTGCAACATCAAACGGCACACCACGTTTCCAATCAATATCTCTGAGGGCATTTCTCTTATCTTTATATGTATCATAGTCGTAGTTCTTATCATCTCCGACACGATTCTCAACAACCAGCTCATCGTAAGCTGATGTATCATCCTGTTTTGTTTCATTGCTTGGTCCACCATATTTATCTACATGGTCCATTGCAATTACGCGGAACTCGTAGCTAGTTCCATTTGTCCATGGGAACAGGTCTGGATTAGAAACATCAATATTATCCAATGACCATGTAGCCATGATTATTCTGTGTGCAAATGCCGATGTATCAGCAATTCTATTGCCATCTACATTGACCAATACACCATCATAATTCAGCATATCACCTGCAAAATCAGGATTTATATCGCTTGAGCCGTTTCCACGTTCAACTGACACTACATTTGTCGGATTAATAAGTCCGCCTTGGAATGTGCTAATATAATCTGGATCATAGTCATAGCCAAGAACCTTCCATTCGCCACCGACTGGACGATATTCAAACCTTACGCCCTTTACTGTGTCTGATAGGCTCTTTGTATAATCCAATCCACCAACGATTGATACTGTCTTTGCTTGGAAGTCATAGATCTTTCCATTATCTTCACCAGCTTCATCAGTATAATCGCCAGTTGGGTTTCTCTTATTTAATGGTGGTGTTCCATTAACTTTATCATTGGTGCGGATAATCATTGTCTTTGCTCCGCAGAGGTCCAATGGATCAAATGAGTCAATGGCATACCAATCTGCTCTATAATCAGTTGTATCTTTAACAGCCTGTATATATGTATACGGGCCTTGGTGGTCAATGGCAACCTTGTATCCGCCATGTAGCGGTAGATTGCAGTCAGCATCCCACCACTTCTGTGGGAATGGAACTGGACTCTTTGTCCAAGGCAGATTTGCATAATTGAAGTTCACGCCATTGCCTTGAGCATCAACAACAACAGGGATAAATTCATACTGGAATTCACCCTTTAGCATGCTGACATCCCAAGTAAGTTCAACTTCATACCATTTTTCATCTGCATTGCTTGCAACGACGGTTGTTCCACCTGTTGTAGATGCGAGCATCCATCTGTTGACTTCACCATATCCGCCACCTTTATCTTCATCAACGACGCCGTTCCAGTCATTATCGATACCGTCCCATCTGCTATTAAATACTTGTGCAGCACCAATATCATCTGGAACTCCATCAAAGTTAGTATCAATTGCGCCCGGATACAATTTGTCATCATATCTAAACCATAATTCAACTTTTGAACCTGCCATAGGCTGTGGTTTCACTCGAACTCGTATCTTGACCTGATTACCAGTAACACGCTGGAACGGTCCATAATAATCACCGCCACCGCCTGTGTTTGCGTTATATGCATTGGCAATTGATCTTCCATTCACACTCCAAACAGCAATTTCAATATTGCTGATTCTAATCGGAACTGTGAATTCATTGCCCCAGTTACCTTCTTTATTTATACTGTCATTCTTGTCCTGTGCCTTAACTTTAATGTCATACATCGTATTGTTTGTCGGTGCAAGTGCAAGAATGTCATTCCATGGTGTCGAATCTTGTGCATATATAATTGGTTCTCCGCCCTCGTCGATTATTGTTGCGGGGCTTGGAACATGTGTATATTGTTTATCACCAACAATGTTGCCACCTTGTTGTTCACTTATAACTGGATACATATCGATCCAAATAAAGTCGCCAGCATCCAATTCACCAACAATTGAGTTTGGCATTCTATTGACATCTGCCCATCTTGCGATACCATTATTGCCAGCAACACCAGTAACTTTGTCTCCACCTGATACATTCTTAACTATATCTGCATTTGGTATATCTTCGAATCTCTTTCCAGGTGTTTCATCTGGTGGAACTTCGCAACCAATTATAATCGCCTCAGCGTCAATACCTAATAGATGCTTATTGCTGTTGTATCTTCCAGTATTGCCTCTTGGATGGTCAACCCACACTGTTTCACCAACATCGTATCTGTTGTTACCATTCTTATCCCAATAGTAAATACCAGTCTCAACGCCATATCTATTAGATACAAATCTATCATACACTTGATTTTCCGCAAATGTCGGGAACACAAAGTCTTTTGTTGCTATATCATAGCAAGTTGGCTGACCTGTGCCGGGTATTTCAGGAACGCCAGTTCCCTGACCTGGAGGATTAAGTATCCAGTAAGGTTCTCCGGGGTCAAGCTGTCCATTATTGTTAAGATCGAGATATTGATATGTATATGAACCTTCACCAGTCTTTGTCTCTGGTGGGATTGATATTCCAACGCAGTATTGAAGCTTAAATCTCCTTATACTACCTTCATAGGAGTCGATGGAAACATACATATTCTTATCACATGGACTAAGCCTATCACCACGTGCAAGACAGCCCGGCTTCTCAAGATAGGCATCAGGTCCAGCAAGATCAATTATAAGTTTTCTTACTGCCTTGCCATCTTGAAGCTGTGTTAGACCATCATTATTGGTTGTATCGGTCATATCATTCCATATATTGGCTGATACATTTCCAACATGATCATAGGCAACAAGCATTATGTCATACTTACCAGTTGGCACTTGGGTAACGTCCCATTCAAGAGCGAATGGAGGAGTATTATCCTCAACTGCCTTCACCCAGAAGTTTGTATCGCCATCATAGCTTGGACGCCATCTGTATTTAAACCATAGTTCAATCTTATCAATGCCAGATGCCCTATGATCTGTTATTACGCCTGTTTGATCAACGATATATGGCTGGATAAGCAACTTTCCACCAGTTACACGTCTCTCAATTGATAGATCGCCAATATTGACTCCATCTCTTTCAATACGCTCTATGAAGCATGTGGGTTCCCACATTTCCTCAAATACCATACCCACGTATGGCACGAAATTACCTTGATCGATCTTGGCGTCAACAGTTTCTGTATATTCTTCACCATCTTCTTTAATACCATTATTGTTAATATCATTGAAGCTTGGTATGTTATTTCCATCTGTATCTACGAATGCTACAACTCTTACATAAATAAGTGTTGCAACCTTTAATTGTGCTAATTCGTGATTCCTATCGATGACCCATTCGATTTCCCACGGTTCTGCTGTATCAACAGCGATATTCTTCCAACCATTATCGCTTGTTGGATCATCATCGCCAGCAACATCTGGATCATTGATCTTGTATTGGAACATAACCTTTGATGGTGTTCCACTTACATTAGTTCCCTTGAGTCTAACCTTCATTGTTGGAACTGGGATACTCTTTACATCGCTGATCCATATATCAGGAACAGAACCTGCACGAGCGATACCCATTGAGACTCTTGGGTTTTTGGTTGAATCACTTTCAAAGTTGCTGATCTTTGCCCTAAGTCCAACAGCACCTTTGACGGTTACTGGAATTTCAAGGCCTTCATTGACATATCCTTGATCATCCTCAACAAGCGCTCTTAAATCAAATTTACCATTTAGATCATAGAGGATCCATTTTGCGCTAAATGTTGAATATGTAGCAGTTGTTGAATCTGCAACCGCATCTATATCTATAAGCGACCAAGTTCCGCCTTCTGGACGATACTGGAATATCACTTTATTAATACTGCCAATATCAGCCGCCTTGATCCAGATCGTCGCTTCAATTTTCTTTTCTGTTCCGGTGAGTTCCGCATTTGGTGCGGGATCGGTTATAAATGCCGCATATTTGCCTTTTCCAACAACAACATGAACGATCGGTGCTTTTTGTGGATCGCTTAGACCAGTCTTATCTGTTGCAACGCACCTTAGATCGAATCTCTGGCTGTTATTGGTTGGAACAAGCGGTGTTGTATCCCATTTGGATACTGCGACAGTGCTACCAGGAAGTATCGTTGGATCTAACGTTGTTGGAATATCCACCCAATCAGCCCTAGTTCCATCGGGGAACACCTTTGCATATTGGAACACAGCCTTGCTTACGTCAAGATCATTAGATACTGCTCTAAGATAGACGTCTTTCGATACTGGAACCAATGCGCCGTTCGTGAGATCTACATCGTCGCCGACTTGTCTCACAACCATTATTGGAGATTCCGAATCATTAAGCGTTATCGTCAAGTCCGGATCTTTCTCCATCAATGGAACTGTCGCCGCAATAGCTGGTTCATATGGTATGAAGTTTGACGGAATAGTCGTCATACCGGAGGTAACCAGATACTTGCCTAAGTTACCAAATCTACCAGCAACCGCCCTTATATAGATCGGATCACCAGATATATAGTCTGGATCGCCAACATTCCTAACACCATTTGCATTCCAGTCGATAAATGTCCCATTCACGTCTGAACCCAAAACAGGTGTCCACGCCGATTTAAATGGCAACACATCATCGGGATTTGGTGTAGCATTTGGAATATTAGCCCAGTCAATCTTGTCAAATGAATATTGGAATGAAACAGATGGCACATTTCCTGTTGTTGTTGCACCCAAATAATATAAGTAGCCTGCTGGTAAATCATAGTTTGTAATTGGTGCGCTATTAGCATCCATTAAGGTTGCCTTTGCGGTTCCAGTCACATCTGTAATGCCTTTACCAACTACATTGAATACAACATATATTGGTGCAGCCGCTGCTTCATTCACTTGGCCTGTCTTATCAACAGCAAAAGCCTTGATCGCATAGACTTTCCCTGGAACAAGACCAAGGCTCCTAACTATACGAACAGGATCAAATGCCCATTTTGCTGTCAACAGGTTCAATGCCGGATCTGATGAACGAATAGGCATAACTGCATATGCATCTTCATCCATGATACCGTCTTCATCCTCATCCCTATTAAATGAATAGAGTTCTGTGAGGATACCGTTTTCATCCACATCCAGCGCATCCACCAAGCCATCGCCGTCATTATCAACGCCGTCACTTTGAGGTGTAGTTCTGGCTCTGGATACTTCACGGTCAGAGAGATCTGCATCACGGTCACTATCATCATCACCGTTCAGATTATCCTTATAGATGCCATTTGCCTCAGCACCTGGGACACCAAAGTCGGTAACATTACCCGCTATATCAAGTATTCCGACTTCACGATCTCCAGCTATAACACCCTTCATTGGCTTATAGCTTCCGGGAGTATCTGATTCCGAAATCATAAACTTGACGATGTGAATATCAGCATCACTTGGGAATGTTGCCTCCAATGTCACAAGATTTGGTCCGACAGCATCAACACCACCACTAACTTCATATATGAAATTAGCTGTATGGTTTGTATTGGCTCCCTGAAGGATGACATTTTGACCATTTGCAGTAATTGGTGTCTCTGCATAATCCGCAGGCAGAAAACCACCAGCAGCAAACGGCGCCGCTGGGACAACAGCTGCTCCACCAGCTACACTGCCATCTGCGTCATCCACTCTTGTCTCAAGATATAGACCTGTTATCCTTGATACGCTTGGTGCAGCGTTATCAATACAGATCGCCCATGGCTTATCCCAGTTATTAAGGATATTATATCCCGGATCCCATTTTGGAACTTGATATGTCTGCGGTGGAATTGCCGCCAAGCCAACATCTGTGGCTGTTGCAACATCGATCGGATAGAGACCATCTGGATAGGTGGGGTCATCATCAATACGGAGTTGATAGTATTTTATTCCTCCAAAGACGCCGTTATCCATCCATCTTGCTCTATTCCACACCACATCACTAGCACCAGGGGCACCAATTGCATTCCATGTCTTTGTTACTGGATTATATCTACGGTAGGTATTTGCGACTTCATCCCATATAACATTGGCTTTCACCCATTTCTTTGTCGCTGAATCATAAACTTCTTTCCAAGTGCTGTAATGAGATATATTCCCAACCCCATCTTGGATAGCAAATCGGAAGGGCAGTCCACCAATTGTGCTAGCTACATTACCAGAAGCCGCCTTGAAGTTCTCATTTATAGTGAAGGAAAGGACGAAAAGGTATCTTTCATTAATACCGTTCTCAACAAAATCCTCGTCATCGTCCCCTGCACTAGCATCATGTCTATCAAAATCGTCATCTCCGCCACCTCTGCCAGCATAAACTACACTCACTATAGTCTCTGCCGCATCAGGAATGCCGTTTCTATTTATATCGGTAACAAGATCGACTTTCTTAGGATCTAGCATTCCACTGAGGTCTCCGATAACGTTTATATCTTCTATTACAACTCGGCTGTTGTTGTCCCGTGCATCATCTGCATCAACAGAGCGGAATTCATTAAGCGATAAATCCCAGCTATTAAGTTGAACCATGACAGATACACGATCACCGGGCTTAAATACATAATTAACTGTCTCGCCAAAGTCACCATTTATAATACTGACCTTGTTGTCCTCAACACCCCACTCATCGCCATCGACTATGCCATTATGATTTGTATCTTTCCAGATCGCTTTGGGAGTAGTGAACGGATTGATCATGGCAAAGTCAAATCCAGGGGCACGGTTATCAAGTATTATATCAGCAACATACAAGTCCCGATCATAGCCAAGAGAATCTGGATCACTTGTAAAGGGCAAGGTATTCCATTGAACAATACCAAGTGCTGCGAATGTCAAACCCTGTGCGGTAAATATTGCCTGTAACTTAGCAACATCTATAACATTGCCAGGATCCAAAACCGATGGGTAATCAACACCATATATATATACTCTCTTATTACCCGGGCTCTTTGTATTGTTCAGCGAAATCTTATAATCTACTGTATACCTTCCAGCCCCATCATCTCTGATAACAAGCCTACCATCTATTATGGCTTGTTTTACTGCCCCAACAAGTTCTCCAAGCTGAGTAAAGTTCGCTGGTGGGTTTGCACCTGTATAAGCAAATGCACTATCAAGTTCTGCAAAGTTTGGAAGCAAGGTAACAACCTCTATTTCGTCATTCAGTGAATCTTCCATCCTCACATCAAACTCTATAGTATCACCATTTTTGAATATATCATCTGAACGATGTCTTGGATCAACCTCGTCAAATACTGGGGCCTGAATGTCATATTGCTCTGTTTCACCTGCCGCTATTGGATCAGTGAAACTAATATCAACTGTCAGCCTATCAGTTAGATAAGGCATATTTCCTGTAAAGGGAACTGTCCCAGGAGGAAATGACGCCGCAAAATTTGTGATAAGCTCAAACGGCAAAATGAACGTTAAATTATAGCGACCATCACTATCTGTCCTGACATGGCTATTACCTGCTATAATCGTTGTTCCTTCACGCCCAGTCAACTCATGACCGCCAGATTGCAATGTGCCACGCAAAATGGTGACAGTATTTAACCCCAACGTAACCTGAAGGTTACCTATGTCCGTTGGAGTATTTATACCATTTATATCACCTTCCACCCATACCTTTATACCACGTATACTGTAATCATTTCCTGTGTCTCTGCCAGAAGCATCTGTTCCTGACGGTTGACGCATAGTTGCGCTAGCTGGCATAATCACCATACCAAGCACTAAAGCCACCATTACTAGACCAATGAACCATGAGTTCCTTGTATTCATTTTGCTAATCCTCCCAAGAGATTTGAATACGTTTGAAACCTTACCAACACTTGAAACCTTTTGTTTACTCAATTCCGTTCTCCTTTTTTAGAAGAAAACTTGTTCTGGGATATCTTTTATCCCCTATTAAAAACCAAAAACACCTTAAATAACTTAAATTACTTGTAATGATTTGAAGCCTTTCAAAAACTTAATCGCATAATTTAATATTATGCTGATAAATTCAATATATATGAGGTTGGATCAACCCCGCAATTCCTTCTAAATAATGTATTATAAGATAATTGCTAAAACAAGGAATCACAAAAACTTCGTTAAACAAACAAAAATAGGCATTCTCCTCCACTCAATATGAACGGGGTTTATTATAAAGCAATATCAATTCTATGTCAACAGTTTTTTTAGAAACAAAAAACGTCAAAAATTGGACACAAAAAAATATATAAATTTTATTGGTGCTGAACCCAAATCCTTGTAATCCAGCACCAATTCTACGTTTACACGATTCTTTTGATCATACAAAAATTATTTTGATACGATCATTTTCTTCACTGCACTGAATTTTCCTGCTTGTATTGTATAGAAATAAACTCCACTGGCAACAGAAATGCCATTTTCATCTTTTCCATCCCAATATGCCGCTTTATCTGGTGTCGCATATAAGCCAGCAACTTTGCTCCCCAGATTTAATTCTCGAACCAAGCTACCAGTCGCATTATATATACGAATCTTCACTTCGCTATTCTCTTTTAGCTCAAATGGTATCCATGTTTCTGGGTTAAATGGGTTCGGGAAGTTCTGCATCAGTGCATCTACTTTCTGTTCAAATACCGCTACTATTGTGCGATCTGATACAACGTTGGTGAATTGATATGAAAGTAACGGTCCCATTGAATTACCATCGATTATTACATCCACCAATTTTGCACCTGTATTTGGCTTCATTGTAAATATTCTCATGCCTGCATGTTTGACCTTTATTTCGCCAACAGGTGAAATCGTCCCAGGTCCTTCTACAGAAGCCGTTATTGTATATGATTTCTCCTCAAATGTTACGCTAATTGTATGATTCTCTGTTACATTTGTAAATGTATGGCTATCACTAGCACCAACTGATTTCCCATCTACTTTTATATCAGCTACTTGGAAGCCAGTAATTGGGATCATTGTGAATGTCTGACTTGCACCATGATTTACTACAACTGAGCCTGTTGGTGATATTCTTCCATTCATTCCAGCGCTTGCTGTTATTACATATGTGTCTATCGCAAATGTTACAGAAATCGTATGATTTGCAGAGATATTCTCAAATGTATATTCTTCTGCGGGGACAAAGGATTTACCATCAACCAGCAATTTATCTATATGATAGTTCGGATCGGTTGTTATTGTAAATGTTACGTTTGTGCCATGCGATACAACTATCTCACCAACAGGTGATATAGTCCCATGTTCGCCTGCGGTAGCGGTAATAGTATAGGTCTTTAATGCAAATTGTGCTTCTATTGTGTGATCTGAATCGATATTATTGAATGTATAACTCGAAACAGCACCGACAGAAACACCATCTACTTTTACATCTGAAACTGCATAACCAGTATCTGGAGTTATCGTAAATGTCTGATTTGCACCATAGATATGTCTTACCAAGCCTGATGGGCTTATACTACCATTTGCACCAGCAGTAGCTGTTATCTCATAAACCGATCTTACAAAGACAACGGAAATTGCATGGTTCTTTGTTATATTCTCAAAAGTATATGTAGATTTAGTCTCAACAAGCTGACCATCAATCTTTACATAATCAATCTGGTAGCCTGTCTCAGGGATAATTGTATATGTCACATTTCCACCATAGGGGACCCTTGTCTCTCCTAGTGGAGCAATAGTTCCACGATTACCCGCTGATGACCTTAAAATATATGTATCGATCTCAAATACGACCTTTAATGTTCTATCTGATTTTACACCAACAACCGTATAGGTTGTCATCGCACCTAACGATACTCCATCAAGCAGAACATCTTTTACATGATAACCAGTATTTGGTGTAAATGTAAATGTCTTGCTTGCTAGATATTCAGCAGAAACTTCACCCGATGGCGATACGGTTCCATTACCATCTACTATAGTAGTTATCTTATAGGTATTTATCGCAAATGTCGCTGATATCGTATGAGATGCGACAACATCACTTATCGTATATGTTGATACCGCACCAACAGAAACACCATCAACCTTTACATCTGCAATATGATAACCTTCATTTGGAGTTACCGTAAATGTTTGGCTTGCACCATGATTTACCTTCACTGTCCCAGAAGGCGATATCTTTCCATTCGAATCAGATGATGCAATTATGTCATATTGATTAATCTCAAAAATAGCCTCTATCTTGTGTGCTTTGGTAACGCTTGTAAATGTATAACCACTTACCGCACCAATAGATGAGCCATCAATTTTTACATCTTTTATAGAATATCCTGTATTTGCCGTGATCGAAAATGCTTGGCTTCCACCATGGGTAACAGCAACGGAACCCGATGGGGTTATTGTTCCATTTGCACCAGCAACCGCATCGATCATATACGCATTAATAGCAAAATCAACATGAATCGTCTGATCTGTTACTACATTAGTAAAAGTATACTCACCAGGAGGGGTTGGTATTCCAATAGAGATACCATTAATTTTCACATCCGCTATATGATAGCCTTCAACGGCAGTAAAGGTATATTTCTGGCTTCCGCCATCTCCAACCTGTGTTATACCTGATGGAATAATAATTCCATTCGGTCCCGCACTTGCCGTTATAAGACGAATTGGGGCAAATGTCGCTGATATTGTATGATCTTGTGCTACACTTGTAAATGTATAAGAGGTCATTGCTCCAACAGATTTATCATCAACAAGGACGTCCTTTACTGCATATCCAAATGACGGAGCTATCGTGTATGTCTGATTACCTCCATAGTTTACCTTTGTTTGTCCAGCAGGAGTAACGCTTCCATTCTCACCAGAAGAGGCAGTTATCGTAAATTGCTTCGGAACAAATACAACCTCTATAGTATAGTTGTCTCTGATATTTGTAAATGTATAAGAATCTGGTTCTGTTAATACAACAACAGACCCATTAACCTTAACCGTTCCAACATTATAACCAAAGTTTGGAGTAAACGTAAACTTTACATCCTCACCAGATCTTATATTCTTAACGGATGTTGGATAGATACTTCCATTTGGACCCGCTGTCCCCTCTATATTATATCGGGTTTCTTCGAAGCGAGCTGTTATAGTATGATCTGCTACGACATTCCTAAACGTATATTCCTCAACAGCACCAATAGACTTTCCATCAACACGAACTTCTCTGATTGAGTATTCCCTATCTGGTCTTATACGGAATGTCTGTTCTCCACCATTTGGAACTTGAACAACACCTGATGGAGAGATACGTCCATTTTCATCTGCCGTTGCTGTTATTGAATGTGTATTTGCCGCATAGACATATAGACCTTTGAAAGCATCAGTTACATAAGCATAGTTTCCAACAACGTGAACACCTGTAGCAAAATCAGGAGATTTATCAAGTTTTATTCTATTCGGCGCCGCTGGATTAGAAACACTAAACACATGGAAACTTCCGCCATATGAAACTACATAAGCAAAACTTCCGCTGACATGAACTCCAACAGCCTTAGTAAATGTATCTGCAAAATTAGTTGTCCATATAAAGTAATCAGGTATCTGTACCGGGTTATTTACATCGATACACCAAAGTCCGCCGTTACCGCCCATGACGTTACCGCCCTCAACTGCTATATAGGCATATGTCCCAGATACATAAACATCATTTGGATCATTAAGAAGATTAGAAAACGGCTTTTTTCCACCTGACGTATCAAACTCTAACCCAATTACCGGAAGATCAATTATCTTGGCGACACAAAGCAAAAGGTCTCCTATCATATAAACATAATTGCCTTCTGCATATACGCCTTTCATATCTCCAATCATTCCATTTGGAGAATAACCAGCCAATATAGTTACAA
>Ga0067045_1027585_pt1 | contig 85972 bp, 86 predicted proteins | sample TerdegcTABiofilm_FD_59184 | JGI IMG/M metagenome (GOLD analysis project Ga0067045, IMG submission 59184) | Combined Assembly of (Gp0054472, Gp0054536) Wastewater bioreactor microbial communities from Singapore -Terephthalate degrading...
AAATAATGATTAAATTTTGTCAAGAATGTCTGCTCTTGTGATAATACCTACTACTTTTCCCTTCTCTTCAATTAAAACAGCTTGATTTTCTTTTAATAAAGTGTAAACTTCAACAAAACTTTGTTCTTTAGAAATAACTGGAAAACTTTCGTCCATTATTTCATATACAGTTAAATCGGGGCTCTCACAAATTTTCCCTATTCCAAGTTTTTTTACAACAGATTTTTCAGAAAGACTTCCAACTGGAGTACCATTACTTAATACTGGCAGTTGTGAAATATTATACTTTGCCATAATGGTAATTGCTTCAGTAACTTTATCCTTTGGACCTACAAATATTACAGGGGATACCATTACTTCTTCTATTTTCTTCATTCGTGCTCTTAACTCTTCTAAAGCATTAAGGATTTTGTTGAAAGTGGATAATTTAGGATCAATTTGTTTGTTTTCTAATTTAGCGATATAAGCTTGAGTAACTCCGGCCTTTATTGCCAGTTCATTTTGAGTAATTCCAAACTTTTTCCTTAATTTCTTAACATCACCAAGATCAATCATATAGTAGCCCCTAGAATATCTCTTCGATTATCTTTGCAATTGTAATATCTGAGTACTTAAAAGGAATAGAATCCGTTCCGAAAATACCGTCAATTCCCGCTTTGATTAATCTCTCCTCAGCATTTGATATCATAAGAAGATGTGTTGCTCCTGATAAAACTTTTAACGTTCCTCCTCTCTTTAATACTTCACACGCCTTTGCCATAGTTCCGCCAGTTGAGATTATGTCATCAACTATTGCAACATCTCTTCCTTTAGTGTTTATCTCTTTTGGCCTTATTTCAACAGTGTCGCCTGAAATTCTAGTTTTCTCAAGATGGTCAAATTCAGCATCCATCTGATCAGCTACCATTCTTGCTCTCTCCACCGAGCCCTTGTCAGGCGAGATAATAACTGGATCCCTCAAATTTAAGTTTGTTAAGTAATCTGCTATTAGAGGCATTGCAGATAAATTCTCCCCTCTCATCGCTTTTGTGACTTTCATATCATGTATATCTACTGTATATTTTGACTCTAAATCTAATCTATCTATCATTTTAGCTAAAGAAATGCCTGAAACAGATTCCCAATCCTTAAATCGCTTATCTTGGCGTGCATAGGCCATATATGGTATAATTAGATTTATCTTGATGTTGAGGTCCTTTAAAGCATCAATCATAAAAAAAAGTTGTAATATATGCTCATCTTGAGGATAATAAAGCGATTGTACTATTAATATTTCTTCTATATTTTTGACCTTCTCATCAAATCTAACGTATCCTTCTCCATCTGGAAATCTTTCAAAATGACATTCAATTTGTTTAAAATCACCATCTAGTTTTCTTAAAATATCTTTTGAAGAGATTGATGTGACATACATCGATACACCTTAATTTTGGTATATCTAATCATTAATATATTTTTCTCTTTTTAATAGCGATATATTTTTAAACGTGATAAAACTATACTTTTTAAACTTCTAGAGGAAATTAAGATGGTAAAGAAAAATTCTTCTTCAAAAAAAAAATCAGATAATGGATTAGAGATAGCAAATGAAGAGTTAGTGGATATTACAGAAGAAACAAAAAGAATCAGAGAGCAAATAAGGTCTTATTATGACGTTACTACAACTGAAGAAATTGAAGTCCCAGAAAATTTAATAGATCAAGTTATTGGTCAGGATCACGCTGTTGAAATAGTAAAAACGGCAGCTAAACAGAGAAGAAATGTACTTTTAATTGGAGAGCCAGGAACAGGTAAATCCATGCTTGGAATGGCAATGGCTGAACTTCTCCCTAAAGAGGATTTAGAGGATATACTTGCATATCCAAACCCTGATGATCCAAATACCCCTAGGATTAGAACTGTACCAAGAGGAAAAGCGAGACTAATAATAGATGAACACAAAGCAATGGCAAAAAAGCAGGAAGAGAGTAAAAGAATGATTTTCTTCTTTATTATTGGCGCTATTGTTGTCATTGCATTTACCCAAGGGCAATTATTATGGGGATTGTTCCTAGCCGTCATTATATTCTTTGGAATGCAAACCTTCAGAATCAAAAATCAGGTAATGATTCCAAAAGTATTAGTTGATAATTCTAAATGGGACCATGCACCTTTTCTTGATGGAACAGGTGCTCACGCAGGTGCACTACTTGGTGATGTAAGACATGACCCATTTCAGTCAGGAGGGCTTGGAACTCCTGCGCATGAGAGAGTAGAGGCAGGTATGATTCATAAGGCTCACAAAGGGCTTCTTTTTATCGATGAGATATCTACATTAAAGATACAGATGCAGCAGGCTATACTTACGGGTATGCAGGAAAAATCATACCCTATAACTGGGCAGAGCGAAATGAGTTCAGGCGCAATGGTAAGAACTGAAAAAGTTCCTTGTGATTTTGTTCTAGTTGCAGCTGGAAATCTTGAAACATTAAGAGATATGCATCCTGCATTACGTTCAAGAGTAAGAGGATATGGGTATGAAGTTTATATGGAAAATTCAATGCCTGCTACAGAAGATAACATTAAAAAGATCGTAAGATTCGTTGCCCAAGAAGTAAAAAAAGATGGTAAAATTCCACACTTTTCACTTGATGCTGTTGCTGAAATTGTTCAGGAAGCAAGAAGAAGAAGTAATAGGAAAAATCATCTTACTTTGAGACTTAGAGAACTCGGAGGGATGGTAAGGGCAGCTGGTGATGTAGCATTAGCAAGAGGCGATAACATAGTTACAGTTGAGCATATAATTGAAGCAAGAAAACTTTCTAGATCTCTTGAACATCAGATTGCTGATGATTATATTGACAGAAAGAAGGCTTATCAAATATTTGGCTCTGTAGGTTCTCAGGTGGGTAAAGTAAACGGGCTTGCAGTTCTTGGGGAAGGAAGTGGTATTATCACTCCAATAGAGGTAGGTGTTGCACCTTCTTCTTCAAAGTCTCATGGCAATGTCATCGCTACAGGAAAACTCGGTGAAATAGCAAAAGAGTCAATTTCTATAGTCTCATCTTTAATAAAAATGTATACAAAGAAAGACCTCTCAAGTTATGACATTACTATTCAATTCCTTCAGGCTTATGAAGGTGTCGAGGGTGATAGTGCCAGTGTATCCGTTGCAACAGCTGTTATATCAGCAATTGAGGATATTCCAATAAGACAAGATGTAGCTATGACGGGTTCCTTATCCGTTAGAGGAGACGTTCTTCCAATTGGTGGAGTAACTGCAAAGATTGAAGCCGCTGTAGAGAGTGGAATGAAAGAAGTAATTATACCTTACTCTAATAAGGATGATGTATATCTAGAAAAATCAAAGATGGAACAAATAAAAATAGTACCAGTTAAAAGATTAGAAGATATTTTGAACTATGTACTAATAACTAAAAGAGATTCTGATTTCATTAAAAACCTATCCAAAGTAAAAGAAAATCTATGCTAGAATACCAGTGATCAAATGTTTCATTATATCGAATCAAATGGAGTTGACTCAAACTGTTATATACTTGAAAGTGATTTGACCGCATTAATTGATACAGGTACACATAAAAACTTTAGGCTATACGATTATGTAGATGAGAACGATATACAAGTTGATTTTATTATTAATACTCATTGTCACTATGACCACATTGGCGGTAATAAATTCTTCGAAGTTCCGATCTATGCGCATGAAAATGATTACTTAGATATACAAAACGCAACTGAAAAGACCTTTTATTGGGGATTTGCCCATAACTTTAATGGTTACAAAAATGTTAATCCTTTGAAGGAAGACGAAATAATAGATCTTGGAGAGTATATTCTTAAGGTGATACATACGCCTGGGCATACTTCAGGATCAATGTGCCTTTTAGAAGAAAGTAAAAAATATCTTTTTTCAGGAGATACGGTATTTAAGGGATCTGTAGGTAGATATGACTTACCTTCAGGAAAACTTGATGAACTAAAGGAATCTTTAAAAAAGCTATGTAACATAAAAGCAAAAGAGGTTTTTCCGGGACACGGAGAAAGCTTTCCTGGTAAAGATCTTCTATTTAATAAGTATATGGTAACTTTGATGGAAGAAGATATATAAAATCCGTATATCTCCCGGCTTAGATTGATATGATATTTTTGTATAATTCAATTACTTGCCATTTTTTAATTTAATTTTTATTTTATTATTAAATTGACTAATATCTTGACTTTTTAATACCTTTTTTGACATTTTTCTGCCAAATAAAATAACTAAGATTTAAATAGTTGATAATTCAAACAATTAAAGGGGAGGTATTCTATGGAAAACATAGATCCTTTTGAAAACGTATTAAAACAACTTGATAAAGTAAACAAAGTTCTTAAGCTAGATGAAGGAATATATGATGCTCTAAAAAAACCTAAAAGACTTCTTGAAGTATCTGTTCCAGTCACGATGGATAACGGTAAGGTTAAAGTTTTTACTGGTTACAGATGTCAGTATAATGATGCTAGAGGTCCAACAAAAGGAGGTATTAGATATCATTGGAACGTTTCTATTTCCGAAGTAAAGGCTCTTGCAGCATGGATGACATGGAAGTGTGCTGTTGTTGACATCCCTTATGGAGGAGGGAAGGGCGGAATAATCTGTAATCCAAAAGAAATGAGCGATCGAGAAATTGAGAGTCTTTCTAGAGGATTTATTGCTGCTATTTACAAATTTATTGGTCCAGAGATGGACATACCCGCTCCTGATGTTTACACCACTCCTAAAATAATGGGCTGGATGATGGATGAATTCTCAAAGATAAGACAACATTATTCCCCTGGCGTAATCACCGGTAAACCCCTGTCAATTGGTGGATCCTTAGGCAGAGGAGATGCAACTGCAAAAGGCGCATGGTATACTATCAGAGAGGCTGTAAAATACTTAAAATGGGATATTAAAAAAACAACATCTGTTGTACAAGGATACGGTAACGCTGGTTCTTACATTGCAGAATTCTTGCATGACCAGGGATCTAAAGTTATTGCAGTTTCTGATTCTCAAGGTGGGATTTATAACCAGGCTGGATTGGATCCCTATAAGGTATTGGAACACAAAGAAAAAACAGGTTCTGTAGCCAATTTCCCTGGGGCAAAAAACATTTCTAATGAAGAACTCTTAACTCTTGAATGTGATATTTTATGTCCGTCAGCACTTGAAAATCAGATTACAGCTAAAAACGCAGATAAAATTAAGGCAAAAATGATTGCTGAGTTAGCCAATGGGCCAGTTACTCCTGAAGCTGACGAGATATTAATTAAAAAAGGAATATTTCAGATACCTGATTTCCTATGCAACGCAGGTGGAGTAACTGTATCCTATTTCGAGTGGGTACAAAACTTAATGAATTACTATTGGACAGCAGATGAAGTCTACGAGAAACTTGATAGAAAAATGACAAAAGCATTCTGGGATGTTATAAACGCAAAAGAAAAGTACAAGATTGACATGAGAACTGCATCATATGTCGTGGCTATTGAGCGAGTTGTAGAGGCAATGAAAGCCAGAGGATTTGGATACTAAAAAATATTTTTTATTTTATCTATATTTTATTTTTGCATTTTTATTATGTAAAACACTTATATAGTATTTCTTATTATTTTTAAACATGGAACCAGAAGTTGGCGATGAAATAATTTTGAAAAAGGGAGATATTAATTACCAAGGGATAGTAATACCATCTCCTAAGAAAGATTCTATTATTATTAAACTCTCTAATGGTTATAATATTGGATTTAGAAAAGATTCTGTTAAAGTAATAAGCGTTGAGAAAAAACAGAAATCAAAAATATTTTCTGAAGTTAAGTTTGATAAAAGGAAAGATTTGCCTGAAATATCCTTAATCTCTACTGGAGGAACAATAGCTTCTAGAGTGGATTACGAAACTGGTGGGGTCAGATGGCTAATGAAGCCAGAAGAGATATTTTTCATGGCACCAGAACTATCAGATATTACTAATTTTAGGAATATAATTTCCCCTTTCCAAATAGCTTCAGAATCCATGACATTTGAATGTTACAGAATTTTAGCTAAAGAAGCTGCTAAGGAATTAAATTCGGGGTCTAAGGGAGTTATTATTACACACGGAACAGATACTTTACACTATACCTCTGCAGCATTGTCTTTCATGCTTCAGAATCTTTCAAAGCCAGTATGTCTCGTAGGGGCCCAGAGAAGCCCTGACAGAGGTAGCTTTGACGGGTCAATGAATTTAATATGTGGTTCATATATTGCTGGACATTCTGACATTGGAGAGACAGTTATTGTAATGCATGGAGAGATGGACGACACTTATTGTAATGTACTTAGGGGAACAAAAGTTAGAAAGATGCATTCAACAAGGAGAGATACATTTAGACCCATCAATACGTCTCCATTAGCTAGAATATATATGAATGGAAAAATTGAGAAACTTTCGGAGTATAGATTAAGAAATGATGAGAATGAAGTCTATCCTGACATAGAAATGGAAGAAAAAACAGCTATATTAAAAGCATATCCAAATTTTAATCCTGATATTTTTGATTATTATATAGACAAGGGCTACAAAGGTTTGGTAATTGAAGCATCAGCACTCGGTCATGTTCCTACTGATACAATTGATGAAAAGTTTTCTTGGGTAAATTCGATTAAAAGAGCAATAGAACAAGGAATTATCGTCGTTTTTGCAACTCAATGTCTTTTTGGTAGAGTTAATCCATTCGTTTACTCAAATGGGAGAATAATGGAGGAAATGGGAGTTATATACGTCGAAGATATGTTACCTGAAACTGCATATCTTAAACTTTCATGGTTACTGGGCCATACGAATGATTACTTCGAGATAAAAAGAAACATGTTGTCAAATATCGCTGGTGAAATTAACTATAGAATACAAGGTGATAAAAATGGATTATAAAGAACTAGGGCTTAAAGTTGGTCTTGAAATCCATCAGCAGCTAAACACCGAAAGAAAATTGTTTTGTCATTGCCCTACATCCCTTAGAACTGATGACCCTATTTATACTGTTGAAAGAAGATTAAGGCCAACACCTTCTGAAATTGGAGAAATTGACGTTGCCGCTTTAAAGGAGTACTTGAGAGGTAAATCTTATGTCTATCAATACTATGACACAAACTGTCTCGTTGAGCTTGATGAAGAACCACCTCATTTGGTATCTGATGAAGTTAAAAGAATAGTTATTGAAGTATCATTGTTATTAAATTCAAATATTATTGAAGAAATACAAGTAATGAGAAAAACAGTTCTTGACGGTTCCAATACTTCGGCTTTTCAAAGAACAATGTTAATTTCAACTGACGGTTCGATTGATACCAATAACGGGCCAGTATCCATAATGACTGTATGTCTTGAAGAGGACGCCGCAAGATTGATTACTCAAGACGAAAGATCTAAAACATTTAGACTTGATAGACTAGGGATACCTTTAATTGAGATTGCTACAGGCCCAGATATATCTTGTCCTGAGCAGGCAAAAGAAGCAGCATATAAGATTGGACAAATACTTAGGGCGACGGGGAAAGTAAAAAGGGGTCTTGGAACAATAAGACAAGATCTTAACGTTTCCATTAAAGAAGGAGGAAGAGTAGAATTAAAAGGAGTCCAAAAACTCGAAATGATTCCCATTTGGGTGGAAAGAGAAATTGAAAGACAAATTTCACTTGTTAAAATAATGAAGGAATTAACAAATAGAGGTAGTGAAAAAGACCTCAAATTTGAATTTATTAATTTGACTGATTTATTTACAAATACCTCTTCTAAGATAATTTTAGGCTCACTAAAGAAAGGCGGTGGAGTTTATGGAATTAAGCTGAAATTTTTTAGAGGAATCTTAGGAACTGAAATCCAAAAAGGGAGAAGATTTGGTACTGAATTGGCCGATCATGCAAAATCTTATGGTCTTTCAGGACTATTCCATATAGATGAACTTCCAAATTATGGCATAGTACAAGAAGAGGTTAACAATATCATAAATAGGTTAGGCGTAAATGAAATTGATTCATTCGTAATTCTTGCAGGAAAAGAAGAAATATGTTATAAAGCTTTAGAAGAAATATTTGATAGATGCAAAAAAGCTTTTTTAGAGGTACCAAATGAAACAAGAGACGCATTGGAAGATGGTAATTCTAAGTATTCTAGACCTCTTCCTGGGAGAGCTAGAATGTACCCTGAAACAGATATCCCTCCATTTGTATTTGATGAAAAACTGATCGAAGATGTCAAGAATAATCTTCCTGAAACTTTTGATCATAAAGTAAATAGGTTTATTTCAAAATACAATTTAAAGAAGGAAGAAGCAGAAAGAATTGCATACGATAGCCCTCAACTCTTTGAAAAAGTAACATCGTCTTTAGATATTAAACCAACGATTTTCATTAAGACTCTTGATATTTCTAAGAATCTTGAAAGAGAAGAGGGCTTCGTTGCAGATGATGAAATCCTTTATTTATTATTTGAAAAGTTATCGAAAGGTGAAATAGCAAAAGAGGGAATTGAAGAAATTCTTAAGAGGATATCAAAAGGAGAAAATATTCAAAAAGTATTATTAGACTTTGCTCCCGATAACAGCATCTCAGATGTAGAGTCTGCAATAGAAAAAATAGTCATTGAAAAAAGAGATTTTATCTTGGAAAAGGGCGATAGATCTATTTCTCCTATCATGGGGCTTTGCATGAAAGAATTTAGAGGAAAAGTTGATGGTAGCATAATTAATAGGATTGTAACTCAAAAAATCGAAGAAATTCTAAAACTTAAATAATTCTTTTCCTCCTTTTTTAATGTTCTTTAGACTGAACCTACACAATTTATTTAAATAATAAAAGTCTCTTTTTATCGTGGAAGCATGTTAGATTTAAATTTCTTTTTTAATCCTACTTCTGTAGCCGTGATTGGGGCGTCAGACTCGGTAGGCAGCGTGGGATATGAAATTATCAAAAATATGCTTGATACTTTCAAAGGAAACGTATACGCAGTTAATCTAAAGCAAAAACCCATATTTGGAAAAACTTGCTATAAAAGTATTCTTGACATTCCAAGTGAAGTTGACATGGCAATAATCGCAGTTCCTGCACCATTTGTTAAAGACGTTCTCGAAGATTGTGGAAGAAAAAAAGTGAAGGGAGTAGTAATTATTTCGGGAGGATTTTCAGAAATTGGTGAAAAAGCCAGAGAAGATGAATTACTAGAGATTGCAAAAAAACATGGAATTAGGATAATTGGACCTAATTGTATCGGCATATATGACAATTATTCTGGAGTAAACACTATCTTTTTATCAAAAGAGAAGATCTCTTATCCCCCTAAAGGTAAAATTTCCTTTCTATCTCAAAGCGGTGCATTTGCAGGATTAATATTGGATTGGACAAGTAAAGAAAGAATAGGAATGTCAAAAGTTGTTAGTTATGGCAATAAAATTGATGTTAATGAAGCTGATCTTATTAATTACTTAGACGAAGACGAGAATACAAAAGTTATCTGCTTGTATATTGAAGGTATTCGAAGAGGTCTAAAATTTATGGAAGCTGCAAAGAAAGTTTCAAAAAGAACCCCTATACTAGCATTAAAATCTGGTACGACTAAATCTGGAGCAAAAGCAGCTTCAAGTCACACGGGGAGTCTTGCCGGAGAAGATATTATTTATGAAGCAGCATTTAAGCAATCCCATGTAATTCGTGCTAAAAATTTTGAGGAACTTTTTGACATGGCAAAAGTTCTTGAAAAACAAATATATCCAAAAAGCGATGGAATTGCAGTTTTAACTAATGCAGGCGGATTAGGGGTCATGACTGCAGACGCACTTGAAATGAATAATTTAAGACTTGCAAATCTAAGTGAAGATACTATTAATCAGTTAAAGAAACAATTTCCTGAGAGAGTTATTGTTTCAAATCCAATCGACCTAGTTGGGGATGCAGATAAAGAAAGGTATGAAATAGGATTGGACGCTCTTCTAAAAGATGAAGATGTTGGCCTTATTATAGTTATTTTATTACTTCAAGTTCCTACCCTTTCATTTGAATCGATAGACATGTTATTAAGTACTAATCAAAAAGCTGAAAAGCCGATTATAGTATTATGTACGGGTGGCGAGATAGTCTCAAAACAAATAAAGAAATTAGAAGAGGGTGGACTAGCAGTATACCCAACTCCTGAAAGGACTGCAAGGGCAGCATATGCCTTAATTAATCATGCAAAAACTAGAGGTGATATTCCTGGACAAAGTAAAGAAAATACTGGAATCTGTAAAATCTGAAGGTAGAAAAGTCCTAATGGAACATGAAGCAACTGAAATTTTCAAGGCATATGGGATAGTAGTCCCAAAAGAAGGAGTTGCTACTTCAGAAGTTGAAGTATTAAAGATTGCAAGACATGTAGGCTATCCAGTAGTTTTAAAAATTGAATCACCAGATATACAACATAAAACAGATGCTGGTGCAGTAATTCTAAATCTAGCTACAGCAGAAGATATTCTTAAGGGGTATAGAAAAGTAATTGAAAATTCAAAAAAATATAAACCTGATGCAGATATACGTGGTGTTATAGTCCAGCATATGATGCCTAAAAATAGAGAAGTTATAATTGGTGTATCAAAGGACAAACAATTTGGGCACGTTGTAATGTTTGGCCTTGGCGGAATTTTCGTTGAAGTTTTAAAAGACGTTTCATTTAGAATTGTTCCAATTGAAAAAGAAGATGCCTATAGCATGATATATGAGATAAGATCTCATCAGATGTTATGTGGTGTTAGAGGTGAAAAACCTTCTGATGTAGACGCTCTTGCAGATATAATAATCAAAATTTCAAATCTTGTATCTGATTTTCCAGAAATAAAGGAACTTGATATAAATCCTGTCTTTGTCTATGAAAAAGGAGCGGTAGCTGTAGATGCTTTGATAGTCTTAGATTAGGGCTATTCAATTACTTCGTAAAAGACATCATTAAATGAGCCTTTGTAAGTGACATTGATTAAAGAATAATACTTTGTTTTTTCAATGTAATTACTTGCATTACTAGTTGGATCAAATACTACCCAATCTCCTTGATATAGAAGCTCAACCCAAGCATGACCACTAGCTGATGATGTTAATCCAAATACTACCTTTACGTCTTCTGGGGAATATCCTTTTGCCCTTAACAGTGTGCATAATAAGATGGCTTGATCTTCACAATCACCGGTGCCAAGATTTAAAGTTTCTTCAGGTAATTGCCAATATTCAAATCTATACTCATGAGTAGCATAATCCTCTACATATCTTATATTGTCTCTGACATATTGGTATATCGAAGCAGGATCTTTAGTTTGCATTTTATCCGCTAAAAACTTTACTTTTTGATTTTCTGGAGTAATGAAGACTGTCATATCATATTTTTTTAATTTCTCATAATAAATAATTTGATTATTTAGATTAGTAATGCTTAGTTTTCTTTGATTTATGGATTCCTCAAGTTCTGATATAGCTTTTTCTTCAAGTTCGATATTTTTCTCAGTAGAAAGTATTTCATTCTCTAAACTATATTTTTCTTTTTGATATAAGAATAAATTATTTTGAAGCTCATTTTTTTCATTTAATAGGCTATTGTATTGAAAGTACCGTATAGAATAACCACTAATGGAAATTATAGTAATGGCAATCATAATAACAATTAGGATATTAAATTGTTTATTATTCAATTTTATAACCTCATTAATTTCTTATCATTGAATCTATATATTTCCTGAACATTATATAAGAAATAAATATCATTTTTATTAAATGAATCATAGTTGTTATCCTCTCTAGGTAAAAGTAAATATGTTCTACCATTTAATTTCAGTTCTACCCAAATATCTGATGAATTTGAATTTAATATGCTTAATTTTGCCCCAACTACTTCAACATCATTTTCACTAAATCCTGCTGTTCTAAGCATTGAAATAAGTAAAATTATTTTATCTTCATACTCACCCTTCTTATCTTGAAGTATGTCCTTAGGGTAATTCCAATAATCTATTCTTCCATTTCTAATTAATTTTTCATCTTTTTTGATTTCATCTCTTACAAAATTAAATATCGCTCTTACTTTTTCTGCTTGTCCCATATTAGGAGTAATTATTTGATCAATAGCTTCTTTAACAATACTATCATTAACATCTATGAAATCTCTAGGGTCGTTTGTCTCATATAATCTATATGAAAAAACAATCAAGTTTAATTGATTTTGTTTCTCCAAAAGAGATTTATCTTCTTCATTTAATTCCTTTCTAAAAGAACTCTTATCTAAAAGTATAGATTTTTTTTCACTAAGGACTGAATTTGTATCTTTTAAAAAAATATACGCTTGATTTACTTTTTCTTTTAATTCAGAATTTGATTTAAATTGGATATTTACTTTTTCAGATTGAAAAATAAACATTATCGAGAAAATTAAACTCAAAATAATTAAAAATACAACGATAAAAATTCTTTTACCCATGATACATACCTTTTTTGTTTATATTTAAGAATTTCTTAAATCAAATATAACGCATCTCAAAATATCTATTATTTTTAAGAATATATTAGTCTGCACCTATTATCTTCCTTGCAGCCATTATTAAAGGATCCAATACACTTGAAATCGGAGGTGCATATGAAGTCTCAGAAATTGCAACTTGATGTACAGTAGTCTTCCTTCCTATTAGAAGCGACATCGCATCTATTCTTCCCTTGACTCCTTCTTTTGAAATAACTTGTGTTCCAATTACTCGATAATCACTATCAGATAGTATCTTAACATATATGTCTTCTCCCCTTGGGTAATATCTAGCTCTTGTCAAACCTTTTGCTTTTCCTTCAAGAGGAACTATGCCATACTCAATTGCTTTTTCTTTAGTAACACCAACTGATCCTATTTCTAATTCCCCTACTACAGCGATACTTGGGCTTGATATCGATCCAAAAACAGAATTCTTCCCCATTATATTATCTGCTACAACTATCCCTTGCCTAATTGCTGTAGAACCCAATGCACTTATCGTAGATTTGTGAGTAATTATATCCGTTACTTCAACACAATTACCACAGGCGTAAACGTTATTGACGGATTTACCCTTTCTTTTCACTCTTAAGGAAGCATCAGTTACTATTCCTCCTGTACTTCCGATTTCTATTCCTGCGTCTATAGCTAAATCAACATTAGGTTTAACTCCAACAGATACCAATACTAAATCAGTTTCGTATTCATTCCCATTAGCTTTCAAGTGAGTAACTTTTTCTTTTCCAATAATTGCCGATGCAGTCGTAGAGGTGTGGATTTCCATATTAAGGGAAGATAGATATTCATAAACGATATCCCCCATATCCTTATCTAAAATATTTGGTAGAACATGGTCTTTCATCTCTATAACTCTTACCTTAAGACCTTTTTTTAGAAAAGCATGGGCCATTTCAAGGCCAATGGCACCAGCACCAATGATAGTAGGATTTTTTGCAGAACTTAATGCATCACGGATATTAAATGCATCTTCAAGGGAATTTAGAAAATATACGCCTTTAAGATTAATTCCGGGTATAGGAGGTGCTATAGGTTTTGCCCCCGTTGCAATTACTAGTATATCATATTTAATTTTTTTATTGTCATAGCTTACAGAATTATCATCAATTTCTATTTTCTTCACTTTAGTTTTAGTGATTACATTAATACCCATTTCTTTGTAATAATTTTCATTTCTTAATATTAAACTATCAAATGAAGGGATATTACCAGAAAGTACGAAAGGAATTCCACAAGGACTATATGCGAAATATTCACGATCAGTAATAACTGTGATTTCAATATCTTTATCTTTTCTTCTAACATGAGATGCAACTGGTAAACCTGCAGCACCAGCACCTATTATCAAAAGGTGTTTTGGCATGTTCATTATAAAATAAGTTTTACCTTTTAAATTTAAGGTAGGAAAAAAGTAGAAAATATGCCATTATTGCCTCAAATTAATTATATTAATTCACTCAAAATTATTATTGCAAGAATTCCGCCAGTATTTAGTAAATAAGATATAATGCTAAAATGTTTAATATGAACGTCTTTTGATGATGCAAGAATTGTAATGCCAATTTCATCTGGCAGCGGGGAAGCTATAAAAAAGGAGCCTAATAAATAGGATAAATATTTTCTATACTTTTGAGGAATTTTCTTATTTGCAAATAAAGATATTTTATGTTTAGAAAACTCATTAATCTCATCAGCGAAAGATATCCTTATGAAATGGAATATAACTAAATCTCCAATTAAAGAACCAATCCCTGCAATTAAACCTAGTAAAAGAATATTTTTGTCTATTGAAAAAATTAGAATCATAGCTGTTGCTATGGGCGCAGTAAATGAAAATACGTAGAGTATACCTGAAATAAAAATGCCCAAATAACCATATTCGATGAAACCCTCTGGAACTGAAGTTCCTAGCCCACTAAACAAAAAGAAAGTTAATATATAGATGGCCCCAAGAGACTTAAATTTCTTATATTTCATTGTATCACAGAAAATGGCCCTAATTCTTCTTTTTATAGGTATCTTCTAAATCCATCAGTTTTTCATATATTATTCTAATTGCGTTATTTTGTGCCTCAAGATTCTCTAAAATTACCCTTATTTCTTCTTCCGCCTTCAAATTTATTAAATAATCATTGCGTGCTTCCAACCGAGCTTTAGCATCTTGCCTATTTTGACTCATCATTATAACTGGTGCAGTGTAGGATGCAAATAGAGAAACTACTAAATTTAAGAAAATGAAAGGATAGGGATCCCATTGATTGAACCATGCAGTAATGTTCAATAAAACCCATAAAAATAGTATGATTGTTTGTATAAATATAAACATCCATGATCCAATTTTTGAAGTTGTCCAATCTGCTAATTTGTCGCCACGAGTTTGTTTTTCTTCGTATATTTCATTAACATTGCATATTTTATCATGTTCATGTTTGTATGGTTTTGGAAATTTCAATTCATCCAATCAATCACCTTAGCTAATACCATGTTAAAATTCATATTATCTCTATTTTTAGTGTTTAAATATCTAATTAGATTAGTTATAAGGAATATTTTTAAGAGTAGTTATACTATATATGTAGACTCAAATGCAGAATTTTTCAAAAGTCAATATTCATGAAATTGCTGAAAATGCTATTTCTAATTTATTAGATAATGATAAAACAAGGTTCTTAAATGATTTGAGACTTATTTTAGATAGTAAATGTTCTTTTCATAAACTGGATTTACTGGGTAAGTCAATTGGCTATGCCTTAAAGGATTCACCAAAAATTCTAATAGAAGGATTTGATAAATTAATTGAATATAATAAAATGGGAAGCTATGTGATATCAAGCCAAGGTCTAATTCAACTTTTGCCCGATAATATAGAATTAGTTATGGAAAAAAGTAGAGATTACATATTATTTGGGAACAAATGGTATGTATGTGACATAATTGGCGAAAGAAGTGTAGGACAATCTCTCGTAGATTATTTTGAGGGAACGCTTCCGTGGATTGAAGATTTTTTAGCTGACGAAAATAGTTGGATTAAAAGAACTGCTGGTGTATCAATCCATTTTTTTAGTAAGAGAATAAAAAATGATAATGAAAAAACACTAATTTTGTTAAAGATTCTTGAGCCATATATGGGGGAAAAACAGATTGATATTGTCAAAGGAATAGGCTGGGGCCTGAAAACAATTGGTAAATATCATCCAGACCTAATTGTTTCTTTTATGCGTGATCAATTAGATATGAAAAAGAAGATATCCAAAATAATTCTGCGAAAAGCAATGACGTATTTACCCGATGATAAAAAAGAGGAGATAAAATCATATGTATAAAGTCTACAGTACAAAACATATTCTAAATATTCACAAACATACAGATGGTGGGTGGTTTTGGACAAAGTATTCGGCGTCCCCCTACATTGGATGTGAATATGGTTGTTCTTACTGTTATTGCAGAGATAATAAATACGACCCACATAAGTATGAACTAGAGCCAGATATACTTGGATTAGAAGATCCTTTTTCTGAATACATTAAAATTAAAGAGAATGCTCCCGATATATTTAGAAAGGCAATTTCTAATAAATCTGTAGATTTAATCTATTTAGATAGTTACCAACCGATTGAAAAAAAATTTGGTTATTGCAGAGAGCTTCTTAAAGTATGTTTAGATCTAGGTTTTCCTGTATTTATTAATGAAAAATCTCCACTTCTACTAAAAGACTTAGATATACTAAGGGAAATTCATGATAAGTCCTATATTAACGTTGGCTGGTCGATAATAGCGGCTCGTGACAGTGAAAAATTCTCAATCTTTGAACCTAATTCGCCTAGAATTGAATCAAGATTTAATGCGATGAAAAAATTGTCAGAACATAATATCCTAACAGGAACCATATTTATGCCAATTTTACCCTATATCTCTGATACTGAGGAAAACATAGAAGATCTGATAAAAAATACAAAAGAGAATGGTGGCAAATACATATTAGATGCAGGCCTTACCATTAATGGTTATTGTAAAAAGTTTTTCTTTAAGCACTTGGAGAAATATGATCCTTCATTAATTGAAAAATATGAAAAATTGTTTTCAAGTGATTATTTATATTCTCAGCTTATTATAAAAACTCATAAAATAGTTTTGAAATATTGTGATAAATATAATCTTCAGAATTATATCTCTAGGCCTGTAGCCTATTTTCCTGAAAAAATCCAAATGAATAAAAAAATCGCTGCAATTTTTTATCTTAAGGCGAAAGAAATCCAGTCTTTGGGCCGTGATAAATCCAAAGAATGGGCTTACAGAAAAGCTGCTTGGGAAATAGATGAAATGAAAGATAGTGTTAATGAGATTTATCAAAAAGAAGGAACTAATGGATTATTAAAGATCAAAGGAGTTGGAAGAACTTTAGCCCTAGAAATTGAAAAATTTCTTGATTCAAATAAATACTAAGCAATAGTCGAAAAACATATAAAAAGATTAATAATAACAATTTCAGTTAATAAATAATTAGATGTGATATTATGCGTGGAATAGTACATTTTATGATTGGGATGTTGCTGCTATCTTCGGTTATGTATGTATCGGCAGCAGATAAAGATTTTGATATTATTGTAATTCAAGGATCCTCTCTTAAGGCAGGAACAGAAAATAATTTGATTACTATTACTATTAATAATGAAACTTCTCTAGAATTCCAAACAGTTAAAGTATATCTTGACCTTACTGCTCCTTTTTCAGATTCTTACAAAGATTCTGATCAATTTATTCTTGGCAATCTAACTACGACCCCAAAGAGTGCCTTTTTTGTTGTAGATGTTGACAGTGGCGCCGCTTATGGAAATTATAAGATACCAGTAATAATCGACACAAGCAGAGGAAAATACAAAGAGGAAATAGAAATAAAAATTATAGGGGAAACACTTGTTAGTGTAGATACTTTTACTATTGACGGTATTAAAGGAAAAACAGTAGATCCCGGAACAGTAATAAATCTTAATCTCAAATTGAAAAACGTTGGAGGAAACAGGCTACAGTGGATGAAAGTTTCTTTGGATACCAAAGATGGAGAAATCGTACCTGTATCCTCTTCTTTAACTAAAACATTCCAGGATGTAAAAACTGGTGAGTATGTAGTTGCTTCTTACGATATTTCAGTCGGCAAAAATGTCATCCCAAAGAATCATTTAATGAATTTAACCTTATCTTTCCAGGATAATCTTGGGGTTACTTATACACAAAATGAAGTCTTAGGTTTAAAGATAACTGGACAGCCTCAATTAGAATTGGGTAGAAGAACAACTGATCCAACAAGGATTGTGCAGAATCAACCTTTTGTCTTAACATTAAAGATTGAAAATATTGGAACTACAGATGCAGATAATGTCAAACTTAAAATAGAATCACCTTTCACAGGAGATAGTGAAGCATATCTTGGTAAAATACCAAAAGATGATTATGCAAATGGAGTTTTTGCACTTAATTCTGGTATGAATAGTGAAGAAGTCAAATGTAAACTTATTATAACTTATAATGATGAACAAGGGCCTAAATCTGCTGAAAAAGAATTCTTTATTTCTGTAAACGCTACACCAAAGCCTACTGGGGGGCAAGTTGTTGCAAGTTTAATTGTACCAATAGGGATACTTGCAGTAATTATTGGTGGAGTATACCTATACAGAAAAAGAAGAAACTCAAAGAAAAAAGAATCTTCTAAAGAAGAATCTGGACAATAGAAATAATCTTTAGAGGGTAATGAAAAATGGAACCACCGGTAATTGATGCTAGAGCATTGTACAAGTGTTACTCTCTTGGCAATGTTGATATCCCTATATTACGCGGGATAGACCTTACAGTAAAAAGAGGAGAAATAGTTGCATTAATGGGTCCTTCTGGATCTGGAAAAAGTACTCTTTTGGGCATACTAGGTGGTTTAGATTTACCTTCTTCTGGTCAGATTTTAATTGATGGAATTGATATTACTAGACTACCTGAAAGCAAACTAGCTGAAATAAGGGGCAAGAAGATTGGGTTTGTCTTCCAGGCTTATAATCTAGTTTCAACTCTTACTGCAATTGAAAATGTGATGTTACCCTCATATTTCGTTAAGGGGGATAAAAAAGACCCCGAAGAACTTCTTGAAATAGTTGGTTTAAGCCATAGAAAGAATAACAAACCTACTGAGATGAGTGGTGGTGAGCAACAAAGAGTTGCTATTGCAAGGGCTTTAATTAATAATCCTAAAATTCTATTTGGAGATGAGCCTACAGGTAATCTAGATTCTAAGACTGAACTGAAAATATTAAATTTATTTCAAAGATTAAGAGACGATTTTGGTTCAACTATCTTCTTAGTTACACACTCTGATGACGTTGCAAGAATAGCTGATCGTGTGATATATATTCGAGATGGCAAATTGGAAAAGGGATAGCAATGTTGGAAAACTCAAAAATTAAAATATATTTAAAATATGCTTCAACTTCCCTTTTACGAAGAAAACAAAGAACTCTATTCTCCTTGCTTGCAATTGCCATTAGTATAGCCTCAATTGTTGCAATAAGCCTAATGGGAAATTCTGTTAATTACACTCTCCAAAGCAGTGTCAAATATTATTTTGGAGGCGATTTAAGGCTTGATATGGAATCAGTTGGTTTTAGAACTGGTGAATTTGATTTTAAAGAAACAGAAGATTTTATTCAGGGATTAAAAGATACGGGTACAATTGAAGATTTTACTTATATTATTGACACAGTCAGAGGGACAGATATACAAAGAGAAGGGGTTACTCAAACGTTTTTAGGATTAAGGGGAGTTGAAATAGGTAAGTATCCCTTATATGATGAAATTCCCGTATTAGAACCAAAAGGCGTAAAATTTAGTAGTTTAATTAAAGAACCTTATGACATTGCTGTAAATGATATATTGGCTCAAAACCTTAAATTGAAAGTTGGGGATACTCTACCTGTATTATCGGATAATGGAAGAACTGAATTTAAAGTAGTTGGGATAGTTAAAGAAGGTGGTGGAGTCGCTGATATTTTCGGTGTTGGTATTATAAAGCATGAAACTATAATGGAGCTTCTTGAACTTGAAGAAAAAGATGCTTCAAGCATTTTTATTAAAACAGAAAATGATTCATTGATGTATGAAGCCGAAAGGTCAATTGAAACTCAATTAATTGATAGAAATAAATACAAAATTACTGTTACCAATTATATAGAGCAAAATGAGGCAACTATCCAGACCTTAAGGCCTGTATTACAGTTTTTTGGACTTGCAGGCATAATTGCTCTTCTAGTTGGTGCAATTGGTATAATAACTACAATGTTCATTTCAATGAAAGAGAGAAAAAAAGAAATAGGAACAATGAAAGCAGTGGGTATCAAGAGTTCTCAAGTAATAAATTTTTTTCTTTTTGAAGCACTACTTTTAGGTATTAGTGGAAGCATTCTTGGAGTTATATTGGGAATTATCATTTCGACACAGCTTGTGCTAATTGCAGAAGGAGTATTTAATACCGCACTCAGATTAGTAATTGATCCTTACATCCTAATTTATGGATTTTTAGTTGGAGTATTTTCAGTTTTGACTTTTCAGATAGTTCCTGCTTATATTGGTAGTCAAGTTAGACCAATTATTGTTCTCAAAGATATGGAAGGCGAAAAACCATTTTACAAAGATCGGGGATTTGCCAAAATAGTACTTTTATCTTTCATAGTCTTTGGAGCAATACTATATTTGAACCTACGTTCTTTATTATTAGTTCTTGGAGTATTCCTATTAATATTTTTAATGTTTATTTTTACAATTGTTTCTAGATACATAATTAAATTAGTATCTAGATTTCCCACATTTAATTTAGTTTCCCTTAAATTGGGATTAAGAAATATTGAACGAAATCATTGGACCGTAGCGACTGCACTTTTGGCCATTTCTATTGGGCTTGGTAGTGTTGGTGGAGTACTAACAACTGGTGAAGGTCTAAAGGATTTTGTAGCAGATGCGTTTTCTTCATTTGCGGATTATGATATTCAAATAAATGGGATTCCTGATTCAAAGATAGACAATATGGAAGAAAGATTGTTATTAATGGAAGAAGTAAAAACTGTTTATAGAACAACTGATGAATTTTCTGGATTTAATGTAAACATAGCTGCAATTAACGGCAAGCCTGTATCAAGATATATTAGTGATTTCACTGAAGAGAAACGTAAACGAGCAGAAGAAAGATGCATAGGTGCAAACATAGGGGGTAGAAATATAGAGTATAATCCTTTAAATCCCATTACATTTAAGCCCGTGCAAGGACGACTACTCGGAAAAGAAGATATTGGAAAAAATAATATAATTGTGTCAACTCAATGTGTTGATACTTTTGGATTTGGTGTAGGTGACACAATTACGTTTGAATACAAGGATTACTCATTTGATATGAAGATTGTCGGAGTATATTTACCAAGTTTTCAAGGAGGAGGTCCACCTTCTTCAAATCTAGGGATTCTGACTTCAATAGAAACTCAAGATAAGATACGAAGATCTTCTTCTAACAAGGAGTTTAATATACTTGAGATTAACGGAGTTAGATTATCCGATTATGCCAAATTATTGCCCGAAGAACAATCAAAATTACTCCCTATTTTATCTAAAACTATAGTTAATATTGTAGGATTAGATGTAGAAGTAGAATATTTTGGCCCATATAGCAGCCAAGATATTATTGTTTCAAAAAAATTAGCTGATTCATTTAGATTAAAAGTAGGGGATTCAATTACTTTGGAAGAAAATAATTACAAAAAGTCATTTATTGTTCAAGATATTAGGGAAGGCCCATTCAATAAAGAGGCAGATATTATTGTTCCTTACTCAGCTCTTACTGGCACTTTTCCAGATATTTATACATACACTCTAAGTGTTATCGCTAAAGAAGGACAAGTACAGTCACTTTCAAAAAAAGTTAAATCAATGTTCTCCCCGGAATACTATGTTTTTGAGTCTTCTGAAGTATTGTCAATTGTTAATAGATTGATAGACCAAGTAGTTATCCCCATTTCGTTACTTGCATCATTTTCATTATTTGTTGCAATAATAGTCATCTCAAATACAATGTATCTATCAATTATAGATAGAAAAAGAGAAATAGGAATTATGAAAGCCATAGGGGCCAGTAATTTTACTGTCCTAAAAAATCTCGCAATTGAAAACCTAGCTATAGGAGCAATTGGCGGAGTTTTATCATTAGTTATTTTATATGTTGCTTTCTTTGGACTTTCCATTATTTTACAAATAAGCGGCACTCCTGTTAGTCCTTTCGTACTAGTAGGAATATTTTTACTGTCTCTTGTAGTATCGGTCATCGCTTCAATTATACCTGCATACAATACCTCTAAGATTAGGCCTTTATCGGTACTTAGATACGAATAATATATATTTTTGTTCAGTATCATTTAAACAAAATTAGTATCAAACCGAAATATTTATAAATAGATTGATTAGATTAACTTTAGGTGAACTTAAGTGGCCGTCTCAAGGAATTGTCCTATGAGGATAGTAGTCAGAGACCTAGATGCACCTTTCGATGACTCGCCTGTTGAGTATATAGAATGGGTTTGTGAGTCACTAGGTATTGTCAGTGGAAGAGACGTAAACAGAACTGCTATAACTATATTTAGAGTAATAGTAGAAAAATCTGATTACGGAAATGGAATTTCAAGTACAGATTTAGCTGAAGAATTATCAATGTCACGTGGAGCAGTTATTAATCAATTGAACAAATTAATTGAATGCGGGCTTATAAGAAAAAAAGGAAGAAATTATACTCTCCGAGGTGGAAATCTAACAAGGACAATGATGGAGATAAGAGGAGATTTTGATAGGCTCTTTGAAAGACTGGAGAAAGCTGCTACTTATATGGATACGTATTTTGGCTTCCCAAGGGATAATAGAATTTACAAAAAATTATAGGTGATTTTATGTCAGAAGAAAATGAATCAATTGAAAATAATCAGGATAAACTCACTGAACTTGAAAACAAGATCGCAGAACTTGAAGCACAGCTTTCGGAAAGTAAAGCAGAGTCAAAAGATAATTTTGACAAATATCTAAGGAGTGAAGCTGAATTTCAAAATCTAAAAAAAAGAACTGAAAAAGAAAAAGATGATACCAGAAAATATGCGTTACAGGAAGTAATTACTGGAATTTTAAATGTTCTTGACCATATAGAAAGAGCAGTTAAAGTTTACAAGGATTCTGATAAAGAAACCCTAAACAGAAATGAAGTAGTCAAAGGGATGGAACTCATTTATAAAGATCTTAAAGATGTCCTTCGTTCTCATGGATTATGTGAGATTGAATGTATTGGTAAAGAGTTTGATCCTTACTATCATGAAGCACTTGCTACTGTCTGTATGGAAGATAAAGAAAATAATACCATTGTAGAAGAATTTCAAAAAGGATACATTTTAAATGAAAGGGTAATTAGACCCTCAAGAGTAAAAGTTACAAAAAAAGAATCTACTTAGAATAATTTGTAATTAAATGAGGTGATTAAATGGGAAAAGTATTAGGAATTGATTTAGGAACAACTAATTCATGTATGGCTATAATGGATAAAGGCCAACCCCTTGTAATACCAAATGCGGAAGGGGGAAGAACAACTCCTTCAGTAGTTGGATTGTCAGCAAAAGGAGAATGGCTTGTAGGCAGAGTAGCTAAGAATCAGATTGTTTCAAATCCTGAAAACACTGCTTATTCAGTTAAGCGTTTTATTGGAAGAAGATATGATGAGGTTGATAGTGAAAAGAAAATTATACAGTATAAAATTGCACCAGGTAATAATCAAGAGGTAAGAATCGTTCTTGGAGGCAAAGATTATACTCCAGAAGAAATTTCTGCAAAGATTCTTAAAAAATTAAAAGATGATGCAGAAGCTTATCTTGGAGAAAAGATTTCCGAAGCCGTAATTACTGTTCCGGCTTATTTTAACGATTCACAGAGAAAGGCAACTAAGGACGCAGGAGAAATCGCTGGGCTTAAAGTATTAAGAATAATAAATGAGCCTACAGCAGCAACGTTAGCTTATGGCTTAGATAAACAACAAGAACAAACTGTTCTTGTATATGATCTTGGTGGAGGTACTTTTGATGTATCTATACTTGAGATAGGTGAAGGTGTATTCGAAGTAAAGGCTACAAATGGAGATACTCATCTTGGCGGTGATGACTGGGATCAACGTGTAGTTGAATGGTTAGTTGAAGAATACAAGAAGCAGTATGGAAAGGACATAACAAAAGATAAGATGGCAATGCAGAGATTAAAAGAAGCCGCAGAAAAAGCAAAGATTGAATTATCCGGACTAGCTGAAACTTCAATTAATTTACCTTATCTAACTGCAGATGAAACTGGGCCAAAACATTTGGAAGTTACTTTATCAAGAGCTAAATTTGAAGCAATGACAAAAGACTTGCTTGAGAGAACAATGAAACCAATTCAACAGGCAATGAACGATGCAAAAGTTGAACCTGAAGATATTGATAGTATTCTATTAGTAGGTGGATCTACAAGAATGCCTCAAGTCTATAATTATGTAAAACAGTACTTTGCAAAAGAACCAAGAAGGGACATAAATCCAGATGAATGTGTAGCCATTGGCGCAGGAATACAAGGAGGGGTCTTGAAAGGAGAAGTAAAAGATGTTCTCCTTCTCGATGTAACACCTTTATCTTTAGGAATTGAAACATTAGGCGGAGTATTTACAAAATTAATCGATAGAAATACAACAATTCCAACAAAGAAGAGTGAAGTATTCTCAACTGCAACTGACAATCAGTCCTCTGTAGAGATACATGTATTACAAGGAGAAAGGCCAATGGCAGCAGACAACCATACTTTGGGTAAATTCACTCTAAGTGGGATACCGCCTGCTCCAAGAGGTATACCTCAAATAGAAGTTACATTTGATATTGATGCAAACGGTATACTCAATGTAACTGCTAAAGACAAAGGAACTGGAAAAGAGCAGAGTATTACTATTCAAGCATCAGCTAACTTATCTAAAACTGAAATAGAAAATCTCAAGAAAGAAGCAGAAGCCCATGCACAAGAAGATCTAAAGAAGAAAGAATTGGTGGAGGCAAGAAATCAGGCAGACACTGTTGTTTATACAACTGAAAAAGCAATAAAAGACTTTGCCGATAAAATTGATTCCTCAAAGAAATCTGAATTAGAAAGCTTAATCAATGAACTAAAAACAGCAATGAGCGGAAATAATGTGCAAGAAATAAAAGATAAAACAGAGAAATTATCAAAATCTATGTATGAAGTTAGTGCAAAGATATATCAGCAGACTCAAGCTAATCAACAGCAGTCAAACGAAGAACCTAAATCTGAAGGCCAAACTAATACTGGTGAAAATGTATACGATGCAGATTTTGAAGTAACAGATGATGAAAAGAAAGATTAATTTTTTTATTTTAATTTAATTTTTGAGGTTTTAGGATGACTAAAAGAGACTATTACGAAGTACTTGAAATAAGCAAAAACGCTACAGATGAAGAAATTAAAAAATCTTATAGAAGGCTTGCCAAAAAATACCATCCTGACCTCAATAAAGGTGATAAGGCAGCCGAAGAGAAATTTAAAGAGATTTCTGAAGCATATGAAGTATTAATGGACAAGACAAAAAGAGCTAAATATGACCAGTATGGTCACGCAGGAATCAATAGTCAATTTGGAAGAGGAGGTTTTGAATGGAGTAACTTTACTCATTTCTCTGATTTAGAAGATATTTTTGGTGGCGGTTTTGGCGGAGGCGGTTTTGGAGATTCGATATTCGATATATTCTTTGGTTCATCTAGTCAAAGAACAGGAGGTTATCGGCCTCAGAGAGGAAGAGATCTTAAAACTAGTATTTCCATAACGCTAGAGGAAGCTTACAATGGAACAAAAAAATCTCTTAAAATGAATAAGGGAATTAAATGTTCTGAATGTCAAGGTAGTGGTTCTAAAGGAGGTGCACCCCCTAAAGTATGTCCCGCTTGTGGAGGAACAGGAAGGATTCAAGCGAGAAAAGAGACTGTATTTGGTACTTTTGCTACAGTTACTCAATGCAATACTTGTGGTGGAAGAGGTAAAGTTATTATAGAAAAATGCCCTAAATGTAGTGGTACAGGAAGTGTCAGAGGTGAGAAAACAATAAACATTGACATACCAAAAGGTATTGAAAATGGCACTACTTTAAGAATATCTCAAGAAGGCGAAACTGGATCGCTTGGCGGGCCTCCAGGAGATCTATATGTTGAAATAGTGATACTCCCTCATCCTAAGTTCAAAAGAGAAGGTGCAGATTTAGTATATAATGCTACTATAGGGATAGCACAGGCTACACTAGGTTACTCTTTAAACATACCGACCATGGACGGAAAAGCAAATATTAAAATTCCTCCTGGTACACAGCCAGACACTATTTTGAGATTAAAAGGTAAAGGGATGCCAAGATTAAGAGGTTTCGGTACTGGAGATCTATTAGTTAAGGTTAAAGTAGAAATCCCAAAAAACCTATCTAATGAAGAAAAAGAACTCATTCGTAAATATGCAAAAATTAGAAATGAAGATATAAGTTGATTATATTATATTGTGTTATCTGCCAAATATTTCGCTAAGCTTTAAATTCATCTTTTGCCTTAAATGGCATGAAACTTAAGGATAGAGATCTTGAGGCGATTGTACTTGGATAAAAAAGTACAAACTTCCGCCTCTGGTATCGCTAAGCATCTGAGAAAGAAGCGTGGGATTAGAGCAGATGTTAATCTGGTCCAGCGGGTTCTACTGGAGGAAGGGATGGCAGAAGTTTGTCTAAATAAAAGAGTTCGTAAAAGGCCCTGGGTGAGGTATGAGCGAACATATCCACTACCAGCAGTCCACTTGGACTGGTCAACAGGCATAAATGGGAGCTCACTGTGTGTTGTTTTAGATGACGCAAGCCGTAAAATCCTTTCTGGAGGGGAATTCGATAGGCAAAGTGCAGAAACTTCTGTAAAGCTTCTAAAAGAGGCTTTAGACAAATATGCATACATCAGAAAAATACAGGAAGTCATAACAGATTGTGGGAGTGAGTTCCATGCCAACAGAAGAGACAAGGAAGGCAATGCAACTCATCCCTTCGAGGATTTCTGCAAGGAAAATGACATAACTCACATCCTCTGTGGAAGAGCTCATCCACAGACCAACGGCAAGGTAGAGAAATGGTTTCACCTCTACAAGCGACATCGAAGCGGATTTAATTCATTCGAAGGATTTGTGTATTGGTACAACTGCGTAAGGCTGCACATGAGTCTTGACTGGGACAATCTTGAAACTCCAGAACAGGCATTCTGGCGGAAGCTCGAGCCTGTAGTATTGGGAAACTTCATGGAACTTCTAGAAAAGGAGGTAGAAAACTATGAAGCGAAATAATTACCAGATAACACATTGTATAAATATAATAATAAAGTATAAATAGGGTTCTTTGAATGATATTATATCTTACATAAATAGAGGTAAAATAATGAGTTTTCTAAGAGAGAACATTGGTCCAGATGGAAAGAAAACAAGCCCAAAATTAGTTGATGGTCTTAAGAATTTCATTATTGATATAGACGGAGTCATATGTGATGACATACCTAATGAAGAACCTGAAAGAATGATAACTGCAAAGGAGATACCAAAAGCCAAAGAAACAATAAATAAGTGGTATGAGGAAGGTCACATAATTACATTTTTTACTTCAAGAACTGAGAATGAGAGAAAAATTACAGAAAACTGGTTAAAAGAACATGGATTTAAATACCACAATATTATTTTTGGCAAACCGAGAGGTGGCAATTATCATTATATTGATGATAAGGATATTAGAGCCACTAGATTTGAGGGAAAATTTGGAGAATTTGTCAAGAAAAATAAAGAGATACAGGTTTTCGAGTAAAATATTGATAATTTTATTTAATTTAGGTAACTTTTTATATTGATTATCCTATTTAAGAACATGAATTATAAAGATAATTTAAGTTTCAAAAATAATAATTCTAATAATTTGAAAATCTATAATTCTCTTAATAAGAGATTAGAAGAATTTAAACCCAGAAATCCTAAAGAAATTAAGATGTTTACCTGTGGACCTTCAATTTATCGGAAACCGCATATTGGTAATTACAGAACTTTTATTTTTGAGGATATTCTTCAGAGATATTTGGAATACTTGGGGTATAAAGTTACAAGACTAATGAATTTTACAGATATAGAGGATAAAGCTATAGATGAGGCAAAAACCAAAGGCATAACAGTAAATGAACTTACAAAAAAAATAGCAGATATCTTTATTGAAGATATAAAATTACTTAATATTAAATCTCCAACTTATATTGTTAGATCTACTGAAACTATTAAAGAAACGATTAAAATAATTGAAAAACTACTAGAGAAAGGACATGCATACTATTTTAAAAATGATATTTATTTTGATCCTACAACGTTTAAGGGATTTGGAAAGCTTTATGGACTTGATATGACCAAATGGCCTGAAAAGAAAAAAAGATTCAAAAGAGATAATTATTCAAACAATATGTGGAATTTGGGTGACTTTATTTTATGGCATTCCTGTAAAGATGAAACTTATCCTTGTTGGGATGCATCAATAGGGAGAGGATGGCCAGCTTGGAATGTTCAAGATCCTGCAATTATCGTACATTCTTTGGGCAATCAAGTCGATATTTGCTGTGGGGGTATAGACAATAGAACAATGCATCACGATTATAATATTGCAATTATGGAGAGTTATTCAGGAGTTGAATTTTGCCCTTACTGGTTGCACAGTCACCATCTATTTGTTGATGGCAAAAAGATGTCAAAAAGAAAAGGAAATATATTATATGTTGATGATCTTATTAATAAGGGCTATTCAATAGCTGAAATAAGATTTTTCTTAATCTATTCTCAATATCGTATTAGAATGAATTTTACATTTAATAAATTTAATAGAACATCAAGTAAACTCAAAGATTTTTTAAATATGGTAGATTTTATAATGGTCAAAAATAATACTAAGGAGTCATCTCCTAAAGTTCATAAACTACTTGATGAATTATTTATGTCATTTGAACAGCATATGGGGAATGACCTTAACGTTAAGAATGCTTTTGATTCGATTTATTCAATAGTTCAAGAGTTATACATATTAAAAAATGAAAATAAGATAAGTGACAGGGATATAGATAATTTCTCAAATAAACTTCATAAAATCGATGAAGTTTTAAAGATAATTTTCGTTAATTAGTGTGGTATAATGATAAGAAAATCCTTACTATTGAGAATTTTTGATGCGGCTTATATGCAAAGATGGAATGACAAATTAAGACCTGTAGAATTAGTTGAGTTGGATAAACAAGGCCACAAGATGATAATTGCTTATATCCTTGGAAAATTTGAAGAAAATAAACCCGATTTTAACTGGATTGAGATAATTGAAGGCGGAATATTTGAACTTTTACAGAGAATTGTTATTACAGATTTAAAACCAACTATCCTTTATGAATTTAAGAAAGATGAAGAAAAATATAAAAAATTGAATCAATGGGTCTATAAAGAGCTTGAACCTGTTATTAGTCCATTGGGAGAAGAATTTTCAAATAGGTTTAGAAATTATTTTGAAGAGAGTGACAATACCCTCAACAAAAGAATTCTTAGTGGGGCCCATTTCTATGCAACTAGGTGGGAATTTGACATTATAAAGCAATTAAATGCACATGACTATGAAATGATTACCATCGAGAGAGATCTTCAACAAAAGCAAAATAGATACTATGACCTTGAAGGTATTAAAGCCGGAGCATACACAAAATTTGGCAGATTTATTGGATTTGCAGGTCAACTCAGATTTCAGTCAAGATGGGCACACGTTCATAGGGTGCCCAAGACTTCTGTTTTGGGGCACATGATGTTTGTAGCCATTCTATCTTACCTATTCTCTTTGGAAATTGGAGCATGCGAAAAGAGAAGAATTAACAATTTCTTTACTGGATTATTTCATGATTTACCTGAAGTTTTAACAAAAGATATCCACTCTCCCTTAAAAAGGTCAGTGGAGGGATTAGAGCAATTGATTAAAGGGTATGAAAAGGAACAAATGGAAGAAAAAGTGTACCCCTTGATACCTAGAGAATGGCATAAAGATATTAGAATGTATACTGAAAATGAGTTTGATAACATAATTGATATCAATGGTAAAACTAAAATATTGTCTGAAGATATAAATCTTGAATATAATATTGATAAATATAGTCCTAGGGATGGGAAACTTGTAAAGGCCATTGACAGGATATCTGCCTTTATAGAAGCATACGAAGCTATTAATAACGGGAGTGCAAGTCCAGAGTTAAACAAAGCTAGATGGTCTTTAAGATTTGAGTCTGAGAAAAATCCTATAATTGCCGGTATTAATTTTGGAGAAATCTATGCCGATTTTGACTAGGTGGTTCAATGAAAAAAACTAGATTAATTTCTTGGAATGTTAATGGGCTCAGATCAGTAGCAAAAAAAGGATTTGTCGAATTTTTATTAAAAGATAGCCCAGATATTCTATGTATTCAAGAAACAAAAGCTAGAGAAGAAGATGTACCTCAAGAACTAAAAGAAATTAAAGATTATTATGGATATTTTTCCTCTCCTGAAAGAAAAGGATATAGTGGAGTTGGGATATATACAAAAGAAAAACCATTAAATGTTGAAAGAAACTTCGGAAATCCAAAATTTGATAGTGAAGGAAGAGCTTTAATTCTGACTTATCCCAATTATATACTCTTAAATGTCTATTTCCCAAATGGAAAGATGTCTAAAGAAAGATTACAATATAAGATGGATTTTTATGATATGTTTTTTAATTATACTAAATCTATGCTTGAGAATGGCAATAAAATAATTGTTTGTGGCGATGTGAATACGGCCCATAAGGAAATTGATATTGCTAGACCCAAAGAAAATGAGAAGATATCTGGCTTTTTGCTCGAAGAAAGAGCATGGATTGACAAATTTTTAGAAGCAGGATTCATTGATACATTTCGTCATTTTAATAAAGATCCCGGTAATTATAGTTGGTGGGATTATAAAAGTAAAGCGAGAGAAAGAAATGTTGGGTGGAGAATAGATTATTTCTATATTAGCAATAATTTGTTAAATAACTTAAACTCTGCGTTTATACTTAACCAAATTATGGGTTCAGACCATTGCCCAGTTGGGATTGATTTATTATTCTAAATCTTCCTATTGTGTAATCCCCTATAAAAAGATTTAAATAATTGATTATATTAATAATATCGGGTGACTATATGAATAAATATTTCATTATCCTAGCATTAATGATAATCCTAGTCGCTAGTACCGGCGCATTTGCAATTGCTCAAAACCAAAGTGAGGCACTTTCAAAAATAAATGATGCATCAGCTGCTTTGGCTATATATGAAGCTAGTAAAGATAGCATCTGGCCATGTTCTAAGAGATTTAATCATGATGCTAGACTATATTTACAATACTCATGGGAATATTTTAACAAAGGAGATTACAAAAATGCAGAGTTCTACGCTAGAGCTTCTATCACTGCAACTGAAACTGCAAAAATTTATGCAGATACTGAATGCAAATGTCTTTATTCTTACAATGAAAGGGGTTGCGCGGAATACGATGATGATGGAAACGGGCCATGTGGCGGATTAGTCGCAGTTACTGCAGCTAAGAGCGGATGTAATGATTGGTATTGTGACCGGCCAGGATGTACTCAGTGTTACCAAGGGTACTGTTGTGGACCAAACGGATGCTATCCGGATCCAGGATGTTATACAACTGACTGTGACCCTGATGACGATAATTATCAACCTGGCGGAGACGGTGGGACCCCGAATAGAACTGGGAAAATAGGAACACCTACCAATTATAATTAATAAAAGATAAATAAAAAATAAATAAATTTATTTTCTTCTTTTTAAGTAGTAACCTACTAAAAGAGCGGCAGCACTTACAGCCCCTATTTCAAAACCAGGGGTGTTTTTAGGTGGTGTCGAAGTTGTAGGCGGAGTTTCTTTAGGTGGTGTTTGTTCTTTTGGCGGTTCTTGAGTTACAACTCCAAACAACAACGAGTTTACGCCTTTTTCTGTAGTGTAAACTATATCCTTCTTTCCATCTTCGTTAATATCTGTTACTCCAATATAGAAAGCAGCAGATGAAAGAGGAATAGACTCTTTAAGTGTTCCATCATTAGCGTTTAAAATATATATCTTACCTTCACCGTAAATTTTTGAAGCATCTAACCATTTGGAGGAAGAAGCTATAACTTCTAGATTACCATCGCCATTAAGGTCGTTTACAATTACATCCATTGCATCGCCATCGCATTGATATTGCCAAACTCCTTTAAGGTCAGTTCCTTCAAGATTAAATGCCGAAATGAATGGATAATTTGAAAGCATAAGAAATTCAGATTTTCCATCTTTGTTTAAGTCTTTAAGTATATATTTTTTCCATTCAAATAGATCTGGCGCCCTTCCAACGATCTTTCCTTTACTATTCAGAATTGCTTGTCCATGCGCAATTAAAACATCTGTTCCACCTGCGAGATTAGCACTGAATGCAGGAGATCTTGATCCAGTAAATTCATCCCATTTAAGAACTCCTTTGATATCAACTACATATAGTACACCATCTTCAGATGAAGCAAGTATCTCTTTTCCTAGGTCTCCATCTATGTCTGAAACATAAATTGCTTTAATCGCACTTGTTGTATCATAAGTCCATTCTTGCTTACCAAAATGATTTAGAAGAATTATTTTTCCTGAAGAATATCTAAATGTTTGAGGATTTATTTTTCCTGTACCAACTATTATTTCTGCAAGCCCATCTCCGTCAATGTCGTCAACATAGACTGTGTATGGGGTGTCATCTGAGAGATAATTCCATTTCTGCACTCCAGATTTATCGTAAGCATATAGATTGCCATCAATCGAAGTTATTAATATTTCTTCTTTTCCGTCCTTGTTCAAATCGTAAATGAATAATGAAGTTGGATTATTTACCGTGATTAAAGATGTATCTCTGTATTCCTCAGCAAGTGCAATTCCTAAAGAGAATAGCATTGTCATTACTAGAAATAAGGATATTATTCTTTTCATCTTAAAACCTCCATTATAATTAGGTGGCCTAAATATATAAAATTATCTAATAAGATAAAATAATTTAAATAAATTTAGAAAAGATTTACTTTTTCGTTAATAATGTCTTCTGTAACTTGTCGGATGTTATCTAACCAATCGGAAGCAATTCTTTGCACATGTCTTTGGTCTTCAGACGATAATTCGTTTTCAGTTGATATGTCACATGCTAATGGTTCGTTGATCGGTTTCCCAATCTGGCTTAATATTCTAACCTGGGTTTCCCCTGCACCAGTATTGTTGTAAATATCTCTTGCTATGTATAAAGAAAGAACATTGTACAGTTTTCCGACGTGATTAACAGGATTCTTACCTGCAGCTGCTTCCATAGACATTGGTTTGTATGGAGTAATAAGTCCGTTTGCTCTGTTACCTCTGCCTACTGAACCATCATCACCGTTTTCCATCGAAGAACCGGTAACGGTAAGAAAAGCACTTCCCCTTTCTACATCATCTGCAGTGTTAATAAAGTAATCAACATCACAACTTCCAAATTTATCTTGAAGTACTTCCGTAATTTGTTCTTTGAAAGTTATATATTCCTTAATATTCTCCACATATTTGTCGACGGTGGCCAATGCGATTGTTATTTTTATATTATCCTTTATTCTAGCGCCCATTACTTTTATGTCTCTTCCAATTGCAGGATATTGCTTGTTCATCTTATCTGAATTTAGATAGTTTTCTACATCGTATACTAATTGCTCGACTTTTGTAAATGGATAAAACGAAACACCAAAAGAAGTGTCATTTGATAATGGAATAGAATTTTTTCTTCCAAAGACATCTTTTAAATCGGCAGATCCTTCTCCCATAAATGATTCAATTCCAACTTTCATTTCTCCTCTGAATAATTCTTTAATGAATTTCTCAGTGGCTTCTTTTGCAACTTCATGAATCGGAACTATTTCATCTCCGACTTTTTGCGTTGCTCTTCCAGAAAGAATAATCAATGGATCTTCTATTACTTCCCCACCTGCAAATTTTGAGATGGCCTGTCCACCTACTACTTCTACCTGGTCAGTATTGTGATGCATTATTGTTCCAAACTTTTTAATGTAGTACTTTGATAATGCATTGCTTACTTTTTGAGCTACTCCATCTGCGACAGAATCAGGGTGCCCAACACCTTTTCTTTCAACTAATTCAAAGTCTCCTTGCTTAACTGCTTTAGGAGAAATGTAAATGTTTTTCATAATATCCCCATAACTATATTTAAAATTTAAATTTTTAGCAAATTTATAAAACTATCGGATTTTAATGTAGAGGAATTATTCTCTAATATTTTTAACTTAATAACCAATACATTTTTAATAACACTAACTTAATATAAAAAGAGGGATTTTGTGGAGCTTGGTGGAACTGAAATAGTGAAATTAAAAGTTGCAAGTGCTAGTCAGCAGGATGTTGGTAGAGGGATTGTTAGAATCGATAAAAGATACCAAGACATGATTGGTATTAAGAGAGGGGACATTGTTGAGATTTTTGGAAAAAGGAAGACTGCTGCAATCGTAGTTGATTCTTATCCTGATGATAAAGATTTAGCCATTATTAGAATGGATGGACTGATAAGGAGAAATGCAAAAGCTAGTATGGGTGAGTATGTAGAAGTTAATAAAGTAGATGTTAAGGAAGCTGGAAGAGTTGTGCTTGCTCCCACCCAAAAAGGAGTCCAGATGATGATTCCTGGTAACATTCTCCAGAGAAATATTTTGGGTAGGGCTCTTACAAAAGGAGATATAATAAGTGTAAATAATCAATCAAGAATGAAGGAAACTGGTGACCCTCTTTTTGATAAAATGATTGGAAATCTACTCGAGATGACACCCTTTTCTTTAGGGGAAATGAGATTCATTGTTGTTTCTACAAGTCCACAAGGTATTGTCCGTGTTTCAAGTGGAACTGAGATCGAGGTTAGAACTCAGTATAGCGAAGCGGAAGAAAATGAAATTGCAGGCATAACTTATGAAGATGTTGGTGGACTAAAAGACAAAATCCAAATTGTTAGAGAGATAATTGAATTACCGTTAAAACATCCTGAAATATTTGATAGACTAGGTATTTCACCACCAAAAGGTGTCCTTCTTTATGGCCCCCCTGGTACAGGAAAAACTCTAATCGCCAAAGCAGTGTCATCAGAATCCCATGCTCATTTTAAATCGATAAATGGACCTGAAATAATGAGTAAATTTTATGGGCAGTCTGAAGAGAATCTTAGAAACATGTTTAAGGACGCAGAGGCAAATGCACCGGCGATTATTTTTATTGATGAAATTGATGCAATTGCACCTAAAAGAAGCGAAGTTACAGGAGAAGTTGAGAGGAGAGTAGTAGCACAACTTTTAGCTTTAATGGACGGTTTAAAATCGCGAGAAAAAGTCATTGTAATCGCAGCAACAAACAGAATTAATGCAATTGATGAGGCTCTGAGAAGACCCGGTAGATTCGATAGAGAAATAGAAATTGGCGTGCCTGACAAAGGAGGAAGAAAAGAAGTTCTCCAAATACACACAAGGTCCATGCCATTGACTGATGATGTGGATTTGAATATTCTTGCCTCAAAGACACATGGATTTGTGGGCGCAGATCTTGAAGCGTTGTGTAAAGAAGCTGCAATGGCTTCACTTAGGAGATTGTTACCTGAATTAAATTTAGGAGACATGCGAGTCTCAGAAGAATTACTTGAAAAAATTAAGGTCACAAAAGATGATTTTGAGGTAGCTTTAAAGAAAATTGAACCATCGGCTATGAGGGAGGTAATGGTAGTTACGCCTAATATTGGGTGGAATAATGTTGGGGGCTTAGATGAAATAAAAAGAGAATTAATGGAAGCAATTGAATGGCCGATAAAACAACCTGAAGCTTTCACTGGTATGGGAATAAGGCCTCCAAAAGGAATTTTCTTATATGGTCCACCTGGTTGCGGTAAGACTCTTCTTGCCAAAGCAGTTGCTGGTGAATCTGAAGCAAATTTTATATCGATTAAAGGTCCTGAAATACTTAGTAAGTGGGTTGGAGAAAGCGAAAAAACTATGAGAGAAATATTTAGAAAAGCAAGACAAGCAGCTCCAACGGTAATTTTCTTTGATGAAATTGATGCCATTGCACCTAGAAGAGGTGGGGAAGAAGGGACTAGAGTTTCTGAAAGACTAGTTAACCAACTTTTAACAGAGCTAGATGGTCTTGAAGAACTAAGTCAAGTAGTCGTCATAGGTGCTACCAACAGGCCAGATATGGTTGACCCTGGTTTATTAAGACCTGGTAGATTTGATAAAATAATCTTAGTCCATGCCCCTGACTTAAAGGCAAGAAGGAAGATATTTGAGATTCATACTAGTAAAATGCCGTTAGATAAAGATGTAACCCTAGATGAATTAGCCAAACTAACTGAAGACTATTCTGGTGCCGATATTGAAGCTATCTGCAGAGAGGCTGCCATGACTGCATTAAGAGAAGACATTAACTCAAAGCTAGTAACAAAAGAACATTTCATGAGTGCACTAAAACAAGTATCGCCTAGTTTGCCTGAAGAAGTAAGACGTGAATATGATAAGAGAAAATATGAAAAACTGGGGCAAATATACGGTTAAAAATAAAAAATAATTAATTTATTTTCTTCTTTTTAAGTAGTAACCTACTAAGAGAGTGGCAGCACTTACAGCCCCTATTTCAAAACCAGGGGTGTTTTTAGTTTCAGTCGTTGGACTGGTAGATGTTGTTTGATTGTCTTCTATATCTTCTTCTTGTTTTAATAAAATATTATTAAATTCAATACAAGCAGATTCATATTCTTTGTATTCTTCATAGGCATTTAATTTTTTTGATAATTCACTAATCCTGCATATTGAATCAACATCATAGGGCGCATATTTAACTTCCAATAGATATGCGGCAAAAGCAGGTTTATATAGTTTTACATCATAGTAGATATTGCCTAATTCTCTATATCCCACGGGGTCATTAGGTTTTAAATTTATATACAATTTATAAAATTGAATAGATTTTTCATAGTTTTTTTTTGTTCCATATCCTCTTGCTACAGTCAAGTAGGCATTAGATATGTCCTCATTAAAAAATTTACCCCAACTTATTGCTCTAATTGAATTATCCAACATCTTCTCGAAATAAATATCTGAATGGGGATTAAACTCATAAAGAATCCGGTAACAATCGGCTAGTGACATGTATGCATTAGTGAAATATGGATTTAATTCGATAGATTTTTCTAAAAGACTTATAGCTTCAATTGTGTTTTCTTCTGATATGTTTTCCATCAAATCATTGGCTTGAGAATAGTAAATAATAGAGGTATTGATGTTTTGGTCAGAAGCGTTAATTGGAATTATAAGTAAAGAGAATATTAATAAAAAATACAATATTGATCTCATTTTGAATCACCGCCTGTATCAAAGCCACTTGAATCGGGTTCTATAATCTTATATTTCTTAAGTTCTTCCAATTCTCTTATCTTTGCATTTTTTATTGCTTCGTTCTCATTGATTAATCTAATTATTTCTTTTTCCTTTATCTTTCGTGCTTTAACTAATTCATCAGTTATTTTTTTGTATTTTAAATTTTCATCATTAATCTTTTTTATCTCTTCAGTGTCATAGATACCTTTTAATATTTCAGTGGTGACTTCAATCCATCCAGTAGGTAATTTTGTACTAAGAATACCTGTGTTTGCAATAAGCCAAGTAAAACTTTTTTTATAGAATAAATCTTTTATTGTTTTTACATCTTCTGATAATTCATCTATTTTTATTTTATTTTTATTATAAAGACTATCATATTCTTCTAATAATTCTTTTCTTCTATTTAATTCATCTTGGGTGATAGGCATATATATTTCTGGTTCTGTTTCAACAGGTGGATCAACCGTTGGAATATCTAATTTTAAATCAGTATCACCTGTTGTTGTATCGATAGTTTTAGTTGTATCCAAAATACTATCCTCTGTCGTTGTGGGCAAATTTATAGTTGTATCTGATATTTCTGTTTCTTGTTTACCATTCTCCTTAGGATTAGTTCCGTTATCCCCTAAGTTTTTTATGTCAATATCTATGTCAATCTTAGTTGGATTGCTATCTATAGTAACTTTTCCATAACTAGTTTCTCCCCAATTTATATTGATGTCTGGCATTACAATTATCTCTAGTTGACAATCTTTTGGGACAAATCTCATTGTTTCTTCGTAAGTTCTTCCAGGAGGAACCCAAATACCATTATAATAGTCATTAGAAACGTCTCCATAATGGTAAACAATCTTTCCTTGTTCATCAAAAGTAATTCCTTTAAAATAGCTTTTACCTAAACCTTCATATTTAAAAGGTCTAATTAATACTTTTCCGCCATTTGTCGAATCTATTCTAATTCTCAAATAGCTATCTATTTCTAAAGGTTGTGTAATATATATCTTTGGGTAACCTAATATTTCATATTTGTATTTGTCTCCGTTATTCATCCATTTGTTCCACTGTTCTTCGTGGTCTGCCAATATCTCTTCTTCATATCGTTCTCTGTTAAAAGTAATAGATTCCGTAAATAAATCGGGCAAAAAAGATTCATCTTTTTTTGTTGTATCTGTAATATCTTTTATCGTAGATATCGGAGCACTTCCATGTGACGCCGAAACTGGAAATATGCCCAATAATAAAATAGCTGTAAGGGCCATAAAAATTAATTTTTTCATATCATCCCTCTTTTTTGATTATTAATCAATATAGATAGACTTTCAATATATTTAAATATAATGGATAACTTATATTTTTCTATTAACCAAAAACTCTGAAAAAGCTTTAAGGTAAAGTTTTGCTTCACTATCTTTTAATTCAGAATCTATTTGATTCCAGGATTCAATGACAAGTTTATTTGCAACACCTTTAGATAATTCAATGGCACCAGATTCTTTAATTAGATTTATCGCTTCTTCAATACTTTTTTTATCTGTAGTATGGGAATTAAGTATCTTAATTAGTCTATCTTTCTTTTCTTTACTTAGATTCATCATCGAATAAATGACCGCTAAGCTTCTTTTACCTTCACTTATATCATTTCCATAGGATTTTCCAAAAGCTTCTCTTTCTTTTTCAGACGTGATAATGTCTAAAAGATCGTCTTGTATCTGAAAAGCTATACCTATACTTTCAGCGAAATTTCCAAATTTACTTTCGACTATTTCACTTCCGTCAGAAAGAGCAACTGCAAGTCTTGCGGCCATTCTAGCCAATGTTCCAGTTTTAAATGCAGTCATCTGCAAATATTCTTCTACTGTTGGCTCTTTTTTTAAGATACCTTTGTGCCAAGTAATATCCAAAGCCTGGCCATAGTGAAGATTTCTCATTTCTTCTAAGTATATGGAATAGACCCTAAAAAGGGTATCAATTGGGATATCATTTTTCTTATCCTCTACAACTTGTAACGGCAAGAAATACATAGCATTTCCACAGTTAATTGCTATATCCTCCCCATACACTTTATGGAGTGCAGGCTTTCCTCTTCTTAGCTCTGCGTTATCTTCAATGTCATCTATTACTATCGTTCCATTGTGTGCAATTTCTGGAATAACTAGAAAATCACTTACTTTTTCCATATTTGATCCAAGAGCCTCCGAAATCAGTAAGAAAAGAACTGGGCGCCACCTCTTTCCACCATATCCTAGGAAATTCCACAATGGTTTTGATATGCCATAATTAATCGCTTCAAAATCTACCTTATAATTTGATTTCGATCTAAAATTGCTTTTATTTATATCTTTGGGGACATATTTTTCTATCGTATTTTCGATAAAATTTTTTTTCCCTTCTATGAATTTAATAATATCAACGTTAGACATAATAAACATAAATGTAAACGTTTTATATCTTTAATCCAAGATATTTTTATATTAAGTTAGATAAATTAATTATTAGGAGTGATTATTTGAAACAGTTATTAAAAAAACTTTCCGAAGCACCTGGAGTTTCTGGCAACGAATCCAGAATAAAGGATATAATAATTGGTGAGGTTAAAGAGTTCATTGATGAAATTAGAGAAGACTCTATGGGCAATCTGATTACAGTAAAAAAAGGCTCTGGCAACTTCAAAGTAATGGTAGCTGCCCATATGGATGAAATAGGTTTCATGGTTAAACATATCGACGATAAAGGATTTATTTCATTTGAAACGATTGGAGGATTTGATCCAAGAAGCTTGGGGTCTCAAAGAGTCATAATTCATTCTTCAAAAAGAGATGTACTTGGAGTTATTGGGCTGAAGCCTCCGCATATTACTACTCAAGAAGAGAAAGATAGGGCCTTAAAAGTAGAGGATCTTAGAATTGATATAGGATTAAACTCTAAAGAAGAAGTAGAAAAACTTGGAATTAAGCCTGGCGATTCAATTACTAGGGACATTTCTTTTTCCGAGTTAGGTAAGGAAAATATTGTCAGCTGCAAATCATTTGATAATAGGGCTGGCTGTGCCGTCCTAATTGAGTTAATTAAAAAAATTAAAAATCCTGACTTTACACTATTTGGCGTTTTCACTACACAAGAGGAAGTTGGGTTAAGAGGAGCAAAAACGGCCGCATATGGAATACCTATAGATTTTGCAATAATTATTGACTCTACCACAGCTGGACCAATCCCAAAAACAGATGCAGATAAAGTTACTATATCCCTTGGCAAGGGGCCTTCAATAGACTTGATGGATAGAGGATTTATACTTAGCGAGAAAGTTAAAGATATCTTGATTAAAGCTGCCAATGAGGCAGGAGTTGCTTATCAAACCCATATTTCTGGAGGAAGCACGGACGGGGCCGCTGTTCATATCACAAAAGCAGGAATTCCTACAGCCGTTATTTCAATACCTTCGAAATATATTCATTCTACAGTTGAAATAATTGATTTAAATGATCTTGAAAGTACTTTGAAATTAGCAATTAAATCATTAGAAATAGCAAAAAATATTTTATAAATATTTTATTTCCCTTTTGAGAATAGATACACCGATATCGAAGTAGTAACTATACAGACTAATCCAAGTATCATTAAGTCGACAGTGGGGCCTCTTTCAGTAACCCCAGTCATTACCCACCTCATTATATCAACACCATATGAAAGTGGATTAATGCTTACGATAGCTGATAACCATGAGGGCAGATTTGAAATCGGAAATATCGCTCCGCTTAGTAAGAACATCGGCATTATAATGAAATTTATTATTAGATTAAAACCTTCAAATGATTCCATTCTTGCTGCGATAATTATACCAATCCCAGAAATAGTAAATGATATGAAAAACATTAGAGGAATGACCAATATGAATTTTGTTATAGTCAGTTCAATACCGAGTAAAGGTGAAAAGATTAGTATTATTAAAGCTTGAATTGTACTCCTTGATGCACCGCCAATAGACTTCCCAATTGCTATTGAAGTTCTGCTAATTGGCGCAACTAACATTTCTTTAAGAAAACCAAATTGCCTATCCCAAATTATTGATATGGCAGAAAACATAGATGAAAAAAGAAGAGTCATTACTAGTATGCCTGGAAACATAAATTGAATATATTTTAAGTCACCGACTTTACCAAAAGTTGCGCCAAATCCAGTTCCTATTAAAAGTAACCATATCAATGGCTGAGCAATAGAGGATACCAATCGTGATCTATCTCTTACAAATTTTTTGATCTCTCTTAGCCAGATAATATATATCGCATTAATCATTATTATCTCCCCCTGTGCATCTCTTTCATCCTGCCTGTCCCATCCATTGTTTCCTCACGTATTTCACGACCAGTCAATTTAAGAAAAACATCATTAAGAGTTGGTTTTCTTACATTGACAGAAGTTATTTCAAAGTTTCTTAAAGCTCTGAACACTTTAGGAACAAAATTCTCTCCATTTTCAGCATATAGGTATATAGAATCATCTTTAATCTTAGGCTTTAATGAAAAACAGCTTTGAAGTACGTCCTTAGCCGTTTCGTTATCTGATGTCTTTAATGTGATTAAGTCCCCTTTGAGGTCTTTTTTTAGATTGTCGGGCGTATCAAGAGCAATTATTTTTCCATGGTCAATAATAGCAATTCTATTGCAATTTTCTGCTTCTTCCATATAATGGGTAGTCAAAAAGATTGTAATTCCTTTTTTTTCCTGTAAGTCTATTATATATTCCCATATTTTATTTCTTGTTTGAGGATCAAGGCCTATAGTAGGCTCATCAAGGAAAAGAACCTTAGGATAGTGCAAAAGCCCTCTAGCTATCTCAAGCCTTCTCTTCATTCCGCCGGAGAAATTTTTTATAAGTTCATTTTTTTTATCGGTTAAGTCGACCATTTCTAGTAAGTATTTAATTCGTTCTTCCCTTGTTTCCTTAGGGATATTATAAGCCATACCATGAAATCTGAGATTTTCTTCTGCTGTGAGGTCACCATCAAGCGAAGGGTCTTGGAATACAATTCCAATTGAGTTTCGAACTTTATCCCTATCCTTAGCTACATTATATCCTGATATCGTGGCAAATCCAGTTGTTGGATCAAGCAATGTGCAAAGAATATTAATAGTTGTAGTTTTACCTGCTCCATTAGGGCCTAAAAATCCAAATATTTCGCCTTCAAATACCTCAAATGAAATATCATCAACTGCTGTTTTATCCCCAAATTTTTTAGTAAGATTTTTTATTTCAATAATACTACTCATTGCACTGCACCCTTTGCAAGGTCCACCAAAACCTCAAGAGGATTCTTTGCCTTTGTAACGCCAGATGCTAATAATACGCCCTCACTTCCCAATTCAAGAGCTTTTCTAACATCTTTACCGTTTTTAACTCCAGCCCCACAAAGAACTTTTACTTTTGGCGAAATATCTCTAATTGCTTTTACAGTATTCTTTACTATTTCTGGATCTGCATCTGTCACAGAAATATCCCCTCCTATTAGTTCTGGCGGTTCAATTGCAATGAAATCAGGATTAAACATAGCAACTGCTTTGCTTACAGCTAAATTATTAGTACAGACTACAGATATTAGTCCAAGATCTTTGCATCTAACTACTATAGATTCAATATCCGCAATACTAAGTCTATTTTCAGAATGATTGATAATAGTTCCAACAGCCTTTGAGGATTTAACTCCCTCCAGAGTTGTTTTTCCTGTACCACTTCCAGGTTTTATGTTATCTGCATGTTGAGAAAAAACCGGGATTGTTACTTTTTCAGAAATATAGGATAGATCTATCATTTGGGGAGCAATTGAAATGTTGACATCCAAATCTTTAGAAATTTTTTCACAAATTTTAGCTAATTCAAGTCCTTTGGCTCCAGATATTTCATTATAAATTTTAAAATTAATAAGGATAATAGGTGTTTTCATTTTATCACAATCAATGAAATCCAATGCTTATTTTTATCCTTTTGCATACATGTTATAAGAAGAAATAACTAAGTATAACAACTACAAGAAGGCTTGGCAACATATTTACAACTTTGAATTTCTTAATCTCTGCTATATTCATACCTAACCCCAAAAGTAGTATCCCTCCAACCGCACTAAGTTCTACTATAAGGGCATCATTTAGGTATTTGCTAACATAACCTGCAAATAAGGTGATCCCTCCTTGGTAAATCAGAAGTGGTAAAGTTGAAAATATTACTCCGATTCCCAATGCAGAAGACAAAGCAATTGAAGCAACACCATCTAAGATAGATTTTGCAAATAATAAATTTGGATCATTTCCAAGACCTTCTTCAATAGAACCCAATATGGCCATAGGCCCAATACAATAAATTAAAGTAGCTGTAATAAATCCTTCTGAAAATTTATCATTAGAACTTTTTAATTTATTTTTTAAGGTCTGGCTTAAGTTCTCAAGATATTTCTCAATATCAAATAACTCCCCAATTATTGAGCCTATTATCAAGCTAAAAACTACAATGAGAAAATTATTTGTCTTTATAGCCATTGTTATTCCTAAAGTGATTGTAAATAGGCCTATAACTTGGAATATGATTTTATTTATCCTTTCAGGTATTTTGGATTTTATTAGAAGACCTATAATACAACCTAAAATTATAGCTAATACATTAACAAAAGTCCCTAGCATGCAAAGTGTTAATATGTATTGTTTAAAAGATTATGCAATTTTATAAACTAATAATCCAATATTAGCACTAGGCCCGAAAAGTTTAAATATTACTCTATTTTCCCTAATCAAAAGACGTGAAGGAAGCAAAGGTTTAAATAAAAAAACGACATAATTTACTATTGTTTGAATTTTTAATTGAAGGGATATCATGGAATTAGACCAGAGATTACTATTTGATTTCCTTGAGGAACTATTAGGAGAAGAGGGTGTCGAAGTTGCCAACATCATTTATGAAAAAGAAGCAACTGACGAAGAAATTTCTAAAGTCACCCATTTAAGGATTAATAACGTTAGAAGGGCACTATACAAGTTATATGATAACAGGCTTGCTGTCTACAGAAGAATAAAGGATAAGGAAACTGGATGGTATATATATTATTGGAAGATGGATCTTTCAAAAGCGCCTGAAGTAATCAATAAGAGAGAAAAAGATTACGCTGAACATCTTGAAGAACTCTTACAGTATGAAAAAGACAATATGTTTTTCTCATGCAAAAATAACTGTTCAAAAGTTCCTTTTGATGTCGCTGAACAGCTTAATTTCAAGTGCAATATTTGTGGTGAAAAATTAGATTTCTTTGACAATTCCGAAATGGTAAAGGAGCTTGAAGAAGCCTTAGATAAATTCAAAAAAGTTGAAGTAAGCTAAACGATTATCATGATGTCCAATAATGATGCAGTATCTTTGCTTAGAGCAGAGGGTTGTTCTGAAAGAGTAGTTGAACATTGCATTAATGTATCCATTTATGCAAAAGAAATAGCTATAAACGCATCTAAAGATTTTGACGTTGATGTTAGTCTAGTCGAGATAGGTGCAATTTTACATGATATCGGTAGATCTAAAACTAACAGTATTCACCACGGAGTAATTGGTGCAGAAATATTGAGAAACAAAAAAGTTGATGAAAAAGTCGTTCTTATATGCGAGAGACATATAGGTTCAGGAATAGACAAAATAGATGCTGAAAATTATGGACTTCCACCTAAGAATTATATTCCTGAGACTATTGAAGAGAAAATTGTGTGTCATGCCGATAACTTTTTTATTAATGGAAAAAAAGTCAACTTTGAAGAAGTACTGGAACGATTCAAAAGAGAATTAGGTGAAATCCATTCCTCAATTGAAAGATTGTTGTCACTTCAAGAAGAACTTCATAAATATCTTTAATTTCTTTATATATAACTTCAAAATATATTAAACCTTATCACAATACTTATATAGTTTTTTAAGACCTGATAGTTGGAGGCGATATACATGGAAAATGATAAGATCTATGGTATCGTAGCAATTATATTGGCATTGGGACTGGTAACAGTTGCAGTATTAAAACCTGTTCAACAGGGACAGTATGACCAATTACAGGTTACAGGAAACGCAATAATTAGAGAAGCACCTGACCAAGCCACTATCTACGTATATATTGAAACAACAAAAGAAACTGCTTTACTTTCACAGAATGAAGCATCAAGAATATTGGCGCAGGTAATCCAAGCACTAGAAAAAGAAGGTATTCCAAGTGACAAAATACAGACAGATACTTACAGTATATACCCTGAATATTATTACCCCCCAGATAAACAGCCAACATTAATTGGTTATAAGACTGTTTATGGATTAAAAGTAATAACTACTGACATTGGAAAAATTGGAAACATATTAGATGCTTCAATTAAGGCTGGGGCCAACAGAATTAACAACATAGAGTTCGGTCTGAGCGATGCAAAAATGGAAGAAGTCAAAGTAAAAGTCATTAAAGAAGCTATAAAGGTAGCACAGAGTAAAGCTCAGGCAATGGCAGAAGCAAGCAATCTTAAACTTGGAAAGATAGCATATATGAATGAATCTTCATATAATGTAGTTCCATACAATAGGGCATTTGAAGCAGTAATGAAGGCAGGAACAAACGTACCACCTGAAGAAGTAGAAGTAAGTGCTTCAGTTACTGTTACCTATAAGATATAATTTATTTTTATTTTATTTTAACTATTATTTTGGATGTTTTCTTAATCTTACTCAATTGGTAAAAGCTTTTATAGTAATTCTTAATAATTATTTTGGTGGGGTTATGGACGATCTTGACAAGAGAATAATAGAAGAGCTCAATAAAGACTCAAGACTTTCTTTTAGAGAATTATCAAAAAATCTAAATATTGCAGTCGGTACAATTTCACACAGAATTAAAAAAATGGAAGAAGAAGGCGTTATTAAAGGTTATATCCCCGTAGTTGAGCCCTCAAAAGTGGGCTATGATTTTATCGCAGTCATAAATGTAACGATTAAGAGGGGTAAATTACAAGATGTAGCTTCTCTTCTTGACAAGTTTAATAATATTGTTTCAATATATAATGTAACAGGAAACTATGATGCAGTTATTATTGCTAGATTCAAAAATAGGGGTCAACTTAATAATTTTGTAAAGGAGCTTCAAACTTTTGAGAATGTTGATAAAACTAATACTTCCCTCGTATTAAACACGATAAAAGAGGATATAAGAGTCAAGTTTGATTAATTAATGATATCATGAAAAAAACTGAGATATCGGCATTTATTTCTTTGCCAAACCTATTTACAATTATTAATGCTTTGTTGGGATTATTTGCCATTTATTTTATCACTATAAATAATTTAGTTCTCTCAGCGAGAATGGTCTTAATAGCTATTTTTTTTGATAGTTTTGATGGATTTCTTGCGCGGAAAAGTAACAATATTGCAGAATTTGGGAAAAGTCTAGATTCTTTATCTGACATAATTTCCTTTGGGGTAGTGCCGGCATTTGTTTTTATTATTTCGTCAGAGAATATACTCAGCCTACCAATAGGATTTTTGTATGTTATTTTTGGATTGTTGAGGTTATCCAGATTTAATACGTTAAATAGCGATGAATACGTTGGTCTTCCTATAACTTTAGGTGCAATTTTCGTTATTTTATTGTTTTTATCTGGTATCCCACCTACTCTAAATGCCATATTTGTATTTATTACTTCAATACTTTTTATATCCTCATTTAGACTAAGGAGACCTTCAAGAAGAGGAAAATCTTTAGCTATGTTTAGTTCAATTTTTATTTTAATTTCCTTGATTCCTTACCATATGATTGAAATACTTTCTAGAATATTATTATTTGTATTACCTACAATATTTATCCTTTATTTGTTTAGGTATCCTCAATCTTGAATCTCAAAGTTGCACCTATGCCCCCAATACCCTCAAGTTTTTTACCCGCGTCATGTTCACTTGAAATCACGTGTACTGTAGCCCTTTGATCCCTAGCCTTCTCAGTTATCTCTTCATACTCAAGATTTTTTAGAAATTTATCAACGATCAGAAGTTCATCAACGGCACCATATTCAAGAGCTTTTTGAATAGATTTGGTTCCGTATACACTCTCATTTTTAACTATACCTTCAAATAGCTTTTCAACTGCTTTAGTCTCAAGAGATATTCTAAGGTCCTTTTGGGCCTTTTCGAGCATGCCTCTTTTTATGCATTCGTATATTCCTGCTCTTCCACCAGTTGAAACATTTTCAGTGATTACCGTTGTGTTCATTTCGGGTCTGTTTTCCTTAACATAATTCAAAAACTCATCTTTATAAAATCCTGGTCCTGCAATAATAATATTTTTTAGAGAATACTTTTCAATGAATTCTAATATTTTCGTTACCGTTTCTCCAAAGAATTCTCTTTTATCCTTATCCCGGGAGGAAATTTCATGTTTGCCGGCAATGTTTTTTGACACTGACACTGGAAAATCTACCCCATATTGGGTTATTAATCCGAAGTCAGCGTCTCCCTCTTCAATACAAACAATTAGTACCTTGGGAGTAAGCGTGTCTTTAATGGCCCTATCAATTCTATCAAGTTGGTGTTTCTTCCAATTTTTAGTGAGAGTCAAGATTGAATCTTCTTCAATGTTAAATGTATGATAACTCCCAGCTTCTTCCCCTTCAGTTATAACGCCTGTCACCCTAAGTCGCATAACCTCTTTAGAGAATTCTATTTTTTCAACTTTAATCTCGAGATTAACAGGAACTCTTTCAAGTTTCTCACTTCTTATCTTGTCACTTTTTTTCATCTCTTTTCGATAAGTTTTCCCAAAGAGTAGATCTCCATTTTCTATAATATGTGATAAATGCCAAAGATCATCAGCATTATCGACTCTAAGCTTTAAAATTCCTCTATCGAGTTCCTTGTGGATAATCTTCATTTAATCCCGTTCTACAGTAATAGTTTCACCGTCTTTTACTAGATTAAGATTTTCTAAAGGACCGTCAATCCTACCAAAAATATTAACTGCACTAGCCGGTCTTATTTCATTTTCTAAAGAGGCAGGAGTTTTTCCAAAGAATATACAGAAAGCATCGCCTTGAGGCCAAAAAGCTAGATCCCCTTTTTTCACAATTTCTTTTGGATTCTCATAATCTAAATGTATTGGCACTGAAAAATATATCTCTCCACCCCACCTGTAACCTTTACACTTGAAAGGGAGGGCCTCGTAAATTGCTTTTGCAGTATTTGTTTCCTCTAAAATCGCTTTAAATTCGAATTTATCCGTTTTTATTTTTATTTGCATAATCAGTAAATGAGAATATAAGATTTAAAATTTTCCTTTTTTACGTTTAGATTTTTCAAATTTTCTTTTTTGTCTCCCTTCAAAGTTCTTTGGTATTTGTCTATCTTTTTCTTTTTTTTCAGGAGCGTTTGGATACTTTTTTTCAATTTCTGCTATTCTCTTTAACAAATCTTCTCTTAGCAAGTCTCCAACGTATTCTCCGCCTTCGTTATCCACTCTGGAAGCAATTGCTATCTTTGAAGCTAAAGTTCTAGCTATTTTACCTTTCTGCCACCAAGGCGCCTTACCAATATCGGGATTTTGGAGAATTATACCATATTTAGGTGGATCCGCCCCAGTTTTTAAATGTCTAAACAAAGCCTTTTCTGCACCCATCAGTTGAATAGTCGATGCGGGCTTAACAGATAATTCTTTGAGACCACCTGCATGCGATATTAATTTTGCAGCTATTATAGGGGTGGCAACAGCAGAAGTGTTAGGTGCAACTTCATTTGCCAATTTAATTATGTATGATTCTAAAGTATCTTTTTTCTTGTATAATATTTCAATTAATTCAGCTATCTCCTTAATTTGAGATATGTCTTCATTTGTGAGTTCAACACCAAGTGATTTATCAATTATTTCTTCATTTAATGTTGATTCATATGAAAGTATACTCTTTTTTTCATGATAAGAGGCTTTATTTCCTATCTGAATAATGAATTCAATAAAATTTTTATTATCTGGAATATATTCAACAGATTCAGGAAAATGTATTGAGTACCATTCTCTTACTCTTTCTAAAAATAGATTTATTGTCTCGTCTAATTCGTTTAGAGAATAAACTGAATGCAGGATGAGTTTGTCCTTTTCACCCAATAAGCTAGTTACTTTTAATCTTGTTAATTCATGAAGCATGGCTTTTTGTTTTTTTCGATATTCTTCTTCATCGATTGACGATTTTCCTAAAGAACTAGTTAAGTCTTCTCTAAATTTTATCCCTGCTTCGTTTGGGAACACAAATTGAAATTTACTTTTGTCTTTTAATTCGTATTCAGAAATAAACGAGGAATTTGGATTTCTATCAATAATTTGTTTAAGTTCATATGGAATTTTACCATTTTCTAACTTGATTATGGATTTGACGGCAGGCCTGATATTCTTAGAAAACGGTTCAAAATCCTTAATCTTACCTTTATTATCGATAAGGTAAATTCCATTTAAATTCACACATATATACATAAGTCCACTATATCCAAAATATATTATATTTTTTATATGTTTTTGGTATTACTTTTATTTTTTGGCCCGTTAAATATGCCTAGAACTAACATTATGAGGTAAATATAAATCCCTGTAAGTATCCATGGAACTGAATTTTTTATAAGATCCATTATGTAATGTCCAGGTAATATGTATCTATCTAATATTACAATTAATATATTTATTATAAAGAAAGTGATTATTATGATCCACACAATATCCGTTGGTTTCTTAACTTTTCTTAAAGCATACCAACTGAAAATTATCCCTATTAGTAAAGAGATAAATAGTATTGGATAATTCATGAAATTATTTAGTTATTTAATCTATTAAGATTTTCTATTATTATCCTGCACCAGAGCACCCATCATCTCCAGGAGAGTAATCTGCTTTTAGTCCCAATATCGCAGGAGTAGAATATTTTCCACAGCACTCCTCAATTAATTTTTCAGATTTAAGCTCCTGCCCACAGGATTTAATCTCTTCTATAGGGGATTTTGTTAATTCAGATAGCTTTTCCGGAGATATTTCTCCTCTTTGGTAAATTAGTGTAAGTATTTTTGATTTTAATTCGCTATTACATCCCATAGGTCCACCTATAAAAAAATAGAAAAAATAATATATAAATTTATTGACCTATTGGTAGAACTTCTCTACCATAAGTTTCATTGATAACTTCTGCTGCAGATAGGTATAAAGCTGTCAATGCCGTCAAAATGCCTTCATAACCAGCTATTATATGAACTGTGTGGCTGAATTGTCCTATAGCTAATAGGAAGAACAATATTGTCAAAGTTATGAAAACTGTCTGTAATGCCTTTGGTTTTTTTAATGTTGCAACTGTCATGTATGCCGTGAATAGTCCCCATGCGCCTAAAAGAATAGCTAGCCCTGGCTTTGGTACTGGTGGAATTACTCCTGCAAATTGGAGTATAAACATTAATGAAAGCCCAAGCCAAAAAGCGCCATATGAAGTAAAAGCTGTTGCTCCAAAGGTATTGCCTTTTTTCATTTCCCACATACCTGCGTAAACTTGGCATGCACCGCCATAGAATATTCCCATGGGTAAAACCATTCCCAAGCTCTCCGCAGGAACAATCCCTGCATTGACAAAATTCAATATCAAGGTGGTTAGACCAAATGCAGCAAGTCCTAACGGACCTGGATTTGCAATCTTTTCTGACATAATAACCGAATTGTAGAAAAAAATTACTCTATAAAAAGATTACTGTTTACTTGGTGCCACATCTTCAATTACTTTATGTATCTGTTTAACAAGAAAAGGCTTCTGAAGTACAATCGCAGCACCGGCATCGAGGACTTCTTTAAATCGTTCTCTATATGCAGATATTCCTATAACAGCTACATCCGGATTTTTTGATTTTGCATGCTTAGTTACTTCAACACCCGATACATCAGGAAGTTTAATGTCAACAATGATTATCTCAGGATTTTCTCTGTCAAAAATTTCTATAGCTTCTCTGCCACTTTCGGTAGTAAAGACAATGTAATCCTTACTAAGAATCATATCATAAAGCTCAAGTAGTTCAACTTCGTCTTCCACAACGAGTATCTTACGCATATACAATAATGAATTTTATGCCTTAAATATCTTTCTAGGCGGTGTTAAGTTAATTTTTTAAGTATATTCATAACTTTCCTAACATGGAACAAATAAAACTTGACTTCCATATTCATTCTCACTACTCGCCAGATGGAAATATGAAACCTATTTTAATTCTTGAGAAATCAATGTCAGTTGGATTAGATGTCATAGCCGTTACAGACCATAATACTACAAAAGGGGCTCTAGAAGCAAGAAACCTTTCTGAACAAATGGACTTAGATATAATTGTTATTGTAGGTCAAGAAGTGAAAACTCTTTCAGGTGAAATAATCGTATTAAACGTAGAAGAAGATATCCCAAAAAATCTATCCTTAGAAGATACAATTAACTATGGTAAAGGTGGATTTTTCATTGCCCCACATCCATTTGATAAATTTAGGCAAGGCATTGGTGAAGATCTAGATTTAATTAAGTCAAAAATAAATGCAATTGAAATTTTCAATAGTAGAACACTTTTATCTAATCATAATAAACTTGCCGGCTCCTACGCTAGACTAAATAAGCTTCCAGGGATAGCGGGATCAGATTCTCATTTCCAAGAAGAAATAGGATCCTCGTACTTTATGTTAAAATCAAAGAAAAATATAAACTCAGTACTTAAGGGAATTAAGGAAAATGAGATATCCATATATGGTAGACAGACTGGATTTAAGCCCCATATAAAAACTAGCTTAATACATTTTCTTAAATAACATGTTTTATGATAATATTCTTCAGTTGATTAGAATATATAAGTATAGTTTCGTTTGTTGCAGTGACAGTTGGAACTGAGAGTAATAAAAAAGATAATAAAATTATAATAAGGCCTGCATACATAAAAGCAAAATTTACCTTTGTTCCTATGTACTTCTTAGAAATGTAGTATAGCAATACAGTTGGTATGGATAAAGAAAGCATAATAATGAATACGACTGGAAAGGCATACATAAAGAATGAAATCAAAAGAAATCCAAACATTAGTAATGACATTGGATATACTCTCTTTTTATTTTCTCGAATAACTTTTTTGGCGTTAGCTGTATTGTTTTTGTAGTATAAAAATAGTAGTGTGTATCCAATTGACAGACATACTACAAATGATAAAGGAAATCCTTCAAGGCTATTAGTGAATATAAACCAGCCGCTTGAAAATTTAAGAATCTGAATCAAAGTTATAACAATTACAGATGCATTTTTTGATTTTTTTAGACGAATTGCAGGATAGGAGTACATCAGATTTAGGATAGCAATTAAAGAGTATATAATAAAGAAATTTAATCCAGCTAAAAATGAAAATATAGTCCCCAGTATGGCGATTATAACTATGAAATACTTTGCAGACTGGACTGAAATACTGCCATTGGCAATTGCTTTCCAAGATATTTTTAATGGATTTTTCTTATCCTCTTCATAATCAGTAAGATCGTTAAATAGATATATTGCTCCTAGTCCAAACCACAATCCCAATGAAGCAAATATTACTTTAAGTAAATCATAATTACCAGTAACACCAATGTAAATGACAACGCCAAAAAGAAACTGAAGGATATTCTTAGGGGCATTAAGAGTAACTGAATTATAAATAAGCGCCCTTAACTTCATGGTATGTCGTATATCAGTTCATTTATAAGTATTTCTAATATATTGCTTTTTGTCTTATCTCAAAATCATTTCCCTTGTGGAGACACTACAAGGGTATGGCAAAGCTTAACGACAAAAAGATAGCATGGATAATAAGATCAAAGGAACTTGGCCTTAGGTCAAGCGAGATTGCTTTCATCCAGAATTTTACTACTAAAAGATTAAATCAAATGATTTTAAATCTCTAAGTGCTTGAAACCCAGAAAAGGCATTTTACAGTAAACTAGACTCTAGTTTTAGTTTGCCAGAAAAGCAATAAATTTGGTGAGATTTTTTAATGAAAGGAAATAGTTACAGAATAAGATATCTCAAACTCGACTTTCATTTGAAGCGTTCTCCTCCAGACGATTGTGTATTCTGCCAATCTGATCTTGGGCGAATTCTGAGATGCACCGAAGAAAGCTTTCATTTTGCTTGTACCTATCCCAAAGGCAGTCCTTACAGTTGCTACAAATCTGATAAATGATTCCGAGTTAAAATAAGGTCTTCTGATCTTATCTCTATTCATAAGTGATACTCTTTGTCCTAGATATCATTCAAAAAATCAAAAGGAATAGAAAACTTTTCGATATTGACATTCTTTTCCTTTATAGAGTTACTTTTGTCCGGCATCGATTTCTATGATTTATAAAGGGTTTAAGCTTTGCGGTTCATTTTAGCTCAATTATTCAACAAGGTAATAAGACAATAATAATATTAATAGTTAATTTTAAAAACAATATTGTTTCTTTTGAGAAAAGGAGGTTGTATATGCCAATAATTAATTTTAATGTTATAAAAGCTGAAGTAGAAAAGAAGAAATTAGAGAAGCCACCAGAGGGACCAATAAGCTTTACTCAAACGCCGAACATCAACTCAATAAAGGAAATTCAAATATCTGGCCCAGGTGGAAGAATGAACGTATTGGATGTTGAATTCGACTTCATTTCAAAATATGACCCAGATGTTGGTGGGGCGAGTATAAAAGGAAATGTATACTTCCAAGAAGGAGAAGAGTACAGAAAAAAGATTATTGACCAGTGGGAGGGTAAAAAACCTCTTGATGCAGAATTTTTTGATGAAGTTATAAACGGCATAAACACGAGATGCTATGTTTTCTCAATGATGCTTGTAAAAGAACTTGGTCTCCCAGTTGCAACTCCATTTAGATACAGTGCAAATCCTGAAAATGCAAAGACAGAGAAACCAAAAAAGAAATAAAATTTCTATAGTAAAAAATATATTTTTTCTTTTAATTTAAAATATTCTTTTTTAATAGAATATAATTATATAATTGGATGGCTACACCATCCATGAAAAGCCTTTTATAAATCAATCAGAAGGAACAATCGGGTTAGTTAACCTTTTTTAAATTGGTTGACTACATAAAGGAGGAGATTATTTGGCATTAAGGGAAATGACACCGTATAGAAGATTTATGTCAGCTATGACTGGTGGAAGAGTTGATAGAACACCTGTCATGGTCCTTTCAAACTTTTGTAAAGAATTAATGGCATCAACAAATGTAACTTGGCCAGCATGTCAGACTGATTCAAAGGTCATGGCTCAGTTCCAAGCAGGAAGATATGAGGTTTGGGGGCTCGATGTTTTGATATCCCATAACGATTTAGTATCTGAAGCAACAATGCTTGGAGCAGAGATTGACCTTGGAACAGACCTTAGACACCCATCAGTATTAAAACACGCACTTGAAAATACTGATCCAACAAAATACAACATACCAAAAGATGTTATATCTAAGGGAAGAAATCCAATAGTAGAAGGCTCTGCCAAGATTCTAGTTGAAAAATATGAAGGCCTTGTCCCTGTTTTAAGAACAGTCACTGGTCCAATGACAATAGCAGGTCACCTTTTTGGTGTTGATAGAATTTTAATGTGGTCAAAACAAGAAGAGAAGAAATTTGAAGCCTGTCTTGATATTTGTACTGATCTTTGTATTGAAATTATAAGAAACTCTGCCGACTCAAGTGGTGTAGATGGATTCTACATGCCTGACCCAACAGCATCGGGAGACTTATTAGATCCAAAGGACTTCCAGTATTTCCTTGAACCAAGATACAAGAGAATGACAAAGGAAACAAAGGATATCGTATCTATGTTACACATATGTGGTGACACAAGAGGATACATGGACAGAATTCCACACTCTGGATTTGATGCATTCTCATTTGAAGCTCCTGGTACCTCGGTAAAAGAAGCAAAGATGGGTCTAGGAGATAGAGTAACACTTGTCGGAAGCTTGGAAACAATTCCAGTTGTCATGATGGGAAAACCTGACTATGTTTACACTCAGTCATTAAGGGATATCGCTGATGGAGTAGATATATTAGCGCCAGCATGTGGTACACCACCAATGACACCAAATGCTAACATCAGAGCTATGGTTGAAGCATGTGAACCAAAGAAAGTCAAGAGAAAAGTTGTCGCATTGACAAAAGAAGATATCATAAAGAAATACACACCTGCAAAAGCTGAACTTGCAGACATTACAAGAGCAGTTATGATTGGTGACGCTGAAAAGACTGAAAAACTTGTTGTCGCAGCCCTTGGAAAAGGAGTTAAGCCAATTGACCTAGTTGAAGAAGCTTTATTACCTGGTGCAATTGGAGTAGCAGAGATGTACGACGGTGGATATGCATTTGTCCCTGAGATATTACTTGCTGCAAATGCAATGAAGAAGGGTATAAGCCACTGCCAGAGTGCAATGGGAAATGTTAAATCAAAGGGTAAGATTGTAATGCATGTCGCATTCGGTGATGTTCACGCCATTGGAAAAGACATCGTAAAGTCAATCTTAATCGCAAAAGGTTACGAAGTAACTGACCTTGGAGCAAGTGTCCCCTGGGAAAAAGTAGTTGAAGCTGCAAAGAAGGAAAAGCCTGATGTTGTATCTGGAACTGCTTTAATGACCACAACAAGAACTGCATTCCCAAAGGTAGTTGAACTTATGAAGAAAGAAGGCTTAGAAATACCATTCATAGTTGCCGGTGGAGCAGTAGACCCAGCTTATGCAGAAACAATGGACTACGCCATATACTGTAAGGGACCCGGTGACGCAGAACCTGTCTTTGAAGGTATAAGAAAAGGCAAGAAGTGGCAACAAATCAGAGAAGAAGAGCACAAGAAATACAAATAAATATTTAATTTTTTCTTATTCTTTTTTATATTAATTGTTCAATCCATTTTTATTCTAGAATAGAGTAATCTCTCAAAAACTTTTTATATTTAAACAATTATAATTTATTCTAGGTTGATTTAAATGAAAAAAATTGCCATTATTGGAGGAACTGGCGGACAGGGCTCGGGACTTGCATTAAGGTGGGCAAGAGCTGGGCATGAAATCTTTATTGGATCTAGGGAAAAGAATAAGGCCTGCACTTCTGCCGATAATTTAAAGACGATTTGTATTGATACTGCATGCTCTTTGTTAGAAATAGAAAAAACAGATGTCGAAGCAGTAAAGGAAAAGGTCCCTGAAGCGAAGATATTAGGATTTGACAATTTAGAAGCTACAAAGAGGGCAGACATAGTTGTAATAAGCGTTCCTTATTCTCACTTAATTCCAACAATAGCATCTATCAAAGAAGGACTGACCGAAGGTAAAATAATTGTATCTGTAGTTGTCCCCCTTTCAACTGCTGTTGGTGGAAAAGCAACTACTATAATATCACCGTGGGAAGGTAGTGCTGCCGAAGTTATCCAGAGTTTAGTTCCAGAAAATGTTCAAGTTATTAGTGCATTTCAGAATGTTAGTGCCGATAGACTTTCTAATCTTGAAAAAGATGTCGATTGTGATATAATAGTATGTGGCGGCTCAAAAGATGCTAGGAAAATCATAATGGAACTTGCAAAGGATATACCTGGCGCTAGAGCAATTGATGGTGGACCTCTACAAAATGCAAGACTTATTGAGCCAATAACTGCATTGCTGATCGGGATGAACATACGATATAAAGTCAAAGAAGGAATGGGAATTAGGTTTACCTATCTTCCCGAATAAAAAAATATTTTATATTTTATTCTGAGTATAATCCTTCTTTTCTATTATATACTTCTATTATGTTACCATCTGGATCATAAAAATAGAAGAATCTCTTGCCATTTATTTTTGGGTGAGGGTGGGACAAAGTAACAGGCTCTGATACGGTTTCTATACAGTTATTATGGAATTTTTCATAAAGGGAATCTACATCTTCAACTTCAAAAGCAATGTGGTTGAATACAGAAGGACTTTCAACTAGTCCATTTTTGAATTCAACTAATTCTAGATTTACATGCGATTTTTTGTCAGTTAATACTGCAAATACTACATCAAAATCATCTATACCAGTTACCTTTTCAAATTGTGGGCCACTGATTGGGTGTTCAAAGACTGTTTCTAGACCTAATGTTTCTTTATAGAATCTTTTTGATAATTCAAGATTTGAAACAAGCATAGCTATGTGATTTAGAGTTGCCATAGTTACATTAAGAAAAAGATAGTTTTAAAGGTTTTGAATCTTGATTAATAACATTAATAATGTTATATTACATTGTAATATACCCTAAAACTAGGGAAATTGTTTTATATTAAAAGGCTTATCTTTAATAACGATTTTTCTCAATTCCTTCCATATTTTTATAAATATAAAAAATAAGAATTATAAGTGATTGTTTGGAAAAAGTAGTATACGAACATGTTGAAGTTGAGAAGATGCTCCACCGGCTAGATGTCTGGTTTTTGCCTTTCAGGTGGGGTTCCAATATATATCGGGGATGCGAGCATGACTGCATTTATTGCAATGCCAGGTATACACACGAGTATTTAGGCATGCAAGAGGGGGAGTTCTCCCACAAGATCATGGTGAAGGACAACGCGGCTATAGCTTTGGACAAAGATTTCTCCAGAGAAAAGTGGAACAAGAACCTTACTGTAAACGTCTCAACTGTTTCAGATCCATACCAACCTGCAGAAAAAGAATTTGGCAATACACGGAAAGTATTGGAAGTATTTCTAAAACACCACAACGCACTTTTAGTCACGACAAAATCAGACCTCGTTCTGAAAGATATTGATGTCTTGCAAGAAATAGCCAAAACAGGATTTCTAAATGTCTGTATGACTATAACAACACTAGATCAAGAGCTAAGCAGTAAGATTGAGCCAAGGGTTCCCACAGTGGAGAAGAGATTAGAGGCAATTAGAAAATTAAAGGGCGCAGGCATTACAGTAGGTGTGACAGCCATTCCAGTGCTGCCATATATCTCAGACGATGAAGAAACTCTAGAAGAGATGATAAAAACATTTTCTGAATTGGGAGTTGACTATGTGATAGTTGATGTCCTAAACTATAAAGGAGAAACTAGACAGCGGATGACTAAATTCTTGGAATCAAATTATCCATCCTTAATCCCAAAATACGAAGCACTCTACCAAACTGACTACTGTGATAAGGAGTACTCTAAAAACATTAGAAAAATTACAAACAGGCTTGTGAAGCAGTATCACGTTGATCACTACGAGAAGATGTACTCATACAGAAAGAATAAAGATGCCAAATGAGAAGTATTCTAATGATTAAATTACTAGAATAAATCCTTTTTCAAGTATAGCCATTCATTGTTTATTATGTTAGAATTAATAACATTAATAATGTTATTAATTTAGTATTTATCAGACCTCATTTTTCTTATCAGCTTTATTTTTTTAGACATGCCACGCCCTCTAGCCTTCTCTGTTACTCTACCCATCTCATTCTGTTTTGTATTAAGGTATTCTATCTCTTTTTTCAGTTTGAGATAATGCTCATATCGACGTGCTTCAAGTTCACCTTTTTCAATTGCATCCTTTACAGCACATCCTGGCTCGCTAATATGGGTGCAATCAGAAAATCTGCATTTATCTGAAAGTGATTCTATATCAGAAAATACATCACTAACATCTTCACTATCGGACCATAATTGAAGCTCTCTCATTCCGGGATTGTCAATAATCATCCCTCCATTTGGAAGCATAATCATCTCTCTAAAAGTCGTAGTATGTCGCCCATGGCTATCAGATTTTCTTACAGAACTAACTTTTTGACGATTAGTACCAAGTAGTTTATTAATAATTGTTGATTTACCTACGCCAGAAGACCCAAGAAGTGCTATAGTTTTTCCTTTTTCTAAATATTGTTCAATTGAATCCAAGCCTTCATTTAACTCTGCACTCAAATTATGTATTGGAACATTTGAGGCTATTTTTTTCACTTCTTCTAGCTTATGATCAATATCTTCACAAATATCAGATTTATTCAGTACAATAACTGGTCTTGCACCACTCTTTGAAACTAAAGTAAGGTACCTTTCAATCCTCTGGATATTAAAATCATGATCAAGTCCGGATACAATCAAAACAACATCAACATTTGCAAGTAAGACCTGTTCTTCTGTAAGTTTACCTGCAATTTTTCTAGAGAATTTGCTCTTTCTTGGTAGTACTTCCTGAATAGTCCCCTTGTTATTAATCTCCGTCTTTATGGCTACCCAATCTCCAACTACCGGAAAATTACTTTTTTCTTGAGAATTAAATCTAAATTTACCAGAGACTCTTGATTCAATCTCGCCTAATTCTGTGATCACCATGAAACTTTTACGTTGAACTTCAGTAATACGGCCAGGTATAAATCCTTCCTCTTTAAATTCAGTAAAATTATCCTCAAAGTATGAATCCCAGCCAATAGTTTCTAGATCAATTGATGAATTATCCATTGAATAACCTCTCTTCTATTTTAGGTAGATACCGTATCTTTTTAAAAAACTAACATATGGAAGATAGAACTAAAGATTTTAATATACCTAATAATCAAATAAAATAATGAATATTAGAAGAGCACAAGAAAAAGACTTGCCCAAAATACTCGAATTAAACAATATAGAATCCAAATGGGTGGGTAAAAAGGAAATTGGGTTTTTTCAAAAATACATGAATATCTCGTTCTTCAGTGTGATTGAAGATACTGAGAAAGTAGTTGGATTCTTGATGGCTATGGATCACGACACAGATTATGATAGTATCAATTTTCTATGGTTTAAAAATAAGTTCAGGAAATACTACTATATAGATAGAGTAATTGTTGATGAATCTATGAGGGGCAAAGGAATTGCTTCTATGCTCTACAAAGAAGTGATAGACAAGAAAGGACCAGTACCTCTTGTGGCAGAAGTAGCTATTGAACCTTCAAATGAAAGCTCAGTAAAATTTCATGATAAAGTTGGATTTAAAGAAGTAGGAACTCTAACATCTGACGGTAAAAAGGTCAGAATGTACTATCTTGATTGAATAAATTTCTATAATCAATAGTCTAATGATACTCTGAGGGATTATGAAGAAGAAAAGGCCTATTGACGAAACACGTATGAAAGGATATATCAAAATCTGTCCAAATTGCGGTAGTACTGATGTTTCTGTTGAATCATTTAATTATATGGTAAGAGACATTTGTAAAGAATGCGGCTATGGAAGTATTAAGGAAAGTCTATTTTTAAACGATCTGATATATTTTCCAGAAATCCCTAAAGAATATATTGAAGAATTCAGAAAAGAAGTTATTCAAAAGAAAAATAAATATAATAAGGACAAAGATTAAATCTTATCCATATTTTTTATTATTCTCTCTCCGAATTCTGAACATTTTACTTCTGTTGCACCTTCCATCTGCCTAGCGAAGTCATATGTGACATATTTTTGTTTTATTGTTTCACCAAAGCTCTTTTCAACTAAAGTTCCAGCTTCTTTCCATCCAAGGTAGTTTAGCATCATGACACCAGAAAGTAATAATGATCCCGGATTTACTTTATCCATTCCTGCATATTTTGGGGCTGTGCCATGAGTTGCTTCAAATACTGCGTACCCATCCCCTACATTTCCCCCAGGTGCAATCCCAAGTCCACCAACTTGAGCCGCTAGAGCATCAGAAAAGTAGTCTCCATTTAAATTTGGCATGACAAGCACGTCATATTCAGCTGGTCTCAAAAGAGCCTGTTGGAACATATTGTCAGCAATAGCATCTTTTAGAACAATACCGGATTCTTTGTATTCTGTGTAGGGGATAATCTTACCTTTGTAATCCTTATTGGCAAGATCGTATGCCCAGTTCTTAAAAGCTCCTTCTGTGTATTTCATTATGTTCCCTTTGTGTACTACAGTAACAGACTTCCGATTATTTTCAATTGCAAAATCATATGCTTTCTTAACAATTCTCTTTGTTCCAAACTCTGAAATGGGTTTTATACCAATACTAGAATTTTTTCTTATTTTTACTCCAAACTGTGTTTCAAGATAAGAAATAATCTTATTGGCCTCTTCAGAACCGGCAGGCCATTCTATCCCAGAATAAACATCTTCGGTATTCTCTCTAAAAACAATCATGTCAACATATTCTGGATGTTTCATTGGGGAAGGGATTCCAGTATAGTATCTAACTGGTCTTATACATGCATATAGGTCAAGAACTTGTCTTAGCGTAACGTTAATACTTCTTATGCCTCCTCCAATAGGAGTTGTCAAAGGCCCCTTAATTCCTACTATGCACTCTTTTATCTTTTCAACTGTTTCGTCTGGGAGCCAGTTTTTTGTTTTATTGAAAGCCTTTTCTCCAGCCAATACTTCTGTCCAGTATATTTTTCTCTTGCTTCCATATGCTTTTTGGATGGCAGCGTCCATAATCTTTTGGGATACCTTCCATATGTCAGGACCTATCCCGTCTCCTTCAATGAAAGGAATTATAGGAAAATCAGGAACATCGATCTTTCCCGATTTTATTGTGATTAAATCTCCACTCATTTTATCTCCTCATTTTGTTATACACATAATTTAAGGCCCCGCCGGCCTTTAAAAGTTCTAAATCTCTACCCAAGAGATTTTTATTAAGCTTGTATGTTTGATTCTTTGTAACATTTTTACAAACAATGTTACTAAAATCTCCTATTTCAATTACTAGCTCATCATCAAAATCTATTCTGTCATAGTCTTTTTCATCAGAAAATGTTAATGGAACTATCCCAAAGTTAACTAAATTTGCATGATGGATCCTTGCAAAACTTTTGGCAATTACCGCCTTAACTCCTAAGAACATTGGAACTATTGCAGCATGCTCTCTTGAAGATCCTTGACCATAATTACTACCTGCAATTATGAATCCTCCACCTTTAGATTTGGCCCTTGATGGAAAGTCTTTGTCTATCCTTTCAAAAGCATATTCGGATATTTTAGGAATGTTTGATCTTAGAGGCAATATCTTTGCCCCTGCAGGCATAATATCGTCAGTTGTAATATTATCCCCAGTTTTTAATAAGACTGAACCTTTCAAAGGATCTTTTAGACTCTCGTTTCTTGGAACGGGCTTTATATTTGGCCCTCTGACTATTTCAACATCCGTCCCATCTTCTCTTGGGAAGATGAACATATTATCGTTAATCTCAAACTTTACCGGCATCTCTACTTTGGGATATTTTCCTAATTTTCTTGGATCTGTGATTACTCCATATATTGCTGCTGCAACTGCAACTTCTGGGCTTACTAGATAAATATCTGCATCTTTTGTCCCACTTCTACCTTTGAAGTTTCTGTTAAATGTCCTAAGGGAAGTACCTCCAGATTTAGGGGCTTGACCCATTCCTATGCATGGACCGCATGTACACTCTAAAATCCTTCCTCCAGCATCAACTATATTCTTTAGATAACCATCTTTAACTATCATTGAAAGAACTTGTTTAGACCCAGGTGAGACAACAAGACTCACATTAGTGTGAACTGTCTTCCCTTTTAGAATTTCAGATACTAGTGCTAAATCCTTATATGATGAATTGGTGCAACTTCCAATTGCAACTTGGGATACTTTAGTACCTTCAATTTCACTTATTTTCACAACATTATCGGGCATGTGAGGTTTTGCAATCATTGGCTCTAATTTACTCAAATCTATAGAGATTGTTTCATAGTATTCTGCACCATTATCTGCTTTAAGTTTCCGCCATTGGAATTCTCTTCCCTCAGATTCCATGAACTTCTTTGTTATTTTGTCACTTGGAAAAATAGAAGTTGTTGCCCCAAGTTCAGTCCCCATGTTTGTAATAGTTGCTCTTTCAGGAACAGATAGACCCTTAATACCTTTTCCTGTAAATTCAAATATTTTATTTACTCCACCCTTAACGGATAAAAGTCTCAAAAGTTCTAAAATTACATCTTTTGCAGAAGTCCAATCAGAAAGCTCTCCATCAAGACATACTTCTATTATGTCTGGCATTTTCAAGTAAAATGGCTCACCAGCCATTGCAAGTGCTACATCTAGCCCCCCTGCACCCATAGAAATCATGCCTATGCCCCCACCTGTTGGTGTGTGACTATCAGAGCCAAGAAGAGTTTTTCCAGGTGCACCAAATCTTTCTAAGTGTAATTGATGACAAATGCCATTGCCAGGTCTTGAAAAAATCACCCCATATTTTTTTGCAACGCTTTGTAGATATGCATGATCATCCGCATTTTCAAATGAAGTCTGCAAGGTATTATGATCTACATAACTTACGGATAATTCAGTTTTTACTCTTGGTATCCCCATAGCTTCAAACTGTAGATAGGCAAGTGTGCCTGTTGCATCCTGTGTCAAAGTCTGGTCTATTTTAATTCCAATGAGACTTTGACTTTGCATCTCGCCCTCAACCAAATGAGCAGATATAACCTTTTCAGAAACATTATATGCCATATAAACACCAATATCCACTATAAACTCTTTCATTTGGTATATTGATTATGTTTTTAAGTTTAGTGGGTACGTTAAGACAAATTATTGATTTAAATGGACAAATTTGAATAAAAATTATTCAAGCTCAATTGTTTTAATTTCATTTATTTTATCATCTTTATATTCTGCAATTGTAAGTGTTTTTATCTTACCGCATATTTCAAAATTCATTGCATTTAATTCATCTACAAGTTTTTTACATTCATTTGCATTTGTAGAGTTACCAATTCCTAAGTGGGGAATATACTGAATGGCTAGAAAAAGCTCATTTTTTAGTTTTCCGGAGTATAGCCTATCGTGAAGTTTTACTATATCACTAAAACCTTCGTCAGGGACTAAAAAAATATGCCAATAATCGTTAAAAGAATCTTTATTTAAGACTGCACATCTTAGACAAAAATCTATTGGTTCCATGTCCCTACATTTTTCTTCGATTTCAGGAACTAGTTCTTTCTTATTGATATTGATCACAGGAAAAACAATTGTGAAATGTGGATTTACAATATCATAATATAGGGTGTCGTATTTGCTCCTCAAGTCTTGAATTTTGTCATAGTCTTTCTTTTTAAGTTCCGGATAAGCGATAACAACGATTGACATAATTATCATAGTGTTTAACTTAATAAAAATATATCTATTGGATAAGTTATATACCAAAGCTATTTATACCTACAAACAGTAATAATATGGGATTATTATGTCAGATGTTGCAAAAGTAATTGAGGTAGTTGGTAAATCTGAAATAAGTTGGGAAGATGCAGTATCAAAGGCGGTATTTGTTGCTTCAAAGACAGTTCATAATATCAAAGGAGTTGAAGTTGAAAAACTAACTGGAAAAGTAAGTGATGGCAAGATAGTTAAATACAAAGCTACTGTTAAATTAATCTTTGTTGTAGAATAAATTTTATTTATTTTTATTTAAATTTATTATATGCCAAAATCTATTATAGATTTCACTATTTGGATTAGAAAGTTCTTTTAATATTGCTGTTGCTCCCCCTGCAAAATCTTCGGATTTATTATTGAATAAGGATACCAATTCAGGCATTGCAATTTCCTTATATGAGAGCTCTTCTATTGAGCCATCTTCGTTTTCATCTGTGATGATAATTGTTGAATCCGCGGGAACAAATAGGATGTACCCAGTCATATATCCAACATTAATCGAATTTTTGTCATCAAATCCAGTAAGGAGTTCTCCAACTTTTGTGAATCTAATAAGATCTTTTGATGAAAAAACATATGGCCTGCCATCATTTGATATAGCTATCTCCTCTCTAGTTTCTCTCAATGCAGTTTTATCATTTAACAGCTCTATACTCTTTGGATCAGAGGATAATACAGGTTCGTAAGTAACGTGACCACCATTAAAGTCGTATTTTAATGGGTCGATTTTTCTTTTAAAAGATCTTTTATGTACAATTGTATTCTGAGTGCCCCTTATAATTGGAACTATATTAACTGATATATGAGGAATCCGAAGATTACTGTGAACAATATCTCTTCTAACACATCCACATACAGATAGAACTTCTCCTTCTTTTATAACAAGTGGTAAATATTCTTTATTTTCGACCATAATGACTACCTATCTCAAGAAGGGTATATCTCCATATTCATCTTTATACTTCGCGACGGCTTTTGGAGCCCCTAGTAATAATCTTCTAGCAGTGTTATAAACGCTTGGAGTTTCTTCTTGATTCAAGTTAGACATAATATGAATAAGAGCTTTAACTAAAGGTAAGTGATGTCTTTCTTCCATATCGTCAATATTTCCAAATACTTTTATCGCATTAACGGCTGTATATTCATTTATTTTAGCTAATTTTGTAATAGAGTCCCTTAAAAAAATAAGCCCCTCATCCGTTTCAAGTGATTTCTTTCTGTTATGTGCAAATGAAACATAAAGTGCCCTCTGATCATTTGATTGTTCTATTCTAAACGAATCTGATGATTCGATTTTTTTGATTATTTCTATAGTATCTTCACTGCTATTAGATGATATGATTCCAAGAAACGATTCCCAGCTTATTAAACTTTTTTTTGACATATCTTCAAATGTTTTTAGTAATTCCATTTTATCTTTTGCACTACTATTGAGGTATGCGGCAAAAGCGACAAGTTTATCTGTCGCAGCAGTTGAATTTATAAGTTGCTCTTTTATTATTAAATGAATATCTTTAGTATCAAGAGTTGACAATAAAGATAAAGCTATGTTCTTCACCTGTCTCATTTTTATTTCTGTCTTTTTTGTATCAATGTAAGTCTTACCAAAATAGTTTATATTATACTGATTATAAATTTGAATAAGTTCTTTCTTGTATTTTTCTGCAATCGCTTTCATTATTTTCTTTTTAATATCGTATAGTTTAGTATAATGGTGGGAATATCTATTATCATCCACAGATTCAAAAAGAGTGACAAACTGTCCTCCTACCTTTTCAATAAGATCTTCGTTAGACAGAATTTCAAAATACAAATCGATTATATCCTCTTTCGGTTTTGAGTTAGAATTTTCTATCAATCTTATCTTTTCTCTATCCAAAAGAGTGTAGAATGAAACAAATTTTGCAATAATATTCTTATCCTTCTTTATTTGCAAAATAAGTTCCTCATCTGAGGCTTCATAATTTATCTTTCCATAAAAAGAATAGTCTCTATTAATAGATAGAAAATGTGACTTGGGGATATTAAAAAATAATATTTCAGTTTCTGGGCCATTGATTATTTCAATCTTTTCTATAATGTCATTGCCCTCAGAATCAACTACTGCAATTTTTAATGGAAACTCCCAATATAATCGATCTTTTGGTATTAATTGTTTTAATTTAACTTTTAAAGTTTTTTTAATAAAATCGTAAGATGAGGAGATCTCAACAGTTGGGAAACCTGTTTGTTTTAACCATATTTGCGACATCTTTGAAAAATCTCTTCCAGAAATTTCTTCCATTGCTTCGATCCAGTCTTGAGTTGTAGCATTTCCATGACTGAATTTTTTATGGTATAAGTCTAAAGCTTTGGCAAAATTCTCTTTGCCCATTATAGTTTCAATCATTTTTACAAACTCTGGCGCTTTAACATATGTAACACCCGTAATTAATTCGTTAGGGTCGTTAAATCCATCGGGTAATATTGGCATTACCGATGAACCTTGATCTGATGCAAAAGTACCACTGCTTGGAGCAAGCAAAGTCAAAACTGTTTTTAATCTTGTATAGTCTTTTCCAAAAAGGTATTCAAGATATTGCTTTTCTATGATTACTGTAACTGCCTCATTTAACCATATTTGAAATGGGTCTTTACCTGTGACTTCTGAACCATTTAAGTTATGATAATATTCATGTACCTTAACTGCTATCATATATTCAAATCCGTTATCAGTCATATCCTCAAAAGGCATTATCCTGTTTGTACTAATGGTGGTATTCCCAACGTTCTCCATACCTCCAAAATCAGAATTCTGCATCCCTATTTCACGATAGACTGTGCCAGTGTATTTGTAACCTGGAACAATTTTTTTATTAAGTTCAAATAATTCCTTTCTTACTAATTCAAGTTTATCTGAATTTCCTTTAGCTTTCAATTCTTCTCGTTCGTCTACTAAAGACATCATTTTATTTCTAATATCAAGATTATCATATTGATTTGGTCCAGTAAATAGGTATACCCATATTATGCTGTTGTGCAAGATATCTAAGGCTTTTTCTGCTAATTCTTTTTTTGAGTCAATTGGCACCAATAATTCAATCATAAATTTGTGACCGTCTGGATATTCAAATTCCCTCTTAAATGTTGCATAAGTTCCAACTCCTAAGAAAAATAGATATGGCGCCATTGGAGTAATAATATTATCATATTTTATTTTGTCTCTGCCACCCCCTATTGAATGTCTTTCCTCTGAAACATCCCCATTTGTAATTAGATTAGTATATCTTCCATCAGCTATTATTGTAGTTCTATATGTGCATTTTGCCATCATGCTATCAAAACATGGGACTATTCTTTGAAATCCCCATTGTTGACATTGAGTAATCTGTTGAGGCGGAGCCCCTTTGGGAGTTTCATCGTAATAAAGCCCTTCTAAAATATTCTTTGTCGGTCTGCAAACTGTTTCAGTACTAATAATAAATTCTGTTCTAGGAGGCACGGGATTTTTAAAATTTATAACAAGGACATTTTCATTTGGTTTATAATGATAATTAGTATCGTAATTTTCTACACAGACAGATAGAATCTGAAGATTCTTGGCATTAAGTTCAACTTTAGAAATTGGCAAGTCTAGAGACTTTGCTCTTAATTTTGATTTAACATTTGTGTAAGTATCATAAATATCAAATATCAGATCCATATGAATTACTTTGACTGGAAGATCTTTGAAATCTTCAGGATAATATTTGAATAGTCTTTCCATAAAATCACATTTATTAGAGAGAATAATTTGTATAATTTATTTCTTATTACTCTTTTTTTTAGAATTTGAAGTTTTTTTCTTTTCTTCTATAATTAAAGGTTTCAGTCCATTCTTACCAATGACAAAATTAACCCAATTTGTATAATGGTCAGAACCTTTTATTTTTCTAATTCTAATCTGTTTGACAAGTACGTCTGAAGCCATATATTCGGGATCATATCTTAAATCAATTATTCCGTCTACTATGTAGTCAAATACATCTGCAAATCCTTCAAATGCCTTAAGACCAAAATGGATAGTTGAAACAAACAGGGTATTTCTTTCTTTTGACCCTCTCGCTCTCCAATTTTTTACTGATTCCACTACTTGAGAAGGATCAGATAAGGTCATGAGTTCAGTAAGCGAATCGACAAGTACAATTCCTCTGCCATTCATGCCCATTTCGTCCATTATACTAACTAACTTATCAGTGAAGTTTGGAAGATCATCTGGCTCTTTTAAGACTGTAATGCACTTTTCATCATATTCAGCCTTCATTCTGTATGAATATCCATCTAAAAATCTAAGAAGACCATTTTCACAAAAATTGGATATATCCCACCCAAGGCTATTTATATCAGAAAAAACAGACTGTGGAGAATTGTCAAGTGCAACATATAACACAGGTTCTCCTCTTTTTAGAAATCTATAACATAATTCCCCAAGAATAGCTGATTTACCAGTTCCTCCCTCCCCCAAAAGTAGGATAAAAGAATCTCGTGGGATTCCCCCAATTATTAATTCATCTAATAACTTTATATCTGTTTTAATATTTTGTCGTTCTTTAAACCCCTTCATAATTATTAATAAATTTTAAACTATAAAAGGGTAATTATTTCTCGCTTCAAATGATTCAAACACAAGATTTAATAAATTGAAGATACAATTTAACATGATGAAACGAGTAAGAGTATACGTATATGGATTAGTCCAAGGCGTATTTTATCGTGCAAATGCTCAAAAAGAAGCCGAAAGGCTGAGAGTAACTGGTTATGTAAGAAATTTACCTGATGGTAGAGTTGAAGCATTAATTGAAGGAGAAGACCTTTGTGTCGATAAAATGATTTCATGGTGTGAAGTTGGACCAAAATATTCAAGAGTTGATAAAGTTGAAGTAATAACTGAACAGTACAAAGGAGAGTTCAAGGATTTTTCTATTACTTAACTATTGGCATGTTGTATCTTTACCCAGATGAAATCCTCCAAATTCAAGAAGTAATTCAAATCCAGTGAATCCTCTACAATACATTTTATCTAATGCATATCGAAGTTTATATGAAGCATAATCACCTGTGCAGTGGAATCCAAAAAGTGTTATCCCGTATTTTTTAAGGTACTCAATTGTTTTAGACAGCCTATTGTCATCTGCTGCGACAAGATGAGTTCCACCAAGTACTAAAAAAACATCATCCCCGATTAAATCCTTTGAATGTTCAATTGTATTAAGAAGTCCTGAATGATTACATCCAAGTATTACTACCCCCCCTACTGAAGTTTTAATAATAATAGACTGATCATCAGTTATTTCGTCATGATGGAATTTATTGCCAACTTTTTTTTGAAATTTATCTGAAACGGTTTCAAAATCAAATGTCCTTGGAATCTCTCCAGTAGTAAAGATGTTGTTAGATAATTCTATACTTTCTTTTGAATATGAAATATCTGGCAAATCTTCTTTTTTGTAAGGGATTCCAATATATTTTGGAATAGTTGATGTTTTCTTATATTTATTATCGAAAATAGAAGGGTGCGCAAATATCTTTGCGTTTGATAACTTTGAAATACCTAATAACCCCCCTGTGTGATCGTAATGTCCATGACTTATGAAGATTTTAGATATATCTTCAAATTTTTCTCCAAGGACACTCATGTTGTGGGATAAAGTTTCAAATGTTTGTCCGGTATCAAATAATATTTTTTCTTTGTTTTCTATCAAAAAACTAAGTCCATGTTCTCCCCAAAATTTAGAGGAGAGTTTAACATTATTATCCACTACACATTTTATCCTAACATTCATTACAATCCTTCCAAGAGATTATATATACCTCCAAGATCTATTTCATATTCTTCTATTTTGCCTTCATCACATAGTTTGGATATTTCAGGATCAATAGGTATTTGACCAATAGTCTCTATACCGATTTTATTCACATCTGCATTCCCAAAAACATCAATTTTCTTACCGCAGCTGGGACACTTTGCATATGCCATATTCTCAACGACACCCAAGATTTTAACATTTAATTCCTGTGCCATTGATATGGCCTTTTTCACGATTGTTGCAGCAAGGTTCTGAGGAGAAGTAACTACTATAAATCCATCAAGTTTAATACTCTGCATTAATGTCAACTGGACATCACTTGTACCAGGGGGAAGATCGAATAACAAATAATCAAGTTCATCCCAAATTACATCTGCAAGAAACTGTGAAACGGCCCCACTTATCATCGGACCTCTCCATATAACTGCTTCTTCATTACTTGGTAGCAAAAGACTCATTGACATTATTTTAATTCCACTTGCAGAGACTACTGGAATTATACCAGAACTACCTCCAATTGGTTTCTCATCGGTTCCAAACATCATTGGTATACTGGGCCCAGTTATATCAAGATCAAGTATCCCAACATTTTTTCCTTGTTTAGCAAGATATGATGCAATTAAAGAGGTAACTACAGATTTCCCCACTCCACCTTTACCGCTACCAATGGCTATCTTTTTTCCAATCTTTGACATTCTATCCTCAATGTTCATCTTTTGAACTTTCATTTGTTCTTGAAGGTTAGATACCATCTATACCACCTTGTATTTATGAACTTCATTCTATTTAAAGCTTTTAAGGTATCCCTAACATAAGGTATTTTACAATATATTATTTTTTTAAATTAAATGCAAAAAGTTTATAAAGAAATTTAATGCTTAATTTATATACTATGAACAAAATAATATCAACCCTTCTAATATCTTTAATTATTGTTTCTACTTTTACAACCTATATTAACGCTCAAACTGCTGAAGAGGAAGCAAAAAGCTTGATACCTGAAGTTTCTTTGGATTATCCGACAGAAGCTACGCCAAATCAAGAGATTAAAGTTACTGTAAAGGTAAAAAATACAGTTAACGATGTGATGTGGGATACTCTTGCATACATAGATGAGGATTCTATGACAAAAGAAACCAAAGCTGCATTTCAGGTAATAGAGGGTAAAAAATTATTCCCAGTTAGAATGGATCCTGAACAAGATGCAAGTGTTATCTTAACTGTTAAAGTAACTGCAAAAGCACTTAGTGGGGAATATTTATTGCCTGTAGTAGTAGCTACTGGAATAGGTGGATGCAGAGAAGGATGTGAGCCTTCTCTACTCACAGTATTTTCTACTATAAAAATTAAGAGAAATGATCCATTAATCAGTTTAGAATTTGATAAGTACCAGATTGACATTGAACAAGGTATTTGTGAAGTTGAACTTGTTGTACCGTATCTCCCAAACGTTCCTTTTAGAATTACTAATATTCACAATACCGAATCAGCATACAATCTAAAGATGACCGTTGTCCAGGATACGTCGGCGGTAAGAGGAATAATTGATCCTCCTGTAAATCAAGCGGTTCTACCTCCCGGTGGCGAGATTACAGGATCCTTATACATTAGAGCTTCTTACGATGCGCCGATAGGCAATCAACTTATAAGAGTTAAACTTGTCTATTCTGACAAATATGGTGCAGATTATGATATGTTCAGAGAGATAACTGCAACAGTAAAAAATGTCGGTAAAAATTACTACGATCAAGGAAAACTATACTATGAATCTTGTGACTATGAAAATGCAACAGCTACTTTTGAACAAGCTAGGGAAATTTACAGGGACAATAATAATATACTAATGGTTCAAGAAATTGAAAAGTTAATAAAAAGAATTGATGCAAATGATAAATTTATGGAAGGGCAAAATCGCTTTTTTGCAGGAGATTTAAAAAATGCTACCAATTTCTACTCTGAAGCAAAAAAATTGTATTCAGAAATAAATGATTGTCAAAGTGTCCAACTTTGTGAAGATGCAATCAAAGCAGCCAACAGACCTCTTGGAGGAATACTTGGGGGTGTTTCAGGTTCTGGAGGAGAAAGTGTAACTACATTCTCAATCCATACACTTATTGAAATAGCACTTGCTGCGATAGTTATTATCCTTGTGCTGTTATTGCTTAGGGAAAAACCTGGTAGGGGTACAAGAAAACTAAATCTAAAGCCACCTATCAGAAGACCCTCACAGCAGCCGATAAATAGACCCTCACAAGAGCCTATAAGACCGATTAAGAAAGAAATGCCAAGGTAATTTATTTTAATATATTACTTTATTCAATGGATATTCTATTATCCCCTCAGCACCAGCATTTTTTAATTTTGGTATCAAATCTCTTATTATTTTCTCATCGACTATTGTTTCTACTGCTACCCATTCTTCAGAGCTAAGGCTTGATATAGTTGGTTTTCTTAGTGCAGGTAAAACGGATACCACTTCATCAAGATTTGATTTAAGTACATTCATTTTAACTCCCACCATTGATTCGGCAGTTAATGCACCTTTTAGGAGCATGAAAAGATCTTCAATTTTTTTCTTCTTCCAACTATTTTTCCATGATTCTTTATTACAAATCAAAACAGTTGTTGACTCAAGAAGAGTATCAAGAACTTTCAAATTGTGAGCCTTTAATGAGGAACCCGTTTCAGTAAGTTCCACTATTGCATCTGCAAGTTCTGGTACTTTTACTTCTGTTGCTCCCCAAGAAAACTCTACCGATGCATCAATTCCTTTATCTTGTAGATACTTCTTAGTGATATTAACTACTTCAGTTGCTATTCTCTTACCATTTAGGTCCTTAATAGTTTTTATTTTTGAATCTTCTGAAACTGCTAGAACCCACTTTACAGGTCTAAGCCCCTGTTTTGCATAAACTAGTTTTCCAACATTAAAAACATCAGCATTATTTTCGATAACCCAGTCCATACCAGTAAGCCCAATATCAATAATGCCTTTTTCTACGTATCTTGGGATTTCCTGAGCTCTTATCAAAAGACACTCAATCGTTGGGTCATCAATAGATGGCTTATATGATCTAGTAGAAACATTAACTGAATATCCCGCTTTTTTGAACATATTAAGCGTGGATTCCTGTAAACTGCCCTTGGGCAATCCTATTTTAAGCATCATTTTAATACCTCATTTGATTAATAGAATCTCCTAGAAAACTACTTATATATTTTATGCACTATTTATCACAAATAGTTGATTTAATATTCAAAAGAAATAAATAAAGATGAAAAGAAATATTAACTATGCAGTATGAAAAAGATTTGGTCGGAAGGAAGGCTATTGAATTCTGTCTAAAGGATAAGAACAATAAAAAGGTCTGTCTCAATGATTTAAAAACTAAGTGGATAGTCCTATTCTTTTTTGATAAAACTAGTTTGGATTCACCTAATTCAGAGTTACTTTACTATTCAAAAATAAAGGAAGAATTTGATGATCTCAATGTTCATGTTGTAGGTATAGGACCTGTTTCAGAAGAAGAGATCAAAAAATTCGCTTCAGAACATGATATAAAAACGACAATACTTAGTGACTTGGATTACAAAATATCGGAAGAATATGGTGTTGTCTATATAGATAAGAATGAAATTAAAAATATTTTACCAATGACGTTCCTTATTAATAAGAGTAGAATAGTTTCTAAAGTTTGGAATAGAGAAAAATTCTATTATAGACTTAGTGGTTATGCAGATAATCTAATTGAATTATGGGATCAGAGTAAAATGTGGGCACATATTGATAAAATTTTTGAAGCAATAGAACTTTTGGAGAAAAATGAAGTATAATTGTTTACAATTTAATTTTATGCAATATAATATTATACAAAGAGCTATTTGAAACTATTATTCCCTTGGAATTTTTGGATATCCTATCTCCAGAAAAATCAATGGCTATACCCCCAGCTTCTTCGCAAAGCAATGCCCCTCCAATGACATCGTAGTAATTTATTTTATTTTTTATGTAGGCATCATATCTCCCTTCAGCAACAAAAGCAAGATTGATAGATGTAGACTGAGTTAACCTTATTCCTAGCACATCTTTAGATAAAGAACTCATCATCTTAAAGAACTCATCGTGGTAATCTTTGTACTTTGTTAAGTCTGAAACTAATATTGAGCTAGAAAGATTAGTCGCGTTAGATATGTGAAGTTTTTTTTCATTAAGATACGCCCCGCGCTCTTTCTCAGCATGATAAAAATCCCCAGTTATGGGATTATAAATGACAGAGATTAATGGCAAATCGTTTTTTAATAAAGCAATTGAGACTGAGAATAACGGAATATTTCTTGTAAAATTAATTGTGCCATCCAAAGCATCAATAATCCACTTATACTCCGATTCTTGATTTCCAATTGTTCCACATTCTTCACATAAAAATCCGTGATCAGGAAAATTATGGCTAATTATATCTATAGCTTTTTTCTCAGATTCAAAATCGGCATCAGTAACTAAATCGAAGTCTCCTTTTTTATAAATGCAACATTCATTATTAAAATAGCATTTTAATATCTCTCCGGAAGCCCTTGCAGCTTTGAAAGCAGTTTGAAGCATATATTAACCTTCAATCAATTTTACATTTACTGTTCTTGTTCTTGGACCATCAAATTCAAGAAAAAATATACCTTGCCATGTGCCAAGTACAAGCCTTCCATTTTCAACTATAACGGTCTTAGATGGTCCAATTAAAGAACTTTTTATATGGGCATCTGAGTTGCCCTCAAGATGATTGTAATCTCCTTCTTTGGGCGCCAATTTTGAAAGAAAATAATTAATGTCATCAACTACTGCAGGATCAAAACTCTCGTTAATCATTATTGCAGAGGTAGTATGAGGAGAATAAATAAAACATAATCCCGAGGAAAATTTAGATTCTAGAATAATTTTATTTATATGATTTTTAATTTCGACTGCCTCGATTCTTCTTTTAGTTTTTAGATTTATAGTATAGAACAATCTATCCTCTCATTCTAATTTTTACAACTTTACCTCTATTAAGTTTTTTCATTATCCTGCCTGAGACTATAGCCTCGCCAATGCCTATGCATTTGTTATTTTTTAGAACTATTACTTCATCCCCTGGCCGAATATCTTCTGAGGCTTCAATAATTCCCTTTGAGAATATATCTCCTTTCAAATCAAAATCAATATTAACGTAAAGGGAATCTTTAATGAGTTCCCCACCATTAATATTAGCTTTAATTTTATTTTCAAACATTCCAATACGTTTCTTATTAAAAAGAAATTCAGTGGTGTTTCTTTTTTCTCTGTAATCAAAAGGTAAGTTAAATTCTTTCTTAAATTGAAATGAAAACATCTTTAGAGCTTTATTTTTATTTTCGTTTATTGGTTCTTTATCCCATAAATCTCTTTTAATCTCAAGATATTCTTTTAGTGTATCAAGAGACCCATTTGTATAAAGAAGGTCATAAGGTAATTTTTTTAGAGCCTTAAGATAAGGACTGTCTTCAGGGAAGTGGGCAATTATACAAGGTTTATCTGTCTTTTTTAATATTGAAATCAATAACTCAGAAAGGCAGTCCAATTCTTCTTGGCTCCAGTAACCTGTTACGGGAATATCATAGTCAGTATAGTCCTCAATCTCTCTAGGTACAACACCCAAAGGTGATGTTAAGATTAATTGAGTCAAATTAGAATATTTGTCTTTTAAGTAATCTCTAAGAAAAGATATGACTTTTATGTGAGATTTTGATATGCGATAAGGTTTTTTTGCACTACAAGGCAATAACAAAAATAAATTAGTTGAAGGAGAATAATGTTTACTTACCTCTCGTCTCCATCGCAATACTTGTGGCCTTTCAAGAGATATGTCATCTATATAATAAGAGCGTTTAAAATCTCTTCTGATATGTTGTTCAAAAGAGGTATAATACTCCTTATACAATATTTTCAATAATCTTCTAGAATTAACTGACCCATTTGAATACATTTCAACTAATTCAGGAGTTGGATTTTTCATGTATTCCTTGAATAAATCACAGTTATTGCCATTATCTAAAAATAAATCAAATCCGATGAAAGAGAATATTGGGATTTCATAACCTTTTGCATCTATATAAAATAGAGATGAAGGGTATCTATCTCTAATTTTGAAGAATGCATCTAAGAGAATTCTCTCATCAACTATTCGTTTAAAAAAGTATAATTTTTTTTCAGGTATAACTTCTATTAGTTCTTGATTCAATTCTTTATACTTTGTAAGATAAATTGGAAGACAGTCCCCTTCTTTTTCCGTTATAATAGAAATATTTAGGTCATTAAGTTTTTTAGCTTCCTTTAATGATATATCAAACGGCGTTTCAATTAATGGTACTACTGAAAGGTCATATTTTTTCCGATTATAATTTTCTTCTACAAGATACGATATTGGTTTTTCAATTAGAATGTCCCCGAATTTTAAAAAGTCTTTATGATTTTCTAAAAGAAATGGCGTATTCTCGGACTTATCATTCAAAGTGGCCTTGCCTATCCTATACCCATCTTCGTATAAAATTTCAAAAGATAATTTATTTTCCAATCACATCATCCACTATTTCTTTAGCGTACCCGATATAATTCTCTGGGTTTAATGCTGCGTCGATTTCCGAATTAGACAAGAGACTTTTTATTTTAGGTTCTTTCTTAACATTATCGATGAATCTACCGTCTTTCATTGAAACTATTCGCATTATCTCATGGGCTTCTTGTCTGCCCATACCCTTTTCGACTAATTTTAACATTAATACTTCTGCTAGATTGGAATAACCAGTTAGTTCTAAATTCTTTTTTATATTTTCTTCATAAACTACCAAATTTGAAAGAACTCTAATGGTGCCTTTTAGCATTTCATCTAAAAGTATGAAAGATTCAGGATGAATTACTCTTTCACAAGAGGAATTTGTGAGATCTCTTTCATGCCATAGAGGATTATTTAGTAATGCAGGAAAAACATTTGAATAGAGAATTCTAGCCAATCCGCATATTTTTTCACAAGTAACGGGATTTTTCTTATTTGGCATTGTTGATGAACCAACTTGCTTTTTACCGAATCCCTCGGCTATCTCCATTATTTCAGTTCTTTGAAGATTTCTTATCTCAAGTGCCATTTTATCTAGAGTCGAGGCTAAAGTGGCCAAAGAAAACATAACATCAGCATAAATATCCCTTGAAACAACTTGATTTGATATTAATGCCATTTTAATTCCTAATATCTCTCCTACTTTTTTTTGTAACTCTGGCCCATCTTTATAAGAAGCCATAGTTCCAACTGCTCCGGATATCTTACCGCACACTTTACTATAAGAGAATTCAAGTCTTTCAATAGCTCTTCTTACTTCATCTAGGTATATCGCAAATTTCATTCCATAGGTAGTTGGTATCGCATGTTGTCCATGGGTTCTTCCGACGCACACAGTATCTCTATACTTTTTAGAGAGATTTTTTAGGACATTCTCAAGTTTTGATAAATCAGAAAATATGATTTTAAATGCCTCAACAAATTGTAGTGCTGTTGCTGAATCATTAATATCATTAGATGTTGCACCAAGATGAACATATTTACCATGTTCTCCACATTGCTCAGATAACGAAAGAACTAAAGCCATTATATCATGATTTATTTCACTCTCAATTTCCTTCATTCTTTTAAGTGAAACATATTTTGTATTGGCTTTTTTATAAATCTCTTCTCCTGCTTCTTTTGGTATATGGCCTAGTTCAGCATGAGCCTTAGCTATTGCTCCTTCCACAAGGAGCATTTTATTTAATCTCTCCTCTTCATCAAAAATTTTCCTCATTTCGAAAGAGCCATATCTATTATCAATTGGATGAATCATCATTACACCTATTTTACATTGGAGAACAGTGTTATTAAGTTTTTTGTAGATTTGGGTAACCTACTTTTTTCTATTTTCGGGGACTCTTTTAGAGCTAAAGAAAACTAATGCTTTTTGTTTGGCAGAATCCAAAACAGGATCTACTCTCTTCTCTTTATAGGCTTCCCAACTATAATATTTGTTGAAAATTCTTTCTCTACTGATATATATAATAAGAAAACTAAAAGCATATGTGACTGAAAGTATTAGAACTAGCAACGAGAGAATTCCTAATGAGAAGAATCTACTTAGGAGTATTATTAATAATGAGAAACTGAAGAAGATAGCGGATAGCTTAATTGAAATATTTGTTTTTAGAAGTTTTTCATCCCATTTTTGATATTTTATAAAAATTATGTAAATGAATAAGAACCCAATTACTAAAAATAGTAAGAGCAACAATAATTGGCCCAACGTAAATAATATATCTTTAAGTAAAGCAGGCAATTTTGGCTCTAATTCATATATTTCATTATTTTTTTCATTTAAAACTATTATATTTTCTTTAGAAGTAAGATATAATTTATTTATTTTATTATCTACTTGTTTTGACCACAGAACCTCCCCCTCATTTGAAAATAAATCTATTCTAGTCTCTTGACCAACTGCTAGTAAAGATCCATCATCAGATATATATGATGATGACGAGTACTCAATTAGTTGATTTTTCCATATTAAATTTCCCGACTTAGAGAAGAAAAAAACATTCTTACCAGAGGTTGCGGAAATAAATTCTCCTGATTTACTTATACTAACCGAAGAACATTCTTGATCAGTTTCATATTCCCATAAAAGTTCAGTAGATCTCGATAACAAATAAATAGTACCCTTAGTCTGATCGTTTTTTTGAGTTTTAGTTCCTATTACAATATATGCCCCATCTAGTGAATAAGAAATTGAAGTAATACTACCACTAGCTTCAAATCTTCCTAAAATGTCTCGGTTATTAGAAACGATTAACACTTGGTTATTCTCAAGGACAACTGCCATAGACGTTCCGTCAGGCAATAAAGTTATTGAAAGGATTTTGCTTCCCATTTTGTAATACCATAAAAGTTCGCCATTGCCTGAAATAAAATATAATGTACCTCCTTCTGTTCCTGCTGCTATATATTCACCGTCTCTTGTAATAGAAATGTTTTGTACTTCAGAATCTAGTGTAGAGCCTGTTTTATAATTCCATAGTAATTCTCCAGATATAGAAAACATGTATATTGTTCCACTAAAATGTCTAACATTGTTATCATCAAAATATCCTGATGTCGATGCTACAACATAATCATTATTCTGACTTATACTGACTGCTTCAACTTCTCCATCAGTATGATAACTCCAGATAATTTTCCCGTTATTTGACAAAAGTAGGACGTTATAATTTTCTGTCCCAACTACAACGTAATTTCCATCTTCGGATACTGAAAAAGAATTGATAGCATCATTGTATTTAAATTGCCATATGATATCTGGGGATTCAGCTGTTATACAAGCAATTTGAATTGAAACAATGATTAATAATAATGAAAATAATCTCATCATAATCTATATATCTATTACTTAAGATATTATAAATTTGTCTACACCGAAAGAGATAAAATTCAAATAAAAAAGTGAAAGTATGGAACTTGTCACATCTATAGGCTTAATTGCAGCTTTCTTAACTACCGTATCTTCTCTACCCCAGGTAATTAAAACTATTAGACTCAAAGAAACGAGAGACATATCATTTTGGATGTGGGCGTTTCTAGCATGTGGGATAATACTTTGGTTTATTTATGGCATATTAAAAAATGATTTACCAATTATCTTAGCAAATGGAATATCTCTATTTTTAGTATTGATAGTATTAGGACTAAAAATTAGATATAAGTAACTATTTCTTTAATTCATTTTCTTTTATTGTTTCTTTTAACTCAACTATCTCATCCATTACCTTCCAACCTTCTCCAAGATATAAAGTATTAACTAAACTTTTTAAAAAGGCAAGATTTGACTTTGGTTCATTTAAGTCATATTTCGAAACAATATTAAGAATTTTTTCTAAAAAAGATAAAGTAACAGGGTATTCTTGTTTTAATACTTCCATTAAATCGTTTTTTATATATTCTGAACAGTTAATTACATCATCAGCAAACAAAAGAGCAAATTCTGCCCATCTATCCCCTAACATGTACTCAGTAGTTTTGATTAGAGTATTTAAGTTATTTTTTGCTCTGGTATCAATCAACTTTTGAGGATCATGCCCAAATTTTCTTTGGAGTGTGTAAAGAGGGGAGTGTTGAGCTAAGGAGTTCATATTAATATCAATCTCACTTTGTTTACCATATTTATTCACAAGGCCTTTGAATCCTGTAACCATTAAAATCCAATGTCCTATCTCATGAGTTATTATTATGGGGTCAAAGGATTTTGGATGTTCAAGCCATATAGACAAAACGATCTTTCCATCAAAAAATCCAGGATAAGCTGTATTAAGCTCTCCTTGTACAAATTTTAATTCTGGGTTATCTTTCCTGTCACATAATATTACTTCAATAGAATAATTGAAAAGATCTTTAGATAGTTTCTTCCATAAATCCAAAATTTTTAGAGTTGGCTCGTCTGCCTTTTCTCTAATATAACTTTCAGGGAAAGGTTTCATTTACATCACGTAATATCTTAATCCTCATCTGACCTTTTAACAATTGTAAAAGATATAAAATTATCTAATATTAAGATAGACATTAAACGATCTAACAAAGAAAGTTTATATTTTGAAGGGTAATGATATCCTAAGTCAACTACTCCTCGATCAAGTTTTCCATATAAGGAAGTTGTTCTACTATTCAAATTGAAGTATGAAGCAGAATTTGACCCTCTATCAATAGCTTCGCTATGTTCACGAAGGTAATACTCTCCATTTGGACCTATTGTAAAATTTGGATCAAATAAAAAGAAATCTTCCTGTGATGTAAAGCTGTTTGATTGATTATTCCACAAAACATTATTAGATTGAGTTATTTGGCCATCATTATAAATTCCATAGTTGTTATTAGAAATAATGTTATTCTCTAAATTTAGAGTGCCTCTGTTATAGATACCATAACCATTACTTTCTCCATTTGAGTCTATTGTGTTATTATGTAAAAATCCGATTGAATTTTCTGAATCCAATAAAACGCCTTTAAAATTTCTTACGATAAGGTTATTATTTAGATACATTGTCACAGGCCCAAAAATTTGAATTCCTGTTGTGTTATTCCTCAATACGGAATTACTTAACTTAAAATCAATTTTACTTTCAGGGGAAAATGAGTAAACTGTCAAATTACCGGAGTTAAAAAAGTTTGAATCTACAATCTTAACTGTCATAGATGTATAATTATTATCTTTCTTATTTTCTGAATTGATTTCAATTGGCGAGCTTTGTCCATAGTATATATCACAACGATTTATAGTTCTTTTATAGTCTCTTATTTCGTAGACAGCAGAAATAAACGCAACATCCCCGATATTATCAAATTTACAATCAGATATCACTATGTCCATTGAAGTTTGCGGAATATAATTCTCAAAATATATGCTTTCTCCAGTCTTAGAATTTTTAAAAGTAATTCCGGATATAGTAACAATCATTGGATTATTATTATTTTTAGTTTTGTAGAATCTAAATATATGATCATCAAGAAGAATAATAGTCTTGTCTGACCCATCGCCAACTATTGGCAAACTTTTTCCGGAGATATTAACATCAGCATCCAATGTGTGCACACCTTCGTGGATATAAACAACATCCCAGCTACAGGTATTATTTGTAATAGTATTCGCCAAATTGTCACTTGGATAAAGATGGTACGACGTTGCAGATGCAGATTTACAAAAAAGGATAATTAATCCAAATACAAGTATAGTAATAACTAGATTTCTCATATTTAATTACATAATATGTAAATTAATTAAAAGTATTATTATAATATCTTATAAGTAAAAAATTATGAAAAGATTATTAATAAAGAATTATTTTAAAAATCGAATTAATTTTAGTAGATAATTTTTTAAGTTTAGAAAATAGTTTATTTTGTATAATTTATAAGAAGTTGATTTAATTAATGATTTTACTAATTTTATATAGCATTGTAATATAATCCAGAAATCAACGAATAGTTTATCTAATAAAAGAGTTGTAATATAAAAATAATAAATAAATCTATTCTTTTAAAAAGCATAAATATAAATTACCACATCATTTTATTAGATATAGGGGAGATTTTTTGATCTCAAAAACAGGCAAAGATTTCGACATAATTGTAATTACGGCAGAATACTATGATGACCATCCTTTGTCCCCCTCTGGGATAATCTCAAGAGTCTTGGATGACAAGGGTTACAAAATAGGAATCATAGAAAAACCTATAGAAAAAGAAGATTTCATAAAACTTGGCTCTCCCAAACTTTTTTTTGCAGTTACATCTGGTTCTATTGATAGTATGCTCCATAATTATACGCCCCTAAAAAAAAGAAGGTCAGAAGATCCTCATTCCAAAATATCACTAATGCCAGATAGAGCTTTGATAGTGTACTGTAACAAAATTAAGGAATATTTTAAGTCATCGACAATAGTAATCGGAGGAATTGAAGCATCGATGAGACGATTTGCACATTATGACTACTGGAACAATGATATCAGAAGGAGTATTATATTTGACACCCGAGCAAATATTTTAGTTTATGGAAATGGTGAAAAACAAATTCTTGAGATTGCAAAAAGAATTGAAAACAATTTAAGTCTGAAAGGAATTTTTGGTACTTGCATAATAAGTAAAGAATTAGAAAATGATTTTGATATTCTTCCTTCCTTTAAAGAAGTAAAAGAAGATCCAGTTAAATTTTGTGAAATGCAAAAAGCGCTTTCAAATAATAAGAATCTGGCTCAGTTCTATGATAACAACTATTTACTTCAATATGCTTACCCAGAATATACACAAGAGGACCTCGATTGGATATATTCCCTACCTTTCTCACGGAAACTCCATCCAGAATCCCTTTTGAAAATGGCTAAGTTTTCAGTAGTAACCCACCGGGGTTGTATAGGAAACTGTAATTTTTGTTCATTGAGATTACATCAAGGAGACAAAATCATTTCAAGGAGTGAGGAATCTATATTAAAAGAGATAGTATCTCTAACGAAGAATAAAGAGTTTAAGGGTTACATTGATGATCTTGGAGGGCCTTCCGCAAATATGTATGGAATGGATTGTGCAGAGAGATGCAATAACGATTGCTTGAAATGCAGTAAATTAGACAAAAGTCATGCAAAATTAATTAGACTTTTGAAAAAAGCAAGAGCGATAAAAGGTATAAAAAAGGTATTTGTCCGAAGTGGTATAAGATACGATCTAGCTATTGAAAGTAAAGATTATATCAAAGAATTGTCAGAACATCATATATCTGGATGCCTTAAAATTGCACCAGAGCATTTTTCAGAAGAAGTATTAAAAAATATGAATAAGGATAACTCAAGATTCGATGAATTTGTATCTTTTTTTGAGAATCTAAATATAGGTAAAAAACAATACCTTAGATATTATCTAATGATTTGCCACCCAGGTGATGATGAAGAAGAGATACTGAAAATGAAAAATAAAATCAAAAATCTATCAAATATTGAAAGTTTCCAAGTATTCACTCCCACACCTATGACTAACTCCACTTGTATGTATTGGACAGGTATAAATCCCATAACAATGAAAAAGGTAAAAGTAATTCACGATTACAAAACAAAAAAGAAATTGAAAAGAATCATTATTGAAGAAATTAAAAATAATTAATTTCTGGTAGCCTAATATTTTAGAAATATTTAAATAGAACAAATGACTATTAATAAGAGGATAAATACTAATATAGGGAATAAAATGAGTGAAAAAGGTAGAGAAGGATTTAGAGGTGAGCTTAGAGAAATGCACGAAGCAGTATGTGTTGATTGCGGCAAAACAACTAAAGTTCCTTTTAAACCTGATGGGATTAGACCTGTATACTGTAAAGAGTGTTTCCAGATAAGAAAATCAAGAAGAAAAAATTAAAAGAAATCTCCAAGGGTCATCTGTTTATGTTTAGTAAATTTGAGATTTTCTTCAGTATAGCCAAATCCTTTTAGTATTCTCATTACTGCAGGTAGGACTTGATTATCGATATAATAATCTGAATCATATTTGTATCCTGCTTTTTTAAATTCTTCAACATCGAAGGACCTATCCCTAACCATTCCTTCTCCGTTTCGAACAACAAATGAGATAATCGATCCAACACTAATATCTTGCCCATTTTCTTTCAATCTTTTTGCAACTATTACATGTGGCCCTATCTGTTTGTAACTATTAAGGGGCATAGTTAGTTGAGTATATATTACCAAATCATCAACTGGAATCTTGCCTTCAACTAGATCTTGTGTAGTTTTAATTACTATCTCTGCGGCCTTTTCTGGGCCCTTCCCTTCCAGTATGGTTTTTAGAACGGCTTCTTGTGTTTTTTTTGCAATATCCGCCCAATCCCTCCTTACTACTTCTAAGCCTTTAGTTGTGATAATATTTTCCTTGTCAATCAAGGCATATCTTTTCTTGGATACAAAGAATCCTCTTCTATAATAACCTTGGAATTCAAGCTCCATGAAGTCAGGAAGTGTAGAATTGACTTTGTTTCTATATTCTTTTGATTTTTCTAGGTCCTCTGAGCGAAGTCCTACAAATAAACTGTCTGTATCCCCATAAAGAACTTCTAGCCCCATATCTTCTGCTATTTTGATTGCTTTGTGGATATATTCTCGGCCCCAAGAGGCTATACTTGAAGCGGCTTCTTTTGAGTACCATCTTGAACGAGGGTATCCCATGTAGCCATAGAAAGAATTTGCAAGTATTTTTAGAGCCCACTGTTGTGCTTGATAAATAGTTTTCTCAGTCTTGTCAGAAGTCAATTTCAATTTATCTTTAATTTGAACTCTTCTTTGGATTAATTCTTTAAGAATTTCAGGAATAAATCCTTTTTTATTAAGGCAGAAATTTATTCCTTCGGGGGAGGTATTGTTACAGCAATCACATCCAATTGTATTCGGGTCGATATTATGGGCAATAATAATTGAAGGATATAGTGACCTAAAATCAAAAACGGCTATATGCTCATGAAGACCTTTTTTAGGGTCTAAGACGAATCCCCCTTCATAAGACGTGGATGAACGTTCTAAGTATTCTGTTCCTTTTGGTTTATTTGGAACAATAGTTTCCTCTTCAAAGGCCCTCTTCATAAGAAGATACTCTACCATATTGGAAGAAGCCATCCTAGAGATATCAAATATATTTTGCCCGACTATTCTAGATAGTTCAACTTCAAGCTGCCCTATTGCTTCACCGATTTCTCTGGCTGCGATGGCATCCTCTTTATTGTATAAAGCTATGGATAATAATCCTTCTTGTGTTCCCTCATCCCAGTACTTATCCATTTCCAAAAGATATAGTTTACTTTTTTCTTTCCCCAAAAATTTAAGGTAGACATTTTCAAGAGTATATTTGTTCAGGCTAAGGAGTTTCTTGCTCAAGGGGTAGAGATCAATGTGAACCATTCCAGTTATTTTACAATTTTCAGTTATTCCTTTATTATCAATTCTTATTTCATTTAGTATAGGGTGGTTAATTTTTAATTTTTTTGCTCTTTGTGAAATGTAAGGAAAATCAAAAGTATCTCCATTGTAGGTATAGATAATGTCAGGATCATATTGCTTAAGAAGATCTAAGAATTTCTTTATCATTACTGTTTCATTTTCGACCACTTCAATATAATCGGCCTTAACTTGTTTATACGTAATAACTCGATCAAAATCATTTGTTGATAT
>Ga0067045_1002529_pt1 | contig 85859 bp, 75 predicted proteins | sample TerdegcTABiofilm_FD_59184 | JGI IMG/M metagenome (GOLD analysis project Ga0067045, IMG submission 59184) | Combined Assembly of (Gp0054472, Gp0054536) Wastewater bioreactor microbial communities from Singapore -Terephthalate degrading...
GTTTAATAAATTCCTGAAAAAAATATCACTGTAGCATAACAAAAATAAAATATGTTCAGGATGCCAAAAAGCCCGTGACTTCAATAGCCGCGGGCTTTCCACTTTTTTGAACTGTAAAAGTCGGGTTATAGCATGACTCCATCAGTCTCATCCCTGTAATATAACTGATCCGTCCTGCCTCATCATGAGACATCCTCTGTCTCAATATAATACACCCGCACCCCGTTTTTCGCGCTCTCCAAGGCTGGCACAATTTTTGCAGAAAATAATTACCAGTACAAAACGACAAAGCAAGGAGGCGATCGGGGGCAATCTGCATGTTCTTAACCGCCAATAGAACAACAAGTCAAAAGAATCCCGAGCCAAAAGGCCTGTGACTTATCGTTATGGCCCTTGGCCTGTAGGGTACAGCGGGAAACCGCTGCGCCTCCCATTGCGGAAAGGGATGAGCAGGTCTAAAATCAATAAGATTTTAAGGAGGCGATTCGATTGGCTAAGATCGTAAGGGTCAACATGAGCGACAGAAGCGTCAAAACTGAGGAGGTCCCGGAAAAATACAGGTTCTTGGGCGGCCGCGCCCTGACCTCGAGCATACTCGTGGACGAGGTCGACCCCACCTGCCACCCGCTGGGGCCGAACAACAAGCTGGTTATAGCTCCGGGAATGATTACGGGCACAACCGCCCCGAGTTCAGGCCGTCTTTCGGTAGGGGGCAAGAGTCCCCTGACCGGCACGATCAAGGAGGCCAATGCCGGTGGAATCCCCGGCCAACTGCTGGGCAGGCTAGGCATAAAAGCCATTATCGTGGAGGGGCAACCCCGGGACAAAGAGTTTTACATTTTAAAGATCGACAGCACGGGAGCCCAACTGCTTCCGGCCGGTGAAATAACCGGGAAGGGAATGTACGAGACCAACGCTTTCCTTTGGAAAAAATACGGCGTTGGTACCGGGATCATCGGGATTGGCCCGGCCGGTGAAATGAAACTGCTCAATGCCGGCGTATCCTGCAACGACTCGGAAAACAGCCCGGGACGCTATGCCGGCCGCGGAGGCCTGGGGGCCGTAATGGGCAGCAAAGGGCTGAAGGCGGTTGTCGTCATCTCCGAAAAAGGGCTGCAAGTCCCGCTGGCTGACAAGGAGCTGTTCGAGCGGGGCCGCAAGAAATTGGTTGAAGCCCTTCTTAAACATCCAGTCACTTCCCAGACCCTGCCCACATACGGCACGGCGGCCCTGGTCAACGTGCTAAACGAGGCCGGCGCTCTTCCCACCCGCAACTTCAGCGCGGGGCGGTTTGAAGGAGCGGCGAAAACCGGCGGCGAAGCGATGGCCGAGATCAACCCGCAGCGCGGCGGGACCATGTCCCATCCCTGTCACCCCGGTTGCGTCATCAAGTGTTCCAATATCTACCACCGGCCCGACGGCAGCCACCATGTCGCTCCTATTGAATACGAATCGACCTGGGCCCTGGGTGCGAACTGCGGCATTGACAACCTGGACGACATCGCGGAACTGAACAGGATCTGCAATGACGTGGGTCTTGACACCATTGAGGCCGGCGGCACGCTGGCGGTAGCCATGGAGGCCGGTTTGGCCAGGTTCGGCGACGGTAAAAAGGCCATCGAACTGCTAAACGAAGTGGGCAAAGGAACCGCCCTGGGCCGGATTTTAGGCAACGGAACGGAATACACGGCCAAGGCCTTTGGGATCACCCGCTGCCCCACCGTCAAAGGCCAGTCAATGCCGGCCTACGAACCGCGGGTCATCAAGGGCATCGGCGTCACCTATGCCACCACCCCCATGGGAGCTGACCATACGGCCGGCTACACCATCGCCACCGAAGTGTTGAAGGTAGGCGGTGAGGCTGATCCCTCCGACGTCAATAAGGCAGACCTGGCCCGCGCTTTCCAGGCAGTGACCATGTTCATCGATTCTTCCGGCTACTGCCTGTTCGTTACCTTCGCCACTTCCGACTACCCCGAAGCCCTGGAGGGATTGGTGGAAACCATAAACGGCACGTTGGGGACAAACTGGACAACAGATGATGTTCTCAGGCTCGGTAAAGAGTGGCTGAAGAAGGAACGCCGGTTTAACGAGGCCGCCGGTTTTACGAACAAGGACGACAGGCTGCCTGAGTTCATGAAGTACGAAAAACTGCCGCCGCACAATGCTGTGTGGAACGTTTCCGACGAAATTCTTGACGCCGTGCATAATTATTAAGCCGGAGCCGACACAAATGAGCAAGGAAGAAACAGGCGGCCAGCAGCAGGGCCATATCAACGTCTATCTGTACGGGAAACTCCGGGGCCTGGCTACGCACCGGACATCGCAGGGCGAACACATTGCATATGTCCCCTGCTGGGAAGGCGACAGAATAAGAGACATCGTGGCTCGGCTCAACCTGAAACCGGACGAACTCTCGCACCTGTTTCTCAACGGCGTTTATTCCGGCCCGGCCTGCAGGGTAAAACCAGGGGACCGTCTCGGGCTGTTCGCCAAAGACATGCACCTTCTTTACCGGCAATACTTTCCGGTGGACCAGGGAGATGAGGACCAGTGATCACCGTGGAGGTAATCGTTTATGCCACCCTGGTTGACCACCTGCCGGGCTCAAAACCCGGCACGCCGCTGACGGTAAAGCTGGCCGATGGCTGCACGGTCCTCGATCTGCTCAAGCAGCTGGGCATACCTGCCGAAGAAACCAAGCTGGTGTTTGTCAACGGCATCTCCAGGAATGTGGACCACAAACTTCATGACGGCGACCGGGTGGGGCTGTTCCCGCCCATTGCCGGCGGCTGAATCAATCAGGCCGGCTTAACCTGCACAGGGTTGGCCGGCCTGATTGCTCAATCAGTCCCAGGCAGTCCTGGGTGGAATTTGTACTTCGCCAGTTTTCTGTAGAGGGTGGCTCTGCTGATGCCCAGGAGGGACGATGCTCGTTTGATGTTGTTGCCCGATTCGGCCAGGGCCCATTTGATCAGGTTTATCTCCGCCTCCTCCAGGGGCGGGAGACTGTCCGCCACCAGTACGGAGCTCTTTACTTCCCTGGGAAGGTGTTCCGGAAGGATCAGGTCATCGTCGCTTAAATGCATGGCCCTTTCCAGCACATTAATAAGCTCGCGGATGTTGCCCGGCCATTGATAACAGAGAAATATCTTTTTCACTTCGGGAGAAACCTTAACCGCGTTTCTGTTGAATTTATTCCCCAATTTTCCGAGATAATGCTCGGTCAGCAGTTCAATGTCGTCCACCCTCTCCCGCAGCGGTGGTATTTCGATGCTAATTACGTTGATCCTGTAATACAGGTCCAGCCTGAAGACGCCTTTCTTCACTTTTTCATATAAATCCTTGTTTGTGGCGGCGATGACCCTGATGTTGACGCGCCGGGACCTGGTTCCACCCAAGCGGGTTAGGCATCCATCCTGCAACACCCGCAGCAGGGTAGTCTGCGAATCAAGAGGGAGTTCACCTATCTCGTCCAGAAACAGGGTGCCGCCGTCTGCCGCTTCGATCTTCCCTTCCTGCCCCTTGGCTTTGGCCCCGGTAAAAGCCCCCGGCTCGTAGCCGAACAGCTCGCTTTCCAGCAATGTTTCAGGTATGGCTCCGCAGTTTATGGCCACAAACGGCCCGTCTTTCCGGCTGCTGTAATTGTGGATAGCCTGGGCGAACAGTTCCTTGCCGGTGCCGCTTTCCCCCTGGAGAAGCACGGTGCTGTCGCTTTGCGCGGCCCTTTTGGCCAGCTTGATGGCTTCCCTGATCTTGTAGTTATTTCCCAGGATATAGCTGAAATCATACCGGGCCGCATATGCGGGCGGTGGGAACATGCCAAGAGGCCGGCCTTTTTGGGCCAGCAGATATCTGTTTTGAATGGCTTTGGCCGCGGCAAGGGCCAACGCCAGGTTATGAGGGTGCGCCCGCTCGAAATACCCCGATATGTCCAGCACGCCTATCAGGTTATAGTTTTCATCGAAGACAGGGGCTGCCGAGCAGGTCAAAAAATGGTTTTCCCGGTGAAAATGCTCGGCGGCATACACGGTTACCGGACTTTGTTCCTGAAGGGTAACCCCGATGGCGTTCGTCCCTTTGAAATTTTCATGCCAGTTTACCCCTTCAGAAAGCTGCACCCTGTCTGCCCGGTCAACAAAACCGGCATCGCCAACCCTTTTCAGGATGTAACCCTCGTTGTCGGTCAAGATAACGGAAAAGCCTGAACCCTTGATGACCTGGAACAGATCCTCCATGATCGGCACCGCTGCATCGACCAGCAACCTGTTTTTTTCCAATTTTTCCTTGTACCTGGCCTGTTCCAGCTTGTCCAAAGGAGCCTTCTTCAACGGGCTGAGCTTCTCCTGGCATCTAATCCAGGATTTAACAATTTCCGGAGCTATTTCGTTTCCCACCTCGCCCGTCATGACAAACCTTTTCCACGCTTTCTCCACAATAAGGTGTTTCTCATTGCCGCCCATCCAGCCTTCCACCTCTCATCCCGAATACGGCAAAAGCAAATTGGTCGCAAGGCTATTTTGCTAATTTTCTGTATTCTTCGCTGACATAATTATAGCATTTCTTCCCGGTCATTTGAAGCCGGTTGCCGGCTCCGGCCTGGACATTTCTTCCCGGCCGGAGTCAACGATACCAAGGCTTTTTAGGGATCATTTCTTGAACCGGACAACCCGGATCAAGCCAGCACAGCTCAAGACTTTTATATCATTTTTTTCCAGTTCGTCCAGCAGAAGGTTGAGCCCCAAGGAATCGCTGGCCATATGTCCGGCAATAACCACGTTGATATGGTTCTTTTCGGCTTCCTTGCGGTGCTTTTCACCGATGTGCATACCCACCACCGTACCTACGCCGGCGGCAGCCAGCCTGGCAAAGGCGTCCTCGGATCCGCCCGTTCCTCCCGTCATATCCACAAAAATCTTGCCGGCCCGCCGCTTCCCTTCTCCGACCACTATCCTGGGGCCGGCATTGATCAACGACGCCCTCCGGTATTCGGGAATCTCCTTCAACACCCTGACGACATCGTTAAGGGTATCCGGTTTTTTCTCCTCAAAATACCGGCTTAAATAAGCGGTCACCATGTTGTCAGCAGGCGTGTGAACGCACATGAACGGGATGTTTAACAGCCTGGCTGCATCCACCGGGCGGTCATGATTAAGAGGCATAAGCCCCCGTTCCACTTCGCTGATTCGGGAAGCCATAATCCCTTCAGCCACATTAATCGGCACTCCCAGTTCGGCCAGGATGTCCTCCTGCATGTGCATGACCTGGTGAAGGGCCGCCAGCGCCTTCCCTTCCGGGTGGTGAGCCAGGAGCAGGTCAATCTTTTCCCCCTTCTCGCGCAGCCTGTCGGCTAAAAGCACCTCCGGCGTCTCCACGTCGATCCCCGCCAACACTTTCTTTATTTCCAATCCCGGGTCGCCATACAATATCCTGGTATCGTTGTAAGGATGCCCCAGGTTTTCGCGGTCAAAGCCTTCCTTTTCCTCCTCCTTAAGTTCAGCATACTGCTTTTTCCTGCGGTCAATCAATTTTTCTATTTCTTCCGCCGGTCTGGGATCGTTTTCCTTCCCCAGCCTGATAAACAGGTCGTATATTTCAGATAGTTTCACAAGCGCATCCTCCTTGTCTTGGCAATGAGTTCCTTGTTTTAAGTTCCTTATTTTATATTATTATTCTTATCCTGGTCCAGAAGTTTAATCAGCTCATCGTAATCGTTTAAGAGGCGCAAATACTCGTCGGCAATGTTAACTGCCGCCAGGACCGCCAGTTTGCCCGGCGATAGGTGCGGGTATTTCAGGGTCAGCTGTTTCATTATCAGATCAACATAGGAAGAAACCTTCTCGATGTGTTTGGTATCAGCGTCTCCTTTGATGACATACTCTTCATTCAAAATGCGAACGGTTACCCGGTTGATTTTCTCCTTAGTCCCTTTAGCCTCCCTGTCCTTTAGACTCATAAAACACCCTCTCCCTTTTCCCGCGCGAAGCCTCTACCCTTTCTTTCGTCGTTTCGACACAAACTCCTGCCAGGCTGCCAAGAAATATTTTACTGCCTTATGACTGGCGTATCCGGGCCCCAAATCTTTGTTCAAGAGCCGCAAGAAGTTGCCTGTGAAAAGCGTTTGTTTCCTCGTCAGTAAGTGTCCTGTCGTCAGCCTGCCAGCTTAAAGAGAACGCCAGGCTCTTGAACCCCTCTTCGATCTGTTTTCCTTTGTAGACATCAAACAGCTTGACCTGCTTCAGCAAGGGCCGCCCGGTCTCTTGAATCGCCCGACACACAGCCGCCGCTTCGACTTCTTCAGGCACGACGACCGCCAGATCGCGCGTCACTGCCGGATACCTGGGAAGCTGTGTATACTGGACATTTTCTCGGGCTTCCCCGGTCAGGAGGTCCAAATCCAGCATGAAAGCGACAACCGCCTGCTCCAATTCATAGTTTTCAAGAACGAGAGGATGCAGTTCACCCAGCCAACCGGCATCCTTACCGTTGACCACGACCCTGGCGGCGCGGCCAGGATGGAGGAAAGGCCGGCCGCGGTCCCTGACAAACTCCCGGTTTTCGATCCCTAGCCCGGACAGCAGGTTTTCGATAACCCCTTTCAAATAAAAGAAGTCGTAAACAAGACCGGGGTAAGCCCACGATTTCTCCGCCGTGCCGGTCGCCGCCCCGCCTATAGCCCATTTTTCAGTCGGCAGCACGGAGTGTTCCGGGAAGCCATCCTGCAGATAAACCTTCCCCAGTTCATACACGGAGAGGTCACGGTTTCTCTTGGCCGCATTGTTTCGCAGCGTCTCCAAAAGCCCCGGCAGGAGCGTGGTCCGCATTATCCCCTGTTCTTCGGAAAGAGGATTCTGCACAGCGACCGCCCGGCGGAGGTCGTCCCCTGCCGGCAGCCTCAGCCAATCAAGATGGCGCGGGTTGATAAAACTGAAGGTAACAACCTCATAAAGCCCCTGGGCGCTCATCAAGGAACCCGCCTGGCGCCGCACCCGCTGCGCCCAGGTCCTGCCGCCCTGGGTTACCGCGCCGCAAGGCAGGGTTGTCGGTATCCGCTCATAGCCATGCAGCCGCGCGACCTCCTCGATCAGGTCTATTTCTCGCTGCAAATCCCTGCGGTAAGAAGGCGGTTCGACGGTCCAGCCCCCTTTCTCCTTGTCGATAACCTTTATCCGGAGAGAATTCAGAACCCCTTCCACTTCCTTTTCCTCCAGGGAGGTGCCCAGTATCTTGTTGACCCGGTTCAGGCGGAGCCTGATCGGTTCTTTTCGCTCCGGATTGGGGAAACAGTCCACATTACCGTCAGCCGGCACGCCCGCTCCCAGCTGGACAATCAGGTGTGCGGCCCTGTCGGCAGCCAGGTTCACCCGTTCCAAGTCAACCTCTTTCTCAAAACGCAAGGAAGCCTCGCTCTTAAGCCCCAGAGCCTGGGATGTCCTGCGGTTATTAGGGCCGTTAAAGAACGCTGCCTCCAGCAAAATTGTCCTTGTCCCCTCCGTCACTTCCGTCTCCAGGCCGCCCATGACTCCGGCAATGCCCACGGGCTTGTCGGCATCAGCAATGACCAGCATTTCCGGCCCCAAAGCACGTTTTTGGCCGTCAAGGGTGATTATTTCCTCTCCCGGGCGTGCCTTTCTGACCACGATCCTGTTGCCGGCCAGACGGTCATAATCAAAAGCATGCATGGGCTGGCCCATTTCCAGCATGACATAGTTCGTCACGTCCACAATATTATTGATAGGCCTAATACCCGCGGCTAACAAGCGGTGGCGCATCCACAGCGGCGACTTTCCAACCTGCGCGTTCTTAATTATCCGGGCCACATATCTCCGGCACAGTTCGGGTTCCTCAATTTTTACGCTCGTGAGCGTGGCGCACTCCCCGCCGGGCTTTGATTCTTTAATGACCGGCAGCGTAAGCCTCCCGCCTGTTATAGCGGCAACCTCGCTGGCGACATTCAACATGCCCAGGCAGTCCGACCTGTTGGGGGTAAGGCTCAACTCCAGTACAACATCGTCCAGGCCCAAAAGCTTTACCGCGTCTTGACCAATGGTGGCATCCGCCGGCAAAAGGTAAATGCCTTCCTTGTCCTCCGCAGGCAGTTTGTCGACATCAAGGCCCAGCTCTCCAGCCGAGCAGAGCATCCCCTCCGACTCCACCCCGGAAAAAGAGGCTTTTTCCACCCTGATTCCTCCGGCTAAAGAGGCACCAGGCAGCGCCACCGGCACTTTCTGCCCCGGTTCCAGGTTGTGGGCCCCCGACACGACGGTGACTGTGTTCCCCGCGCCTGTTTCAACCAGGCAGACCTGCAACCTGCCGGACCGCGGATGGGCCTTGATCTCGCGGATCAGCCCGACCTTGACCCCCTCGACGCCTTTGTTGAGGCGCTCAATCGCCTCCACTTCCAGCCCCGACATGGTCAACAAATGAGCAAGCTCTTCCGGTCCAATATTGAGTTCTACCAGTTCTCTCAACCAATTCCACGAAACCCGCATCTTTAATATCCCCCTAAAACTGACGTAAAAACCGGAGATCGTTTCCGAACAACAGGCGCATGTCATCCAAATCATATTTCAACATGGTAATGCGTTCCACTCCCATGCCAAACGCAAACCCGCTCACCTTTTCAGGGTCATAGCCGCCCATTTCCAGCACCCGCGGATGAACCATTCCCGAACCGAGTATCTCCAGCCAGCCAGTATACTTACACGTCCTGCACCCTTTGCCGCCACATACTCCGCAGGAAACATCGACTTCCGCGCTTGGCTCTGTGAACGGGAAAAAACTAGGTCGCAGCCTGATGCGGCGGTCCGCGCCAAACATCTGCCTGGCAAACTCAAGCAGCGTCCCCTTCAGGTCGCTGAATCTTATGTTATCATCGACTACCAACCCTTCCACCTGGTGGAACATGGGCGAATGCGTGGCATCATCGTCACGCCGGTAAACCTTGCCTGGCGCGATGATCTTGATGGGAAGCCGGGGCCGCATCTTCTCCATCGCCCGCGCCTGGACCGGTGAAGTCTGCGTGCGCAGCAGCACATCAGGGGTGATATAGAATGAGTCTTGCATGTCCCGGGCCGGGTGGTCCTTGGGAATGTTCAGGGCTTCGAAATTATAATAGTCAAGTTCAATGTCCGGCCCTTCCTCGATGGTATACCCCATACCGATGAAGATCTCCTCGATCCTGTCCAACACCTGGTGAAGCGGGTGACGCCGGCCGAGAGCCGGGGCAATTCCGGGCAAGGTGACATCAATAATTTCCTGGTTCAACCTTTTTTCGATTTCTTCAGCCTTAACTCTCTTAATCGCTTCTCCCAGCTCTGTTTCCAGCTTGTCCCTGATCTCATTGGCCAGCTGCCCCACCAGCGGCCGTTCCTCTGTAGGCAGCTGTCCCATACCGCGCAAAATCTGGGTAAGCTCCCCTTTTTTACCCATGTATTTTACCCGGAATTCGTTGAGGGACTCAATGGTCGCACAGCCAGCCAGCTCTTCCCGGGCTTTTTTTTCAAGCAACAGCAGCTTTTCCCGCATCTTATCCGCCAACCTCCTTTTATTTTGTTCTGGTTTTGTATTGCTTAATAAAAACAGCTCCCGTCACGTCAAGGGACGGAAGCTGGCTTCCGCGGTACCACCCTAATTAACCCAGCTTGTGGATTCGCTCATCAGGCCATAACGGAGGCTCCGGCCAGGTTTTGGCGTTCCGTTCATTGCCGTTCACGCCTGGCAACTCCCGGGCGAACAACACTTCGTCATCTTAACGCGGCTCTCAGTCGCGGCCGCGCTCCCTGTTTAAGACGGCATCATGACTCCCGTTCATCGTTTTTACTGCGTAAGGGTCCGTTTGTAAAGGATATAAAACATGATTGAACCTGTAGCTTCAAAAAGCCGCCAAAACAATTCGCTATCGAGCTGCACGGTCCACACCCTTTCAGGTGACATGTTTCTAGAGGGATTATATCATAGTTTTATTTAGAGTGACAAGGCTTACAGCTCTTTTGCCGTACGATCTCATAAAAAAGTATGCTCCCGGCCACCGCGGCGTTTAACGACTCTACCCCGTTGTTCATTGGTATTTTTACGCAATAATCCACCTCATCCCGGGGGACATTGACCAGCCCGCGGCCTTCGCTGCCGATGATCAGGGCTGTTTTATCCGGATAAACTACGTTATAGTATTCTTCCGTTCCCTTCACGTCTCCCGCCGCAAACCGGAAACCATGGCTGCGGCACCAGTCCCTCACGGCCGGCCAGTCCAAACCGGTAACCACCTGAATGTTGAAAATGCTCCCCATGGTCGAGCGAACAGACTTGCCGTTATAGGGGTCAACCGTTCCCGGCAGGCAAACCGCCCCAAGGCCGCCCCCGGCCCAGACCGTGCGCAGCAGTGTGCCCAGGTTTCCGGGGTCCTGCAGCCCGTCGATTATTACCAGGATGCCATCTTCCCTTTCTGCCAGCAAGGAAGACAGTGAAACGGCCTTCTGCCGGGCAACGGCCACGATCCCCTGGGGGGTTTCCGTTTCAGCCAGGGCCTTCATTACTTTTGGGGATACCAGGAAACATCCGCTGCCGGTTTGTGTCGCGTATTCTCGAATTGTCTTTAGCAGTCCCTGTCCCCGTTTTGTTTCTTCCAGGGAAAGGTCGTAAAAAAAGTTGGTCAGGCAGCCGGACTTTAGTCCTTCTTCCACCATCCTAACGCCTTCTACCAGAAACTGGCCACTTTCTTCACGGTATTTTTTAAGCTGCAGCTTTTTGGCTTCTTTCACCGCACGATTCTGCAACGAGTCTATTATATCCACAACCGCTTCGCCTCCTGGGACCATGTTTTTTACCGGGCCGTCATGGTCTTGTCCTGTAGCAAATCGCGGATAAGAAAAAGATGGCTTCAAGGCCATCTCATATCGCTTTTAGTCTATTGATTCTCCCTGGCCACGGCGACCAACTGGCTGAACGCCGACATATCGTTGACCGCCATGTCGGCAAGAATCTTGCGATTGACTTTTACCCCCGCCTTTTTCAACCCGCTGATAAACCGGCTGTATGACAAACCGTTCATCCGGGTGGCGGCATTGATCCGGGCTATCCACAGCTGGCGAAAGTCACCCTTCCGTTTGCGGCGATGAGCGAACGCATAGGCCAGGGATTTCATCACCTGTTCATGGGCCGGCCTGTACAGCTTTGATTTGGCTCCCCGGTAACCCTTTGCCAGCTGAAGTATCTTTTTATGTCTGCGGCGTGTTTTAAAGCCGCCTTTTACCCTTGGCATCTGAAAAACCTCCTTGGCAAGTTGTTGCCTGATTATATTTACTATATTTTTATATATTTATTTATATGGAATCAGTTTTATAACGCGTTGGGCATCCGCCGCGCTCATAATGGTCGCTTTCCGGAGATTGCGCTTTCTCTTGGCTGATTTTTTGGTCAGGATGTGGCTTTTGAAAGCATGACTCCTTTTAATTTTCCCTGTCCCGGTAACCCTGAAGCGTTTTGCCGCCCCGCGATGCGTTTTCATTTTGGGCATCATCGTTTGCCTCCTCTCTGCTGTTTAGTGCTGTTTTGGCGACAAGACCATGGTCATGTTCTTGCCTTCCAGCTTGGGGTCTTTTTCTATTATGGCCATTTCTTTGACAATTGCCGCCACCCTGTCCAAAAGCTCACGGCCTAGTTCGGGATGGGACAGTTCCCTGCCCCTGAACATAATGGTCACCTTTACCTTATCGCCATCCTGGAGAAACCGAATGGCGTTCCTGGCCTTGACCTGGAAGTCATGTTCCTCGATATTGGGCCGCAGTTTAACCTCTTTCACATTGATGATGCGCTGTTTTTTGCGGGCTTCCCTCTCTCGCTTGCTCTGCTCGTATTTATACTTTCCCAGGTCCATGATCTTGCAGACAGGCGGCTTCGCATTGGGGGCGACCTCCACCATGTCCAGGCCTTTGGAGAGAGCTATCTTCAAAGCCTCTTTGGGAGACATTATCCCCAACTGTTCTCCCGTTTCACTCACCAACCGCACTTCTTTGGCCCTTATCTCCTCGTTTACGCGCAGCTCGTCTTTACTTATGTTGTACACCTCCAAAAATATTGATAACAAAAAAGCGGATCTCCTCCATCCGCTTAAAAGACGATTGGCTTCGGCGTTATGCCCATGACCTTACTGGCTGTGCCGTAAGGTGAGAAGCGGATGGCTTCTGCTTATTGCCGGCGTTCGTGTTAACCGCTTTTTATAGTATAACAAACCTCCTTGAAATGTGTCAATTTTTTCTTTGCTTTATTTCTTCCAGCAATTCCCGTTTAAATGCCTGGTAGTCCACCGCACCCTTGTCGCCTTCGCCGCGCTTGCGCAAAGAAACCCTGCCGCTTTCCATTTCCTTGTCACCGACCACCAGCATGTAAGGAACTTTCTCCAGCTGGGCTTCCCTGATTTTGTAGCCTATTTTTTCGCTCCGCCCATCAAGCTCCACCCGGACCCCCTCGGCAAACAAATCGTCGCAGATCTTGCCGGCATAACCGATTTGCCGTTCCGTGATCGGGAGCACCTTCACCTGGACCGGGGCCAGCCACACGGGAAAAGCCCCGGCATAATGCTCGGTCAGGATTCCGATAAACCGTTCCAGGCTACCGTAGCAGGTTCGGTGAATCATGACCGGCCGGTGTTTTTGACCGTCCTCGCCGATATATGTCAGCTCAAATTTCTCGGGCAACTGGAAATCGAGCTGAATTGTGCCGCACTGCCATGTGCGCCCGATTGAATCCTTCAGGTGAAAATCGATTTTCGGCCCGTAAAACGCCCCGTCTCCCGGATTGATCTTATAATCCATGCCTTTCTTCTCCAAGGCTTTCTTCAACGCCTGCGTGGCTGTTTCCCATTCCTCATCGCTGCCCATGGCCTTGGCCGGTTTGGTGGATAGCTCCACCCGGTACTCAAAACCGAAGGTGGCGTAGACCATGCTGAACAAGTCAAGGACGCCGATGATCTCCTCGGTTATTTGCTCAGGAACCATAAAGATGTGGGCGTCGTCCTGGGTGAAGTTACGGACGCGCATGAGGCCGTGGAGCACTCCGGACATCTCATGCCTGTGCACCAGCCCCAGTTCGCATAAGCGGATTGGCAGCTCCCGGTAGCTGTGCAGATCCGAATTGTAGACCAGCATCGCTCCCGGGCAATTCATGGGTTTGATGGCGTAGTCTTCCTCATCAATAACCGTGGTATACATGTTTTCGCGGTAGTAAAACCAATGGCCGGAACGTTCCCACAACCGCCGGTTAAGGATGATAGGCGACTTTATTTCCTGGTACCCCGCCCGGCGATGGACCTCGCGCCAGTATTGCTCAAGCTCGTTGCGGACCACCATGCCTTTGGGGAAAAAGAAGGGAAATCCCGGCCCTTCATCCATAATGGCAAAAAGCTTCAGCTCCTGACCGAGTTTGCGATGATCGCGCTTTTTTGCCTCCTCCAGGCGGTGGAGGTATTCGTCCAGATCGGTTTTCTTCGGGAAGGAAGTCCCGTAAATCCGCTGCAGCATCTTGTTTTTCTCGCTACCGCGCCAGTATGCGCCGGCAATGCTCAACAGCTTCACGGCCTTAACCCGGCCCGTGCTGGGAATATGGGGTCCCGCGCATAAGTCCACGAACTCCGCCTGCTCATACAGGGATATGGGCACGCCGGGCGGCAGGTCTTCGACCAATTCCACCTTGTAAGGCTCGCCCCTTTTTTGGAAATAGGCGATGGCCTCTTCCCGACCCATTTCTTTTCTGGACAGCGGCAGGTCCTGGGCAACGATCTTTTCCATTTCCCGCTCAATGTTTTGCAAGTCATCAGGAGTGAAGGTGTGCTCGGAATCAAAATCATAATAGTATCCCTCGGCGATTGCCGGGCCTATGCCCAACCGAGTGCCGGGAAACAACCTCTGTACCGCCTGGGCCAGGATGTGCGAAGTGGTGTGGCGGAAGGCGTTCCTGCCCTCCTGGTCGTCAAAGGTGAAAATCTCCAGGCTCCCGTCTTCTTCCACCCGGTAAAAAAGATCAACCAGCGAGTTGTTGAATCTGGCCACCAGCGCTTCTTTGGCCAGTTTCTTGCTTATGCTTTCGCTTATCTCGGCTATAGTTGTCCCCTTCCGGTATTCACGTACCGAGCCGTCTTTTAGCGTGATTTTTACCATTGCCATAACCTCCGGACATGTGTTGTTGACAGACCCCTGCTAAAAACTAAACCCGTCCCCTAGAAGGGACGGGAAGCAGCCCCGCGGTTCCACCCTCGTTGAAAGACCAGGCCTGCGGTCTTTCCACTTTTTTCCGTTAACGCCGGATTTACGTTTTTCCCTACTCTCCTTCAGGAAAAAAGCTCCCGGGCGGTCTAGTCGCAGCCTTCCCGGAGATGCTTCCAGCCAAGGCATCGCCTCTCTGAAGGGATTCTCTGCGACAGTTGTCCCGGTTCATCGCTCAGGACGGTTGAAATTTAGCCATTAATTATCATAGTAATTATCATAGATAAAAAAACCGCCGGTGTCAATTGCCGGAAAGAACATGCAGTGTTATCAGCCCTTGGACCAGGCCAATGACAAAACCCAAAATTCCGCCCATCATCTCAATATGCCGCAGCTCCCTGCTGGCCAGGCGGCAAGCGATCTTTTCCAGCTGCTCCACATCAAAGCCAAAGACCTTTTCCTCTACAATTTTCCTGATCTCTTCCCGGACATCTTCCAATTCCTTCTCGCTGAGTATTTGTTGGGGATTGTCCAGAAAAGCAAAGGTTTCCTGGTACAATGTCCTGCCGGCATATTGGGCCAGGGTGTTCCGCATAGATAAAGGAACGACAGAAGGAAGCCTGTCTTTGACCCTCTCCTGGACCAACCGCCTGACCTTCCAGGCGATCTTCTCCTTAATGTCCTGGCGCGCAAGGCTTTGAGCCACGTCCTGGCCGGTGATCAGCTCCCTGCTGATCACTTCTCCCAGAGCAGCGGCTATTTCTTTACGCCTTCTGGGGATCAACCCCTGCAGCGTCCAGTCTGTAACCGGCATGCGGCAGGCCCTGTACGGCCGAAAAAGCAGCTTTATGGCCGCCACATTGGTTATCCAGCCTATCCAGGCCCCGATCAACCCCATGACCAGTAAGTACCCTGCGGTCCTCATACTTCCTCCCGAGGTTCCCGGTTTTCTCCGCTCTCGCGCAGCGAATCCTTCCTCTGTCAAAATACCAAAGATCGCCGGAACATACAAGCCTATGAACTGTTGCGACGCGCTTTTGCAAAACAAGGCCCTTGATGGATTCTTGCTCAAATCAATCAAGGGCTCTAAGAAATATGACATCTCAAAAATTAAATGTCTAAAATATCATAAACCATTATAAACCGCTTTACGCATATTTGCCGAGAATGCTCCTACCTCTGTCCGTAACCGCAATGATGCGTTTCCAGATCCCCTTTTCGACCAGGTACCCCTTTCTGGCCAGGTGGGATATGATACTGGCGACGACCAGCGACGGCAGGTTCTCTTCCCTTGCCAACCGTGGAAGCTCTTCAGGCGATTGGCCAGAAAGGCTCAGTATTTTGATATATAAAGGTTTGAGCCCGTCTTTGGCCATTCTTTCTTCTTTCTCAGGCAGTTTTGGCAATAATGCCGCTCCCTTTTCCGTAAGATCAAAGGCGTAGAAATCTGGGCCCCATAAAGCCCGGCGTTTAATATAGCCCCCGCGGTCCAAACGTTCAATGCTGGCATTGCTGATCCTCGAATCCACCTGCAGGATATCGGTTATTTCCGCCATTGACTCATGGCCATACCGCAACAGGTCAAGGACCTTCAGATCAAACTCGGTTATTTCTACTTTTTCGCGTTTGCCGGCCTGGGGATCCAAATCCCAGCCTGCTTCCCCATAGTACTTGGGTTTTGTTACCAGCGAAACCAGAACGGCCGGAATAAGGGTAGCCAGAAGGCCTGCTACACCGACGTGCATGACTCCGCTGATAGAATATACCTTGAGCAGCTCCAGCAGGGTCAGCACAGCCATGGTGCCCATTCCGGCAATGATCCCCCACCAGGCCCCCTGCGCTGTAAAGCGCCTCCACACTATGCCCAGCATGACCAGCACCGCCGGCGGCCCCAGCCAGGCATTGGCAAAGGCAAACAGATAAACGGGGCCTCCCGGGTAATAGGACAGCAGCCAGGTAAGACCGCCCAGCACCAGGAGTATCACCTTGGAAGGGAGGAGAAGGTCTTTGGCTGTGGCGTCGGGCCTGAAAACCCGTTGATAAATGTCCCGCACCGCCGTCGAAGTCGCTCCGATATGCGCCGTAGCGGCAGTGGAAATGGATGCGGCCAGGGCTCCGATCAGCAAGAAAGAAGCCAACACAGCGCCGAACGATTTCATCATATAACCGTAGGCTGCAACATTGGCCAGTTTTCCTACCGGCGCGAACAGTTTGGGGTTGGCAGCCGCGGCATAAATCCCTATCAAGGCCAGGGGGATGTAAATCACGACGGCCAACAGCAACCCCGCCCAGACAAATGACATTTTGGCGGTCCGCTCGCTGCGGCAGGAAGCCACCCTCAACCAGTAGTAATTGTTTCCCCAAACCAGGAATGCTGCAAACAGGATGATAAAGGTCAAGACGCTAGGGTATTTCAAGGTAAAGATCGGCAATTTGGCCCCGGTAAAACCTGCGGTCCACGCGTCAGGGCCAGGCCACGACGATTTGAGAAAATCAGCTCCACCATAAACGGAAACCAGGGACAGGATGAATAGGGGGATGGCGATCAAGCCCAATACCATTTGAATAAAGTCGGTCATCGTCACCGCCCAGAGACCGCTGAAATACGAGAATAGCAGTATAATCAAAAAGCACAGCGTAATGGCCACCCATAGCGGCCAGCCGGCATAGCCCGCTACTGTCGCTGCCAGAGAAACCACGTTGTTGGCCATGATCCCGGTCAAACCGAAGACAGTTGTGATGGTAACGAGCAGCCTTACACTGGGAGAATAGCGCATTTCCAACCATTCAGGAAGGGTTTGAGCGCCGCATTTCCTGATGAAGTTGGAAAAAAGAAGCCCGTACATGGCCAGGCCACCCAGGGAATAAATCCACGACCAGGCTATCGAACCCAGGAACCCGTATGTAACAGCGAACCCGGGCGCCAAGGCGATGCTGGTCCCGGCATACCCGATTGCGGCCACGCCAAAAATATTGATGAGCAGGCTGACCTCTCGTCCCGCGAGTATAAAGTCTGACGAGTCCGCGATCCATCGGCGGGTATAGTATCCGGCATAAGTCAAAACAACCGCAAAAGCCGCGAAGAAAATCAAAAACACGGTACTTGAGCTCATTTTGTTGACCTCCTTTTCTTAAATATAACCCATCCGTAGGTTTTCCCGACACGCAAGTTTCCTCGAAACTAAGACGACTGATAACCGCTCAGCTGCTCTTACCCCCCCCTTTCCCTTTCCTGCTCAATAACGGTTCAGGGCAAAACAGCGACCGGCCTTACCCAGCCCCCGCTCGCCCCCTTGATTTTCACCGGAAAACAGGCTACTTTGAACCCATATGGCGGCAATTTGTCCAGGTTGGTCATTTTTTCCATATGATAATACTCTTTCTCAATTCCGGCGAAATGCCCTTCCCAAATCACTCTGGGGTCTTTGGTGATGCTGAATTCTTTAGAAATAAAAGGCAACGGGCGGTCCCAGCTCCAGGCATCCGTCCCTGTAATCTTGACCCCTTGTTCCAATAACCAAAGGGTTGCCTCCCGCCCCATGCCGCAACCTTTGACCAAATACTTCTCTTGCCCCCAGTATTTGTCCGCTCCTGTGCAAACCAATACTATATCCAGCGGTTTGATGGTATAGTCCATTTTACAGAAGGCTTCCACAAAATCTGCAGGTTTCACCAGGTACCCGTCAGGCTTGTCCCTAAAATCGACAACCACCCCGTCTGAAAAGCACCACTCCAGGGGCAGCTGATCAATGCTCCTGGCGGGTTCTCCCCTGTTCATCGTAGGATGATAATGCCAGGGAGCATCAAGATGAGTGCCGCTGTGGGTAGTCAGCCTAACAAACTCTAGTGCCCAGCCCAGCCCGCCGGGCAGATCATTTTTCGTGGAACCCGGAAAAAAGGTGATCATGTTATCCGCGCCTCTTTGATGATCCCAGTATTCTATTTCCGGAATCATGAACACCGGATCGCTTGGCAGCCCTGATTCGATCGTTACGCTCAAGTCAATAAACTTCAATAATAAAACCCCCAATCTTTGTCCAAAATTTATTGTCAGCAGTTATACCAACAAGCAAAATCGATGCCGAAATGCAATACGGCATATAAAAGAAAAAAGGCTTGCAGCCCAAGGCATGCAAGCAACAGTCCGGCCAAAGCATCTCTGGCATCAATCGGTGGTGTTGCATTAAGTTCACACAACCCGATAAGTATTTTCGTCCAAACCTTGCTTCAATCAGGGATATAAAGAGTGTGAATATTTGTATACAGTGTATTTTTGTACGCTCTATATTCCATATTTTCTCATTTTTCTATGCAGCATGGACCTGGAGATGGCCAACTTCCGCGCGGCATGCGCTTTAACACCGTGGCACGTTTCAAGCGCATCAATGATCGCCTCTTTCTCCGTCATCCGTTTAATCTCTTGCAGGGTATTCGTTGAAGAATCTAACCGCGTAATCCTCCGGCCTTTGTTGTTCATAAACCATTCAAAGTGTTTCTCTTCTAGCATTTCTCCCCAGGCAATATTCATCGCTCTTTCCAGGACATTCTGGAGCTCACGGACATTGCCCGGCCAATCGTATCTCAAGAACATCTGCATCACTTGCGGCGAAATGCCCTTGATTTCGACCCCCATTTGCTGATTCAGCCTTTTCAATAATTCCGTCACCAGCAGCGGGATGTCTTCTTTCCTCTCCCTGAGCGGCGGCACGTTAATCTCCATGACATTCAGGCGATAGTAAAGGTCCTCCCTGAATTTCTTTTCTTCCACCATCTTTTTCAAATCAACGTTGGACGCAGCAATAACGCGTACATTAACGGGTATACTGGCCTTGCCACCGATCTTGTCAACCTCTCTTTCCTGCAAAACCCTCAACAGTTTAGGCTGCAAAGCCAGAGGCATCTGGTTGATTTCGTCCAAAAACAGGCTGCCCATATGGGCCATTTCGAACTTGCCGATCCGGCCGCCTTTCGCTGCTCCCGTAAATGCTCCCTCTTCGTATCCGAACAGTTCGGCCTCAAGCAAATCGGCAGGAATGGCCGCACAGTTTATCTTAATGAAGTTGAAGGCGCTGCGCGAGCTGCAATTATGGATGGCATGCGCCACCAGCTCCTTCCCCGTACCTGTCTCCCCGGTGATGATAACCGTGGAATTGGAACGGGCCGCTTGATAAATTTGCTCTTTCAGCCTGTTAAGCGGCCGACTGTTCCCGATGATGTTTTCCACCGTGTAACGTGAGCCCCTCAATTTGCGCAGTTCGTCTTTGTAGTAGTTCAACTCGCTCGTCAGGCTCTCTATTTTTTGCGTGAAACCCAGCGCCATCTCAAAGTCTTTGAAGATGCTGAAGACAAATCCGGCGATGACTTCATTGTCCTTTATCAGCGGGATATATGTAACAATGACCCTGGCCCGTTCTTTGCCGCCCGTCTTGCTGGCAAAAAGCACCTCGCCGATCAGCGGCTTTTTGGTTTTTAAGACGATGTCCAGCTTTGTCTCCGGGACAATCTCTTTGACATAACGGCCCAGAACCTCTTCCGGCTGTTTGCCTATCCAGTCCACCCAGCCTTGATTCACATAAATGTATCGCCCCTCGGGGTCAGTGATCGCCACCGTATCTAAATGCTCAATAACCAACTGGGCTATTGCCGGATCAAGTTTCATCTCCGACCCTCCCTGCCTGAGTTGTCAATTAGCTATTCTCCATCCATGCGGCATTTCCTGCTCTCTCTCCACAATCAAAATGGCCGGCCTAGTCCTTCCAGCCAGGCCGGCAATGCCGGCACCCGCCGCAACGGGTCACACGGCAGCCAAAAACATTGATTATGGTTCTTATAGTGTCTCCCGGCTCCACCCCGTCTTCCAGATGCAGCTCAATCCGGCGTGGAGACAGGGTTATAAGAGCGCTGATTAGCAGATCATCATAATTTATTTCGTTTTCAAGCAAATCGGCCATTAACCCGTTCAGGCACTCGTGGGCGAACGCGCGGTCATGTTCATCAAGCAGCGTGAATTTCCCGTTGCTTCTAAAGACTATTTTAATCTGATCAACCCGTGGTTCCTGGATGTCCACAAAATATTTCAACAGGCGGATAAACTCCATATACTCCTTTTCCAGCATGAATTCGTCTACGGCTGAATTAACTATTTCCTCCAGCTCGTCCTGGTATTCCTTGAGGCGAAAATTGATAAACCCCTCCAGGATTAAATCCTTATGAACTTCAAGGTATCCCAGGATTTTTTCCATCACCTTGTCTTTACGTTGCCTGATTTGAAACGAATCCATGCCGCCAGGATTGAGAAATTCTTTGGCCTTGTTCAAGATGGCCTGCTTTTCTTCATCGCTGTAATAGAAATAATTCACGCGCACAATTTTTCTGACCAGCCTCGCCTCCCACTCTTCCACAATAATATCCGCGAGACATCTGGCAATCGAATCCTTTATAAACTCAAAGGCCTCTTTATTATCTTTCCCCTGCGGTTCCTGAAGATGGCAATCCAAAAAAGTGAACTCTCCTCTTTGGCCCAAACCGATGTTTAGAGGCACGCCGTCTCTTTGCAGAGAACCGAGCTTATCCATGAGCCTGGCGTATAAAAGGGCGGGCATGGTACTTGTTCCAATGGAAATAGGTTCGGTCAAAAGCACCAGCTCCTTTCGCAGAACTAGTATATGAGGGGTATCTGTTAATATACAGGTGTGTTCGTAGAAAATAAAACCAAAAAAGGGAACCTATCATCCATAAGCTCCCTTCTTTGGCTCGCTTCTAACGTTGGCAACAGGCGCGAAACTTCACATCGTCAGTTGCCCCTGGGGAAACTGGGTCTGGGCGTATTGCTGGAACTGCTGCTGGGACTGCTGAATTTTTTGCTGTTCCTCCACTTCCAGCTTATAGTACCCTTCTTCGAACATGACGTTGTAAAACTCCCTGGCGCACTGGTGAGTCTCATTGAGGATAACCATCAGGTCCTGGAAAAGCTCTCGATGACTTGCTTCCCTGACCATTACGTTAAAGTTGTCAGTGAGCCATTTCTCAGTGCTGAGGCAGTCGTTCAGCCTGTCCTGGTCGGTCATCTCCGGTCCCTTGGTTTGAGGGTCCCCCGCCAGTTTGGGGTTTTGAATCACATTGGGCTGCTGGTGCTGCATTTTGTCTCCCTCCTTACTGTTTTAATTTGGCGGCTGAATTGGCGGGATTGAGGTGCTTCAACAAGATGCCGTAATGCTTTTGATGGACCTGTGCTGCTTTTTTCATCAGGTTTTTGGCTTTGGCATCCTGGGTTTCTTGCGTAAAACGGTTAAACTTTTTGATCACGCCTAGCTCCCAGGACAGAGCATCCGTCAAATACTGGTGGTCTTTGGTGGTAATGACCTGTGGCGGTTCGGGCATCCTGTTCTGCAAACCGGCCTGCTGCTGGTTGGGCATAACCTGAGGGTTGTAATCCTGCGGCTGCATACGCATTCCTCCTTGAGTTGTGATAGTGGTCCTTTACTAGCATGATTATTTTCCCTTCGGTTTATGTATCCATCCTTCCAATTTTTTTGTTCTTGCCAGCAAGCCAACGGTTCTCGAATTTGAAGGGTCGCATCATTGTGTGGCAACAAGAACGCAGGCTTGTACCGCTTGAATCCCAAGGCTTTCGGTTAGTTCGAGCAGTTCATCGTCACAGCTGCCTGGCTGAAACCATACATATTTAATCCCCAGCCTGGCCGCTTCCTTAATTATGGATTTGCCAACACCGGGCGATACTACCATATCAATAACCTGCGGCACTTCCGGCAGTGATGCCAGGTCTTTGTAACACCTGTCTCCGTCAATAACATCGTAGCGCGGGTTAACGGCATAGACTTTATACCCCTTGCTCTTAAGCCTCTTGTATAATTTGTTCCCATATTTTTCGGGATCCGGGGTAACCCCCACAACGGCCCAAACCTTCTTTTCCAGCATGGTTGTTTCCAGCATCCTGATCCTGTTTACTCCTTTCCGCAATAAAATTGATAAACAACCTTCAATCGCTATGGACAAAAATGTTCCCTTTATTAATTTATTAATTACAATTACCTATAATTATTGTAGGATAGTTTCTAGAGTATGTCCAATGCAACTCCGCGTGGAGGCGTCATCATGTTTATTGCTGATTTTCACATCCATTCCAAATATTCCAGGGCTACCAGCCGGGAGTGTGTCCCTGAGCTGCTGGAAATGTGGGCCCGCCGTAAGGGGATCGACGTTTTGGGGACCGGCGATTTCACCCACCCGGCCTGGCGCGAAGAATTGAAAGAAAAGCTCGTCCCGTCGGGAGAAGGTCTTTATGCCCTTAAAAACGATTACCGCCAGGAGGGCAAAGTTGCCGGTAAAGACTGCTGTCCCCAATTCATCGTTTCCGGCGAGATCAGTTCCATATACAAAAAAAACGGAAAGGTAAGAAAGGTCCACAACTTGATACTGCTGCCCGGCTTGGAGCAAGCCGAATTACTGGCGCGCCGACTGGAGGCCGCAGGCAACCTGCATTCCGACGGCAGGCCCATCCTGGGCCTCGACTGCAGGGACCTGCTGGAGATGGTGCTCGATTTGTGCCCGGAGGCCATTTTTATTCCCGCCCATATCTGGACCCCGCACTTTTCCTTGTACGGCGCATATTCCGGCTTCGACGACATCAAGGAGTGCTTCGAGGATTTAACCGGCTACATCTATGCCCTCGAAACCGGCCTTTCCTCCAACCCTCCCATGAACTGGCGTCTTTCGGCGCTTGACGATTTTGCACTGGTTTCCAACTCCGACGCGCATTCCCCATCCAACCTGGGCAGAGAAGCCAACCTGTTCGATACGGACCTGTCTTATCCTGGCATCCTTCAGGCCTTGAAAACCCGTGACGCAAAGCAATTCCGGGGTACAATCGAGTTTTTCCCGGAGGAAGGAAAATACCACTACGATGGGCACAGGTCCTGCAAGGTGTGCTGGAGACCCGCGGAGACAAAAAAAGCCGCCGGTATCTGCCCCGTTTGCGGGCAAAGACTTACTGTGGGCGTCTTGCACCGGGTGGAACAACTGGCCGACAGGGAAGACGGATTCGTTCCCGTCTCGGCCAGACATTTTGAAAGTCTGGTACCACTCCATGAGGTGATTGCTTCGGCACTGGGACTTTCCGCGGCCGGTGCAAAAGTGAGAGAAAAGTACGATTGCCTGATCCGGAGACTGGGACCGGAACTTTTCATTCTGCGCGAGGCGCCGCTTAAAGATATTGAACAGGCGGCAGGCCCATGCATAGCAGAAGGCATACGCAGGCTGAGGTGCGGCCAGGTGAAAATACAACCCGGCTTTGATGGGGAATACGGACGGATCATGATTATGGACAAGAGCGAAATAGATATGCTGTCCGGCCAGTTGTGCTTTCTCAACGATAACAGCGATACCAACGAGAAAATTACCGGCTTTAAAGCGGCAAAGCCCCAAAAGGGACCGGCCGGGAAAACTGCTCCGGTATCAATTCCGGCAAACGGCTCCCTATCAGTCGGTGATAATGATGCAGCGGTACCCTGTCCAGCGGGCATCCCTTACGGCTTGAACCCGGAACAATGGGAAGCAGTTTCATCTACCGATCGCGCTATCGTAGTCACTGCCGGTCCGGGAACCGGAAAAACGAGAACACTGGTGTGCCGCATAGCCTATCTGGTGGAGAAATGCGGCGTGCATCCCTCGCAGATAACGGCTGTTACTTTCACCAACAAGGCTGCCGGCGAGATGCGCACCCGCCTGGAAAAACATTTCGCGGGCAATCAAACTGTGCGGTCCATGACCATCGGTACGTTCCATTCCATCTGCCTGCAATATCTGTCTGAATGGAAAGGCCGGCACAGCATGGCAATTATTGACGAATACACTGCCGCTTCTCTCGTCGAAGAAATATTGGTTGAACACAATCTTAACATTTCCCCGCGAGAGGTCATAAGGAGGATATCGCTGGTTAAAAGCGGCGTAACGCAGGCACGCGAACAAACAGAACCGGCGGTTCCGGCCGAAATATACGATTTATACTGCTCGCGGCTGGCGCGGTACGGCATGGTGGACTATGACGACATCCTCCTAGAGGCTCTCAAACTCTTCGAGAGTATGAGCAATGCGGGCGCCAGCAGCCCCTCACCCGGGACCTGGCCTGCCCGTTTTTCCCATCTCTTAGTCGACGAGTTCCAGGACCTCAACACCATCCAATACCGCTTGCTCAAAGCGTGGAGCAAACATAGCGCTAGCATCTTCATCATCGGCGACCCCGACCAGTCGATTTATGGGTTCAGGGGCTCGGACTTCCGCTGTTTCGACAGGTTCAAAGATGATTTCCCCGGCGCGCGGCACGTGCGTTTAACCCGAAATTACCGCTCCACGCCGGAAATTATTGCCTGTGCCCAGGCTGTAATTGCCAAGAAAACGGCCGGCGGTCCTGCCTTATGCCTGGAGACGCAAAGGAAAAATGGCGCCCAGGTCCGGCTGGTGGTAACCGACGGTGAATTCTCCGAAGCGCTGCTGGTGGCCAAAGAAATTAACGGGATGGTCGGCGGGATCGATATGCTGGATGCGCAGGCCTTGTCGACCCGCCGCAGGGCAAGTCCTGCCGCAGGGCACACACGCGGCTTTGCCGATATCGCCGTGCTGTACCGCACCAACCGCCAGGCCGAAACACTGGAACAGTGCCTGCAAAAAGAAAGTATCCCCTATGTGGTCGTGGGGCGAGACGAGTTCCTTGCCGAGGAGCCGGTCCGCAAAACTGTCGCCTTTTTCAGATTTCTGCTCAACCCGGCAGACATTATCTCACTGCGGGCATGTCTTAAAACCGGTGAAATATACCCGGCAGCCCTTTTGCCCAAAGTCCTGGAAGAATATGCCGGGTCTGATAAAAGCGTATCATCCCTCGCCAGAACAATGGAAAGATTTCAGGCTCCTACTGCGCCGGACAAAGCCGTAAAATTCATCGAGATGTTGGTGAAGTACGAACCTGTTGCCCGCCAACAAAAACCGGCGGAAATCATTGATTCCTGGATAAAAGACAACAACCTGTCGGAGCAGAAGTGTATGGAACTGCTTGTTAATATGACCGTAATGCATCAAGACCTTGAATCTCTAATCCGCAACATTGTTCTGGGACACGAAAGCGATATCGCCCGCAGCGGCCGCCGGTCGTACTCGCCGGATGCCGTTTCGCTGATGACCTTGCACGCGGCCAAAGGTCTTGAATTTCCTGTAGTGTTCCTGTGCGGCGCCAACGACGGCACCATTCCGTTAACGAGTTCCGGGCATGCTGTCAATTGGGACGAGGAAAGAAGGCTGTTTTATGTGGGAATGACCCGGGCGCAGGATGAACTTATCCTGCTGGCCTACCGCGAGCCTTCTCCTTTCATTGCCGATATCCCGCCAGAGCGCCTGGCGACTGAGTACCGCCCTTCGCGCCAACATGCGCCTAAATTCAGGCAAATATGCCTTTTTGACATTTAAGCGATCATAATGTTTATTATCTATGTATTGTATTATATTGTATTATAGTGCTGTTTATTATTAGCGATGAATTACAGAATTTATTGTTAACAAAGCTTAACAACATAGAACAAGGGCAGAAAAACCTAGAAAGAAGACAGCAAAACATCGAAATCAGATTAGATAATCTGGATAAAAGGCAGCAAAATTTTGAAGCCGGGCAAAAATCACTGGCGAGGAAACTTGACATAGTGTCTTCTTCTATCCAGCGTTCCAGGGCTTTCAATAATACTTGCCGTTTTACAAGTTTTATCTCCGCTGCGCTCCCCCGATTTTATGCCTTTCCATCCGGCTGTTGAGTTTCTGTGGTTCGGCCAGTATTTTTCTTGTAAATATTCTCTCCATGTTTTTACCTCACTATTCTGTCCTTTTTGGGGCCAAAAGGGATGCTTCGTTATCAGCCCTTTTTGATCCAACAAGAATTGTCATACTTCTTTTTTTCCTTTCGCCAATGTGTATACCACCCTTAAACCGGAGTTTTTGAGTTTGATTTTTAGTAAGTAGGTTTCCTTAGTTGTTTCCGCCTTGTTGCAAACGTTAAAAGCCTGCAATCCTTTGAGACTGCAGGCTTTTCGAGTTTTCTTTATGGTGGGCGGTACTGGGTTCGAACCAGTGGCCCATGCATGTCAAGCATGTAATTACTGCAATATTATCAAGCCTTGTCGGTATCATTTGTTAGTTACCTGTTAGTTAAGGAATATATTAAGGACAGCGCGGCCGGAGCCGGTACAATTCAGCTACATGGAGGTGCAGCCTAGCTTAAAATTTTTGAAAAAATATTTTGACAACGGGGTGCACTACAACTCAATTCAAGCAAGCCAGCCTTTTTGACCCATAGCCCAAAATCGATAATAGAACCTTAACCAGGTAAAAATACAATGCAATATTTAACAAGGAAGTCCCCATAAGAACTGGGGTTGGGTCGAGATGATTTATCCCCTTGACGGTCTCGGAGAGCACGAAGTGAGTATTGATATAAATGGCAGCGCCATAGCCGGCGGATAACAACAGAAGCCGTTTGTCCCGCAGATAAACAAAAGCCAGCAGTGATAAGGCCAAAGCCGGAAATAAATACCTTTCATGCATTCCGGTGGCAAAAGTGAACACGCCATCGATCAGGAGCAGGCCTGCCGCAAAGACGAATCCCTTATCCGTTCCCTTAACATAAATGAACCAGGCAAACGCTGTAACCAGGACAATAAAAATCATTCCCCAGCTATGATAGCTCAAATAAAAGAAGGTCGATGTATCCCTGACATAGTTAAGCCCCAATATTCCAAAGAGATTAAAGGCGTTAACCGAAGCATAAGGATACTCTCCCAGGGTATTGGCAAAAAGCCTGAAAATCCACAGAACACCCTGGTTCCAGGAAAATGGAAGCACGATGGCAATTGCCGTGCCGAGCCCAATGACAGCCGCCTGGAGAAAGCTTTTCCAACTTCTTTGCCTGACCAGCGCGAAGAAAAGCACCGGCAAAAAGATGATCCCCTGCGGCTTCATCAAAACAGCGGCGGAAAACAAGGCTGCCGACATGCCGATCTTCCCCTCGGCAAGCGTGTAAGCGGCAAACAGGACTATCATGGTAAAAAGCGAATCCACCTGTCCCCAAACGGCCGAATTTATCAATACCGCCGGGTTATAGAGATAAAACGCGCATAAGAAAATACCGGTTTCTAAAGAAAGACGTTTGCGGGCCAGCCTGTATATCAATAGAGAGGTGACAAGATCGGCCGCTATGGAAGGGAGCTTTAACAATGCGGTGAAAAACGGGTTCAAGGCAGGGACAGCCGAAATCTTGCCGATTACATACAAAATATAAATATAGAGCGGCGGATAGTCCAACCGGGTATTCGAATAAACTGAAAAAAGACCGTTTGCGGCGGCGGAAGCCCAACTTTTGAAAGTATTTATATCATACGGGTGCCCACTAATTAAAACCGCGCAGGTGAGCCTCAATACGAGCCCAACCCCCAACAGGGCAAGCAACAACAATCCGACATTGCCCTGAAAAATTTTTGTCTTTTGCTTTACTGAAAAATAGTAGGCTATAATGATTAACAACCAAAAAGCAATGGAGTAGATAACCAGGTAAAGATCATACTGAATGACTCCCCCTGCCGCTCCTCCATCCCTTCTTCCCCAACCACCGTTAGGCCGCCCCATAGGGCGATACGTCCAGTCCGGATTCGGCCTCAGTGCCGGTTGGCTTGCATTGTCCTCGCGGTTAAATCGGTGGGGCGTAATATCTCCCTGCCCGGTCTCGCTTTGAGTAACGGCGCTCGTCCTATGACTATCCCAAATTGCATAAACACATATAATTCCTGCCGCCAGCACTGTCAAAACCAAGACTGCGCCCAAAAGCCGCTTTTTACGAATCACCTCGCAACCGCTCCTTTCAGTGGCCGTCTCCGGCCAGGCCCCTGTTCTCCGTAGCCATAGGGATGGGCGCTGTACCAGCGCATGGCGCTTGATAGTATCGTCTCCAGATCGCTGTGTTCTGGCTCCCAACCCAAAACGCTCTTCATGGCGGAGTTGTCGGCCACCAGGCTAGGCGGGTCTCCTGCCCGTCGTTCCACATATTCAACAGGGAGCTTATCCCCAATGAGAGCCTCTGCTTTTTGAATAATCTCCATCACCGAAAACCCTCGGCCCGTGCCAACATTCAAAGCCCTCCCTGGCAGCCCGCTCTCCAGGGCGCCGAGAGCAAGAATATGAGCTTTGGCCAAGTCCAGCACATGGATATAATCGCGAATGCAGGTGCCGTCAGGTGTATCATAGTCCGTGCCGTATACGTAAAGCCTCTGCCGCAGCCCCAGGGCTGTTTGCAGCATCAGGGGAACGAGGTGCGTCTCCGGCCGGTGGTCTTCGCCAAGCTGACCGTCCAGCGCCGCTCCCGCGGCATTGAAATAACGCAGGGCTATCCAGCCGATTCCATGCGCCCTGCCCAACCATTGCAGGTATTCTTCAATCATGCGCTTGGAAGCGCCATATGGGTTAATCGGCTCAAGCGGGGAATCCTCGCTGATCGGGATGACCTTAGGAATTCCATATACAGCAGCGGTGGACGAAAGGACCACCTGCTTTACGCCGGCCTTCACAGCCTCTTCCAGGAACGCAAAAGACTTGACCGTATTTTCATGAAAATACAGTTCCGGCTGGGCATAGGATTCGCTGACCAGACTCTTGGCGGCAAAATGGATCACCGACCCGATCTCATGGGTTTTAATAATAAACCTCACCAGCTCAAGGTCAGCTATATCCCCCTCGTAAAAATGCCGGCCAGCGACAGCCTCCCGGTGGCCGGTGGACAGGTTATCCAGAACCGCCACCGGCACTCCTGCCTTAATTAGCTCGGCAACCGTGTGACTGCCGATATAGCCCGCGCCGCCTGTCACCAAAACCGGCTTCATATATAACCTCCCACTTTCTTGGAACCCCTTTTTCTTCCGACAATACTTCTTCCATATAGGCCAGTAAATCATGGTACAATTCCGGGCGGGCCAAGGCCAGTTTGATTCCGGCCTGCAAATAGCCCAGCTTATCCCCTACATCGAAACGCCTGCCTGCCAAGGGCAGCGCCAGCAGCATATGCTCCCGGCACACTTCCTTGAGCGCTTCTGTCAACTGGATCTCTCCGCCGCGGCCCGGTTTTAACTGTTCGAGGACCGGAAAAATAGATGGCTTTAAAATATAGCGCCCAACAACCGCAAGATTAGACGGAGCCTCCTCCACGGCTGGTTTTTCCACCAAATCGTTAATCCAAAACGCTTCTCCCGGGTCCTGCAGATTGACATATTGAGGACAAACAACGCCATACTTCTTAACGTCCCGGGGGTCTACCCGCTGGACCCCGATTACTTCCGTATCATGCTTTTCGTAAACCTCCATCAACTGCCGCAAGGCCGGCTTTTCGGATACCACAATATCGTCGCCCAGGAGCACGGCAAATGGTTCATCTCCGATAAATTCCCGGGCGCACAACACTGCATGCCCTAAGCCCAGCGGTTCCTGCTGGCGAACGTAGTGGATACGCGCCATTTGAGCAATCCCGCGAATTGTATTGAGGGTGTCCGTATCGCCGCTGGCGGCCAGCATCCTCTCCAATTCAATGGACCTGTCGAAGTGGTCCTCGATGGCTCGCTTATTTCTTCCCGTTATGATAACGATGCTTTCGATTCCGGACTGCACAATCTCTTCAACAATATATTGAATGGCCGGTTTATCGACTATAGGCAGCATTTCTTTTGGTTGGGCCTTCGTAGCGGGAAGAAACCTGATGCCCAGTCCTGCTGCGGGAATTACGGCTTTCCTAATTTTCACAGAGATCACCTCTCACCTGTTTTTCTTTAAAAACCCAGCAACGGCTGCCAATATAGTTTATCGCCGTGCCTGCCCCGGTGGCTGCGAGCTTGCTGGACCAAAGAGTCAGCCGCAGGGAATCCCGGCAGATGAACAACAGCGCTGCCGATACCAGCAGGGCAAGCCCGTTTACCGTGCCAAACCTGACCGCCTCCCAAAAGACAGTATTGCCGGCATCCCTGAAGGTCCACCTGCGATTAAAATAAAAGCTGTTTATTGCCCCTGCGGAATAAGCGATACCTTGCGCCAGGAGGAGTGGCAGTCCGGCATGAGTCAGAATAAAAAAGACGATAAAATCAACTGCCGTATTGCCTATCCCTACGGTACAAAAACGCAGGAACTCGAAAAAATTCTGTTTGTTGATGGGCACCATATCCACCCCTTCATCTTCAGAATAATTATTTCCGGTTTCCAACCTCATCTTCGTTCCGGAGAAGGTAGAGCGGCCTGTTTTTCACTTCGTCATAAATCCTGCCGACATACTCGCCCATTATCCCAACGGCAATCAGGATCACGCCGTCCAGCAGGAAAAGGCCGGCAAAAAGAACCGCCCAGCCCGCGGCCGGATCGCCTTTGAACAGCGCTAGGGCTACAGACGCAACCAGACAGACGGAACCGGCAAAAGAGAACGCCAACCCCAGATGCATCGCCAACTTCAACGGCTTATAAGAAAAGGAAGCGATTCCGTCTGCGGCGAAGCGAAGCATTTTTTTCAGCGGGTATTTTGTCTCCCCGGCGAAACGCTCCTCCCGCACGTACTCCACGGCGATCTGGGAAAACCCCACCCAGCTTACCAGGCCGCGGACAAAACGGTTTTTCTCCCGGATGCTTTTCATGGCCTCGCACACCTTACGATCTATCAGCCGGAAATCACCGGTATCAAGAGGAATATCGACTTCCGCCAAGGCGCGGAGTGCCCGATAAAAAACTGCTGCGGTCCATTTTTTAAACAGGGTTTCCCCATTCCGTTTTACCCGCTTGGCATAGACTACATCATAACCTGCCTGCCATTTCTCAATCATCAGGGGAATCACCTCAGGGGGGTCCTGCAAATCGGCATCAATGATTACCACGGCATCCCCGCGGGCATAATCCATGCCCGCCGTTATCGCCATCTGATGTCCGAAATTGCGCGAGAAATCCAGCAGCCTTACCCTGTCATCCTGTTGGGCGAACTCCCTGATCAGGCTTGCTGTCTGATCACTGCTCCCGTCGTTGACGAAAAGCAGTTCATAAGTGTCCCCTATCGATTCCATCACCAGTGTAAGCCGGCGGTAAGTTTCGTTTACCACGGCTTCTTCGTTGTAAACAGGAACGATGACGGTATAACGAACGGTGCCTTCCATTGCGCCGCCTCCTTTTGTGTTAACTTGTGTTAATTTATCAACAGCCTTATGGCTCGACTCTATACAACGTATTTGCATCTCCCATACTACTGGGACTATCGAAAAAACCATTCCCCTGCCACTCTTCCCTGGGAACCTCGGTGCCGTGAGCGCGAATCCATGCCAGCACAGAGCTTCCGCCACCTCCGAAGCCGGAGCCGGATGAAATGAGGAAGTACTTGATTTCTTTATTTGCGACCATTTTTTCCAGTTTCTCCACCGTAAGAATGGGATCCGAACCGCTGAAACCTCCCATAGCCATGACTGCCTTGCCTGTTTGAATGATATAGTTTTGCGCCGAGCTTGCGTTGGGAACAGCAAAGAGGTATTTTTCGCCGGTGTTGTTTTTGGTTACATAATCAAGCAGCCTGGTATTGATTACGGAATCCATGTTTCTTCCCCCCATGCCCTGTCGGGGGCCAAAACCCGTTTGCCCCGGACCGGCTTGGGGCAACATGCCGTTGTCGCCGTATAGAAGGGGCGTGGCTGACCAGTACAGGGGCGCTATCAGTAATACAAGCATTCCCGCCGTTGCGGCCAGGGCGGCCAGCCTCTCTTTTTTAGCTCCGACGAACAATACCAGGGCTAAGCCTATGCCAGCGCTTCCGATGCCAATCGTCCAGCCCGCGCCAATTTGCTGCTGGTAAGGCCGCAGGATATATAACTCAAAAAGAGTGGTGATCAGCAGGCCTGAGGGTAGCAGCCAAGTCTTCCAACCCTCTTTTTCGCGATATAAGTTCCAGAGCTCGACCCAGCCTGCCCCTGCCAGGGAGGCGATAGGCGGCGCCAGCATAATCAGGTAGTAGTGATGGAAAAACCGCGCCACACTGAAAAACACCATCCCTGGCACAAGCCAGCCCAGCCAGAAAAGAGATTCCAATTGTTTATCCGAAAGCGGCTCTTTCCGGCGCAAACCGGACAGCAAACCTGCGCCTGCCAGGGCCACAAACGGCAAGAGCCAACTGATTTGACCGGACAGCTCTCTCTGGAAAAGGCGCAGGGGACCTGGTTGACCTGTGCCGAAGGCGCCGCCCCGGCCTTGTGGTCCGCCCCCTGCAAAGCCGCCCATTTGTCCTTGCCTGCCACCGCCTTCAGGGCGTAAGGCTCCAGGGGGCATGTTGCTGCCGTTTAGCTGCATCTGCTGCGGGTTAGGCACAGCTGTTCCATTATCCGTTCCTTGAGCCGGGGTGGGGGCTGTGTTAACTCCCGGTCGTGTCGGCTGCTGGCCTGACACATTTGGTCTGCCCTGATTTATTGGCTGGCGGTTGGGAACGGCGCCTCCCGGCCCGCCGCCCCTGTTCATGCCCGTAAGGCGGGACAGCCCGTTGTAGCCGAAAGCCAGTTCCAGGGCGGAATTAGTCTGGCTGCTACCGATATAAGGCCGGTTTTCCGGCGGGATCAAGTCGACAACCACGCCCCAAGACAGGGATATGCCGGTCATTATTACCGTTGCCGATATCAACCCGGCCAATTTCTTTTTCCACGGGCCTTTGAAGGCCAGCAGGTATAAGAGGTAAAACGCCGGCACCACTAGATAGGCCTGGAGCATCTTAATATTAAAGCCCACCCCGATCATGGCGAAGGCCGCCAAAATCAAAGAAATCTTGCCGCGCTTAATGCCCTTGAACAACAACCAGGAAGCCAACAGGAGGGCAAAGACCAGGAGGCTGTCAATATTGTTGGTTCGGCTAACGGCAACGGCGATGGGTGAACAGGCCATTACCAGCGAGGCAATCCTGGCCGCCGTTATTCCGAAGGTCGGCTTGACCAGAATATACACCATAAGGACCGAACCGATCCCCGCCAAGGCCTGAGGAAGAATTACGCTCCAACCGTGAACTCCGAAGACATAAGCAAAAACGGTCTGGATCCAGAAAGCCACCGGCGGTTTATCCACCGTAACAAACCCGGCTGGGTCAAAGGAAGCGAAGAAAAAGTTATGAAAACTCTGCAGCATGCTGGTCACGGCTGCCATGTAATACGCGTTGGAGTATTGCTCCTTCCAGATATTAAAAATATTTAAAAAAGCAGAGAGCAAAACGATGGGGGCCAGAATTATATCGAAACGAAAACCATTCTTGGGCCTCATTGGATTAATTACCCCTTTCATTTCCGGCGTCGCTACAATAATACCCCTCTTAGCTGAATTGTCCCTTAACCGCAGCTGAATATTAAATGATAAACGACTGAAGATCCGCTGAAAACAATGAGGTTTGTTCACCTAAAGGCAAAATAGGCGAGCGGTTTCAAGGGGCCAAACCTTGAAACCGCTCAATTTATGATAATCAGAGACCAGTTGGAGACCTCCAACCCTCTCTTTGCTCGCCGAGCCGTTGAATCAATTATTATGGGTGATTTTAATACTTCCGTTCTCCCAGACAACATCAGCACCTAACGCTTCTCCCACAAACCGCAAGGGAATAAACGTGCTGTTGTTGATGATCCTGGCCTCGGTTGACAATGACTTTGCGTGTCCGTTTACATAAGCATTCTTTTTGTTTATTGGCAGTTTGATCTCTATTCCGTTTTTTATGCCAATGGCCGTTTTGGTTTCATCATCCCATTGAACCGTACAGCCAAGGGCTTCAAAAAAACTGCGCATCGGCACAAGCACGCTTCCGTTTATATTTATGGGGGCTGGGGAAAATACCTTTTCAGCACCGTTTATGTAAACCTTAATCGCCGCAGGACCATTATTATCAGCAGGAGGTTGTGGCTTTTTGGAGTCATCTCTTTTGGGCATAAGTTCCATAATCTTATCAACTACGCTTTGAGTTGTTATTCCTTTATTGACCAGTTCAGCCCACATGCTGTTTCTTCCCTGCCTGGACTGTTCCATATACTTCCGGCGTTCTTCCTCACTCATGTTTTTCGTCTTTTCAAATGTCGCCTTTTGCTGTTCCTCTTGCTCCTGAATATATTTGTTTATGGCGTCAGCCGTATCCTGGGTTATTATCCCGTCCTCTACCAATTGAGCAATTATTTTATCCAGCCAGTCGCTGCCCGTCAGACTCGGTGGCCCACCAGCCCCGCCAGGACCGCCAGGCCTGTTTCCTGTCTCAGCGGGGTTGTCGCTTGCCGTTGCAGGGACCCCGCTGAATAAAAGCAAAACCACAACAACAAACCAAGACATTATCCGTCTCATAGTTTTTTTCAAACAAATCCCTCCTTTAAACCGCTTTCAACTTGAAGCCGTTTACTATTTTACATCTTACCCCCCAAAGCTGAATCAGCTCTGAACAATTACTGAAATTTGAATAAGTAACAGCTGAAAATTAGCTTAAAAAAAGGCATTCATGCGTAAAAAATAACACGCATGAATGCCTTCACTCTGTTGAGCCTGCCAATGTGAATATTCAAACGGGAAGCCAGACCTGAAAAGTGCTTCCCTCCCCCTCACGGCTTACAACACTGATTGTTCCCCCGTGTGCGTCCACGATGTGTTTGGTAATCGCCAACCCCAAACCGGAACCTCCGTGCTTGCGAGCCCTGGAAGTATCGCTGCGATAAAAGCGGTCAAAAATATGGGGCAAATGTTCCGCAGCGATCCCTGGGCCGTTATCCTGAACGGTGAATAGGACTCCGTTGTTTGCTGCGGCCAAAGAAATCCGGATCTCCCCTTTTTCAGGATCAGTGTGCTGCACCGCGTTTTGAAACAGGTTTAAGATCACCTGTTTGATTTTATCGACATCATATTTGCAGTTCATATCCGGCTCAATCTCTAGGCTCAGCCTTCTTAAACCGGCCAATATGGTAAACTGCGGCTCCATTTCCCGGATAACAGCATCAAGTGAGCCTTCGGCCAGTTCCAAACAGGGTTCCCGTTCCAGCTTCGCCAGCAGCAGGAGGTCATGGACCAGTTTATTGAGCCGTTCCGACTCACTGCGCATGCTTTTCAACGCTTTAAAAAGCTGCTCCGGCTGCTGCGCCGCGCCCCTAAACAGCACATCCAGGAATCCCCGGATGGAGGTCAACGGGGTGCGCAGCTCGTGAGAGGCGTCAGCAATGAACCGCCGCATCTGTTCCTTGGTTTCCCTTTCAGCCGCAAAGGAGGTTTCCAGCCGCTCCATCATGCCGTTAAAGGATTCCGCCAGGCGGTCAATTTCCATTTGCCCCTGCCGAATCGGGAAGCGCCGGTCCAAATTGCCGGCATTAATTTGTTCAGCTGTCTTCACCATGTTGGACAACGGCACCAGGGTTTTCCGCAGCACCGGCAAAAACGCAACCAGCCCCCCCACCATGGCCAGGAGGGACAGGAGCAAGAATTGAAGCAACTGCCCAGCCAGCAATTCTTTTAACGGCCCTGTGGGAGTGCTCACCTGGATGATGCCCAGCACGCGGCCCGGCCCTGCGGCAATCGGCTCCAGGACCACTAATTGCTGGATTCCTCCGTCGTTGACCACCCGGTAATTAGGCTCCCCCCTTCTGGACGGTTTCTTGTTCAATATTATGTCTAAATACTCCCTGGCCTCCAGTTGGGGCGGGTTTACGCCGTCCGGGCCGCTCATCAAGATGGTAAAACTGCCGTCGGCATCAATCAGGGCCAGGTTTGCGCCGGGGATGAAAAAAAAGGGCTGGCGGGGAGGGGCGCTTCCGACGCCCAGACCCAACTGCAGCCAGGCATTGGCGGGAACGGACATAATCTGGGTCTGAATGGCGGCGGCCCTGTTTCTATAGACCACATCCCGCATGAAAACATATTGCAACAAACCGATCAGCACCAGCAAAACAGCCAGGATCAGCAGCGACCGGTATAACAGCTGATTTTTCAGCGAGTTGGGAGATAACAGGGACTTAAGGCGAACAACAACTTTTCTGTTCATGGCAGATCAACCCGGTATCCCGAGCCGCGGACAGTCCTGATAATACGATGGTCTTTATCGTTTAACTTCTCCCGCAGCAACCTAATATAGACTTCGACTATGTTCTCGTCCCCGACAAAATTAATACCCCAAACCCGATCAAGTATCATTGTTTTACTTAATACCAGCCCGTGATTAAGCAGCAGGTATTTTAGAAGTTCATACTCCGTGGGGGACAATTCCAAAACCCTGTTTTCAAGTTTGATTTCCTTGCGGCGGTCATCCAACTGAAAAGGCCCGATCACCACTTCCCCAAACAAATTGGGAAACTGGTTGCGGACCCGGGCATAGATTCTGGCCAGCAGTTCTTCGAAGCTAAATGGTTTTACTACATAATCATCTGCCCCCAACATGAGACCCTTAACCCGGTCATCAACCTCATCCCTGGCCGTCAGCATAATCACTGATACATTTTCTATTTTCTTAAGCATCTTACATACCTCGAACCCGTCCATTCCGGGCATCATGACATCAAGGACCGCTACATGGGGTTTGAACTCTTTGACCAGCGTTATGGCCGTTACGCCATCTTGGGCCGTTTTAACTTCAAATCCCTCGTTCTGCAGGCCCAGCTCTAGAAACTGCAAGATATTCGGTTCATCATCCACCAATAATACTTTAATTCCCTTGAGCTGTTCCATTCTTGATTACCACTTCTCTTCACGCCTGATTATCTGTTTTAATATTATCCTCTTTACAGCTGAAATTGTTCTGAAAAGAAACTGAAAATTTGTTTAAGGTTTCTATAATTTCTCAATTCGCTTTAATTTTTTCCCGTTCCTGACCATACTCAGGCGATAATAAGCTGTCCGCCGGAATATTTGGTTTCCCTGTCATGCCGTATAATACGTCAAATGGCATCAAACGTTAAAAGCCTGCAACCCTTTGAGACTGCAGGCTTTTCGAGTTTTCTTTATGGTGGGCGGTACTGGGTTCGAACCAGTGACCCCATGCATGTCAAGCATGTACTCTAACCAAACTGAGCTAACCGCCCGCATTTCTTGACATGACGTCTATGCTTTATTATAATTTGATAGGCGGTTGTTGTCAAATGAGAATCATTTACTTTTTGCAAGTCGTAGCCCAAAAACAACCAATTGCATAGAGCAAAGAACACTGCTATAATAAGTACAAGCATTGCAAGGGGATTGTGGTGCAGAGGTTGCACTCAGGTTCGTGGCACCTGAAGACGTGGGTTCGATTCCCACCGATCCTCTTCGGCGCATCGTAACACATGGATGCGTTGTTGTGAAACCCTTTTGAAAGGGTTTTATTTTTTTACCCCCGGCAGGAATATTTATCATTTATGTCAAATATTACCATATTACTTATCCTTTATGAGGTACATACCCATGACCAATACCTTTAAAGCCACAATCCCGAATATTGCCTGTTTCTTTATCATGCTGTTTTTCTTGTTTACGCCCGCTTGGCCCGCCGTCGGATCGCCCTGGGAACTCAACCAAGGGGAAAGCGTGGTTGTAGGCGTTTTGCTTTCGCTTAACAGCGATGTGGTCCGTATACAGACCCCCCTGGACCANCAGGACTTTCCGCTGGCGCACGATGCGCTTTTCGCCCTCATGGGCAGGCAGTCGGGACGGCTTGTCCCGCTCCTTCATTTTCCTGCCGGCATTGAGGTGGAACTGTACATCAACCCCTCCGGAGCCGTCAGGGCCATCCGCAACCGGCAAGCCCCGCTCAGGCTTCCCGAAGGCAAGCCCCTGCAAGGCTGGGGCCATCAAGCCTCATTGAGCCCCGATGGCAAANAATATTTGCTGTACCACCGGGAAACAGGAATAAACCTTTACAGCACTATAAACCGCTCTCAGACTCCACAATTTCTAGCTGACAGCTCAGTGGCTGACTGGTCCGCNAACNGCGANATAGCGGTGGGACTACCCGACAAAATTATCATCTANAACATCCGCGCCAAANCGAAAAAAACTTTGCCTCTGCCCGCTTTGCCCCCAGGAACATCGCGTGTCATTGCCGACCTGAAATGGAACTGCGCGGGAAACAAGATCTTGTATGCCGCAGTCGAGAGTTGGGACCATGCCGGGAGCGACCTCTGCTCGCTGGCTGTTATGGATAAAAACGGACGCCTGCTGGGAAGCAAGGCCGTAGTCCATCTTGGCCCGGCTGTCTGGTTGGATAACAGCCTGGTTGCCTATATCTCTTACCAAAACATGGATGGGGACCGCGGCCGGATAATGACCTGGAATCATATTTCAGGGCAAGAGGGACTGTTGCAGGGGTACGGGGATGATGAAGGATGCACAGGTCTGGCCTACGACCCGGCAAACGGGGTCTTGGCAGTTACCGCTAAAAACCTGGCGGGGGAAAACCTTTATCTTATCAAAACCGCAAACGAGGAACCGGCGCTGGCGCTCAGCTGGCCGTTCCCACTTCGTAACCTGCAATGGTCACCCGGCGGTGCCCTTTTTTTCTGGGACGAATACAACAACTGTATATATGAACTCCAAAATGACAACCGGACCGCAATCCCCCGCGCTGCCGGATACCTGCCGCCAGCCGGCACAGGAAAAGCCGGGTTTGTCTACTTCCTTGCAGAACCCCTGGAAGAACCTCAACAGATTTTTTTTATCGATGACGGCAGCACCAACAGGTAAATACCAACTTTATAGCGAATAAATTCATTAAATTTAGCAAATGTGTTTTTTTGCTCTAATTGCCCGGGCCAATACGAAAGGAGTAACAGTAGTTTTGAAAAAAACCATCAGATTTGAAAGCATCCCCATAAAAAACCCGGATGCCGCTCACCGGACCATCCTGTCCGAGCTGATCATCCTGAACCTGGACAACGGTTTTTATTACAGCGCCAATGAAGTCGGCGCAAGGCTTTGGGAGCTATGCGACGGGCGAAGAACCGTCAGGGATATCATCGCCTTGATCAGCGAAGAGTATGAGGTTACAGAAGAAGAGGCGGCCGGCGACGTTTTTGATTTTTTGGGGGATTTGCATCGTGAAGGACTTATCACTCTCGAAAATGAGCCGGACGATTAAAAAAGCCCTAATGCTCCTCTGCTTTGGGCTGCGCGTAATCGCGGCAGCGCTTGTGCTTTCCGCGCTTCTCCCGTTAATCAGGTTCCCCCGGTTGCTGGGATTCATCCATAGCCGGCAAATGGTCGCGCATGAAAAAGGGCCCGACGTCCAGGACGTTATCCGGGTCGTTAACTGCGTGGCCCTGCTGCCGTTTTTTGTCGTAAGGAACAATTGCCTGAAAAAGTCCCTTCTTCTATACTATTTCCTGGGAAAAGCCGGTTTATATAACCTTGAGCTGGTAATCGGGATAAAAAAAGAAGGCGACCGGTTGGCGGGCCACAGTTGGCTGGCCCTGGACGGCCGCCCCTTTCTCGAAGATCGGGACCCCCTACAGGAATTCGAAATCATTTATTCGTCAGGAGCCATAAAGTGAAAAACCGGATTGACCGCTACCGTTTTGAAATCGGGCCCGTCACGCTTGATATCGGCTCAAACTCCAGCGCTTTGCTCGAAGCCGTCCATTCCTGGCTGCAGTCCTTGGCTGTTGCCGGCAAACATCGCCGGCCCGCGGATATCACCGTCCTGTTGTTGGGCTGCGATGAGAACAAAGCTGTGCCTTTCAACCTGCCGAAAGACCTCCCCTGCTTATTTGAAGGTCCGGCGACCAGGTACTTTTCATACAAAGGGCTGTTGGCGGCTGACTTCGCCAGACTGGGCAAGGCCGTAATAAACAAGGAACTGGGGAAATTTGTGGGTTGGGCTTATGTCACCCGCCTCCTGTCCTCTCCCTGGAACCTGGAGCACTTTTTGCACCTGTTATGGGAACTCTTGCGAGAAAAAGGGGTTTACCAGTACCACGCCGCTGCGGTTGGCCTGAATGATCAAGGACTACTGCTGGCCGGGAAATCAGGCCAGGGAAAAACCACCCTGGCCCTTGACCTTGTATCGCGGGGCTTCTCTTTCCTTGCCGACGACACCTGTTTTTTGCACCGCGATGGACCGAAGGTTGAAATCACCGGGTTGGTCGAACCGGCGCGCGTTTTCCGGGAAAACGTCTCTCACATCACCAGCCTGGCCGACCTGAAAGCCGGCGCCGTCAGCAGCAACGGCAAGATCAGCCTGCCCGTGGAAAAGCATTATCCCAATGCACCTAAAAAGCGCTGTCATCTTGGCGGCATCCTCTTTCCGTCATGGGCTCCACAGGAAAAAAGCGAGCTGTTGGAGATTTTACCGGCACGGGTCGCGCTGGAACTGCTGCCGCTTACGATGGTCTGCTTTGACGCCGGCACGTCGCGGCGTCATTTTGACTTCAACTGCCGTCTGGCATCCGAATTCCCTTGCGCAGTCCTGAAAATGGGAAAAGACCGGGAAAGCTGGCACTCCCTGGTCCTGGGATTTTTAAACACCGCCGGGCGCTCTCCCAACAAGACAGGAGTGAATTAATCTTGATTAAAGTCGAGCCGACAAAACAAGCCGCAACAGGCTGGTATGCTCCTCTCCTGCATTACAGTTCGCGCCCCGACGTATTCTTTTGCGAGCCTGTCAGCGAAGAAGTCAGGAGCACCATGCGGCAAATAGGGCTGCGCAATTTGGCAGTGGAAAAAGAATTGTCCGGCATCTTAACCGCCCTCGAAGCCCTCCCCGTCCCTGTCATTCTCCTCAAGGGATCCCACCTCATCCAGGAAATATATCCATGGGGCATACGGCCGGTCGGTGATATTGACCTGCTGATCAGGCAGGAGGATTTTGCCAGCGCGCACAAGGCCATCACCAGCCTGGGATACCAACCCTGGCTAAAGACATTCCCATTATGGATTCACCTTCACTATTCAGGCAAGGTCACCTATACGCGGCCGGCGGAAACGGGAACACCAATATCCCTGGACCTTCACTTGACCCTGGGCCCCCGCCCTTATCTTGGCTATGTGGACCCGGCAGCCCTCTGGAGCAAAGCCGTGGAAACCAGAGTAAATGGGCGCAGGGTTTATGTCCTGTGCCCCGAACACCTTCTCATCCATCTCTGCCTCCATCTCCTGCAGCACACTCCCGACCACTGGGCGGTATGCGGCTGCGATATCGCCGCATTGCTCCGCCATGAAGAAAACCGTTTCCCCTGGGAAAGCTTCCTGGAGGAGACAACAGCAGCGGGTGTTAACCGGCCGGTGCGCTATGCCCTGGAAACAGTGAACAAAATGTTTGATGCGCTTATTCCGGCGGCGATCCTCGACCGTCTGAGCAAGCCACCGTCGGGTAGGCCGGGTTGGAAGCTAAGGCTGTATTTTTTCTGCCAGCGAAGCGAAACCAGGAAATACCTGCTCCAATTTATAAGCACCCCCGGCTGGCGGGAAAAACTGGGCTGTTTTCCTTATATCCTGCCATTTCTTCTGCGGAGGTTTAAAAACAATTGAACCATGCCTTGTCTATCAGCAATTTATACAAAACATACCAGGTTTCGCCAAGGCCTTTCGGCCGAAAAACAGTTTATACCGCTTTGGCGGGCATTTCGCTCGACATCGGGCGGGGAGAGGCCTTCGCCCTCCTGGGTCCCAATGGCGCCGGCAAAACCACCCTGCTCAAGATCGTTTGCGGCCTAATCAAACCGACCGGCGGGACTGTTGCGGTCAACGGATATGATGTTCTCCGGGAAGAAATCAAGGCCAAACAGAGCATCGGCTGCTGCCTGGAGAGCGAGCGGAGCTTTTACTACCGGCTTTCCGGCAGGCAAAACCTTGCCTTTTTCGCCTCCCTGGACAACCTGAACAGAAAAGAGTCCACCGCCAAAATGGACGCCTTATTAATTGATCTGGACTTGGCAAGTGTAGCCGATATGCCGTTTATGCACTATTCCTCCGGGCAACGGCAGCGTCTTGGTCTGGCCCGTGCCCTGCTGAAGGACCCCTTGCTGATCGTCCTCGATGAACCTACCAAGAGCCTTGATCCCGGCGCCGCCGAAAACTTCTGGCAAGTCCTGGCCAACTGGCGGGCTGGCAAGCCCGAGCGGACGGTCTTTTTTTCGACCCACAGCCTGGACGAAGCCGAAAGTCACGCCACTAGCCTGGCTTTCCTCGACGAGGGCAGGATTAAGGCCTGCGGGAGCATAGAAGAATTGAGGCGACTTTTTAAACAGGGAAACCTGCGGGACTTGTATCGTAAGGTCTTGGACAAAGGAGGGATGGATTGGCTTGTTGGAAAAAGGAATGGCGTTTATCAGGCGTGATTTCTTAATAGACATCAGTTACCGGACTAATTTTTTCCTGAACATCTTGAACATTTTTTTCCGCGTATCATTTTTCTATTTCTTTTCCCTGTTTATTGGCATGAACAACTATTTCCCCTTTGTCCTGGTGGGCATAGCCCTGTTCGACTATTTCGCCGTTTTAACCCGCTCCTTTTCCGAAACCCTGCGGGAAGCCCAGCAGGAGGGAACGCTGGAAGCCCTGTCTTCAACCCTGACCCCGCTTGTTGTGAGTATCGTTTTTTCCGGACTTTACCCTCTCCTGTACACCACAATGCAGATGATGCTGTATTTCATTATCGGCGCCTCGTGTTACGGCCTTTCCCTGGCCGGGGCCAATATACCCGCCGCCCTGCTAGTCATGCTCGCCGCCACCTTTTCTTTCGCCGGATTCGGACTCCTTTCCAGCATTTTCGTCCTTGTTTACAAACGCGGCGACCCGCTTGTCTGGGTGATGAACAGCCTGTCCTGGCTGCTGTCGGGGACCCTGTACCCCGTTGATGTTCTGCCTGGCTGGCTGCAGCAGGCCGCTCAACTGCTGCCGCTTACCCACGCGCTCCGGGCTTTACGGCTCACCCTGCTGGAAGGGGCTCCCCTCAGCACGGCAGCAGTTCCCCTGGTATTCCTGACCGTCCTGTTCGCTGTTACCGCAGCCATGTTTGTTTTACTGTTTCCGCGGGCCTTAAACAAGGTGAAAAATGAGGCTGGCCTTTCCCAGTATTAGTTCAAGGTTCAACATCTGACGTGACGACCCATTCTCTCCACAGCCGGCAGACCTCGGGCATCATTTGATCATCCAGGGGCCAGGCCGCAATACCCATTTCCAAAAGCCGCAGAACGTCCGGCAGTTCTTGCGGGTCCTTCCGCACCTGCTTCCCCGCCTTGACCATGACCATTTCCCTGCACGCCTTAAGCTCGATGCTGGAAGGGAAAAGCGCCAACCCCGCCTCAATCGCCTCCATGATTTCTTCAATGCTGTACCTTCGGCTTTCCATCATCGTCAAGACCTTGCCGATATGTGCAAACCGCAGGAAGGTCTGTTTCCGAAACGAATTGTGCTGCAAGGCCGTCTCCAGGTGAAACAGCGCTTTTTCCCAATCCCCGGCGAGCCGGTGCATATCGGCGAGATAAAAGTGCACCTCCCCGTCGGCAGGGTCTTTTTTCAACTCATTTAACAGCAAGGACACGTTCCGTTCGAATTTTTTCTTGTCCTTCATGCGTTGCCGCCCGTAACCGCTATGAAGGATGCCGACCTCGCGGCGGTAATCGGCCAGGCTCAGCTCCCGTTCGGCATGGATCAGGTATTCGTGGACCGGACGGCGATACCTTATCCGGGCATCGCGTTTAAAAATGCGTATGACGCCGCCGCCATAAACCGGCCTGTACTCCCGGCTGTCCTGGTTGTACAGGGCGCAGACCAGCGCGTCTCTCGTCTCTGCCGCCAGCGCCTTCCTGAGCCATGCCGCATCGACCTGCAAACGCTCGTCGGCGTCAAGAAAGACGACCCAGTCGCCCTTGGCTATCTCCAGGGCGCAATTGCGAGCTGAGGAAAAATCGTCGTTCCATATATAACTATAGATTTCTGCGCCGTGGCTCCTAGCAATCTCCAGCGATCCGTCCTGCGAACCGGTGTCGACCACCACCAGCCGATCCGCCAAATCGCCAAGGCTTCCCAGACATTCGCCCAGGGTTTTTTCGTCGTCTCTGGCCAGAACACATCCGGTAATTGTCATTTTGCCGTTTCAACCCTCTTGCCTTAATTTAAAATCAGCCCACCTGCATCTACATGCAGGTGGGCCCAAGTAAACGTTCGCGCATGCTTTGTTGTTCAACTTATCGGAGACGGCGTGGGGCGCCCGCTGCGCAATGTCACTTCCCGAAGCTGCTCGTGCTTTATCAGGCGCGGCTTTCCATATGCCTTCTTTTGGCTTTCCTTCTTTTGCATTTTGGTTCCCTCCCGTTTTTCAAGCAATAGAATTATTGCAACATATAAATATACTGAATATATTGTCTAATTGTTTGTTCCAGGTCAGGCATTGAAAACATGCCTCGCTCTTCTTCATTTGCTTATATCTCTTATATCTTAATATATATGATACCAGCACCTTTGCCTTTTTTCAATCTTTTTTATTTTATATCATATTATGAAACAAGCCTGCCGGACACCAATCAAGCAAAACATCTTTCCCTCCAGGAAAAGACAGGCCGGCGGTCGGGACTAACTATCGGCAAGCTTATGCGCTGCCTTGCTGCAAATGCCGCCTCGCCAGCCCGGGGAAACGACCGCCGGCCTTGTCTTTATTTTTCCCTTTTCCGCGCGCCGTATGACGCTGCCGGCCGTGTAGATATTGCCTCGTATGGCATCCTATCCCTTCTTCAACCAGCTTAAGGCTTTCAGCAGCACAAGGGCCAGCACCCCGCCGCCGAGCGCGGTAAAAAGCTGCGGCGTGGTCAGCATTTCTACAATTTTGGGTGGCAGGTTTATTCTCAACAACCAGGGCAGCAGATAATACACCCCCAAGGCCATTACCGCATATTTGGCCACCGCAGCGGCTACCATGCCCAAGTAGGGGTTTCTGGGCAGGCAACCAAACACCAGGGCCAGCGTAATGTTCCCCAGGATTATCACCGGCACGGCAGGGGCCAATGGCATAATCCCGAAAGCGAAAGCGATCACCGGTGTACACAATCCGATCAGCGCTGCGCTGGCTGGGCCGATTAGGCTCGAGGCCAAAAACAGCAAAGCATTGACAATTGGCCCCGTAACAAACTGCGGCATCCTGACGCTTTGCACGGCAATGGCCAGCGCCAGGATCAACGCGCTGCGGGTAATCATCCTAGTAGTTATTTTCACCATCTTTATCCTGACAACCTCCCTTCGAACACTGGCTTCAGCTGTCGCTTGTTTTGGTTAAAGCCGACTTGACGATAACCCCTTTCAAACTCCCCAGCTTTCCCGTCAGGGCTCCTATCTCGTCCGTCGTCCCGTCAACGATCAGCGAAATGACTGAAATCCCCCGCTTGTGGTACGGCACCCCCATACGGCCGACGATGCACTCTCCGAATTCGCTTAGAATTGCGTTCAACCTGGGCACGTTTTCCTTGCTCTTGACCACAATGCCGACCACGCCAAGTCTTTTCTCCATACGGCCGTTCCTCCATCCGTCCATACAATGAAAGAAAGACTACCAACCGAAGCCTCAGGCTTCACAGGTAATCTTTAAGGCAGGCGCACCTGATTATCATTATGATTCCCCCTTTATCTCAGGCTATCCCTCAACCGCAGGGACCATATGAGTTCCCTTCCCTATCGGCAGACGAGCCTCCAGGTCCGGTCGCTTTCATTATACTACAACTTGAACAGTTTTGTTAACCCTAACAACAAGATTATTCCGCCGGGCAGCAGGCACAACCCGCCTTGCAGCCCGCTTACGGCATAATACCTGCCGGCAACAAGCCCCAGAGAAACCAGCAGAAACTTGCCGGCAGCCACAAGAAGCGGAGTCCAAACAGGATCGAAGCCTGACAGGGCCGCACCGAAACCCGCTCCCAGGGCGTCCATAGCCAGCGCCGCTCCCAACAGCGCTGCTTCTTTCGGATCAATCGTCCCCGAACGGTCCAGGTCTGCCCCCACCGGCTCCTTCAGAATGCTGACGGCCAGTCCCAGCCCCCGCAGCCTGAACCTGTAAACCCGCTCCGGCACGAGGCGCAAGATGAGATTCTGAGTAATGATCCAACAGCCTATTGCAATTAGCAAAAGCCCCCCTGCCGCTCCGGCCAGCCGGGCGGGTAAAAATGAGGCCGCTGCGCTTCCGATCAGCATGGAAACCGTCACGGCCGCTGCCGAAGACAAACAGATGATTGTCAACGAAAGCGCGCGGATTCTTATTTGCTGCAGCCCGTAAGCAAGGCCCACCCCCAAACCGTCCAGGCTCAGAGCCAACGAAAAAAGAACCGTCGTCAAAAGCAAAACTCCTTCCCCCTTACTCCGAGTTCTGACTTACTATATGTCAAAACCGGCGGGGGGGTGCATTGATAGTTCTTTTTCCTTCCACCGCCGCATAAACGGTGGGGATGACCACCAGGGTTAACAAAGTCGCCACCACCAGGCCGCTCATCAGGGATACGGCCATGGGAACGAAAAGGGTGCCGCTCATGGCCAGCGGGACCAGCCCCAAAACAGTGGTGGACGTCGTCATCACGATGGGGCGAAACCTCTTTTCCACTGCGCTCCGGCAGGCCTCCACCAGTTCCATGCCTCCGGAGCGTTCTGCGTTGATATAGTCCAGCATGATGATGGCGTTGTTAACCACCACCCCGAGCAGGCTCACCACTCCCAACAGGGCCATGAACGAAAGCGGCTGCCTGAACAGGAAAAGACCTACGGCCGAGCCTATTACAGAAAGCGGGATGGTGGTCATGATTATCAGCGGTTGCACCAGCGAGTTGAACTGCATCAGCATGATCAGGTAAATGAGCAGCGCGGCAAAAACAGAAGCGGTTCCCAGGTTGCCGAAATGGTATCTGATTTTCTCCCGTTCGCCGTTAAAGACAATCCGGACGCCGCTTAAATCCATACCGGCCAGTTCCTGTTCCAGCCTGTCCTCGACAGTCACCGCGCTGTAGCCCGGTTGCACATCGCTCAAAACCTTGATCGTCCTTTCCCTGTTATACCGCTTGATGGTGGGGAGTTCAGAAACCAGCCTGACTTCCGCCACCTGCTTAAGCAGAGACTTGTTTCCGGTCGCTGACGACTTGACCGCCAGGTTTTCCAGATCCTCCTTGGTTTTAATGTTTCCTTTAACGACGATGTCGTACTCTTCCCCTTCCTGCCTGAAAACGGCAGCGTTTTTGCCTTTAAGAGCGGCGTTAATCTCTCGTTGTACATCGAGCCTGGTTAGACCGTGGAGTGCGGCTTTGTCAACGTCCGTCACCACCTCGTAGCCGTATGTCTCGTCGCTGCCGTCGTCCCTGACGTTGATTGTTCCCTCCATACCGCTCAGAATGTCTTTCAGCCTTTCAGCCACAATAGAAACCGCCTCGTAACTCTCGCCCGTGACCTGGACCTGCACAGGAGCCTCCACCGGTTCGGCCAGCTCAAGCTGTTTTACTGTCGCCGTCCCCCCGGCGATTCTCTCGTCCAGGGCCTGTTGGAGATAATCGGCAAACTCCGCATTGGTGCCGAACCTCTTTCCCTTGCGCAGGTCAAACTGGACGAGCAGTTGCCCGAAGTCCGGCGATTGAATGGCCACCGGTACCGTCATAAAAAACTTGGGCAAGCCGGAACCTACGGTGCTGGTGTATTTCACTGTCTCCCCTTGCTCCCGCAACACCTCTTCCACTTCTTTCACCAGCTCGTCGGTCTTGGACAAATCCGCCGCTTTCTCTGCCGACACATTGATATACAAGACGTTTTTGTCGGCCTTGGGGAAAAAAACCAACGGCAGGTTAAGGGCCATCAACAGGGCGACAACCAGTGCGACGGCAATGGCGGCAAACATTGTCCTTTTTTGAGCCAGCGCCTTTTCCAACAAGGCTTTAAAGTAACGCCATAACAAAAAAATCTTCGCTTCCCTCAGGCCCTTCTCGAAAAACAGAAAGGCCATAGTGGGAGTGAATAAAATAGCAACAAGATAAGACGCGCACAAAGAAATAATGACTACCTGCGGTATCCCGCGGATGTAGTCTCCGGCCACTCCCGGCAGGGTCGCCAGGGGAATGTATGCGGCCACGGTGGTCAGGGTGGACGACAAGACCGGGACAGCAACATCCCTGGTTCCCAGGATGCAGGCCTCTACCCTGTCCTCATTCCGATCCAGCCTGACCTGAATGGCATCGCTGATCACGATGGCGTTGTCAACAAGCATGCCAAGCGCAATTATCAAACCGGCTATGGTGATCTGGTGTATTTTCAGGTGTAGAAACCCCATCACCCCGAACGTGACAAGGATGGACAGGGGGATGGCCGTAGAAATGATGCTGGCATTGCGGCGTCCCATCCCGAATAATACGACCGCCGCCACAATCGCCATACCCAAAACAAGGTTTTGCATGAAGCCGGTCACCGACTGCTGGATGTCATGGGGTTGAAAAACCACCTCATCCACTTTAAGGTCCCGGGGAAGACTTTTTTTCATGTAATCAAGTTTCTTATTTATTTCCTTCCCCACCAGGACGATGTTCTGGTTGTTCTGGAAATAACCGGTCAACAGCACGGCGTTTTCTCCGTTCACCCTGATCCGGCAGCTGTCCTCGTCATTTTCCAGGGAAACAGCGGCAATGTCTTTAAGCCTTAAAACAGAGCCGTTCTCCGCCGACACGTCCAGAACCGTGTTCTCAATGTCTTCCAGGCTGGCAAATTTGCCCGGAGCCTTAACGCCGATTTTTGCCCCGCCGTCTCGGATGCTGCCGGGCGGTATCTCCGTATTTTGCGCCGCCAGAGCTTGCGCTACATCTTCCAACGAAAGCCTGGTCCGGTTGAGGCGGGCCACATCTATTTCAACCATGACCTCTTTTTCCGGTTTGCCGGACACTTCTAACCGCGAAACGCCTTTTACCGCGGAAAGTTCCTTCTTGATTTCATCTGCGAACCATGACAATTCCTCATAAGAATAATTACCACCGGAAAGGCTGATGATCATCCCCGCCGTTTCGGCCAGGTCAGTGTTAACCTCAATTGCGCTGCAGCCGGCCGGCAGCTTCCCCTCCAGGTCATCCATCTTTTGTCGGAGTTTGCTCCAGGCCTGTTCAACATCGGCATCGTTTTTCAGCCAGACCACCACCTTGGAAAGGCTGTTCCTGGAATATGACTCGCAGTAGTCAAAGCCATCGATCCCGGTAATTTCATCTTCGATCTTGCTGGTGACGTTTTTTTCGATCTCTTCCGGCGAAGCGCCGGGATAAGCGACCGTAATCATGGCCACCGGCGCGGACATATCCGGATTTTCCTGCTTGGGAACCAGATAGTAGCTGTAGAGGCCGAAAAGCGCCACCAGTAAGACAAAAAAAACGGTCACCTTTCTGTTTTCAATCGCAGTAGCGATAATCGCTTTCAACATGCGGCCGAATCTCCCTTCTAGGGCTGGATCGTCACCCGGTCCTGGTCTTCCAGTTTCTTCATGCCTTCCACTACCAGTCGATCGCCGTCTTTCAAGCCGGAAACCATCACCCTTGCGCCTCTTATAGGCCCCAGTACCACTTCTTTTCTGACCGCTTTCCCGTCCTCAACAACAAAGACAAAGTCGCGTCCGCTTTTCAAAATGCAGGTGATGGGGATAAAAATGCCGCGCTCTTCTCCCACTGTCAGCACAACACGCGCTGCGGCGCCGGCAGGAAAATCCTTCCCTTCTATTTCTGCCTTCACCTCATAAGCCCGACTTTGCGGATCCGGCAGCTGGGCAATCTCCGTGACCCGGCCTGTCGTTTCGCTGCCGTCAACAATCACCCTGGCCGGCAGCCCCGGCTTTATCCTGCTTATGTCCTGTTGCGGCACGCCTGCCGTCGCGATCAGGTTTTCGCTCCGCACCGCCACGGCAGGGTAACCAGCTCCCGCGATTTCCCCTTCCTTGACATAAATGCTGGCCACGAGCCCGTCCATGTCAGCCCTGAGCCCGCTGTCTTCAAGAATGCTCCGCTTGTTCTCCAGATCGAGTTGCGCATTTTTGAATGCCGCCTCCTGCACGGCCAGATCCAGCCTCGCCCGGTCAGCATCCTGCCTGGAAATGGCACCGGCCTCCAACAGCGACATGTATTTTTCATAATTGTCGCGCGAAAACTCGTAAGCCCTCCTGGCCTGCTCCAGCGTGTTTTCGGCAGCTTTTACGGCCAGTACAAGCTCCGTATCGTCCAGTGAAACCAGCAGGTCGTTCTTTTTCACCGCCTGCCCTTCTACGACGTGAATCTTCCCGACCCGTCCTGAAATTTTAAAGCCGTATTTTTTCAACTCCAACGGTTGGATTGAACCGACGTATTCAAGGTAAACCGGGAAGGTATCCTCCCTTATTTCCACCACTTTGACCGGTTTTGATTTTTCCTGCCGGGCGCCGTCCCCAGCCGTGCACCCTGCTGCTCCAGCGCCAAGCGCGATCAACACCAGCAACCATGCCAAGAACCCTCGCTTCATCTTTATGCGCCCCCTTTTGTTCTCGCCAGAATCCCGAAAAAGAAAATGTCCCGGACCTGTTCAACCAGTTGGTGGGCTGTCATTTCGTGATTAAGTAGGAAGCTAAAGTCCAGCAGGTTGTCTAGCGCTCGGTCCAAAACGGACGCAATAACGGCCGGATGCAAGCCCGACTTAAGCTCGCCTGTTTCAACCCCTTGTTCAATCAGGCTGTGTACCAGTTTCTGCTTGAACCTGCGAAATTCTTCCACCTTGGCCCACTCTTCCGGGAAAAAACGCTGCAGTTCGGCCAGCAGCCACAGCGGTGTCTTGTATTCCGAATAAAGGAAAAAGACGGCATTGAGCCTGTCCCACCAGGACTTCGGCTTCCCGTCCTGAAGCGCTTGAAGGGTAGCGCACCTCTCATTGTTGATATAACCGTCAACCACGGCGCTTATTATTTCCCGCTTGCCCTTAAAAAACTTATAAATTGTCTTCTTGCTGATCCCCATAGCCCTGGCAATGCCGTCCACGGTGAATTTTCTGAACCCGTACCGGCCGATCTCTTCGCCGGCGTGCTGGATAATCCTTTCTTTCATCTTTTCTCCTTTGGAAACTATTTTGGTTTCTTCAGTTTCCTCGTCATATATTTTTGCACTCTCCTGCAGGAAAGTCAAGAAATCAAAGCAAACCATAATTACTTTATTTTTATTTGCAATTGTTTATACCCTTAGTATTCGCCTGCTGCAGCGTTCAACATTTGAACGTATTGGCATTTTAAATTTTTTCCGAATAATTGACAAACTCTCAACCTGATTTGTATGATATAATTGTTGTGGCTCTTGAATCACAAAGCATTGCAGGCTTTTGATGCGATAATCATGATGCGGTCGTCTGCCTGGGCATCAACCAAGAAGGTATGTGAGATGCAAAGGAGGTGTTCGTACAATAGTCTTGTTTTGCAGGTAAACAAATGAATAGCGTTCAAATTAAATTAGGGGAGGGTAATTTTAATGAAATTGAATAAAAAACTAGGGGCGTTGCTTATCCTCACGGCTTTTGTCTTAAGCCTGGCGGTTGGGTGCAGCAGCACAGCCAAGAAAGAAGCGCCTGCTCCGGAAAAGCCTAAAGAAATCTTGATTGGAGCAAACTTTGAACTGTCCGGCAACGTGGCTACATTTGGGCAGTCCATCATGAACGCCATGGAAATGGCCATCGCTGAAATTAACGCTGCGGGAGGAGTACTCGGCGCCAATCTGAAAATTGTTAAAGCCGACAACAAATCTGATGCTGCCGAATCGACAAACTGCGCCACCAAACTTATCACCCAGGATAAGGTGGTGGCCCTGCTGGGACCTGTAACCAGCACTAATGTCCTGGCCGCTTCTCCCGTTGCTGAGCAGTATAAGATCCCGCTTTTGACTCCTACCGGTACTGCGGCCAAGCTTACTGTTGATGATAGCGGCAAAACAAAACCCTATATCTTTAGAAACTGTTTCATCGACCCCTTCCAAGGTCTGGTCGGTGCTAATTTTGCTCTGAACACCCTAAAAGCAAAAACAGCAGCCATCTTTGTCGAAAAGAACAGCGACTATGCAAAAGGCTTGTGCGAAGTATTCGAAAAGGTTTTCACTGAAAAAGGCGGCAAAATTGTGGCTAAAGAAGCATTTGTCACTGAGGACAAGGATTTCCGCGCGCCCCTTACCAAAATAAAAGCTAGCAACCCCGACGTGCTCTATGTTCCTTCCTATTACGAACAAGATGGTTTAATTGCCAAACAAGCCCGTGAACTCGGTTACATGAATCCCATTTTGGGGGCTGACGGTTGGGATTCCAGCAAGTTGCTGGAAATTGCCGGAGCCAAGGCGCTGCAAAAGGTGTATTTTACCAATCATTATTCTGCTTTCAGCACCGATCCCAAAGTGGTCAAGTTTGTTAATGATTACAAAACAAAATTTGGTTCTGTTCCCGATGCCCTGGCCGCGCTGGGCTATGACGCTACCTACCTGATGGCTGATGCAATTAAGCGGGCTGGCGCTCCGGATCCGGCAAAAATTAGGGATGCCCTGGAAAACACCAAAGGTTTTCAGGGTGTTACCGGCACGATCGCCATGGATGAAAAACATAATCCCGTGAAGTCAGCCGTTATCCTTTCCTTTGACCAGGACGGCAAGCAGATATTTGTTGAAACCGTAAACCCATAAATCAAAGTTATACCAGCATCGGTTAGTTTAAAAAAGGGGGGATTCTTTCCCCCCTGTTCTCTGTTTCTTCCCTGGCCCACGATATTTTCATGGACTGGAGTTGCAAACCCATGGAACAAATCTATACCTTTTTGCAGCAAGTTATTAATGGTGTCTCCCTGGGAAGCATATACGCCTTGATCGCCCTCGGCTATACCATGGTTTATGGCATAATAAAACTGATCAACTTCGCTCATGGCGATATATACATGGTTGGAGCATACGTGGGGTTTTTTGCGATAACCGTTTTTGATATGGGATTTTTCCCTGCGCTTCTGGTTTCTATGCTGCTTTGTTCATTCCTGGGTATAGTTATCGAACGCTTTGCCTACAGGCCATTGCGCAATTCGACTAGAATCGCGGCCTTGATAACGGCAATCGGTGTTTCGCTGTTTCTGGAATACGGCGGGATGTTGGTTGTCACGCCGCAGCCCAGGGCTTTTCCCAATGTGTTCCCCCAAACCAAAATAAACCTGCTGGGGGGTAGTGTCTATGTCACCAACCAGCAGATTGTTATCTTGGCAGTAACTGTCTTGCTTATGTTTATCCTCCAGTTCATCGTCTATAATACGCGCATCGGCAAAGCCATGCGCGCCGTCTCCTTCGATAAAGAAGCCGCCCAGCTGATGGGCATCAGCGTGGATGCAACCATTTCCGCAACCTTTGCCATCGGTTCAGCCTTGGCCGGCGCCGCCGGGGTGCTGGTTGGAATATATTACACATCCATCACGCCTTTGATGGGCATAATCCCAGGCCTCAAGGCCTTTGTGGCCGCTGTACTGGGAGGTATCGGCAGTATACCCGGAGCAGCTGTCGGCGGTCTAATAATGGGAATAATTGAAGCTATGGTCAGCGGGTACTGGAGTTCCACCCTGCGGGACGCCGTCGCTTTTGCAATACTTATTGTAATCCTGATCATCAAGCCCTCGGGTATTTTCGGTTCCAACATCCGGGAGAAAGTGTAGGTGGACCCTGCTATGCGCGGAATCATCAATAAAAAGACTCTAGTAACCGTTTTGGCCATCTGCCTGCTTTACGGTTCCATCCAATTCCTTATCGTTTCAGGAAATCTGAACCCATTTTATGAGCTGAATGCTGTCCTTATCTGCATAAACATTATCCTGGCAGTCAGTCTGAACCTGATCAACGGGTTCACTGGCCAATTTTCCATAGGTCATGCAGGGTTTATGGCTATTGGGGCTTATACTTCAGCCATTTTAACCGTTAAATTCCATCATTCCTTCTTTTTGGCCATTCTGGCAGGAGCAAGCGCGGCCGCATTAATTGGTTTTTTAATCGGTCTCCCTACACTGCGGTTGAAAGGTGATTACCTGGCCATTGCCACCTTGGGGTTTGGTGAAATAATCAAAGTACTGTTCATTAATTTTGAATACGTCGGAGGAGCAAGCGGATTTCATGGAATACCACATATAACAACCTGGACATGGGCATTCTCCCTCGCCGTCTTAACCGTTGTGTTTATCAACAACTTTATCAACTCCGCGTACGGAAGAGCCTGCATCGCTGTCCGGGAAGACGAAATAGCGGCTGAAACCATGGGTATCAACACAACCAGATACAAGGTCATGGCCTTTACTATCGGAGCATTCTTTGCCGGGATGGCCGGAGCGCTGTTTGCCCATTACTTTTATATTCTCCAACCCAATAATTTTGGCTTTTTAAGGTCTGTTGACTACCTGGTCATGGTTGTGCTTGGCGGTCTCGGCAGCATCACCGGTTCCATACTTGCTGCCGTTGGCCTGACGATAATCAATGCCGCTCTGCAAAGCGTGGCTGAACTCCGGATGGTGGTATACTCCCTTCTCCTGATAATCATCATGTTGTTTCGTCCCCAGGGCCTTATGGGGAACAAGGAAATCAGCCTGCAATTGTTTTCGCGGCTGATAAGGAGGGAAAAACATGGCACTCCTGGCAATAACTAATTTAAGCAAAACTTTCGGCGGTTTGAGCGCTGTCAGCAATTTCAACCTGGAGCTGCAGCAGGGTGAACTGGTAGGGCTTATTGGCCCAAACGGGGCCGGAAAAACGACTGTCTTCAACCTGCTTACAGGAATGTATGAGCCCACCGAAGGGCGCATCGAATTCAACAATGAAAACATTGTGGGTTTGAAGCCTTACGAAATTACTCGGCGCGGGATTGCTCGCACCTTCCAGAATATCAGGCTCTTTGGAAACCTGAGCGTGCTGGACAATGTGCGAATAGCCTACCATTCCCATATCAAATACGCGCTGCCCACCGCAGTGTTACGACTGCCTTCCTATCATCGAGAAGAAGAATCGCTAACCAGAAAAGCCGTAGATTTTTTAAAGATTTTCAATCTGGAAGACAAAAAGGATGAAATCGCCAAAAATCTCCCTTACGGCCAACAAAGGCGCCTGGAAATCGCAAGAGCGCTGGCTACCCAGCCGAAGCTGCTCCTGCTTGACGAACCTGCGGCGGGGATGAACCCACATGAAACGTTGGAGCTGATGTCTCTGATCAAATGGATTCATCGAGAATTCGGGCTGACGATCCTACTTATAGAACATGACATGTCCTTGGTGATGGGAGCTTGTGAGAGAATCTATGTCCTTGATTACGGGATGATTATTGCCCACGGCAGCCCTCAAGAAATCAAAACTAATCCTAGAGTCATCGAAGCCTACCTGGGCGAGGAGGCGGCTTATGCTTAAACTTGACAACGTCCATGTTTTCTATGGTGCAATACACGCCGTCAAAGGCGTCTCCCTGGAAGTAAAAGAAGGTCAAATCGTTACCCTCATCGGAGCAAACGGCGCCGGCAAAAGCTCCATTCTAAAAACGATATCCGGCTTGTTGCGGCCCAGGGCAGGGGATATATATTTCGAAAACCTGAAACTTAACGCCATGCAGGCCCAGGATATCGTCAGGGCCGGTGTGTGCCAAGTGCCGGAAGGGCGGCGTGTTTTTGCCAACATGTCAGTCCTTGAAAACCTTGAACTCGGTGCTTTTTTGGAAAAAGACAAAAAGGAAATCAAAAAAAATTTGGAACGCGTATTTGAAAAATTCCCACGGCTGAAAGAAAGGCTCCACCAATCGGCCGGGACTTTGAGCGGCGGAGAGCAACAGATGCTGGCTATTGGTCGGTCTATGATGTCCAAACCTAAACTTATGCTGTTGGATGAGCCGTCCATGGGATTAGCGCCGCTATTGGTAAAGGAAATATTTACGATCATCAAAGAAATAAACGAAAGCGGCACCACAATCCTGCTGGTCGAACAAAACGCGCACATGGCGCTCTCTATTGCCAACCATGCCTATGTCTTGGAAACTGGAAAAATTGTACTGGAAGGAACAGCCAAAGAGCTGTCCGAATCCGAAGAAGTAAAAAAGGCTTATCTTGGAAGGTAAACCCATAATCTTCAACAGGTGGTGAACCATTTTATGCTGGTTAAAGATAAAATGACGCCCAACCCGATCACGATCACCAAACAGGCGACGATCGCCCAAGCCCTCGAATTGATGCGTCAACACAAGATACGTCGCCTACCGGTCATGGATCAAGAGCAACTAGTCGGCATTGTGACCGACCGCGATTTAAGCGAAGTCAGCCCTTCACGCGCCACGTCTTTGAGCATCTTCGAATTGAACTATCTCCTGGCCAAAACCAAAATCGGCGACATCCTCTCCCCCAAACAAAAAATCATCACAATAAGCCCTGACGCCTTCCTGGAAGAAGCCGCCCTGCTGATGCGGGACAATAAAATAGGCGGTATCCCGGTTGTTGACAATGGCAAGCTGGTAGGCATCATAACTGAAACAAACATTTTCGACGCCTTTATAGATATAATGGGGCTGCGGCAAGAAGGCTACCGCCTTACAGTGAAAATGGCTGAGAATAAACCTGGGGTACTGGCTGAAATTGCTGCCGCCATTGCTGCCTGCGGCGGCAATATCACCCACAGTAGCACTTATTCTGCTGGCGGGCAGGCTATGATCGCCTTCCGGATCAACAGCGGTTCAGCGGAAGACATCCAAAAATCCCTGGCTGACCGCGGTTATGAAGTGCAAATCTATCTACAGAAGGAATAACCGCTAGCGAACGCCCAGAAATAACAGCAACACCTAGCCAAGGGTCTCCCTGACGGGAGGCCCTTGGCTTAAATAATCCGGTGCGTCACAAATCCAGGTAATTCTCCGGCGCGCGGTAATAAAGAAACCCGTTATCAGCCGCCGCCTTTTGGGCCTGGTAAAGCGCTCCGGCAGAGTGTTCCCCTTCCATCAACAGGAGCACCTTGAGCCCGGCCGTCTCTTGCAGCGTTTTCAACCTGTGCGTCACCGCCTCGATCCACCCTTTGCTTTCCGGCTTTGCAAACGGCGGGTTTTCCCAGCAAATGCCGTCGACCAGCCGGGCCGTGTAAAGGCACAACCTCTCCAGCCCGTTGTTCTGGACCAAAACACGGTCGGCGTGCTCCTCCCTCAACTCTTTCACCAGGCTGACCGCCGCCATTATCAAACCGTCGCGATCCGCGGGCAAAAGAGCCGGGTGTTCCGCGTTGCCGATGGTATCGAGAAAAAGCCCGTCATACCCTGAAGACAGCAAGCTGCCCGCCTTGCGGCGAAGCAGCCCGCGCCACCTTTCCGACCGCAGATCGGCCATCCAGTTGCCGTAAACCGTATTGACCAGCGGCTTGCCTCCGCCGGCCTGCAAAAAATCCTCCTTCTTCAGCGCCATAAACTCGCAGGAGTCGGGATAAACCTCAACAACGCTAATATAAGCCAGGACAAGCGTCTTCGCTTCATGCAAGGTTTTCAGAGAGGCGGGGGTTTGGGCCGAAGGTTCCACCACAGCCAGGTTGAAGCGGGCTAGGTCTTCCGCCTTGCCCCGCCCGTAATACACCACAAACCTGTTTATTCCCTGAAAAGCCTTTTTCCTTTCCAAGCCTAAGCCCTCACCCCAACAGCTTGTCAAACTTTGGTCCCATCCGGTACAGGTATTCCGTGTATACAAAACAGGTCGCGCAGGTGTTCCCGTGGGCGTCGCACAATACTCCCTCTACCTCCCAGCAGTTGCGGTCGGTCCTGCCGAAGGCCGGGCATTTTTCGCAAATGCCCGCTGGCGCACACCTCATCTCCCAGCACGCCCCGAGGGACCGTCCCCGGCACGACGGCTGCGCCTGCTTCTTCTTAAACCAGTTTATCAGCGCGTCGACAGCCTCCGGGTCCAGCTGCGTCCCCGCAGCNGACTTCAGCAGTCCCACGGCTTTTTCGAAAGGCAGCGGGTCCCGGTATGGACGGCCGCCGATTTTGGCCAAAAACGTCTGCACGACGGCGATGATCCTTGCCCCGCGGGGTATTGCCTCCCCTTTTAAGCCGGCGGGATAACCGTTGCCGTCCATCCGTTCATGGTGATGCCTGATATAATCGGCCACCCGCTTATTGCCCAACGTAGCCTCTACGATCGCCGCTCCCACTTCGCTGTGCAGCTTCATGGTCTCATACTCAGATTCCGAGTACTGGCCAGGCTTCAGCAACAGCTCGTTGGGGAACCCCAAGACTCCGATGTTGCTCAGGGTCGCCGCCAGTACAATGTCCTGAGTTTCCTTCCGGTCCAAGTTCATTTCCCTGGCGATGATCCCCGCATAACGCGCCATCAACTCGGAGTAGCCAGTGGTATGGGGGTTAAGGTTATCTATGGCCTCAGCCATTGTTTTCAGCATTTCCAGGTAAGACCTGGACAGTTCGTCAAACCTTTGTTTGCTGTCCAGTATGTCGGATACCCTGTTGATCATGAGCTGCATACCCGTAATTCGCCTTAGCTCAACCTGCGGCGTCGCGCTGTACCAAAAAACCGCAATGCCCTTTTGCTTCTGGGCGGGGACCCTGACCAGGATGACCACCTCGACGCCGCCGCCGACCAAAACAGCGGGCAGTTCGTAAAAATCGCGGTCGTTCCTTGTCAGTGCGCGCAGGTCTTCATCCCCCAGGACCCTGTCTATTGCCCTGTGCCCGGCGGTATCCATCCGAAAAACCTCTCCGGCCGGATCCCCTGTCCGGCTGAAATATAGAAGTTCATGACCGTCCGGTTTCGAAACCAGCAATGCTCCCCCGGCGGCCGCGACCATGTTTACGGTCAGATCCATCATCATGCCGATTGTGCCTGCAAAATCCATGGTGGCCTGGGCAACGTTGTGCATGGCCAGGGTTGAGGCCGTTTGCATCTCGACCTTGTTTTTTAGACCTTCCATGTCGATCAGTATGTCCACGACCGGCTCAAGCGATCTGCCGAGGTACTCAAGCATCTTTTTGTTTTTTCGGGGCACGCCTTTCAGCGGTCCCATACGCACAAGCGCCCTGCCGCCCTGCACGGGAACGACGAGCAGGGGAATCGCGCCCTCCATGATCCTGGTTATGGCTGAAGGCTGGGAATCCGCAGGCAGGGAAAGCGGCGGCAGGTACTCTTCCTTTTTATACGGCAACAGCCCGCTGTAAGCCGGCCCCGGCCTGTCCCCCCCTGCGTCGGCGTGGCGGACGGCTTTGAGGACGAAACTGCCCTTGTTGGGATCACGGATATAAAAATAGTACCCCTCGGCCCTCACCAGCGGCTCAAAAGCTGCCAGCAGCCCGGCGGCGTTCCCTTCCACCCCCTTGGACAGCTTAAAGCCTGCCATCATACCGTCCAAAACATCGCGCTGCCGGCGCGTCTTTTCGGCCTTCGCCTTCTGGTGTACAAACAGGATTAGCAACACCAGCGCTATCAAAGACAAGCCCTGCAGGTAACAGGCCTGATTAATGCCGCCCAGCAGGCCGTTCAACTGCTGCAGCCGGCTTGTAACTGCTGCGGCAGCGGCCTCAAATGCGGTCATATTCTTCCCCCTCGCCTTCCGTCCTTACCCGGTCCATCTGTTCGATGGCCAACCGCTGCGTCAGTTCCTTGACCTTTTCTTGCAGCGCGGAAATCTGGATGGACTGGTACAGTAAAATGAACATGATGACCAGTATCGACAACAGGAATAACAATGTGGGCGGGTACTTGACCCCGGCCAGGACGGCCATAATATCCAAAGTGTCAGGCATGGTGGAAAAGACCAGGATGGCCAGCGCCCCGCAAAGCCAGAACAAAGAATTGCGCTCGTTTATTTTACGCCTGACCAGCAGGTAAAAAACAGCCACAACCGCGCTCAAGCCAATGAACAGGATAATTACTCTTAACGTGCCCCCCATAGCCCCGCTACCCCTTCGCTTTAAATCTCGACCGTAACAATACCACCAGGATGCTGATCAGCATCTTGATGAAATAAAAGACCGGACGCAGCCCGGCATGCATGCTCCTGCCGGCCTCCCTGGCGCGTATCTCGGCCGGGAACTCGACCACCTTGAACCCTGCCAGAATCATCTGGATCAGGACGTCGGCATCCGGGTAGTCATGCGGGAAGTGCCCCATCCGGCTGTAGTAGCTGAACGCTCTGCGGCTTAAACCTTGCAGCCCGGACGAGGGATCGGTTACCTTCACCCCGGTGGAAGCCTTGATTATCAGCCGGAAAATGTTGATGGCTGTCTTCTTTAGGATCCCGGCCTTGAACGACCCGCGGCCCAAAAAGCGGGAACCGATAACTATATCGTTCCCTAGTTCCAGCAGCTCCAGGATCGTTTTGACGTCTTCCGGGTCGTGCTGGCCGTCTCCGTCGAACTGTATGACATACCTGTAGCCCTCCAAAACAGCGTACTTGAATCCGGCCTGCAGCGCCCCGCCGTAGCCCAGGTTAAAGGGAAGAGAGAGGACCCTCGCCTTTTCCGCTACGGCTATAGCCTCCGTGTTGTCGGTCGACCCATCATTGACAACCAGTATGTCAAGAGAATGGTGCGACTTTTTTAAACCGGACAAAACCTTCTTAATATTTCTCTCTTCATTATATGCCGGGATGATGATCAGGCAGTCCCTCATCGGAGGAATCCTCCTCTGTTAAGTTATAATATAGCAGACAGGGATAAAGTTTTAAAGTCTAGCCGCGGTTAGCTTCCAATTTATGGTACTATATTATTTTAAACCAGCGCAGCCCGGCCAAATACCCGGTTCCAGCCAGCAGGACGACTAACGCCGCATATCCGGCGCGAAGCATAAAGCCGCTATCCTGCAGCCAGAAGTCCCAGGCAACGCCGCAAATCAAGGAAACAGCCAGCACAATCAGGTTGGCCCCTACAACCCTGGCGGCCTTCGGCAAGCCGTTTCGGAAAGACAGCCCCAGCCTCTTGTTCAACACCCAGAACAAGATGGCCGCATCGAGCGTCGCTCCCGCCGCCAGCCCGTATCCCAGCCCCGCCGATCCCAATCTGCCGACCAAAAAAAAGTTCGTGGCGATGCTCACCGCCGCCGCCAGGGAAGTCGTAAGCATCGGCAGCAACATCCGGCCCATGGCCAGACACGCCCGGTGGCAGATGTACTCGGCGGCAAGCCCGCCCACTGCCAGGGAATAGCCGGCCAAAATGCCTGCGGTAACCGCCAGTGAATCTGGTCCGAATGCGCCCCGTTGCAGGAGAATGGATACTATGGGAACCCGCAGCACATGAAGGATTATGGATATGGGAAGAGCAACGATCAGGACCAGCCAAAAAGACCGGGCAAAAGTAGCCCGCAATTCGCCGGTGTTGCCCAACCCCTGGGCCCTGGACATGGACGGCAGGCTGACCATGCCGACCGCCGCCACAAACACCCAGATGGGAAACTGGGCCAGGCGGTAAGCGTAGTTCAACCCGGCGATCGCCCCCACCTCCAGGTGCGAGGCTAGGTACCGCTCGCTGAACAGCACGCTTTGCGCGGCAAGCAGGATAAGCAGGTAGGGAGCAAAAGAAGCCAGGACCTGCCTCAACCCCTGCCGGATTGCCGGCCGTTCGCCGGGCTGCCGGCGGGGCGCGGCGGCCTCCGAAAATTGGGGACCGTCCCTGGCCAGCAGAGCGCCCCAGGCCAAAACAAGCATAGAAAACACGGCCAGGACGGCGAAGCAGGCGACGATATGTGTCCCCCGGGAAACCGGGATGCGAAAAAACACCGCCAACAAGATGCCGCTCAAATAAACGAGGTTATATAAGACCGGGGCGAAAGCTGAAACCGAGAAACGGCCGTAAGCCTGGAGCAAAGAATTACCGGCTGCAGCAGCGGGGGCCAAAACAATCACCGGCAAAAACACGCCGAAAAAGTCCAGGCACAGGCGTTTCGCCTCCGCTGAAAGTCCTCTTCCCAGGACATCTATGATGTTTGCCCTGAACAGGCCAAACAGCCCGAACACCACCAACGACAGGAGCAAAAAGAATATGGTGGTATAAGCCGCCCCCCTCCGCACCGCCCCCCTGTCCCTGGTTATGGTTAACATTTGCGAGTAAAAAGGCACGCAGGAGGCTACGATTGAGGCGGACAAAAGGTTCATTCCCACCATGTCGGGCAGAAAAAAGGCCAACAGGAAAACGTCGGCATACAGGGTCGTACCCAGGTAAGAGGCCAGGGCCATGTCACGCGCCACAGCAACCAGGCTCAGCAGGACATTTATGGCGACGACCGGCGTTACGTCGGTTTTGGTATATTCTGTTATTATTCCAGCGGCTCTGCTCATCCGGCTTTTCAAAACGACATATCCCTCGTATTTCTGGTATTGTTATTTCATCCCATATCATTTCGAGACACGTTGCAAGGAGGTTTCCCCGATAATCTCTCCAGTTCAATTTTCAACAGGGCTGTTTCCTGGGTCAGGCTTCTTATCCTTCTCGAAGCCCTTGACAGGGCGATGGTCAAGCTGAACACAATCGCAATCAAAAAGATATTGCCGGCCAGAAACAGCATGTTCAGTCGGTCAACCACACCAAACAAATCTGCCAGCGCTTGCAGGGTTTGAGGGTTTACGGCGAGAAACGCCAGGCCCAGGCCAGAAAACAGCCACAGCAAGGAATACTTAAGTTCAAGCGCTTCTTTTCTTATCAGTTGCGCAACGGAAAACGTGAACAGGAGGGAACTAACCGCCAAAATTATTTGTATTCTTTTCATAGCTCAACCTCCCCCGGCTCATCGTCTTGGACCATTTAGTCGCCTTCACCCAATTGAAAAGAACGGCCAGGCTAACCTTGACCATGTAATAAACAGCCCGGCCGCGGCCGATCGAGGACACCCCGCTATTCCGCCCGGCCATTCTAACCGGGACTTCGCAGAGCCGCAGCCCGCATCTCAGGCAATCGACAATCGACTCAACGGCCGCATAGTCAGCAGGGTAATTACAGGCGAAACGTTCTATGGCTGCCCTGCCGCAGGCCCGGAAACCGGAAGTGGGGTCGTAAATCTGTACCCCGATCAGGACCCTGATGAGCAATGAGAAGTAGCGAATCCCAATCCTTCTTAGAGAGGTGGATTTATATCCCCCCTCCCCGCCAATAAACCTGGCGCCGATTACGATGTCGCATTCCTTATCTTCCAGGGCCTTGAGCATTGCCGGTATATCGCCCGGACAATGCTGGCCATCCCCGTCGATTTGCACCACAACGTCGTAGCCATTTCTCCAGGCAAACTTATATGCGGTCTGCAGCGCGCCCCCGATCCCCAGGTTGTTAACCAGGTCCAACACCATGGCCTGTTTTTCCCGCGCCGTCTCTCCAGTGCGGTCTGTCGAACCGTCGTTTACCACCAATATATCAGCGCCGGGTAGGACCTGCCTGGCCTGTTCAATCACCGTTGCCACGCTCTCTTCCTCATTGTAGGCCGGTATTGCCACCAGGATTTTGCTCATTATGTTCTCCCACCTTTTATTGCGGCCGGAAGTCCTGCGGCACAGCCCCGCGTTTTTGGCAGCGGCAAAGCCGGGTAACAACCGCCTTTTATTGCCTCGCCAAGCGTTACAAACCGGAATTTGGCGAATATGGCTTCAAGTTTATTGGCTGTCGAACAGAGATTGTAATAATGTGCCAGCCTAATAAATGCGGGCGATTTAAACCTCGGCTGTTCGACATCCAGGTCGCAGGGATGGGTGTAAACCATCGCCGGCCGGTTGTTGTTCACCTTGGCCAACAGCCTGACAATCAGCCAGCCCGGCAACAAGCGCAAATACAATCCCCCGGCAAACGGGAAACGAACAGCCCCCATCTTGAACACAGTCGGAGGGAACTCCAGGATTTTAAGGATGTCCCCGTTAACCACCGGGTAATATGGGTCGGTCGGCGCTTCGCCTATCCCATACAACGGGGTCCTGACAGGATAAATGCTGGAACTGCAGGTGAACCCCTCTTCTTCCAATACCTTCAAAGCCCATAATGACTTGCCGGTGATAGACCAGGACGGCGCCCTGTACAGCTCTACCTGCTTGCCCGTAATATCCTCCAGCAGCCTTTTGGATCGGATAAGCTCCGTCCGAAATTCTTCCGGTGTCTGTTTGTACACCAGTTTGTGCCAGTATCCATGCGAGCCGATTTCGTGCCCTTTGTTCATGATTGTTACCACAAGCTCCGGGTGCTCCGCGGCAACGCAACCCAGGATAAAAAACGTGGCCCGGAGGTCATATTTTTCCAGCAGCTCAAGGAGCAAAGCCGTGCTGGGCACGATCCTGTCCTGAAAATGTTTATAGTGCTCGACGGGAATATTGAAATCGTTGCTGTGGTACCAGTCTTCGACATCAACCGTCAGAATGTTGTTCAAAATAATCACCTTTCAGCACGAATCTCCACATCTGGAGGTCAAACATGTACCTGAAGCAGGCCAGAACGAATCCCAGGGCCGGCAGAGGGTCATCCAGGGACAGGATGTCATCGTAAACGCCGTGTTTTTTTCCGGCCAAAAACGGCGGGTCCATCTTAAACCTGTCCTTGTTGGTGATAAAGTGAAGAATGTCCCCGGGCAGAAGCCAGCGGCATTTCAGACCAGTCTTGTAAGCCTTCACTTCTTCCGCATCGCCTCGCATGATGATCTGGTACAGCAGCCAGGGGAAATCTACCCCGGCCATGACGGCCAACTGCACTGAAGCCCAAAATCTGGGATTTATTTCCATGAAATATGCTTTCCCTTGCTTGTCTACCAGGAATTCAAGCTCAGCAATCCCGGTCCAGTTCAAAGCCCGCATCAGCTTTAAGCCTTGCTCCGCAAGTTCCGGGAAAAAGACGCTTTCCTGCACCACGCTGGTTCCTATGTCCACCGGATAATGCCTGACCTGCTTTTGGACAAAACAAGCCCTCGGTTGGGAAGATTTGTTGAACAACAGGCCCACGCCATACTTGGCCGCAGGCGGGATATACTCCTGGATTATCGGGAAGGGATATTCCTTATGTACATGAAGATATAGTCTTCTCAGGTCTTGTCTTTCTGTTACAAGCTTTATTCCCCGCGACCCTGAACTTTTCCGCGGTTTAATCACTACCGGGAATTCAAGCTCATTAACCAGGTCGTCCAATCTTTGCAAATCATCCGGAAAAACGGTCCGCGGGCACAGGAGTCCTGCGCGTTGCGCCGCTTGAACAGAAAGCCCCTTATCGGCGGCAATCCTATAACCCTCCGCCGGCGGCAAGACGAAACGGCAAACCTTTTCCGCCTCTTCTTTCCGCTCCATGACCACATCCAGGGTCGCGTCATCCACTGGTATGCAGGCCTCGCAGCGGTACTTCACCAGGTTTTCAACAAGCCAAGCAAAGAATCCCTCGCGGTTTTTCTTGGGATCAGGGTAAACCAACGAACGGCTGCAATATTTGGAAAAAAGAGCGGGAGCAAACCTTGTTTTTTCCGCGGCCAGGACCTCTACGCCTTTTTTGCCCAGTGAGCGTACAATCGCCAGCGACATCCTCGGTTGACCGTCCGTGACCAGTATTCTTCCCTCCATTTTATCTACCTGCCCCGAAATAATCTTGGCATCAATGTTGATTTCATGAATTGTCCGGTTCGTGCATGATATGGTATATTTTTAAATTGTCATCTTCATAAAACACCGTGATATTGTCGTGATACCGTTTATAAGCCTCCATCAGACTTGCCGCTTTCGCTTCAATAATAACCCTCTGTTTAGGGTTAAGATAATACTGTTTATAAAGGTCTTCGCCTTCCGGCTCCAGTTCTTTCCGGGCGTCCTCCTCCGTAGCTGGCCGTCCTAAAAACAGCGGCCTTTTTTCTACATAAACAAAGATATGGTGGGTCGGTATCGGAAATTTAAAGCCTGGCTTCTCAACTTCTTCCGGTGTGAACCGTTGCACGAATCTTAGTATATCATAATGCCATCCAATGCCAAGCACTTGCTGGTATTGCTCCGCCGGCCCCACAATCGTCCAGTCGAGCGGCTTAAAATCCCTTTTTATGACCAGGTAATTTAACACAGCCGCTTCATATTCCAAATTGCTGGCTACTATTTTGCCTCCCGGGGTAACATACAACACAAGCAAACAAACCATGGCAACGAAAGTTTTATATGAAATGTTCTTTATGCGTTCAGCTGTTAGTGATGAAAAATCGGGTAAGAAACAAACAAAAAAATCCAAACCGCAAGAATATACAGTCACTAATACCATTGACAAGAATATTTTCGTCCGGTATGGGTCGATTAAGATAGGCAGGTTTAATTCTTCCCCGCGGTAATGGAGAATGGTGAGGATGGTTATACAGGCTATGCTGGTATTGAGCATTACCTTGGCTTTATCTTTTTTAATGAAAATAATCGAACCAAAGAAAATGACTATAATCAATATTAACGAGTAATCAATAAAAGGATTGTTGGTAATTATTCTCTGCAAGTAACCGTTCACATCGAGTTTCAGTGAACCGGTTTGAATGTACTCTTTAACATATCGCGCCGACGAGCCATGAAAGCCTTTCCCCCCAAGCAATCCAACAGCAATCGGCAACAGGCCAAAAGCAACCGCGGCCAAGCTGTAAATGGCATAATGCACGATTCTGTTAATTCCAATCTTAAATATTACAAATGCACCCGCTATCATCACCGCTGACCATATACCAAGGTACACGGTGGAATATGGGTGAATAAGCGCGGTCAGCGATAATGCTTCTGCGAAAAGCACCAGGTATCGTCTTTTCTCTGACTTCAAATATAACCAGAAGAAATACAATCCAGGCAAAACAAAAACGACAGCGCACTCTTGAGCAACGAAGGTAATCTGCCTGGAAACAGTCGACGGGAAGTCCGGATTAGTCACCAGCCCGAATACCGCGGCGGCGATCAGGCTGGCTGCCCTGTTTTGCGTTATTCTCAAGGCAAAATAATACACGCTCAAACAGATCAGCAAGCCGATGAGCGGGCCAATAAACCTGGTCAACCAGTACGGGTCGATGAAAAATATTTTGTGCAGGGCAGAAAGGCAGGCATGGGCCCCAAACGGGTAAACCCCATCGTGGTATATCTGGTTCAGGCTCAGGTATTTTTGCCAGGCCAGGTGAACATAGGAGTCCGAAGCAGCAAAGTTGGCATGCAAAACGGAGTGTTTGAACCTGATGACGGCGGCCCCGGCAAAAACCGCGAGGGGGAAAAGGCCGTAAAACGGGTCCCGCACCCCCATTTTAATCTGTTGCCATGTTTCGCCTAAGATTCGTGTTAGCCATTGCCGCAAACGGCGGCGCGACTCCCCAACAAAACCTGTATCTCCTTCCGAAATGTTGAACAGCTGAACCAGCAAGGCTAAACCGAGCCCTTCCAGCACAGCGAACCATGATTTTCCTTTTTGCCTGATGATCAGCACATACGCCACAAGGTACGAAAAGAGAAGCGAAAACGTGTCGTAAAGCCTCAAAAAGACCAGTATATGCACAATGACGATCGTTAACAGAGTGGAATGGGTAAGGCTGATAAACACCCTGTCCAGGAATTTGTCGGCCTCTTCCTCGTAGGTGGCGATGCGCGACGGAATGATGATGTACAGCAGGCAAAACACAAAAACCACTTTGAGCATCATGGCGATGGTGTAACCCATGCTTATCATGCCGGTTTGACCTCCGCTGGCCCCGGATCAAGCACCTGCCCCTGACCCCAGATTTTCCGGAAATTCTCTTCCTGGCTGACAGGCTGGTGGATGCGCACTATTTTAAGATTCTCATCCTCATAGAACAGGCTCATGTTGTCGTGGGTTTTCTCGTATATTTCCAGCCACTCCTTCAACTGCTGGTTTTCCTTTTCCCGCTGGTCATAGATAGACTTGTCCCTGTTGGCCCTGAACACCTTTTTCTCGTAGTAGATGAAGACATCCGGCGGGCACCCTTCCAGCTTTGCTGCGCGCGGGTCGTATTCCCGTAAAAAGTCGCCGAGCATCAGATGATAACCATTGCCGTACACCAGGGCATACCCCTCTTCCTGGGAGACGATCATCCACTCGGTGCGGCGAAGCGTTGAACTGATGCGCAGGTATTGCTCCACGCCGCTTTCATGTTCCATCTTATAGGGGACAATGGGCTGCGGGCGGAGGTACAACGCGATACAGCCCAGCAAGCAGAAGCAGACCGCCAGTTCGACCATCCGGCGCCTCAGCGGCGCAACCATCTGGCCGGCGGCAAACCAGCCAGCGCCGATGCACACCGGCGAGACCAGGCCCCACAGTTCCCGGGCGCGTGTGGCAATGACCAGGCTCCCGGTTTTTACACCGCCATAGTAATAGAACAAGAACGCTGCTGCGCCGAACAAGACAATGAACCTGGCATAAAACAGTTCGTTTCCCGTTTTCCACTTCGCCAGCCGGTAAACTGCCAGCAGCCCCATCCCGGCCAATGCCGCGCAATCGGTGATCTTCAAATCCGGCACGGTTATCACCGGGGCCTTTTCCAGCAAAAACTCGGCCGCGGACTGATAAAATCCCTTCCCCATCAACAAACCGATGCCCACCGGCAGCAAAGCCGCCACCACGCTGGCCACCCCGGCCAGGAATACCTTAATTATCCTATCAATATTTTTGCGGACACCGGACAGGACAGCCAGCAAAAGCAGGATTCCCATCCCCAGGCCGATCAGGGCAAATGCCAGGGAATGCACCAGCCCCGCTATGACCACCGCCGCAGTGCCGGTCCAAAGATCAAGCCGTTCGCCGTTATTCAGGTAGCGTGATAGGAAATACAGGGCCGGCAGCACAAAAATGAAGGCGTACTCCTGGGAGTTGGCAGCGGCCTGTCGCATCCATTCATTGGTCAAATACGGCCCCAGCAGCCCGTACATTGAGGCCGCCAGAATGCCCGGCGCCTTTCTCCCCGTCCAGCGGCTCACCGCAAAATAGATGCTCAAGGTGATCATTACCCCGTGCAGGGGACCGGAGTAATTGACAATGTACAGGGGATCCAGCGCCGAAAACTTGTGCAGGAAATCCAGGTACAGGTGAAACCCTTGGGGGTATATGCCGTCGCGAAACAGCATTTTCCTGTCCAAGTATTTGATCCAGGCAATCACCACGTAAGAGTCCGACATGGCCGGCGCGGCGTACCGCAGAGTATCATAAAACCTCAGATAGGCCGAATAGATAAAGACGGCCAACAGCAGCAGTGTTTCAAACAGCGCCTGAACGCTGCCCAAGCGTTCAACCAGCGAGGATTTAAGCTCGCCGCCCTTTTTTTTAAGCAGCTCGCGCAGCACCCCGCCGGGATGGATAAGACCGTCGGCGATATCGTACACCCAGACCATCGCCCTTTGCCAAACGCCTTCCCAACTGCTGATGTTGCGGCTTTCCTTGTAGCGGCGCAAACAGATGAAAGCGATCACCGCAAACAGGGTCAACAGCTCAAAAACCCTGAGCAGTATCAACAAAAAACCCAGGACGATAAAGAACAGCACCGAAATTATGTAATTTCTGAGCAAGCGCTCCAGCGCAGTGCCCGGCCCTGCCGGTAAAACGGCGCGGGGAAACAGCACAAACAGCAGGCAGAAGGCAAACAGGTAGCGCGAAGCGTGAACAAAGTGGTTGGCGAACGATGAGTACAAGGCCCTCACCCCTCATGAGGCTGCATATAAATAGTAGTCGAGATTTTTCAACACCTTAATAACCATCCGGCAGGTCGCCGCCCAAAAAACAACGGCTCCGAACAGCAGCCCCAACACGGCAAACTGGTGGTCAAACCACCGGCTTAACGGGAACCCAACCATAATGTTTATGACCAGCCCCCATAAGATGGACCGGCCGACCATTTCCGGCTGGGACAGGGAAAAAAGGAGCAAGGCGTTCATCAGAGCGATGCACAGTACAGTATATCCAACCAACGCCGCAATAAAGACAAAATGGGTGACCCTGTTGCTCAACAGGCTGGCTCCGAGAGGCAGCAGCGGGTTCAGGTGAATGAACCTGACGGCCAGGTACACCGTCACGGCAACTGCTGCCGAAAACACCGCCACCAGGCAAAGCCTCCGCAGGTAAATCCCGAGGTATTTCAAGCCCAGGGCCGCCGTTTGCGAGGCCATGTAGTTCTGTTGATGGGCCTCCAGGTTTGCCATGAACTCGTTGACCACGACCTCAATAAATCCCATCGGGATGATCAGGGTTATCAGCGCCAGGTCAAGGCCCATTTCATACGGGCCCCTGAACCAGATCAAATACGGCATGTACACGTTGCTTGTCGACCAGGCGATGACCCGGTCCATGAACAGGAAAGTGAAGTACAGGAACCCGTAAATGAAATACGGCAGCACCGTATAGATCGTGATCGAAGCGCGGGGCAAGGCGGGCGCAATCCCTTTTTCCAGTTTCCGTTCGGCAGTCAGGAAAAAAAATACCGCCAGGGCGACGCCGGCAACAGACACCAGGCAAAGCGAGATGACCTGGGAGATGATGATGTTGATCTTTAACAGCACAAAAAATACATAAACCGCAAAGATGCCCGCCACCAGCAGACCGGCGAACGCCAGCTCCCTCTGCAGGATGTACATGACGGTTACGGACAGCCAAATGGCGCTTAAAAAAATAAAGTACAGCAAAATCACGACGACCATCCTGAACGGAAACACGCCGAAAAAAGCGTTGAACAGAAGGAATGCCAGAAAAATCGCCGCGCAGACCACATACCCAAGCCTGACGAAATAATAGGTTATCCGGCGGGCCATATTGTAATAGCCAAGCTTGATGTATAAAAAACCGCGCCGGGCTATGGCCTGTGTAAATCCCCCTACGGCCATGAAGCTCATGATCGTGCCCACGGCTATCCCCGTGGCCAGCTCCAGAGACAGGTACTCGTAAGACCACAGCGAAAACCGCAGGGTTAGCATGGCCAGCACGGAAATGGCCATCGGCAGGGCGAAAATCATACCTCTCAGGAAACTGCGCAGTACCATGGCCAGATATGAAAAAAAGCCGATCTTAGCAGCAGGCGGTAACGGTACGGCGACGAACCTTTTTTGGCCGATGTCCCAGAGCTGGCCAGCCAGCTCAAAAACGTTTTCTACCCCGAATTCTTCGGCAGCCCGGTCATCGGTCCATCCCTTCGATTCGAGGATCGCCGCGATCTCATACTTGTCCTCCGGCTGCAAGCGCTTTTCCAGAACAACACCCAGCAGTTCATTCAGTTTTTCGCTGCCGTTGCCTTTTTTATCCTGTTCAAGGACCTGCGCCATCAGTTACTCTTCCATCCCCGGCAAAACCATATTCACAATCAGCTCGGGGAGTTTTCCCTCCGTCTCCGCCCGGCTGATGACTTCGGTTGTAATCTTTTCCCCGCGGGCAATGATCAGTTTCCCCTCACTGTCGTACAGGTCTTCCCCGGCGATCTTGCCGGCGATATACTTGTACCGCATGCTGTTGATCTCCGCAGCAACCGCGGGACTTCCACCCGGCAAAACCGCCGCCGGAACATCCACCGCTTGCGGCCGCTCGACCGTCCGTCCCTTATTCATCTCTTCAGCCGGATCAATAACCGCCCTTTTGACTTCTTCCGACCCTGCCGGCGCGTGATCTTCCCCCCCAGCCGCCGTCTCCTCCCGGCCTTCTCTCTGGGCAATTCCGTTTATTGCGGCCGGCTGCGCACGCACCGGTTCAGCCTGGGGAACCGCTGTCCCGTCCATACCGGCACTGAGATAATCGCTGTCCCAGTAGCCGGACCCTACGACCTTTCTTTCCCGTCTTTCTTCCGCGGCGGGCAGCAGCGACGCCTGTTCCTTCTCAGGAACATTCAGCACCCGGGCCAGGTTGTCGAGCATCTTTTTCACTTGCTGGCCCTGTTCCTTGCCGGCCCGCGATGCCGGCAATTGCCCCGCGGCTTCCTTCGTCGTTTCTTCTCCCTCTTCTTTGGGCTGGACAGTTTTTCGTCCCTCTATCGAGCTCTTGAACCTAATAATCTTTTTGGAAAACTGTTCTGCCGCATCCCCAGCCTTTTCCGGCTCCTGAAAAATACCGGCCAACCCTTCCAGCAACGACTGGATATGCGCCCTGGTGGCCTTGATTTCGTTCTCCAGGCTGTCAACCCTGCTGCTGGTGGCCTCGTTCTTTTCCCGCGCCGCTTTCATGATCTCGGCGGTTTCTTCCTCGGCCTTTTTTTTCAACAGGTCAACGGCTTCCCGCGCCCTGACCAAAGCCAGCTCGAGAAATTCCCTGGGTTTAGCCTTCTGCGCACGTTGGGCCTGCAGTTCCAGCAACCGCTGGTAGAGTTTTTCCTTTTCTTCCCGGCAGGCCCGGACCTGCTCTTCCAGGGCGGCGATTTCCGCGGCCATCGTCTTCTCAAGCCCGGCCAAATATTCATCGACTTCCCGGGTGTTTAACCCTCTGAACCTAATGGTCATACCGCCCTTGTTAGACATTTTTATACTCCTCCAATGCTTTGCTGTAGCACTGGGCTATGGACTCCATGTCTTCGGTCAGTTTTTCCAGCGTCTTCTTTATCCTTTCGCTTTCCTTCTCCTTCTCGTAGACCTTCTCTCTCACTTTTATGCTCATGGATTCCGCCGCTTTTATAGCGCCGTAAACGTTGTCCGTAGCTTTCATGTGCGCTGAAAACAGGATGCTCTTGATCTCTTCATTCAGCGAGTTCTCCTGGGCGATCTCATCTTCGATTGAACGGATCCTTTCTTTCAGGCTTTCGATTTCGCTGGTCGCTTCAAACAGCTGGTCGGACAACTGGCGCAGGCTCTCCTCGTAAGCCTTGTTCATCGCTCTTATTTTGTACTCCACCTCTTCTTCATCATAACCGAAAAATGACCGCGCAAATTTTTTCTCCAAGCGAAATCACCTCAAGCCGTTCTTTTTTCGGCAGCCAGTTTAATCAGGGCTTCCGCCTTCTCCATCTCCTGAAACGCCCGGTCGAACTCTCCCATCTTGTTGTATGCGCCGGCTATTTCGGCAAGGATCACAGGCACTGCCGGGGTATCCGGGGCCTCCTTCACCGCCAGCCTGAACTGGGTCACGGCTTCTTTCCAGTGGCCGAAGGCCAGCAGGGCGTATCCCTTCTCCGCTAATAACCTCTGCCGGGCGACCCTGCTTGAAACCGCTCTGAGCTCTTCGGGCCTTGCCGCCAGTTGCCGGTAACTGTTCAAATAGAGTTCCAGCACCCGTTCGATAGTAAAATAGTTGAGAGCGCGTTGCCTGGCTTCATCGCCCATTGTCTGCCGCAACTGTGGGTTTTCCAGCAGCATGGTGATCGATCTGGCCAGTTGTTCCCAGTTCTGCGGCCTTACCAGCATCCCCGTTTCACCGAGGGCCTCCTTGATTCCTCCCACATCGGTAGCCACAATGGCCTTGCCGGTCATCATGGCCTCCACGATTGAATACGGAAAGGCTTCGGACATGCTGGATAAAGCGATCACGTCGCCGCTGCGGTAAGCAGCCGGCATATCGTCGGTGTGGCCGGCAAAGATAAAGTTTTCATTCAATTCCAGTTCATTGACCAGGCTGAGGCATTCATCCAGGTATTCAGGGACGGTGACCGATCCGTATACGACGAACCTTACGTCGGGGACGCTTTTCTTCACCGCCCACGCCGCCCGGATCATCGTCACCAGGTCCTTGGTCGGGTCAACCCTGGCTGCCACCACCACGGTGGGGTATTTGTTCCGGCGCACGGTCGGGGCGGGAGAGTAAATCCGGCTGTCCACCCCGTTATATATCACCTTGATCGCTTCCTGTTTTACCCCGAAGACCCTTTCCCAGCGGGTGTTGAAATGGCAAACCGGCGAAACCTGGTCCGCGTACGAGTAGTTGAGCTGGGTGATCGAATTGATCAGCCTTACCAGGAAGGTATTGAGAAAAGAGGGATAACCCCTCTTGGAAAGGGAAAGGTACTGTTCCCTGAGGTAAACGCCGTGCTCCGTAAGGAGGAAAGGCGTCCGGTGCTGTATCTTGGACAGCACGCAGGGAAGGCCGCAAAAGGCGGCGGCAGCCGAATGGGTGACATTGACCCTCGGCACGGGCGTGTTGATGATATTGAAGAAACGGTAGATCCAGCCCAGGCTCTGGATCAGGCCAAAAATGCTCGGTTCCTCCATTTTATGTTCGCGGTCAGCCGTATATTCCAGGATCATTTTCTTGTACAGGTTCCAGGTCAGTTCGGATTTGAAACTGATTTTATAGTCGTATTCCTGAAAATAGTTATGTAATTCTGACAGGATAAAGCCAAACTTTTTGGCATCCTTGTGCGGGCTGATTATCTCCTCGATCAGGGACACAAACAGAGGCGCAAAATGGGTGCGGACAACGTTCTCGTCCGTGCGCCGCTTGGCCAAATACACTTGAGAAAACGGAGTGGTCAAATGCTCGCTCGGCTCCTCGGTCCCCCACAGCGGGACCTTAATCAGGGTGGAGTCCAGGGGCAGGTTGAATTTCCTGGTTACGTAGGGGTTCATGATAATGCTGTAAATGACATACTCCACACCGCTCATTCTGTGCACGAGAATATCGCACCACGTACTGACGCCGCCCTGGTGGAAAGGATACGTCCCCTCGGTTGTAAGCATCACCTTGATTTTACCGTTCATTTGCTCACCTATAACACACATAATCAATTTATGCAATCGCTGATTGTTCAATCCCAACAAGCCGCAACTGCACAACAAAATATGACTGAATTCGACATTTTGGACCAATTGCTTGAGATAAAAACCGCCAAAAATTACTCCATTTTACAATAATAAATTATAGCAAACTTCTTTGATTTTAACAAACAAAATATGCCGAAAGCTCAATAAAAACAAGGCCTTGAAGGGTTCAGCCTTCCCGGCTGAACGACGATGGACAAGAAGTAGCATTGCTGGTAACATTATACTTAAAAGCCCTTGGGCAACAGCTCAAGAAAGGGGAGACAAACAGTGCGGCCACCGGTGATCATGACCGACTCTTCCAGCGACCTGCCGCTGGGCTACATCGTAGAAAACAAGGTGCCGTTCATCAGCCTGACCTATCATTTCAAGGGAAAGGATTATCCCGACGACTTCGGGAATACCTTGGATTATCACGAGTTTTACGATGCTGTCCGGGCCGGGGAAATGCCCAGCACCTCACAGGTAAACGTTCAGACATATGTCGACAAATTTCGCGAGTATGCCGAACAGGGCGCAACCTTAATATATATCGGCTTTTCTTCCGGTCTGAGCGGCAGCCTGCAAAGCGCCCAGGTGGCCAAAAAGACTATCCTCGAAGAGTACAGGCAGGCCGACATCACCGTCATCGACAGCCTTTCCGCTTCGCTGGGCCAGGGCCTTCTGGTTTATTACGCTTATGAGCTGCGGAACAAAGGCGCTTCCAAAGACGAAATCATATCCTGGGTCGAGGAAAACAAGCTGAAGGTCAATCACTGGTTTACCGTGGACTCGCTCGACCATTTAAAGCGCGGCGGCCGGATATCCGGGGCCGCAGCCGCTGTTGGCGGCCTCCTGAACATCAAGCCTGTTCTAAAAGTCGATAACGAGGGCCGGCTGACGCCGGTGACCAAAGTCCAGGGCCGAAAAAAATCAATCCGCATGCTGGCCGAGATGCTGGAGCATAGAATCGTTAGGCCGGAGGAGCAGGTAATCGCCATCAGCCACGGGGATTGCCCCGATGACGCGAAGTTGCTGGAAAGCATCCTGAAGGAAAAGTTCAGCTTCCGGCAAACCATCATCAACCAGATCGGCCCGGTGATCGGTTCCCATGCCGGTCCGGGTACGCTGGCGGTATTCTTTATGGGTCAAAACAGATAAACGCAAGCCGGCCGGGTATTTCCCGGCTTATTTTTTGTTTATCCTTTTTCCTTCTTTAAGGCCCTCCAATTGCGGGTTGAGAACGACCAGGTCCCCGGGAACCAGCCCCTCTTCGATGACCGTCTCCCTGTCGGTTTCGAACCCTTTTTTCACGGGCTGGATCCTTGCCTTCCCGTCGCGCACGACCCACACCGCCTCCCCGTCGTTGTACGGGAACATGGCGGTCTTGGGTACGACCAGGCAGTTTTCCCGGCGCTCGGTAGTGAACTCGACGTCCAAAGAGTACCCCGGCTTAAGGACAACCCCGGCAGGCAGGTCCGGCCTTACCGTGACCTTAATGCGCTGCTCAGCAAGGCCCAAAGCGGAAACCATTTCCACGGCTGTCGGGGCTATCTTTTCCACCATGCCTGCAAAGACGGCTTTGCGGGAGCGGTTGTCCTGGATCAGGCCGACCTTCAACCCAGGTTGAATGGCGGAAGCATCTTTCGTCAACACAAATGTCTCCACCACGCAGCCGTCCTGTTCAAAAATGGTCATCACCTTCTGACCCGCCCCGACGACCATGCCGGTCCTGGCTTCCAGCCGGGCCACGATGCCGTTGGCAGGCGCATAGAGGGAGCTCTCTTTTATCCGGTACTCCAACAGGTTTATCTGGGCGTGCAGGGCTTCAATCTGTCCGGGATAGTACTGGGAATTCACGGTGTTCAAGGCGTCTTCGTACTCCTTTTGGCTGATGGCCCCAGCCTCGTACAGTTGCTTCAACCTGTCAACCGACGTCTTGCTTTTCTCCAGTTCCTGCTGGGCAACGACGCTTTTCAACTGGCCGCGCAACTGTTCCACCTGGTAGACCAGTTCGCTGGTGTCAAAGGCTATCAGCAGCTGGCCTTTTTGCACCGCACTGCCTTCCTCCACCGGTAAATCTACGACTCTGCCCCCATATAACGCGCAAACCGGGTGCTCCTTACCGGCGACAACAATCCCCTCTTCCTTAAAGGTCCGCTCAATGGAGCGGGGTTCAATCGTCAGCAGGTTGGTCTGTAAACCCCGGAAATTCTGGATAATCGCGGCCGCTGCAATGGCCGTCACCAGCACCAGCATCCCAATAACTTTCCATTTCTTTTTCATGAAGAACACCCCTCTTTCCCTGTTATTCTGCCACCTTCAGGGCATCAGCCAAATGCAGCGACTTTATTTTTTGGGCGGCAGCCCGCTGGCCGATCCAGATGGTAAATGCTGTAAACAGCGCCGCCACAGCGGGCGACATCATTCCAAGGGCGGTGGGCATGGTGTAGACGTCGTTGCTTATCGACCTGGCCAGCCCGACCAGCATCAGTTTGGCCAGCGGGATGCCGCCCAGCATGCCGAAAATGGACAGGAACCACTGTTCGAAGGCGATCACGGCCAGCACTTCGGAAGGCGTCATCCCCAACACCATCATTGACGCCAGTTCACGGCTCCTTTCCGCCACGGAAATAACGGAAGTATTATAAACAATGGCAAATCCCACCACCATGCCGATTAGCAGCATGATATACACGGTTGCTGAATACGAGCCCATCAGTTCCCGCAGTTGCCTGAGCATTTTTGCCCGGTCTTCCAGCCCGGCAATGGCGGCTGCGTCCCTGTACTTTTCGTGCAGCAGCGATAGGTCGCGCTCATCTATTTTCAACATGGCGGCGGTGACTATTTCGCCCTGGCCCAACATGTCCTGGAGCGCTTCCAGTTCCATATAGGCGTTGACCCCAACATACTGGGGAATTATCCCGGCCACCACCACTTTGGGAGGAGAGTCGGGCTCCTTAAGCATCAAGCTTTCCAGGGTGAGTTCCGTACCCACGCCAGCGTCGAGGAGCTGGGCCAGCCGTTCAGAAATCACCACCCCGCTCCCGGGCAACTGCACCTGACGGTAATCGGCGTCAAGCACCCTGTGCAGCTCGCTGCCGGCTGGAAGCCCCAGCAACACGACGTCCTTCTTTTTCCATTTGTTTATCAGGGTCACGGGTATTTCGGCCTTGCTTTCCACGCTTTTTACCCCCGGAAAGCCGGACAATTCCCGCTCGACCAAGCTCCTGTCCAAAGGCTGCGACAGGTTGATTTTCACGTCGTATATCTCGATCTTTTCAAACTGGTCGAACAGCATCCGTTCCGACAGTTCCCACATCGACCAGGACATGGCTAGCAGCGCAAATGTAAATGTCATCCCCACCGCAATGAACAAACTGCGGCCTTTGTTGCGGGCTAAATTGCGCACCGCCATTTTGCCCTGAACGTTCAGCGCGTTCCAAAACAGCGTAACCTTTTCCAACAGCACGCTCTTCCCCGGCAGCGGCGAACGCGGTCTCATTGCTTCAGCCGGTTCCAGCGTCAATACGGCCCGGCACCCCCGGTATCCTGCTATGCCGGAAAAGAGCAGGCTGAGCGCCAGGCTCAGCAACAGGGAAGCGGGCAAAAACCTGCTTTCCAGCCCGGGGATGTTGAAGTACAGGCGGTACATGGCGGTGTATGGGCCTGAAAGCATAGCGCCCAACAACCCGCCGGCTATCCCTCCCGCCGCTCCAATCACCAAGGCATACGACAGGTAATGAAGCACCACTTCCTTATCCGTAAACCCCATGGCCTTCAGAACGCCGATCTGGACACGCTGGTTTTCAATCATCCGCCGGAGCATGATATACAGGATGATGCTGGCCACGCCCAAAAAGATCAAGGGTATGGACCGGCCCATGTTTTTAAGCTGTTCAAGCTCCTCGGACAGTATGGCATGACTGGCCTGGTCCTTGCGCGGATAAATGCTTTTCAACCCGTAAGCCTTAAGCTCCAGTTTCAGCCTATCTTCCACAGCCTGGTAGTCAGCACCCGGCGCCAGTTTGAACACCAGGCTGTTGACGCTCCCCTGCTCCCGAAAAAAGGTTTCCATTGTTTGGTATGGCACATAGGCAATCCCAAATTCCTCCGGCTTCGGGAAAAGATCCCCCGCCGACCTCATGGCGTATATAAACTCGGGGCTCACGCCCACCCCCGCTATTCTCAGGCTCCTTTTCTTCCCCTCGGCAACGAACTCGACTTCTGCGCCCAATTCCAGCCCGTTGGCCCGGTAAAACTTGCTGTCGATCCACATGCTCAGGCCTTGTTCGTCGAACGGGACGCCGCTTTCCAGCCTTACGCCGTTGATGGGGTTGAGCAAGCCGGGGTCAACGGATACCAAACGCAAGTACACGTTGTCTTCCCGGCCCGGGAAAACCACCCTCACATCTTTTACCAGCCTTCCCTGGATGTCCTTGATCCCCTCGACGAAGCGCAGCCTTTCAACCTCGCCGACCGGCATCGCCTTTACCTCGGCAAAACCGTCGGCGAAATTCTGGTAATAATAAAAGTTGTTTCGCGCTTCCTCCATATTAACCAGGACCATAGAAAACGAAGTGAAAAACAGGAGGCCGATGACCATAACCACGGCACAGGCTATATACATACCCTTGTTGTCTTTCAGGTCCCGCAGCATCTTTCGCCAGAGCATCACCATGTCACCTTCTCCGGCGGGAGCGGATTCTCATTTCTCTCAATGCGGGCCAACCTTCCGTCCTTCAAATAAAACACGCGGTCGGCGATCCTGGCAATGGCGATGTTATGGGTTATGACCACCACCGTCTTACCATAAGTCCCGCAAAATTCTTTCAATAACCGGAGCACCTGGATGCTGGTATTATAATCCAGGGCGCCGGTCGGTTCGTCGCACAGCAGCATCCGCGGGTTCTTCACCATCGCCCTGGCCAGGGCGACCCGCTGCTGCTCGCCGCCAGAAAGCTGCGAAGGAAAATGTTGAAGCCGGTCGGCCAGCCCCACCTGCTCCAGCATTTCCCTGACCGGCAGCGGCTGCTGGGCAATCTCGGCGGAAAGGCTTACGTTCTCATAAGCGGTCAGGCTGGGTATAAGGTTGTAAAATTGAAAAACAAAACCCACGACGCTGCGCCGGTATAAGGTCAGCGTCCTGGCGTCGGCCAAATGCAGGGGGGTGTTCCCATAATACAGCTCCCCGTCGCTCGCCTTGTCCATCCCCCCGATCAGGTTCAAGAGGGTGCTCTTGCCCGAACCGCTTGGGCCCAGGATGACTACAAATTCGGCTTCGTACAGCTCGAAGCTGACCCCCTGGAGGGCCTTTACGGTTACTTCCCCCATCCGGTAATATTTGCCGATCTCCCTGGCCGTAATAAGCGTTTCCATTTGGATCACGCCCTTTTCCCTGCAAACATGTTTTCGCATGCTGTCGCTGGCCGGTATACCGCTCCCGGCCGCCGACCGCTCGCATATCCGTAACGCAATAAATCAAACGGCAAAAACTATACTTAATGTTTCAAGATAGAATTATGTTTCCCGGGTAGATCATAACACATTATGGCGAATGGTTTCACAATTTTATTTTTCCAGGTAATCGCCGGCCTTGACAAACCGGTACCCCCGCGCCCGGAGTTCTTTTATTCCTTCTTTCACCCCTTCGGCGGTAAACCCTTCCGGGTGGTTCATATGAAACAAAATGATGGAGCCGGGTTTTGCGCTCCGGCAAGCCGCTTTGATCTGCTCCACGCCGAAAGTGGCCCCGGCGTCGCCGATAACGTTAAAATTAACCGCCGCATACCCCAGGTCTTTTACTACCATTACGGCTATTTCGTCGCAATAGGCCGTGCCGGGGCGGTACAGCCGGGGCTTGCGGCCGGTGATTTCCGCTATTTTACGGGCATTGCCCTCCACTTCCTCCACCACCTCGGCAATGCTGCCCGTGCCTCCGATCCGGTATGCGCTCTTCCCGTTCACGGACAATGGGCGGTGCAGCAGACCGTGGTTGCCGATTTCGAACAGGCTGTTTTCCGCCAGCTCTTGAAAAGCACCGGGGTTGGCGTCAATCCAGCGTCCGCTGATAAACAGCGTTGCCGGTATCCTTTCCTTCGTCAGGAAATCGATCAGGTCCCGATCGAAGCCGCTGCCCGAAGGACCCCCGCACGCGTCAAAGGTCAGGGCAATCGCCTGTCCGGCAGCGGCGAGAGCAGTGACCACTCCCGTCACCTTTTCCCCCCACTCTAGCGGCACCCGGTTCCGGTATTTTGCGGTCATTTCCTGTTTGATTTCTTCCATGTTGTTCGCCTGAACTGCCGGCGCCCGTTGCTGCTCTTCCTGCACAACCGTCATTGGCAAAGGTTCTCCCTTGGTTGCCGTCCGGTTGCCCCCCCTGCAGGAAACGGCGCAGCAAAATATTGAAACAACCAACAACACAATTAAGGCGGTCTCCAACATACCTTTCCTCACTTTGGCACCCCGTTTCTTGGCCGGCAGGCCCGCCGCCGACAGGCCGATTTACCTCCCAAAATCCCTGACAAACATGTTGGCCTTTTCTCCTTCCAGCAGCTCGTCAATCTCCATGTACCCCAGGGCCTTCAACAATTCAAGCACATACGGGTTATCCGCCGGCGTCCGGCTGACCGCCTGTGAACCGTACCTGTTCACCTGCTCGGCCCCCAGGCCGGGATCAATGACCGCCTGCGGGCCACCTACGCACCCGCCGGTGCATCCCATCCCTTCGTAAAAATTGGCTTCTCCTTGATGGGCAAGGGCCTCCTCCAGCATTTTCCTGCATTCCCTTACCCCATCGGCCTGAACGGCTTTCAGCGGGATGTCCCTGTGCGGCCTTAGCCTGCGCAAGGTGGCTGCCACCGCTTGGCTGACCCCGCCGGTGCGGGCATAAATCCGGCCCGCTTCCGACGAGTGTTCGCTGGGTTCGTCTTCCAGCTCGGCAGGGTTTATTCCCACGGCCTCAAACACCTGCTGGAGCTCCTTAAAAGTGACCACGGCATCCACGGCGTCTTTAACGTCCTCTTCCTTGGCCTCAGCTTTTTTCGCCACACACGGCCCGATGAACACCGCCCTGGCTTCGGGATGGATCCTTTTCACCCCACGGCCGCAGGCCACCATGGGAGAAACGGATGGTGAAATGCGGGGAACCAACTGCTTGTAAACCTTCCTGATCATAGCCACCCACATGGGGCAGCAGCAGCTGGTCAACACGAAGTCTCCTTCTTTACGCACATTTATATCAAACTCCAGCGCCTCTTTCAAGGTCAGCATGTCGGCGAACAGCGCCACTTCGATCATCCCGTAAAATCCCAGCCTCTTTAACGCTGTTCTGAGCTTCCCCGGCGTCACGTCCGGGCCGAACTGCCCGACGAAGGCCGGGGCCACGATGGCATACACGGGGACCGTCCGGTCCTGGAGGAGCCGGACCAGCGGCACGAATTCCTTTTTATCCACCAGGCAGCCGTAATCGCAAACCTTGACGCACTCCCCGCAATCGGAGCAGTAATCCCTCTTGATGACCACCTTGCCTTCTTCGTCCCTGCTGATGGCGCCGAACAGGCAGGCGGCCTGGCAGCGGTTTTCCCCGCAGCCGCGCCCTCTTTCGCAGTCCCTGACCTTAAAAACCACCCCGTCTTCCTCGCCCCGGCCGGAAGCGTATTTGACATAATCCTGGATATACCCTGGCCCATAGGAGTTAATCCTGGCGATCTCTCCTTCCAGATCCCCGGCGAAGGCCGATTTCACCAAACGGCCGAATATGTCGTCATAGGTGAGGTCTTCCATTGTTGTCCTATCTCCTTCCTGACAAATTGAATATGGAATTATAAAGAAAATACAAATTATATGTTTTACCCCCGGCATATTTCTATTCATGCGCCAAATCGAAATTGTATTTCTAAAAACAGGAGGATTATGCAAAATTATGTCAAATAATAAGAGTATAAACAAGAAATTATTATTCAATTTAAATTCATTTCAAAAGAGGAGGCCCGGTTATGTTTAAACTGAAGATCAGGACCAAGCTGGTATTTCTCATCCTTATTTTTTATATTGCCATGGGCGCAGTAGGCTTTATGGGCATCCAACACTTGAAAATGGTAATCGGCTCCGCCCAGTACCTTTATGAGCAGTCAATCGTGGGTATAATCAAGCTGAGCAAGGCGGATACCCAATTGCGGGAGAATGCCTTGAATGCTTTGTTTTATTTCTTGAGCAAGGACGAAACCCAAAAACAGTCTCTCAAGACGTTGATAAACACCCAAAATGAAAATTTAAAAATCAAGCTGGACGAATACAAACAGTGCAACTTGGACGAAATCCAGCAAATACAGGTTAAATCCCTGGAAAGCAGCTTGCTAGAGTATAATGAGTTCCGCGAAAATATGATGGCTGAGAGCGAGCGGGGCCAAGACGTCTCGACTCTCCTAAACGACCTGATCATAAAGCAGTCCAGGATTTCCAACGCTTTGGGCATACTTCAGGAATATCAGAAGAACAGAAGCCAGGAAATTTACGACTCGAGCTTGCGGGTATATAACCAGTCTCTGAATTCTTTGCTGTGGATAATGCTGGCCAGCGTAGCCGTTACCCTTGTTTTTGCCGTCGTCATTTATTTGTCCCTGACCAAGCCTTTGAACAGGCTGACAACCGCGGCGCAGCTTTTGGAACAGGGGGATCTGCGCTCGCAAATCAAAGCCACCGAAAGCAAAACGGAAATCGGCCGCCTTATGACCTCCTTCGCCGCAGCGCTGTCCAATCTCCGCGAACTGGTCGTGAGCACCAACGAAATTGCGTTGGGAGTGGCGGAGGCCAGCAACGAGCTCAGCCGAACCGCTGAAGAAACGGGCCAGGGCGCCAGCCAGGTGGCTGTTTCCATGGAGGAACTGGCCAGGACAAGCCAGGAGCACATGGAGCGGACCCGCCAGATGGCAACAGCCGTCGAAAGCATGCTGAACACGGTCACCAATATCAAAGAAAGCTATGCGCAGGCCAAAAACGATGTGGAGCAGGCCAGCACGCTGGCTGACAGGGGTCAAAAAGAAGTGGAAACAGCCGTCGCTCAAATGGATATAATCAAGAACTCGGCTTACGACATGGGCGAAAAGGTCGCCGCCCTGGAAGGCTCCTCGCAAAAAATCAGCGAGATTGTCGATATGATCAGCGCCATTGCCCAGCAAACCAACCTGCTGGCGCTCAACGCCGCCATTGAAGCGGCCAGGGCTGGCGAACAGGGCAGGGGCTTCGCCGTAGTGGCCGAGGAAGTCCGGAAACTGGCTGAGGAGTCCGAGCGTTCGGCGCAGCAGATCGCCGGGTTGATCCAAGACATCCAGAACGGCATCAAAAACGCAATGGCTTCCATGCAAAGAGGGGCTGATGAGGTCAACAAAGGCACCCACACCATCGAAACCAGCGGCAGGGCCTTCCTCGAAATCAGCGGTTCCGTAAAAAGCATCAATGCTGCAATTAAACGTCTGGGCGATGCGGCCGAAGAGATTTATGCCAGGAGCAGCGAGGTCGAAAAATTGATTGCCTCTTCGGTGGAAACCTATGAAAACATAGCCTCCCATACGGAAAAAGTATCCGCTACCGCCCAGCAGCAAGCCGCAGCTATGGAAGAAGTCGTCGCTTCTGCCTCGCATCTATCCGGCTTGGCTGACGGCCTTAAGAACGCGGTGGAAAGGTTCAAGGTGTGAACCAACCAGGCGATTAAAGATCAAAATCACCCAGCAAGAGCTGCCTCCTCGATTATCGCCGCCACAAACTGTGTCGCTTCCAATAAATCGCTTATGCTGATTTCTTCTTCGGTGGTATGTACTTTGTTCATCCCCGTGGCTAGGTTAACTGTTTTTAGCCCATACTCATTGAAAAAATTGACGTCGCTTCCGCCGCCTGAAGAAACCACCCTCGTTTCCATACCCGCTCTTTTCCCGGCTCTTTTCGCCAGCCGGACGAGCGGGTCGTCTTCTTTTACGTAAAAAGCGGGGTACATCCTTTCTATCTCAATTTCCAGCCGTGCGCCGAACTGAAGACAGGCGTCCCGCAGGCAGTCGGCCATGTGCTTGGTCTGCTGTTCCAGCTTGCCGGCTGAAAGGCTTCTGGCTTCCCCCTCCATTTCCACCCGGTCGCAGACAATATTGGTAGCCCGCCCGCCGGAGATCACCCCTATGTTGGCAGTCGTTTCCTGGTCTACACGCAGGAGGACCATCCTGTCGATGGCCCGCGCCGCCACCTGGACAGCGCTGATGCCTTCCTCAGGGTTGACTCCAGCATGCGCCGCCTTGCCGTGGATGACAGCCCTGATCTTGTCTTGGGCCGGCCCCTGGTTAACTATGGTTCCCGGCTTGCCCCCGCTGTCAAGAACATAGCCCCGCCTGGCCTGCAGCAGCTCACGAGTCAAATGGCGGGCTCCCAGCAGTCCGGTCTCTTCACCCACTGTGAACACCAGCTCCAGATCGCCGTAACAGATCCCCTCTTCCTTGATATGGCGGATGGCTTCCAGGATAGCAGCAATACCCGACTTATCATCGGCGCCAAGAACCGTGGCGCCGCTGCTGAAAACTTTTCCGTCCCTGATTACCGGCTCAATGTTTTCGCCGGGTGAAACCGTGTCCATATGAGCGCCGAAAAAAAGCGGTTCGGCTACTTTTGTATTCCCTTTCAGCCGGGCTATCAAGTTTCCCGTATCGCAACCGGCGCTGTTTCCCGCTCGCTCGTCGACTAGCACTTCGAACCCCATCGCTTCGAGCCTGCCCTTCAGGAACAAGGCAAAGCGCGCTTCCTGCCGGCTGGGGCTCGCAATCCGTACCATTTTCAAAAACTCGTCCAACAGGCGATCTTCTCTGATCATAAATAACCCCCAAGTGTAATCTTTACCTCAATATATCATATCGTGCCTCCAAAACAAATGCCGGCAACCTTTCAAATTTAGCATATCTTTAAATCTATATTTTATGATATTTTTCTTGTTTTATATATCAAGCATATGATTGCTCGCGTCAAACGTTAAATTTCGTGTCAATCATTTCTTGACAACGGCACGGTAAGGTGAATATAATAT
>Ga0067045_1002649_pt1 | contig 85856 bp, 88 predicted proteins | sample TerdegcTABiofilm_FD_59184 | JGI IMG/M metagenome (GOLD analysis project Ga0067045, IMG submission 59184) | Combined Assembly of (Gp0054472, Gp0054536) Wastewater bioreactor microbial communities from Singapore -Terephthalate degrading...
CTTCTGCCAGTTCTTACTATGACTTCATCAAACGTCTCTGGAAAACTCCTCATAAAATCCATGTGGCCAGGACAAAGAAACTCAGGCCTTTCAAGGCTAAACCACGTAAAAAACTCAAGGCCGGACAGAAGATGTACAAAAACTCTCTGCTGCCGGTGACGGTACCCCGTTTTATTCCGGTGCCTCCCATTACGGTACAAAGGTCTGTGATTGCAAAGAACATGGTATCTACGACTGCCAGTGTCCCAGACGTTATTCCGACCCGGATGCCAGATGGGGTTGGGATAGCTACAGGGAACAGTGGTTCTATCGCAATAACCTTTTTAACATCACTGCTTCCGACAGTCCTTTTATGAACTCATGTATCATTGGGATATCATACCCTTCATCCCCTTAGATTCCAAGACCAAACAATCTCTGGACAAGCTTCCTCCTGGAATCATCTGCTTAGATAATGAAGGCAGACCCATCTGCCCAGGCAGCGATATACTGGCTTAGCTTTGCTATGTCCATTTTCAGCAAGTTATACAGCATATTTGGTTAACTAAGAGGCACTCTGTCTGAAGGGTGAAAAAGATGTGCTTTATGATGAGATTAAAAACAAATTAAATTTTTTCTTGTAACGGGTATTACATGGCTGTATAATATATGTAACGAACGTTACAAAGGAGTGAGAAGAGTGGAAAAAAGAAAATGGTTGGTGATAAACTATAACCTGCCCACAGAGCCATCAAGATTGAGAGTGGCAGCATGGCGAAACCTTAAAAAGCAAGGTGCCGTTAATATAAAGCAATCCATGTGGGTTTTGCCGCATAACGATGATAATTACTCTGCACTGCAAACAATTTCTCAGGAGATTGAGTCTAATAATGGTGAAGTACTTTTGATGGAATGTGTTTTCTTTGATCAAAATCATGAACAAAAGGTTATTTCCTATTTTAATAACGTAAGGGATGAGGAATACAAAGAATTTATAGATAAGTGTGAGGATTATTTCAAGGAACTTGAAAAGGAAATCGCTATAGAAAAGTTCACTTTTGCAGAGCTTGAAGAGGAAGAGGAAGAGCTTGAGAAGCTTTTGGCGTGGTATGCGAAGATTGAGGCAAGGGACATATTTCATTCTTCCCAAAGGGCTTGTGCAGAGGAGAAACTGGACCAGGTTAAAAAAGCATTCGAAAACTATAGTGATATGGTTTACAAGTATAATAATGAATAATAGAAAAGGCCGCTTATAGGGGGGATAGGTGTGAGTGTTGACAACGGGAAGCAGAAAAAGGTCTTAGGGCTTGAATGGAATATATTTTTTACAGGCTTAACCAGCTTTTTAACTGATACAACAACAAAAATGATATATGCTGTCATGCCGCTTTTTTTAATGTCTATAGGAGCATCGAAGACAGAGCTGTCCCTTATTGAAGGAGTTGCGGAGAGTACAGCATCGGTTCTCAAGGCTTTGTCGGGCTGGTGGAGTGATAAGATCGGCAAAAACAAACCTTTCATGCTGGTAGGCTATGCAATTACAGCTGTTTTATCTCCATTATTTTCAATAGTAACTTCACCCTTGCAGGTCCTAATAATCCGCTTTGCCGAAAGGGTTGGAAAGGGAATAAGAACTGCGCCGAGAGACAGCCTTATAGCCGGATCATCAAGTGAGGGTAAAAAAGGGAGAAGTTTTGGCTTTCATAAAGCTATGGATAACAGTGGTGCAATAGTAGGACCACTATTGGCGTTTGCCGTTTTGGCAGCATTTCCAGGTGACTATCGTAAGGTATTCCTGCTTTCAGCAGTACCGGGTATGCTGGGAGTCATTGCCATAGCTTTCTTTGTCAGGGAGGCTAAGAAAAACAAAGCCGAGCTTCCTGGGAAAATTGTATTCAAGGACTTTCCAATGAGATATTATATGTTCCTGGGGATCGCTTTTATATTTACCCTTGGCAACTCAACCGACGCCTTATTGCTGGTAAAGGCTAGTGATGTCGGTATAAAAGCCTTGTTCATACCTTTTGTATACCTGATATTCAACTCAGTCTCTGTGATTTTTGCCGTTCCTGCCGGTATGCTTTCCGATAGAATTGGCCGGGAAAGGCTCATTATTTTCGGATATTTGCTTTATTCCATCATATATTTCGGTTTTGGAAGGACAAACGATAAAGCGGCAGTTGTTCTGCTTTTTGCCTTATACGGGCTTTACAGCGCGGCAACAGATGGCGTGCAGAAGGCGCTGGTTTCCGATCTTATAGATAAAAACAAGAGGGGGACGGGACTCGGCATATACAATTCGCTTATTGGTATCACGCTGCTTCCAGCAAGTGTTATAGCCGGTATACTATATGACAAGGTAGATAATAGAGCTCCTTTTTATTTCGGTTCGGCAATGGCGTTAACTGCTGCGATTTTAATGCTTGGGTTTTATAGGAAAAATGTGGCAAAGGGACGTTTCGTTTGATACAACAGATATTGTGTTGTACTTTTAAAATCCGTGCTGTGACTGGCAGTCAAGTATATTGCCTTTATTGATATATTTGATGCGTTTAATGCTAATACTCATGCTATCCTTTTTTCCGGTATGCATGATATTTGTTGAAAATCAAGCTGTGGACAATGTCACTGTCCGCGGCTTTTTGTATTTATTCACACATCTGGAGAATCATCTCCCTTTGCACTGAAGCCGCATAAGACTCAGATGCGGCCCTATATATCTTCTTGAGGTCTTCCATGAATTCCTTCTGATCCTTATATGCCACATACTTCATGGAGTTACGAATCTGGTGAATGATGCAGGTTTGGATCTCCACTTGAGGGAACACCGTCTTTATCGCATCCGGAAAGCCTTTCAGTCCGTCGATACAGGCAATGAGGATATCCTGTACGCCCCGGTTTTTAAGGTCGTTACAGACACCCAGCCAGAACTTCGCCCCTTCGCTTTCCCCAATCCAAATACCAAGGATATCCTTGTATCCTTCCCTGTTGATACCTAGGCAGATGTACGCCGCTTTGGAAACTATTTTCCCATCATCTCGTACCTTGTAATGTATGGCATCGAGGTATATGATGGGATACATCTTGTCTAGCACCCGGTTCTGCCAATCGGCAGCTGCACCCATAACTTTGTCGGTGATGGTAGATATCATAGCGGGCGACACATTGATTCCGTAGATTTCTTCCAGTTGGGCTTTGATATCCCGCGTGGTCATGCCTTTTGCGTACATGGCTATAACCTTTTTGTCCAAGTCATTGCAGACCGTCTCGTATTTCTGTACAACGATCGGTTCAAATTCACTCTTGCGATCTCTAGGGATATCCAATTCCATCTCACCCATGCTGTTTTTGATTGTCTTCTGACTATGGCCGTTTCTGTGATTGTCGGATGGTTCGTCAGCACGCTCATATTTGTCTCGCCCTAAATGGTGGGCCATTTCGCCTTCGAGCATATTCTGGATGACATCTGATTGCTTTGTGCCGCGTGCGGGTTTGAGTTCGGAAAAGTTCCTTCTTATTCTTCATACTACGATTTTATCAATCGCATCTGGCTTGCATCTCACAAACAGGCAGAGATTTGCCAGGGCTACTTTTGCGGCCGTTAATATCCACCTAGACGCCTGGGTAAAGCATACTGGCTTCAGCCTAATAGATTTACTTGATCAAAATTCCGGTATTGCTGCTTAATATCTAATCAGTTAATCTCTCACAAACCTGCGTCCCGGGACATAGACTTGCTTCGCCATGCTCATTTTTTGCCTTTCCAATAACACAACTTATAAGTTTTTAAGGTACAGTGCCTGAATGGGCTCGAAAATGCCGGTCGATTGGCTGCTTCCTGCTAAAACTGAGCTGGAATGCCTAATTACCAATTACTTTTCGAGATCATTCTTATTATCTATTATCAGGTCGTAGCTACTGACCGGAAATTTGCCGTTCTGCAATTGCAATCATTCTTTTAACCATCTCTCCGCCAACTCTGCCGCAGTCCCTAGACGAGAGGTTGCCCCAATAATCTTCCGAACCCTGGTAAACCGGCAGATTAAACTCGCTGGCAATTTCATATTTCATATCATCAAGAGCGGGATGGGCCTTCTGCACCAATTTTTTGCCCGGTGTCTGCTGTCCAGCTGCCATTCTTTTTCCCTCCTTAAAAGTAAATATATTTTATGATATTAATTTAACCGTATTGAAAAAAAAATATGTTAGCATTTTCTGTTTTCATGCATAAATTGTATATGAATTACATATAATTATATTTTAATACATCTAATAATTTCCCAGTTTCACCATTTATAATACAACATGAAATAAGCTCATTGGAATGTGATATAATTCCATCTGGAGGTGATTTCATGGAGATCAAAACCAACCTTCTTATAGAGAAACTGAAAGACTGGGGAGCGAGCAAAATTGGTTTTTCAGATTTATCCAGCATTCTACCGGACAATATAAGACATATGAAAAGCGGTATAAGCGTTGTGGTAAGATTATCCGATGAGATTATTAATCAGATAGATGAACAGCCGACTCATACCTATTTTCATCATTATAGAACTGTAAATTTCCTTATCGACCAAATCACTTTAAAAGGTACCTTATTACTGCAGGAGTGGGGTTATTGCGCAATGGCGATCCCAGCCTCCCAGACTGTAAATAAAGGAAAAGAGAAGTATACGGGAGTTTTTCAGCACAAAACCGCTGCCACAAGGGCCGGCCTCGGCTGGATAGGGAAGAACGGCCTTCTGGTAACACCGGAGTTTGGACCCAGGGTTCGTCTTGGAACTATCCTCACCGATATGGAGCTGCCCTATGGTAAACCAATATCCGAGAGCAATTGCGGTGAGTGCAGGGTATGTGCTGAGAGTTGCCCTTCGATGGCCATACACGGGACTCTGTGGAAAGAAGGCCTGGAGAGGGAATATATTGTAGACGCCCATGCGTGCAGCACGCATATGCACGACAAATACAGGCATATAGGCCGCGGCTCGGTTTGCGGGATATGCATCAGAGCCTGTCCCATTGGCACCTCCCGAAGGAAATAAGCTGCCCTTGGAGGCAGCCTATGTCATTTTCCTTTTTATCGGTACCTTTACATCCTTCCGGATTCCGTGCCCATGGCCATTTTCAAGTTGTGTTTTCTGCGATTTTGCCTCCCGGTGAAAATGCCTGTCCTCCTTCTTGTATATATCTGCAGCAAATTCTTCCCGATGGCCTTTGATATCCGTAAAGCGGCTTTTTCTAATGGACAAATGCAACACTCCTCATAAAAGCATTATTTCAGAACGATACAGCCCTGTGCCCAATGCTTGCTGGGATGAAAAACAAAACTCCTGATAAAAATAGTATTTGCATCGGAGAGGAAATAATGATTTTAATTCCTGTAAATATAGTCCAATATTTACAGATGGAATAAATTCCAATCCTAATATATAATTTCAATAGAATTAATAAACGGGAGTGATCATATGAAGAGGCAGAGGCTGTATATTGTAATATTTTTAGCACTAATTATAATTGTTGCAGGATGCACCATGGTTTTCCAAAAAAACGGCATGCCTTCCGAGGAGCCTGCGGGCGCGGACACGGGCAACACCCCTGGCGATGATGTAGCTGAAGACGGTAACGATAATAACGGTGATAACCCGGCTGACAGTGAAAAGGATATTGACCTGGCAGATATAAAACCGAATGAAGCGGGTAAGATCATGATACTGATGTATCATGTTATAGGGGAGAAGGAAGGGGAATGGTCCCGCACATGGGAGAACTTTAAGAAGGACCTGGGTGTCCTGTATGAAAAAGGCTACAGGCTTATCAGCCTGAATGATTACCTGGATAACAATATTAAGGTTGAAGCCGGATATACCCCCGTTGTGATAACCTTTGACGATGCTACCCAGGGACAGTTTAACATACTGGAGGAGGACGGGAAGCTCACCGTTGACCCAACAAGCGCAGTTGGAATTTTAGAAGAATTTTACGATAAACATCCTGACTTTGGCCTGGAAGCCACATTCTATATATACTATCCGGTGCCGTTCCGGAAAAAGGAGCTTATAGAATACAAGCTTAACTATATAGTGGAAAAGGGTATGGATATCGGGAATCATACTTACGGTCATGCAAACCTTGGCACGCTCGATGCTGAAGGTATACAGCAGCAGCTTGGAAGAATGGTTCTTGAAACACAAAAGATTATTCCCGGATACAACATCTCGAGCCTTGCGTTACCATACGGGGCCAATGCAAAGGAGCAGTTCAGGAGTTATGTGTACAGCGGCAGTTACCAGGGAGTGAGCTATGAAAACAAAGGGGTATTACTGGTGGGGTCAAATCCCGCTTTGTCTCCGATTGACAGAAAGTTTGACCCGCATAAGATACCGAGGATAAGAGCAACCGAAGATCCAAACATAAACACTGACATGTACGACTGGATGGACTATTTTGATAAGAACCCTCAGGAAAGGTATGTAAGCGATGGCGATGAGACTGTGATATCTGTTCCTAAAAGCATGGAAGACAGGATTGATGCGGAGAGGCTTGGAGATAAGAGGCTCAGGGTTTACGAACTTGATCAGTGACTTTTCCTCTGATTTTGGAATGGGAATGAACAGTGGACAACAACAGCCCCATAATTATGTAATATAGTTTGAGACGGCGAATAAACATATAAAGAAACTATATTGATATGGGGGCAGGTTCCATGAGGATATTTATAATTAAAAGAAGCCTGTTTACACAGCTATTGCTGGTTATTATACTGGTAGCGGTTTCTGTGGTTTATACCCAGGGCTATACTCCAGGGGTTCTTTCGGTATTATTCAACAATGACAGGAAATTACCCATATACAGCGTAGAGACCTCCGAAAAGGTCATTGCGATTAGTTTCGACGCAGCCTACGGCGACCAGTATACCATGGAAATCTTGGAAATCTTGGATAAATATAATGTCAAAACTACGTTTTTCTTGGTGGGTTTCTGGATTGACAAGTACCCGGACATGTTGGAGGAGATTCACAGGAGGGGACATGAAATCGGAAACCACTCTTCCACCCACCCTCAAATGTCAAAGCTGACCGAGAGTGAGATTATTAAGGAACTATCTGTAACCGCCGATAAAATCAAGGCGGTTACCGGGAAGGACCCGATTTTGTTCCGGCCCCCCTTCGGCGATTATAATAACAGGGTTATAGAGACCGCCAGGGGATTGGGATATTACACCATACAGTGGGATGTGGATTCGCTGGACTGGAAAGAATTTGGAGTGGACCCCGTGGTAGACAGGGTTCTTGGTAGGGTTAATAAGGGTTCGATAGTATTATTTCATAACAATGCCAAGTACGTGACCCAGTTCTTGCCAAGAATTCTCGACGGACTTATCGCCGAGGGATACAGTATCGTACCAGTTTCGAAACTGATACTTAAGGAAAATTATTATATAGACCATACAGGAAGACAAAAGCCCATCAACTGATGGGTTCTTTATTTAGCATTCATCAATCAGTAGCCCATCCTTAAGGATGGGCTACTGATTGATAGGCAAGGTAACATAAAACATATTATGTAAACATATTCCTGGTGACTTGGCCTACCCCCTGTTGTATAATATCAGTAACCCGTGAAATAGAGCAGGGAGGGATTGAATGAAGTATAAATACGACATATCCAGGAAGGTTTTTGTTTTTATGTTGGTGGTAGCAGTGATGATTGTCGCCAGCATTCCCATTAAAGCACAGGCTGCAACAGTTCATACAGTAGTAAAGGGAGATACTCTGTGGAAAATATCTCAGAGGTATGGGACTACGGTTAACGAGATCAAGAGGGCGAATAACTACTGGAAGGATGAGATTTACCCGGGACAGAAGCTCGTAATAACGTGGCCGTCTACTGCGAGTTCCAGAGGATCCAGTACTTACAACACAAGTTTCAGCAGCAAAGATATTGAGTTGATGGCAAAAATGGTGCATGGAGAGTCAAGGGGAGAACCCTTTGAAGGACAGGTGGCAGTCGCAGCTGTTATTTTGAATCGCGTAAGGGACAGCAGATTTCCAAATACTGTTTCGGGAGTAATATATGAACCGGGTGCTTTCACCGCATTGCAAGACGGGCAATTCTACCTTACTCCAAATGCCACGGCGTATAAAGCGGTTGATCAGGCAATAAAGGGTTGGGACGCATCGGGCGGAGCATTGTTTTATTTTAATCCAGCTACAGCAACTTCAAAATGGGTATGGACCAGACAGATAATAAAGAAGATCGGAAAGCACTATTTTGCTAAATAGGGACAGTGAAAGCTGTCCCATCTATTTTTACATCCAGTAGCCCACCCTTAAGGGTGGGCTACTGGATGTAATTTTCAAAAATATAATTAATGTACATGAAAGGTTCTGATATAATAGCAATAGGTATTAATCGGTTGTTCCGTAACGACACTACATGGGGAAGGTGAGATGAAAATGCAGTATGCGGCAATACTATGGATTATAGCTGTCATAGCGTACATGGTAATTATGAGTAACGGGGAAAAGAGAAGAAACGGAAAGACAAGAAGGTATTATACGATTATAAGAATGGGAATAACAGCTATTATCGGAATAATCCTGTTTGTTGGAACATTGTTCATCATGTACCTGAGGTAACCAAACGCTGAATTAAAATACAAAAAATTCCTTCAACTACAACTTGTATTAAAAAATGCAAAATGATAAACTGGTTTGGTAGAGGAGAATACTTGTTTGGAAGAGTGAAGAAGATATGACAAGATATGATAAAATTTTGGTTGCATTTGTTTTGCTGATAGCCGTTTCGGGAATGCTATTTTTAAGATGGTTCCGTGATTCCGAAGAGGGAACCTATGCCGTAATTTATGTCAATGGAGAAGAGTATAAGAGAATCGATTTGAGGGATGAACAACCGGGAGAGCTTACCGTTCAATCACCATGGGGTTATAATACTATAGAAATAGGAAAGAATAGAATAAGAATCAAAGACGCATCGTGTCCGGACAAGCTTTGTGTAAAGGAAGGTTGGCTGAGTAGAGCGAACGAGATGGCTGTATGCATGCCTAACAGAGTTTATGTGAAAATAATCGGAGGAGAAACAGAGATTGACGATGTAGCCTATTAATGCATATTAAACCGGAGGAGGAGTTGCAGTGAGAAATAGAACAAAAAATCCATGGATACTGGTACTTCTGCTGGCAACCGGAGCGGTACTCGGGGGTTTTCTGGGGCAGTATCTTGGCCAATACTTGCCGATCTTACAATACAATTATCCGTTGGGGATAAAGGAGCCTTTGTTTTTGGATTTGGGCATATTTTCGCTTATCTTCGGATTTGTCATTAATATAAATATTGCTGGAGTTCTGGGGCTGATCTTAGCCGTACTGATATTCAGCAAAATATAGTTTTGCAGGTGGTCAAATGAAAAGACTGATTCTGGCTTCCGGGTCTCCCAGGAGACGTGAGATACTTCAGCAGTTAGGAGTGAACTTTGAGGTACTTCCCAGTGATATTGAAGAGACAATTCCAGCCGGCCTTTCGGCAGGGGATGCGGCCTCGTACCTGGCGCTGGAAAAGGCGCGGGATGTGGCGTTAAAGATAAATAGCCCTTCGATTATCCTGGGGGCGGATACCATCGTTGTAGTGGACGGGGAAATCCTGGGGAAGCCGAATGACGAGGCGGAGGCCTGCTTAATGCTAAAGAGGCTTTCGGGTAGAGAACACGAGGTAATAACGGGGATAGCGATTATTGATTATGACCGCAATATTGAAATAAAGGATTTTGAGTCAACAAGGGTGAAGATGAAGCGGATACCGCCGGATAGGATTGAAAGATATGTGAAAACCGGCGAACCGCTGGATAAAGCGGGAGCATATGCGGCGCAAGGGAAAGCCTCCACCTTTATTGAGGGGATTCAAGGATGCTTTTTCAACGTTGTTGGACTTCCGATATCAAAACTGGATTCATTGCTCTGCTCAATAGGCATAGATTTGTTTTAGGTGAGGCGGTGTTTGCATGGAAAGTATCAAATATCACCTGACAATAAAAGAGCTGCCGGAAACGGAGAGGCCCAGGGAAAAGCTTTGCAGATATGGCAGCAATGGGTTAACCGATGCAGAGATACTGGCAATATTAATAGGAACAGGAAGCAGGAAAGAGACAGCTTTGGACTTAGCTGCGAAATTGATCAATGATATCAACAATGAAGGGGGACTGCGGGCCCTTCTGGATATGACCGTTGAAGAGCTTAGCAGGTTCAGGGGTATGGGCACCGCTAAGGCTTGCAAGGTGCTGGCGGCTGCTGAACTGGCCAGGAGAATAGTTCATTCCGGCGATGCCGGTACCGCAATAAGATCTCCTCAAGATGCTGCGGGTTATCTGATGCAGGATATGCGGTATCTGAAGCGGGAGCATTTCAAGGTGATGCTGCTGAATATCAAGAACCATGTATTATCGCTTGAAGATGTCTCTATTGGGAGCTTGAACACCTCGATAGTACACCCCAGGGAAATATTCAAAATGCCGATAAAGAAGTCGGCGGCAGCGATACTGCTTGCGCATAATCACCCGAGCGGAGACCCGACACCCAGCCAGGAAGACATAAACATAACCAGGAGAATTTGTGAGGCAGGAAAAATAATAGGGATAGATGTACTGGACCATATTATAATAGGAGATGGAAGATTTACCAGTTTAAAAGAAAAAGGAATAATATGAGCCACAATAGTCGAGGAAGGAGCATTGGTTATGGGAATATTCAGCATTTTTTCCAAAAATATGGGCATTGACCTTGGAACAGCTAACACGCTGGTCTATGTAAAAGGAAAGGGTATCGTGGTAAGGGAACCGTCGGTTGTTGCTATACAGAGCGAGACAAAGGAGGTACTTGCCGTAGGAAACGAAGCAAAGAAGATGATCGGCAGGACTCCCGGCAATATTGTAGCGATAAGACCTATGAAGGATGGTGTTATTGCTGATTTTGACGTTACTCAAAGCATGCTCAGGCATTTTATAAAAAAGGCGTATCCAAAGCCGTCCATTTTCAAGCCCAGGGTGGTTGTAAGCGTTCCATCCGGAGTAACGGAAGTTGAAAAGCGGGCGGTTGAAGAAGCCGCAGAGCAGGCCGGGGCAAAGGAGGCTTTTCTTATTGAAGAACCGATGGCGGCAGCGATCGGGGCAGAGCTTCCGGTTTCGGAGCCAAGGGGAAGTATGGTTGTAGACATCGGCGGAGGTACAAGCGAAGTAGCAATAATCTCCCTTGGCGGCATTGTTACGAGCAGGTCAATCCGGGTAGGCGGCGATGAATTGGATGAGGCGATAGTCCAGTACGTTAAAAGACAGTACAACCTCCTGGTTGGCGAAAGAACCGCAGAAGAGGTTAAGATAGCCATAGGTTCGGCTTATCCCAAAGCTGAGGAAAGAAAAATGGAGGTTACGGGAAGGGATCTGGTCACAGGACTGCCCAAGACCATCGAGATTTCATCGGAAGAGGTAAGGGAAGCGATATCCGAGCCTGTGGACAGTATAGTGGAAGCCATTAAATTCACATTGGAGAAAACCCCTCCCGAGCTGGCAGCTGATATAATGGACAGGGGATTGGTACTTACCGGGGGAGGAGCGCTGCTCGAAGGGCTGGACAGACGGGTTGTCGAAGAGACTGGCATGCCGGTGCACATTGCAGAAAACCCATTGGATTGTGTTGTTATGGGAACCGGAAAAGCGCTGGAAGAATTGAATATGCTCAAAAGAGTGCTGGTTTCCACAAAGAAAAATTAGCGAAGTGAGGGGGCCGCAATGTCCAAACTTTATAAAAACAGGTCAATAATAATGATAGCATGCATGGCTATCATTATTGTTGTTATTATAGCGGTGACTTCGGTGGACAGAAACCAAATATCGGGCGCCGAGAGCTTGATCGGTTCTATTCTCAAACCTGTTACAAAGTTTGTAACCGTTATTGTGAATTTTGTCAGGAATTCGGTTACCGGGATTGCTGAGATCGGAGGCCTTAGGGATACGAACGAACTGCTTAACCAGCAGGTTATTTCCCTGCGGGCCCAGGTAAGGGAATTGGAGGCCTTAAGACAGGAAAATCAAAGGCTAAGGGAAATGCTTGACTTCAAAAACTCCCATTCTGAATTTGACCTTATAGGATGCAGTATCATTGGAAAGGACCCGAATAATATATTCAGCACCTTTATTATTGATAAGGGAAGAAATGACGGGATAGGCAAGAACATGCCGGTTCTTACAAATGCAGGTTTGGTAGGCCAGGTTATGGAAGTAGGGGAGAACTGGGCTAAGGTGATACCGTTAAGCGACCCCAGGAGTTCGGTAAGTATAATAGTTAACCGGACAAGGGATGCGGCGATACTTAAGGGCAACATGGAAAGCCGGCTCAATGGGCAAATATCGCCCGAGGCGCCTGTTGTGGAAGGCGATGAGGTTGTTACTTCAGGGATGGGGGAAGTCTATCCCAAGGGACTGCTGGTCGGTAAAATAGTCCAGGTTAAAACCGATGAAAACCAACTGCTGAGATATATTACAGTGGAACCGGTAATCGATTTTGAAAAACTTGAGGAAGTCTTTGTTCTGAAGTATTCCAAAAGTCTTCCCGCAGAAGGGGAGATCAGCAATTGAAGGTTTTCGTAACGGGGATCATAATCATTGTTTCCTTTGTGCTTCAAACCGCTATCTTTCATCAGATACCATATATAGGAGTTAAACCTGATCTGACAACAGCCGTTGTGGTATCTCTTTCTATAATACTTGGCAAGGACGGAGGAGCAATCGCCGGGTTCGCGGGTGGAATGATACACGATGTAATGTTCAGCAAGCCGGTAGGCGTAGATGCTCTATCTTACATGATAGTGGGATACCTGGTCGGCATGAACAGTGAAAGAATCTTCAAGGATAATCTGGTAGTTCCGATAATTTTTACATTGGGCGCTACAGTGCTGCGGCATTCAATCATTATTTTCTTTTACTATGTTTTCAATATGGGTATCCCCTTTCTGTACTACATAAGAAATATAGTACTTCTTGAAGGGTTATACAATTGTATAACTGCAGTAATTATATACAAACTGTTGTATGCTGTCTATCACAAAAGGTTTATGGAAGAAGGGTTCAAAGTAAAAAGAAGCAGATAAGCTGAGGTGGGTTCTCTATGTTCTGGAAAAAGCTGCTGGACCGGCATAATTTAATAGCTTTGTTTCTTGGACTGCTTGCTTTTGCACTTGTTTTCAGACTGGTTCAACTCCAGATAGTCCAGGGGGAGTACTATAACGACCTTTCCGAGAATAAAAGGATACGGAGGATAGTGATAGAAGCCCCCAGGGGCGCTTTTTTGGACCGCTTCGGCCGGGAGATCGCGGGTAATAGGCCTGGATACGTAATAGAAATAGTAAAAACCGAGATTGTGGACGAAAAGATTAATTATGTCGTACAAAAAACCGTTGAGATACTTGAGAGAAACGGTGAAAAGGTAAAAGCGGATTTCCCGATCAATATAGAAACGATGGAATACAAGTTCAGCAGCAAGACACAGGAGCAGGAATGGAAGAAAAGATACGGTGTGCCTGCAGATTATTCTGCTGGTGAAGCATACAGGTTTTTGAGGGAGAAGAACAGCATACCGGATGAAACCCCCGACCATATGGCCGTTATGGTCCTGGGGGTGCTGCAGAGTATTAAGGAACAGGGTTATCGGTCCTATCAACCTATTGAGATTGCCAGGGACGTGTCCATGGAAACGGTTGCGCAGATTGAAGAGAGGCATATGGACCTGCCGGGCGTAAATGTGGAGGTAAAGCCGATAAGGTACTATCGGGAAGGAAGCCTTGCCGCCCATGTGCTGGGATACTTGGGGAACATAAACCAGGATGAACTGGAAAGGCTCAAGGACAAGGGCTATGACCAGAATGACTTTATTGGAAAATCGGGGCTTGAAAAGGTCCTTGAAGAAGAGCTTAAGGGAGTGGACGGCTACAAGCAGGTTGAGGTGGACGCATACGGAAGGCTTGTCAGGACGCTGGGTGAAAACCCTCCCGTGTTGGGAAATAACGTTTTTCTCACCCTGGACGCCAGGCTGCAGCGAACCGCAGAGAAGGCCATGGAGGATACGCTGCGAAATATACAGGAAGGAAAGCTGGGCGAAAAATTTCCCAATGCAAGATCGGGAGCAGTGGTTGCTATGGATGTGCATACCGGCGAAGTGCTGGCGTTGGCAAGCTATCCCGCCTATGACCCCAACCTGTTCTCAACGGGGATTTCTTCACAGGATTGGATAGCTCTAAATCCACAGACGAGTAATCCGATGGACCCCAGGCCTATGTACAACAACGCCATACAAGCCGCCCTTCCCCCGGGGTCTACCTTTAAAATGGTTGTAGGAATAGCTGGAATGCAAGAGGGTGTAGTTACACCTAAGACCATTATCGTTGATAGGGGAGTATATACAAAAATTCCAGGTGCGAGTCCCGCCTGCTGGATATGGAATTCCAGGAGAGGCACCCATGGCCCTGAGACTATGTGGGAAGCCATAAGGGATTCCTGCAACTATTATTTCTTCGAAGTGAGCCGGCTGCTCGGCATCAAAAACATGGAAAAGTATGCCAACATGTTCGGGCTGGGGGTTAAAACCGGAATTGAGCTTCCGGGAGAGGCTTCGGGAGTAGCCGCAGGACCAACTTATAAGGCTGCTGTTTGGAAGAACGCCGTTAAGAGGTACATGACTGCAGATATGGGAGTGGAAGATGAGGACCTGATTAAGGGCGTTCAGGACCTGGTCGGGGAGGACTTCGGGTCGTGGAACCAACTGCGGAAATCAATAGTAGACCTTGGTATTACCGATAACACTCATATAAACAAACTGATTACACTGATAAATTCAGGAAGGTGGACGCCCGGACAAACCCTCAGTGCTGCCATCGGACAGGGAGAACATATGTTTACTCCCCTGCAAATGGCTAACTATATCGCAACCGTTGCAAACGGCGGAACTCGCTATAAACCGCATCTCATTAAAAAGGTATATGATCAGTCTACAGGCGAATATAAAGTAAAGGAACCAGAAGTAGTTGAAAGAATCGAGATTTCCCCGGAGAACCTTGATGCCGTTTTCAAAGGAATGAATGCTGTAACAAGGCCCGGTGGGACAGCCTCTTCAGCTTTCCGGGGGCTGCCGGTGGAGGTAGCCGGAAAAACAGGAACAGTGCAAAACCCGGGATATGACGATAACGCCTGGTTCGTTGGATTTGCACCCTATGATAATCCTCAGATAGCGGTGGCGGTGGTTATTTTTCAGGGTGGACATGGAAGCTATGCGGCGCCGGTTGCCAGGGCGATTTTTGAGGATTATTTGGGGATTAATATGCAAGGTACAAAGCTTGAGCCAACGAACGCATTGACAAGATAGATGGTTTGAAGAATAGTCGAATTTGACATATCAATATAAGTTAATAGAAGGATTTAGAAAATCTGTGAAGAATATTTATGGAAACAGGTATGCGAAATGTTTGTACTATTGCTCAAGTACGGAGGTTAGTAATGAGGTATGCAGGAGAATACGCTGGAATTCAAAGGCCGAAGAGAAGGGTTGTTTGCCGTAGCAAAGGGTTTTAAAGATTTTACCGGTTTTCTAAAGGAAATGGAGAATAAGCTTGACGTAGCAGGAGATTTTTTTTGCGGGGCCTGTCTTGCGGGGGTGTACGGCATAAACATCACTAAAGACCAGGAAGAAGTCCTGCGGGACCTGCTGGAGGACAAATACAATATCAGTGTCCGTAATCCCCTCGTAAAAAGAAATAATTCCGATCAGGGACTGGATATGGAGGAAGCACCTACCCGGTTTGTCCAGTCAACAATTCGATCAGGCCAGAAAATGTCCTACCATGGAAATATTATAGTTTTGGGCGATGTCAATGCGGGGGCTGAGATTGAAGCCGGAGGCAATATCGTCGTATTCGGGACCCTTAGAGGAGTTGCAAAGGCAGGTACAAACGGATATTGTAAAGCGTTCATCGCAGCGATGTCGCTCCGGCCCACCCAACTTAAAATAGGAGAAATAGCAGCGAGGTGGCCGGAGAATATTAGCGAACCAAGCGGTCCGGAAACTGCCTATGTGGAGGACGGCAAAATGTATGTAAAACCGATTTTTTGTACTAAATAAGATGATATACTTCACAAATGAGGGAGGAGAAACCAATGGGAGAGGTTATAGTAATAACTTCAGGGAAAGGCGGTGTAGGCAAGACTACAACCACGGCAAATATAGGCACATCTCTGGCAGTCAATGGGAAAAAAGTAGTCTTGGTTGATGCTGATATAGGGTTGAGAAACCTTGATGTAGTAATGGGCCTGGAAAATAGGATAGTTTATGATGTGGTTGATGTTGTAGAAGGTGTATGCCGTCTGAAACAGGCGCTGATAAAGGATAAAAGGTACCCTGACCTTTATCTGCTGCCCGCTGCCCAGACCAGGGATAAATCGGCGGTTTCGCCTGCCCAGATGCAGGAACTCTGCGAAAGGCTTAAGGAAGAGTTTGACTTTGTACTCATCGATTGCCCTGCCGGGATTGAACAGGGGTTTAGAAACGCCATAGCCGGTGCACAGAAAGCAATTGTAGTAACAACGCCGGAAATATCTGCTGTGCGGGACGCAGACAGGATCATCGGACTGCTGGAAGCTTCTGAGTTAAGGAATCCCAAACTTATAATAAACAGGGTAAGGGTTGACATGGTGAAAAAGGGCGATATGATGAATACGGAGGATATGATCGATATTCTGGCGGTGGACCTTCTTGGTGTCGTTCCCGATGACGAGAGCATAGTGGTGTCCACCAATAAAGGGGAGCCTGCTGTGAGCGATAACAAATCCCTGGCAGGCAGGGCCTTTAACAATATAGCTTTGAGAATTCTGGGGCATGACGTACCATTTTTAGATCTGGAAGTTGAAGAAGGTTTTATAGCAAAGCTGATCAAGCTTATAAGCAAGAGATAAAATGGAAGGGAGGAAAAACGATGGACCTATTTAAATCGATTGGGCGACAAAACAGCAGCAACAGTAAAGAGGTTGCAAAGGAAAGATTGAAACTGGTTTTGGTCCACGACAGAGTTAACGTTTCCTCCAGTTTCCTGGAAATGATTAAGGGAGATATAATCAAAGTTATATCCGATTATATGGAAATTGACGAGAATAACCTTGAAGTAAAGATGACCAAAACCAAAAGGGATGAGGATGACAGCCTTGTACCTGCGCTGGTCGCAAACATTCCGATAAAACGCATGAAAGGCGCTGCACGATGAGTAAAGCGGAAAGGGGACACACCGCTGCTTTAAGGTATGGGGACACACCGCTGCTGCGCGGGTATTCCTTACTGCGGAATGTCCCCGATGTATTCCTTGCCGCGGAATGTCCCCTTCTGACTGGCATTTTTGCTTTTATATAAATAGAGATACTATGCTATAATTATTTTGAAGTTTCCATTGGGGGTGGCTCCATGATTGAAAAGAAGCTGATACGAAATATAGATTATACAATGATTATTATCATTTTCGCACTTGTGAGCCTGAGTATTGTTGTCATCAGCAGCGCGACCCACGTACCTGATACGGGAAACTACAGCTTTATCCAAAAGCAGATTATTTGGTTCGTATTCAGCCTTGTAGTTGCGTTCTTCATAATAAGCGTTGATTATAATACTATAGGGAATTTCTCATATCTGATATATGCTGGGAGCATACTGTTTTTGCTTCTGGTTAAAGTGCCTGGAATTGGGGTTGTAAGGAACGGTGCCAGGAGCTGGATAGATTTGGGGTTCTCAAGCATACAGCCATCGGAGTTTGCAAAAATCGGCGTAATAATCGCCTTTGCCAAGCTTTTGGAGAGCCGGGAGGACAGGCTAAGCAACATCAAGCACCTGCTTGTACCGGTGGCGTTTGTGGGTTTACCGCTGGTGCTTGTTCTGACAGAACCGGATCTGGGAGGCGCTTTGGTTTTTATTGCAATACTTATCGGGATGATTTTTGCGGCAGGTGTAAGTTACAAACTGATAGCCTGGGGAGCAGCAATCGGTTTAATAGCCATTCCCCCGGCATGGTTTTATGTGCTTGAACCTCACCAGAAAAAAAGGCTTATGGTTTTCCTGAACCCTGACCTTGACCCCCTCGGTGGAGGATATCACGTTATTCAGTCAAAAATTGCCGTTGGATCAGGACGCTTATTGGGAAAGGGCATATATAACGGTACCCAGAACAAGCTGAACTTTTTGCCTGAGCAGCACACCGACTTCATATTCTCGGTACTGGGAGAAGAGCTGGGATTTATCGGCGCAATAGTGCTGATACTCCTCCTGTTCCTCCTTCTTTTCAGGATACTTGAGACAGCGCGGCAGGCAAAGGATAGATACGGCTCTTTACTGACTATCGGAGTCTTATCGATGCTGACATTCCAGGTTTTTGAAAATATAGGCATGACCATAGGACTCATGCCGGTTACAGGTATAACACTGCCTTTTATGAGTTATGGCGGAAGCTCCTTGCTTGTAAATATGATCGCTGTTGCCCTTGTACTTAATGTGGGTATGAGAAGGCAGAGAATCAATTTTTGATAAATTCTCATATTCTCTCATGGGTGAAAATATATTATATTAAAACCTTTGGGAGGGAAACCCATGAAGAGGGCATTTGTAAAGGGTAGGAATGCGATTAACAGGAGTACGTTAACCCGGAAGTACGGGGTTAGGAATATAAAAAGTAGGAATCGCTTGAAGGACAACCTTAAAAGGCTTGGTATATGTATAATTATTGTCCTTTTAGTATTAATAATAAAAAGCCTTGATTTCAGCTTGACACAAAAAGCTGCCGATGGGATAAGGTCTATTGTCACAAAGGAATACGATTTCGGCAAAGGCTTGACATCCCTGAGAGACGTTTTCCCAGCGTTAAGGAATAAAGTGCAGAATGTATTCAGCAACGAAAACGAAGAAAAAACGATGGTTATACCCGTTGATGGGCCGATTACCTCAGGATACGGTATCAGAGTGCACCCCGTTTTCAATACGGAGAAAAAGCATGAAGGTATTGATATCGGTGCTGCGATTGGGAGCCCGGTCAGGGCAGCCCTGGAAGGGACCGTTGAAGAGGTGAAAAAGGACGATTACTACGGAAATCTAATCGTAATAAATCATGGCGACGGTATAAAAACCGTTTATGGCCACCTTGGAGAGGTGAATGTAGTATCAGGCCAGGAGGTTGCCCAGGGAGAGATTATCGGCTCGGTAGGCAATACGGGAATGAGCACCGGCTCCCACCTGCACTTTGAAGTCTGGAAAAACGGTAAGGCTGTAGACCCTGCCGGTGAGTTCGGCTCTACTCTAAAGGATATGTAAGGGGAGGCAGGATAATGAGGATAGCCAGGATTAAAGGGGTGGATATTAAAGCCAGCCCTATATTTATTGCTTTGATAGCGATGGCGGTATATCTTGGCTATTTGGACAAGGGAGCAATTATTGCTTCGGTGATATTCCTGCACGAGACGGCACATTTGATAACTGCCAGAATGTTCGGATATAAGATAAGGGAGATTGATATTCTGCCTTTGGGCGGAGTGGTGAGGATAGAGGGGCTGTTCCAGTTGAACCCGGTCCGTGAGATTATTATTGCAGCGGCAGGTCCTGCATTGAACATAGCGGTGGCATTTTTGACCGCATACTGCGGGAAACCAGCCCTGTTCGAAGAAACCCGTACGAATTATTTTATTGCTGTTAATGTTGTCATTGCGCTTTTCAACCTGGTTCCTGCCCTGCCGCTGGACGGAGGACGTATTTTCAGGGCGCTGCTTTCATATAAATGGGGAATGCTTAGGGCAACCAAGTTCGTTACGGTTCTGGGCAGGGTCATTGCCGTAGTATTGTTGATCTTTGCGCTGTACAGGAGGACAATTACACCGGTCAATCTGACGATGGCAGGTGTTTCTGTGTTTTTATATTTTGCTTCCGGGGCCGAGAGGAAGATGGCTCCTTCGCTGATAATTAACCAAATAGAAGAGAAAAAAAGCAGGCTTTTCAGCCAGGGAATTCTCAAATCAAAGAGTATTGCGGTGGCTTATAATACAAGCGTAAGGAAGGTGATGAACAGCTTCGTTCCCGGTCATTATCATATAGTGTATGTAATAGGAGACAACGGCGAGATAATGGGCAGGATAGGGGAAGAGGAAATAATAAGGGGAATCATTGAATACGGCTTCAACAGAGAGATAGGAGAATACCTTTAGCAATAGCCCCTTTTATTGTATAATATAAATTATACAGACAGACATTTATGAGAATACTACACCTTGGGATTATTATTGACTTGACCAGGAGGAAATTATGGCTGCAGTATGCATTGACCGCCTGTTGGAAACGGTTGAAAAACCTACCCGTTATATTGGAGGAGAATACAATAGTGTGCATAAGGGTTCCCGTGATGTAGAAATACGGTTTGCCTTTGCTTTTCCGGACGTATATGAAATTGGAATGTCCCATCTCGGGCTAAGGATATTATATTACTTGATAAATCAAAGGGAAGACACCTGGTGTGAAAGGGTATTTGCCCCCTGGAGCGACATGGAGGAAATTATGAGGAGGGAGGATATACCGCTTTTTGCTTTGGAAAGCAGGGATCCGGTAAAGGAATTCGATCTGATCGGGTTTACCCTGCAGTACGAGATGAGTTATACGAACGTGCTGAACATGCTGAATCTTGCCGGGATACCTCAGCTCAGCAGGGACAGAGGCCTGGAACACCCCTTTGTTATCGGAGGGGGGCCATGTGCTTATAACAGTGAACCCCTAGCGGATTTTTTTGATTTTTTTGTTCTGGGAGAAGGCGAGGAAGTTATAGGCGCTGTTCTGGACCTGTACAAACAATGGAAGGCGGACGGCAAATCCCGCGGTGAATTCCTGGAGATGGCTGCCGGGCTTGAGGGTGTGTACGTTCCCTCATTATATTCTGTGGAATACAACAGCAACGGAACAGTGAAGGGCATAGCTCCTTTGAATGGAAGCTACCCGGCGAGGATTAAAAAAGTGATTATTGAGGATTTTGATGCTGTTTACTTCCCGGATAGGATCATTGTCCCATACATGGATATCGTTCATGACCGTGCCATTCTCGAGCTGTTCAGGGGCTGCACCCGTGGATGCAGGTTTTGCCAGGCAGGTATGGTGTACCGCCCGGTACGGGAAAAGAAGCCGGAAACCCTGATGCGGCAGGCAGAAAAATTGATTGAAAGTACGGGATATGAGGAGATATCCCTTGCCTCGCTCAGCACCAGCGATTATACACAGTTGAGCCCCTTGGTAAGGGATATGATTGAAAGGTTCGGCAGCCAGGGGGTCGGGATATCCTTACCCTCGCTGCGAATCGATTCCTTTTCTCTCGATTTGATAAATGAAATACAAAAAGTAAGAAAGACCGGCTTGACGTTTGCTCCCGAAGCAGGGACACAGCGGTTAAGGGATGTAATAAACAAGGGGGTCACAGAGGAAGATTTGCTTGAATCGGTGGGAAATGCATTTAGATGTGGATACAGTACGGTTAAGCTGTATTTTATGGTAGGGCTTCCGACCGAAACCATTGGCGACGTTAAGGGAATAAAGGACCTTGCGTACAGGGTCATTGACAGATATTATGAGGCAGATAAGCAAAGCAGAGGGAAAGGGTTAAAAATTACCGTGAGCACTTCATGCTTTGTGCCGAAGCCCTTTACGCCTTTCCAGTGGGAACCCCAGGATACCATGGAGCTGTTTAACAAAAAGCAGGATTTCCTCAAACAGGAATTGAGACACAGGGCAATTACCTACAACTGGCATCAGCCGGAAACCAGTTTTTTGGAAGCGGTTTTTGCCCGGGGCGACCGAAGGCTGTGCAAGGTACTGTTAAAGGCGTGGGGAAACGGGTGCCGCTTTGACGGGTGGATGGAACACTTTAATTTCAAAGCGTGGATGGAAGCATTCAGAGAATGTGGGGTAGATCCGGATTTTTACGCTTTAAGGCGCCGGGACTATGATGAGTTTCTTCCCTGGGACCACATAGATATTGGAGTATCCAAGGAATTTCTGGTCAGCGAGCATAAAAAAGCACTGGAGGGCAAGACCACTCCCCATTGCAGGGATGGCTGCGTCAATTGCGGTATTACTAAGGTTTTTGGGGGAGGGGTTTGTGATGCCATTGGTCAGAGTTGAATACGAGAAAAAGGGAAGGGTTGCATATATTTCGCATCTTGACCTTATACGGGTTATTCAAAGGGCAGTTCGCAGGGCTGGAATCCCTGTTGAATATACTAAAGGTTTTAACCCTCATGCAAAGATATCCTTTGGACCGGCACTAGCCCTAGGGACCGAAAGCTGCGGGGAAATGATGGATGTTCAATTGGAAAAGGAAATGGAGGTGAAGAATTTTATAGAAAGGATGAACGCAAGTTTTCCCGATGGAATCAGGGTGACGAAGGCTGAGTACATACCGGACGGTTCCGCGTCCCTGACCGCTTTAATAAATGCTGCCGAGTACACTGTCCAGGCAGAATACAGGCAGGGAGGCAGCGGTCAGGAAGGCAGGGTTTCGGATTTTTTCAACCGGAGAGAAATTTATATTGAAAAGACAAGTAAGAAGGGTAAAAAACGTCTTATTGACATCGTGCCGATGATATTGGAACAGAAGAATATCGAAGTGGGGGGAAGAAGACTTTCACTGGACTTGATTCTGGAAACCGGGAACGAACGCAATTTGAAACCGGCCGATCTCTTGTTTTCATTGAGAGCCTATACGGGCTTGGAACTGGAAAATGTACGAATACAAAGGCAGAGTCTTTTGATTAAGAGGGGAGAAAAGTACTTTACACCATTTCAGGTCTTCAAATGAAAGGGAAACGGTTTTAGGGAGTTGAAAAGATGAATGAAATTATTGTGGATGTCAGCTTTGACCAGACTAGAGCAGCCTTGCTGGAAGACGGTGAGCTGAGCGAGGTTTATATCGAACGCTTCAGCAACAAGAGGACCGTAGGGAATATCTATAAAGGAAGGGTAGAAAACGTACTTCCAGGGATGCAGGCGGCGTTTGTTAATATCGGATTGGAGAAGAATGCGTTTCTATATATTAAGGATGTTTACACCGATTGTGAAAAAGTGTATGAGACACCGTGCAACGGCCAAAAGGTTTCAATCAAGGATGTCTTAAAAAAAGGACAGGAGATAATGGTGCAGGTTGTCAAGGAGCCGATAGACGGTAAAGGCGCTAGGGTAACATCAAATATTACACTTCCCGGGCGTTTCATGGTTCTGCTGCCCAATGCGAACTATATAGGCATTTCAAGAAGAATCGAAAGTGAAGATGAAAGAAACAGGCTTAAGGATATAGCTCTTCAGATAAAGCCTGAGAACATGGGCCTAATAATCAGGACTGCTGCGGATGGGAAAAATATAGAAGAGTTCAAGCAGGACTTGGAATTTCTTAAGAGACTATGGTGGAGCATAAAAAAGAAAGAAAAGGTATTTAACGCACCAAAGATAATTCACAAGGACCTTAACCTTGTATCCAGGACAGTTCGGGATGTTTTTACCAGAAACATCGACAGCTTCATAATAAACAGCAAAACCGAGTACAATAAAGTGCTTGAGCTCCTTGAACTGATATCACCGCAGCTTAAGGAGAGAGTAGTATTCTATGACAAAGGCCAGAATATTTTTGATTATTACAATGTGGAGCCAAAGATTGCAAACGCCCTTAGCAGAAAGGTATGGCTTAAGAACGGTGGATATATTGTAATTGACCAGACCGAGGCGTTTACATCAATAGATGTAAACACCGGAAAATTCGTTGGCAGTATCGACCTTAAGGACACTGTGCTTAAGACCAATCTTGAAGCTGCCAAAGAGATTGCAAAACAGTTGAGGCTGCGCGATATTGGAGGAATTATAATAGTTGATTTCATAGATATGGGGAACCCTGAACATGACAGGCAGGTGCTTGAAGAATTAAAATCCTGCCTCAAAAAGGATAGAACAAGGAGCAATGTACTTGGAATGACACAGTTGGGCCTTGTCGAAATCACAAGAAAGAAAGCGGGGAAAAGGATAGATTCCGTTCTCCAGAAGCCCTGTCCATTCTGTGAGGGGACAGGAAGGGTTCTCTCCGAGGAGACCATGGCTAACAGGATAGAAAGGGAACTGAACAGGATTTTTACCCACACCAGTGCAGAAGCCGCTTTGATTGAAGCCCATCCGTCGGTGGCAGCCCTGGTTATAGGAAGCGGCGGCGAGCACTTAGCCAGGCTTGAAAAGCAGTTTAACAGGTACATATATATTAAAGGCAGTTCCCACCTGCACCCCGAGGATATAGAAGTGAAGGTAACGGGCAAACGGGAATATGTTGAAAGCCAGGCTTACCCGGTGAGGGAGGGAGAGGTGATCGAGCTCTTTATTGCTGAACCCCATGCGGTGAATAGCAGCGACGGTATCGGGAGAATAGACGGGTATGTTATCAATGTGGAGGATGCTGCTGATAAAGTAGGGAAAAAAAATAGAGTAAGGGTTACAAAGACATATAAAACCTATGCTAAAGCCGAGTTGGTGAATTGACAGCAGGAATTTGTGATGATATAATAACAAATTGTAGGTAGCCGCACGGATTGGGTTATAAACGCTTATGCGTACCTGAATTCGGCGAGACTGGATAGAGGAGGTGTCCCCAAAATGTATGCTGTAATTGAAACCGGCGGTAAACAATACAGGGTCGAAGAAGGAGATATTCTTTCGATAGAAAAACTTGCTGCAGAAGAAGGCGGAAATGTAAGTTTTGATAAAGTTCTGTTGGTTTCTAGTGAATCGGGCATAAAAGTAGGAAAACCCTATGTCGAAGGTGCATCGGTTGAAGCTGAGGTTCTTTTCCACGGCAAAGGCAAAAAGATTATTGTCTTCAAGTACAAGCCTAAAAAGAACTATCATAAAAAGCAAGGCCACAGGCAGCCATTCACCAAGGTCAAGATTACCAAAATCACTGGGTAGCGGATAACATGATTAAAGTTAAGATAAAGAAGGACAAAAACAGCCATATTATTGAGTACAGGGTATACGGACATGCAGGGTTCGACGAATACGGAAAAGATATCGTATGCAGTGCAGTATCAGCTTTAACACAGGCAGTAGTCATCGGTTTAAAGGAAGTTGCCGGAATAGAAATCGACTACTCTGTAAACGGGGACGCCTTAAGGTGTTCCTTACCGCCGCTGGAGGATTACAAGAGAAGAGAAGCCGACATACTGCTAAATACCATGTGCTTGGCGCTGGATAACATTAAGAGCAGTTATCCTTCAAATCTTACTGTCATTGAAGAGGAGGTGTAACGTTATGCTGAGAATAGATCTGCAGTTGTTTGCTCATAAAAAGGGAGTAGGAAGTTCCAGAAACGGAAGGGATAGCGAAGCAAAACGCCTCGGAGTTAAAAGGGCGGACGGACAGTTTGTCCTGGCCGGGAATATACTCGTAAGGCAGAGAGGTACGAAGATTCATCCCGGAAACAATGTGGGCAGGGGTGGAGATGATACACTGTTTGCCATGATCGACGGCGTAGTTCGTTTTGAAAGAAAGGGTAAGGACAAAAAACAGGTTAGTGTTTACTCAAAAGAGGCAGTTGTATAAAGTAAGGGGACACACCGCTGATTTAAGGTATTCCTTGCCGCGGAATGTCCCCTTTTGATTAAGAACCTTCCGGCCCGGAAGGTTCATTTTTAATATAAGGGAATAAGAGAAACAATACTATCTTATACTACATATATTGGGGACATTCCTGGATGTCAGATCACAGATCACAGTTCACAGTTGTCCGGGTTAGGCCTTTGGGTTTTTTTTAGCCTTGCCCTGACGTCTGTCATCTGTCATCTGTTAACTGGCAACTATAATGGTTTATGGCGGTGATTGGATGTTTGTGGATGTAGCAAGAATACATATAATTGCAGGCAACGGCGGTCACGGTGCGGTGGCTTTCAGAAGGGAAAAATATGTTCCTGCAGGGGGACCAAGCGGCGGTGACGGAGGCCGCGGCGGCGATATAGTATTTGAAGTGGACGCTGGTATGAGAACGCTCATGGATTACAGGTATAAGAAACAATATAAGGCTGAAAACGGTGAAAATGGAGGCTCGTCAAATAAAACCGGCAAGGACGGAGAAGACCTTATCCTTAAGGTTCCACCAGGTACTGTGATCAAGGATGAGGAGAGCGGCAGAGTAATTGCAGACCTTGCCTCAAAGGACCACAGGCTGATCGCAGCAAAGGGCGGAAGAGGAGGAAGGGGTAATTCAAGGTTTACTACCTCCACAAGAAGGGCTCCAACGTTTGCTGAAAACGGTGCAAAGGGTGAAGAAAGAAAAATAATCCTTGAGCTCAAGCTGTTGGCCGATGTCGGTCTCATTGGTTTTCCCAATGTAGGCAAGTCAACATTACTATCGGTGGCAACCAGCGCGAAGCCCAAAATTGCTGACTATCATTTTACAACAATTACCCCTAATCTGGGAGTGGTCGAATTGGAAGAAGGCAAAAGCTTTGTGCTTGCAGATATACCCGGGCTCATTGAAGGGGCCCATAGGGGAGCCGGGCTGGGTCATGACTTTCTTCGCCATATTGAAAGAACCAGAGTGCTGATCCACGTACTTGATGCATCGGGTATAGAGGGAAGGGACCCTGTCGAGGATTTCCGGCAGGTCAATTCGGAACTGGAGCGCTATAACGCAGAGCTGGCTAAAAGACCTCAGATAGTGGCAGCAAATAAAACCGACATTTCGGAAGCAAAGGATAATATTGAGCGTATAGTAAAGCAGTTGAAGGAAAAGGGATATGAGGTATTCGAGATATCTGCCGCCGCCAATAAGGGGATTGTTGAATTGATGCACCGGGCCTATGAATTGCTTAGCGCTGTGGACACGGAAGAGCAGCAAGAAAATATTGAACAATCCGCAGAGATGCGGTATTATAAATTTAAAGAGGATGAGCCCTATAGGATAAGCAAGGATGGTAAAACATTTGTTATTAAAGGGGATTGGATTGAAAGCTTTATGGAGAATATTAATATTGAACAGGATGAGTCCCTAAAATATTTCCAGAAGACCATTAGGAAGAGGGGTATAATCGATGAACTGAAGAAGATGGGTATTGATGACGGTGATACTGTAAGAATTGGTAGTATCGAATTTGAGTACTATGAATAGATACGGGGGTCATGAAAAGGTAATGGAATGCATCAACTGTGAAAATTGCAAACAAGACCAGCCAACATATTACTGTTTTGCTAAAAACGGAATTGTTATCAATAGCCAGTATATACCGAAGGGAGAAAAGATCCGTACGGGTTGGAAAAAGGGACATCCAGGCTATGAGATCCACAGAAGGAAGCTAAAAAAGAGTGAAGTTGAAGTATAGGAGGAGACAGGTCATGGACCTGTCCTTCTATTATACATTCTTGTTCTGTATAGGCCTTCAAGGGAAAATAGATCGATTATTTTGCAGTGATTGTTGGATAAATTTTCTATAATAGAGCATAATAGAGGCAGGAGGTGTTATTTTGAACAAAGACCTATCCTGTCTGGCCGGTTTCATTAAAAAAGAAACCGATAAAATGAGATTGCACAACTATTATTACAGCATGGGTAAGACGAATAAGAACGCCGGCGCCCGACTGGTAGACCGGATATTTGGGCTTGCGGTGCTGTTTGTTTTTGCATACGCCGGGTCATATATACTGATCAACGATTTATCAATGGCTTTAGGTCCGGCACTGTTTGTGTCTGTTGCATATTATTTTGTAGAAAAACGGTTAAGGCTGAAAAGGATAGAAGCAGGGAAGGAAAAACTTATTAAAGAGGAATTGCTTAACAGGTTTTCGGCCGTTATTGAAGGTAAGGACGAGAGCGGATTTTATGCTTTTTTGAAAGACGTATTAAGCGAAAGCGGCCACTTTACCGGGCTGGAAACTGAGTTTGACAGCGGCGGCAAGCCGACAATAATGATTGGCAAACTAAAGGGCGAAAGTGTCGGTGTCTGCTGCAAAAAACTCCCTGAAAACCTGAAGGTCGGGGCAGACGCTTTGACGGAGTTTACCGAACTATGCGAAAGCAGGGGGCTGGAAGCGGGTGTGTATATTACCAACACAAAACTTGACTATTCTGCCCGGGACTATTTGCTGAAGCTGAGAAGTTTTAACCTGTACATTGCAGACATAGAAACGCTTTACAGTACGTTTCTAAGCAAAGGCTGTTTATTCTCGCTTGAAGAGGTGAAAAGGGAGCTTGAGGGAAAGATTCTGTACCAGAGTAAGAAAAGGGATGACACCCTTAGAAGAATTCTTGCCGTACGCAGGATTTGGGTATACCTTTCCCTGGGATTGATAATCACCCTGTACTCGCGGGCGACTCCTTACAGCAGGTATTATCTGTTTATTGCGGCAGTGCTTTTTAGTCTGTCGTTAACTGCGGTGGCAAGATGGAGAATAGAGAAATTCAAAGAGGCTGTTGAAGAAGAAATAAAACTGGAGAAGGCGCTCTAGCGCTTTTTTTTTTGAAAAAATACTGTATAATGTATTTTGTAATAATCAGTAATCTGATGGAGGTTAATTAATGGAGCATAATACGAGGAAGATCGGCATTATGGGGGGGACCTTCGATCCTATTCACTATGGGCATTTGGTTACGGCAGAAGCCGCAAGGGATAAGTTCGGCCTTGAAACCGTTGTTTTCGTACCCTCAGGCAACCCACCCCATAAAAGGCATAAAAAAGTGAGTGCTGGGGAAGACAGATTTTTAATGTCGGTTCTGGCTACGGCAAGCAATTGCTATTTTGAAGTATCTGATATCGAACTCATAAGAGAGGGCCTGACATATACTGTGGACACCCTAAGAGTTTTCAGGGACATATATGGGGAGGATGCGGACTTTTACTTCATAACGGGTGCCGATGCTGTTATGGAGATACTCACATGGAAAAACGTTGAAATGATTCTGAAAATGTGCAAAATAGTATCAGCTCACAGGCCCGGCCTTGATATGGCTACCTTCAGGAAAAGGGTGAAAGAGATTGAGAAGCTATACAGGAACAAAATATATCTTATCGAGATTCCTGCCCTTGCCATATCTTCAACAGATATAAGGGAAAGGGTAAAAAACGGAATAACGATAAAATATCTGCTTCCCGAGGCGGTAGAAAACTATATACTCAAGAAAAAATTGTACAGGTACTAGGTGGCAGAATATAGTTCGTAGTTGGTAGTTCGTAGTTTACAGTTCACAGATCACAGGTCCTAGGTGCTAGCCACTGACCACTGGCCACTGATATCTGACGCCTGTCATCTGACAACTGGGGTAATGGAACAAATTGNGGATACTTTCGTCAAATAATATGATATTACCTGAAGAGTTATACTTTGCTTGTAAGGAAAGGTGACATGAATTGTATAATATGGAAAGGATNAAAGACAGGCTTCAAAAAATGCTGTCGGTTCCAAGATTGATGCATTCAATCCGCGTTAAAGAAGAGGCGGAAAAACTTGCTATGATGCACAACGCCGATATAATAAAGGCAGGAATAGCGGGGCTTTTGCATGATTGCGCAAGGGATATGGCGTATGAGGAATTATTGAATAGGGCAGGGAAATCTGGTATCATATTAGATAGTGTTACGATAAAATCGCCAAAAATAATACATGCGGTAGTTGGACCCTTGGTAGCAAAAGAGGAGTTCGGTATTCACGATACGGAGGTGCTGGACGCTATCCGGTATCATACTACCGGCAGGAAAGAAATGCGGATACTTGAGAAGATTGTTTTCATAGCGGATTTAACAGAGCCCGGGAGAGATTTCCGCGGTGTGGAGAAGATAAGAGAACTGTCGGAAAGGGATATTGACAGGGCGGTTCTATTTGCCCTGGATCAAACCATTATTTATCTTATAGAAGGGAATAAACTAATCCATGAAGATACATTGAAGGCCAGGAATTACCTTTACTTAATCGAAGCGTGAAGCGGGGTGTCTCAATGAAAAAAGTACTGAAAATATTAGCATTGACCTTGGTAGTGATCCTTATTGTTATGGCTTCGGCAACTTACTTTTTTTTAAAGCATATAAACGACAACGACACAGTGGGCAGTTCTGACAATAACCCGGATTTTCCCATTCCCGACCCGCCCAAGAAGGACGAGAGGGTTAATGTCCTTATCCTGGGCGTGGATGTCGGTGACCCTACAAATAAAAATGCACCAAGCCGGTCGGATACGATGATACTTGCCAGTTTCGACCCTGACGATAAAATACTGGATTTTATCTCTATACCAAGGGATACAAGGGTGAAGATAAAGGGACATGGCGATGAAAAAATCGGTCATGCCCATGCGTATGGCGGGCCTGCCCTTGCCATGGAGACTGTTGGAGATTTATTCGGAATTGACGTGCATTACTATTTCAGGCTTGACTACCAGGGCTTTAAAAAGTTTGTTGACAACCTTGGCGGTGTGAGGGTAAACGTTCCTATGGACATGGAATACAACGACCCATATGACGATCCGCCTCTTCATATAAGCTTGAAAAAAGGCTGGCAGACTCTTAACGGTGAAAAGGCTATCCAGCTTGTAAGGTACAGGAAGGGTTACCAGAACGGAGATATAGGGAGAATTGAAACACAGCAGGTGTTTATGAACGCTGTTATCGATAAAGTACTCAGTGCAGGGACCATACTGAGGCTGCCGGCACTTGCAGAGACGCTGAGTACGCATCTGTCCACCAATATGACGCCTTCCGAGATGAGCAAGTACGCGTTCAAAGCAGCCGGTATAAAAAAGGAAAATATTAATATGTATCAATTGCCGGGGGATTCGACATACATCGATGGTATTTCGTACTTTATTTACGACCCGCAGAAGACTAAAGACCTGGTGGCGACGGTCTTACGAGAGCAGGAAGATAATGCGGAAGCCCAGGTGAAGGTGGAAGTACTTAACGGAAGCGGTGTTGATGGGCTTGCCGGAAAAGTGGCAAAACTATTGGAAAACGAGGGGTTTAGTGTTGTAAAAGTTGGGAATGCAGACGGCATGAACTACAGCACAACCCGTGTATACCATAGAAAAGGCAAGGCAGAGAACGCGCAAAGAGTTGCCAAGGCGATCGATATAGGCAGCTATGAAGTTGACCTGGACGAGAAATCCAGTGCAGATGTTACGATAATCTTAGGTAAAGATAAGAGCAATCTATGACAGATTAGGAGGTTATAAATGACAAGCCCAAAGGAAATGGCAAGAGTGGCCGTTGAAGCTGCCAAGGTGAAGAAGGCCTTTGATATTGTTGTGCTTGACATAAGAACCATCTCAATACTTGCGGATTATTTCGTAATTTGCAGCGGCAGATCAACGACCCAGGTGAAGGCAATAGCCGATGAGATAGACAAACAAATGCAGATGGCGGGTTTTATCCTTGACCATGTTGAAGGTTATAAAGAGGAGAAGTGGATACTGCTGGATTATAAAGATATTGTGGTACATGTGTTCTATACCCAGGAGAGGGAGTTCTATAACCTGGAGCGGCTGTGGGGTGACGCTGCCGTAATGGTTCGTGAATAGAATTTGCTTTGGTTCGTTTTACATTTATATTGACATTTTACACCGGCCTTGATATAATCGCTTTTAATAAGTTGGTAGTTCATAGTTATGGAGGCAGGCATGATGGAAAACCTTATTGGAAAGGTAAATGCAGAACAATTTAACAGCTTTTATTACTATAGCCTGGGCTATTATTTTTACTTTTATTTTAGCGCCGGCTATTTGTTCTGCAATAGAATACGGAAAAACCTTTCTAATGAGGATAGGGGAATAATATCGTTGAACTGTATAAAGGTATAGAAATACTGCTATAGCCTTTATAAAGAAATAGGTGGTAAATCTAGAAGACTCATTAGATGGGTCTTCTTTTTTTATATAAATTTATATAAAGCAGAGAGGAGAGAAGGTAACATGATAATTGTTATGAACCCAAATGCAGCAGAAGAGGATATTGAGAAGATCAAAAGAAAGATGAAAAGCTTAGGAAGTGAAATCCATGAGTCGAAGGGGAAAAATTATCATTTGATTGGATTGATAGGAGATACAAGCGGGATCGATCCATCACAGATTCAGGCAAACCGGAATGTGGAGAAGCTTATATTTGTGCAGGAGCCCTATAAAAAGGCAAATAGGCTTTTCCATCCTGAAAAAACTGTAGTAGATGTAAACGGTAGAAAAATCGGCGGCAACGAGTTTGCCGTTATTGCCGGGCCTTGCTCTGTGGAGAGTGAAGAGCAGATTGTAGGAATTGCCGAGGACATTAAGGAAAGCGGTGCAACATTCCTAAGGGGGGGAGCATATAAACCGCGGACTTCACCCTATAGCTTCCAGGGGCTAGGCGATGAGGGGCTTGAACTGCTTAAACTGGCCAGAGAGAAGACCGGACTGCCTATTGTTACCGAGCTTATGACACCGGATAAGATTGGCAAGTTCGTGGAGGATGTAGATGTTATCCAAATTGGCGCCAGAAACATGCAGAACTTTGACCTTTTGAAGGAAGTTGGCAAAACTGACAAGCCGGTACTGCTTAAAAGAGGTATGTCCGCTACTATTGAAGAATTATTAATGGCGGCAGAGTATATAATGTCTGAGGGCAATGAGAAAGTCATTCTTTGTGAAAGAGGAATTAGAACCTTTGAGAAATATACGAGAAATACGTTAGATCTCAGCGCAATACCTGTGATAAAGAAATATAGCCATCTGCCGGTAATAGTAGACCCAAGCCATGCAGCGGGGTTATGGTGGCTGGTGGAGTCTTTGTCTAAAGCAGCTCTTGCAGTTGGAGCTGACGGGTTGATGATAGAAGTCCACAATGATCCGGCAAATGCAAAATGTGACGGACAGCAATCAATTAAACCGGAAAGGTTCAAAGAGCTAATGGGTACCTTAAAGGAAATGGCTAAGTTTGTAAATAAGGAAATGTAGCGGAGTGTGGTTAATTTGATTGAATTGGACTTTAACATAACTATAGTAGGATTAGGGCTCATCGGAGGCTCCTTTGCCATGGCTCTTAAAGAATTGAATCCAAAAAATTTATGGGGTGTAGACATAGATGAAGACATTATAAAGACCGCCGAAGAAACAGGGATAATTGATAAAGGATACCTGAAACCCCAGGCACCGCTTGAAAATTCGGATATTGTGATAATATGCATATACCCGAATATGACGATAAAGTTTATAAGAGACAATATGAACTGTTTCAAAACCGGAGCAATTATCACGGATACAGCCGGCATCAAGGATAAACTGGTAAGAGAAATAAATTCATTTCTAAGGGAGGATTTGGATTTTATTGCGGGACATCCTATGGCAGGCAGAGAATATAAGGGCCTGGAATTTGCATCCAAGGATATGTTCGCCGATGCAAGCTATATAATAACTCCCACATATAGAAATAATAAAGAAAATATAGATATCGTAGAAGATATTGTGAAAAAGATAGGTTTTAGAGATGTAGTTAAGATAAGTCCGGAGGAACACGATAAAATCATGGCCTTAACAAGTCAGCTTCCGCATATCATCGCTACCGCCCTTATCAATGGCAGCAATGAGTACGACATAAATAGATTTATTGCAGGAAGCTTTAAAGATGCAACAAGGGTAGCTAGAATAAATTCTCAGCTGTGGACAGAACTTCTGATAGATAACAGAAAAAATATATTAGCTCAAATAGAGAACTTTGAATATAGTCTTAGGGAAATAAAAAGGGCTATAATAAGCAATGAAAGAGAAACCCTCAAGTCGATATTCGATAAGGGAAGCCTTAGGCGGGAGGGGATGCTGTAAAAGAAATTGGCTTGCCGCTGCGAATGACAACCGAAAGGAGGATAAAAGGTGGATTCCGTTAAAATAAATCCGGCTAAGCTCAACGGAGAGATACATATTCCCCCTTCTAAAAGCTTAAGCCACAGGGCGATAATATGTGCGGGGCTTTCAGACGGAGTAAGCGTCATAGATAATTTGATGTTTTCCGATGATATCGAAGCGACTTTGAATGGGATGAAATCCCTGGGGACGGATATTCAACGTACGGAAATAGGGCCACATCAGGATATATATTGTGTTACCTTGAAAGGGAATTCAAAGGTAAGGGTAATGAACGCAACTATCGACTGTAGGGAATCCGGGTCAACGCTAAGGTTTTTGATACCTTTTGCAGGTATCGCGGGCGAGAAAATAACGTTTACCGGAAGAGGAAGGCTTTCGGAAAGACCTCTGGATGCTTACTATGAAATATTTGACCAACAAAATATACAGTACAATAATAACGGCAGGCTTCCATTAGAAGTAAGAGGGACGTTAAAGCCAGGAACATTCAAAATCAAAGGCGATATCAGTTCACAATTTATAACCGGTCTCATGTTTGTTTTGCCCCTTCTTGACGGAGCGTCTAGAATTGAAATAACGACCGGGCTTGAATCAAAAGGATATGTGGATTTAACTATAGATATCTTGAAAAAGTTTGGCATAGAGATAGAGAATAATGACTATACAGGCTTTTATATAAAGGGGAATCAAAAATATAGAAGCAGATACTACCGGGTGGAAGGGGACTATTCACAGGCGGCTTTCTGGATTGTAGCCGGATCATTGGGCGGCAGGATTAAATGCATAGATATGAATACAGATTCTCTACAAGGCGATAAGGCGATTCTAGATATAGTTAAAGAAATGGGAGCAATACTTGAAATAGGAGAAGATTTTGTAAAAATAAAAGAGTCAAGAACGCATGGCACGGTAATAGACGCTTCGCAGTATCCGGATCTGGTACCCATAATCGCAGTTTTGGGCGCTCTAAGCAGCGGAACAACAAAGATAATCAACGCAGAAAGGCTTAGAATAAAGGAATCCGATAGACTCAAGGCGATATCAACGGAGCTCAATAAGTTAGGAGCCAATGTTAGAGAATTGGAGGACGGACTGATTATAGAAGGAAAAGAAGAGCTGAAGGGTGGAACCGTAGACAGCTGGAATGACCACCGTATTGCAATGGCATTGGCAGTAGCTTCCATAAGATGTACAGGACCTGTTATAATAACAGGTAGCGGTGCGGTAAAAAAATCCTATCCGCAATTTTGGAGGGATTTTAAAAAACTGGGAGGGAAAATACATGAGCGGTATATGGGGTGAAAATATCAAGCTTTCAATTTTCGGAGAGTCCCATGGGAAAGCCGTAGGTATAGTAATAGACGGTCTGCCGCCGGGCATAGAATTAGACCTTGAATATATCTATAAAGAGATGCAGCGAAGAGCCCCGGGAGCAAACGAGATTTCCACCTCCAGAAAAGAAGGGGACCGGTTTGAAATACTAAGCGGCTACTTCAACGGAAGGACTACGGGGACGCCGCTTTCTTCGGTTATCTATAATACGAATCAGCGTTCAGGGGACTATGAGGCTATGAAGTCAATAATGCGTCCCGGACACGCAGACTACACGGGTTATGTGAAATACTCAGGCTTTAACGATTATAGAGGCGGGGGACATTTTTCGGGGAGAATTACTGCTCCCTTGGTATTTGCAGGAGCAATAGCAAGGCAGATTCTAGGTGAAAAGGATATTGTAATAGGAAGTCATATAAAAAGCATAGGAAATATAGAAGAGGCTTCCTTCGATATGGTAAATACCGGGCCAGCGCTGCTGAAAAGGCTTGCGCAGAAGGAATTTCCCGTTATGGACGATGAAAAGGGAGAAGAGATGAAGGGGCATATTCTAAAGGTGAAAGCAGAGATGGATTCCGCAGGTGGAATAATAGAAACGGCGGTAGTAAACCTGCCTGCAGGTATAGGCAATCCCTTTTTTGATTCTGTAGAGAGCAAGCTCTCACACCTGCTTTTTTCGATTCCTGCGGTAAAGGGAGTGGAGTTTGGAGCAGGATTTGATATAACAAAAATGAAGGGATCAAAGGCAAACGATGAGCTGTACATAAAGGAAGGGGAAATTAAAGCCTACTCAAATAATAATGGCGGAATAATCGGCGGTATCACCAACGGAATGCCTATTATTTTCAGAACCGCTATTAAGCCCACTCCGTCGATAGGACAAGCACAAAGAACGGTTAATATAGAAGAAGGCGAAGATGTCAAGCTTGAAATAGAGGGACGGCATGATCCATGCATAGTACCCAGGGCGGTACCCGTAATCGAAGCTGTCACTGCCATAGCTCTGGCCGATTTAATGATTGAAAGGGATGGATTGCATGAACGAGCTTGAAAAGCTGAGAAAAGAAATTGATGAAATAGATAAAGAGCTTGTGGCTCTATTTGAAAGGAGAATAGAAAAGGCGCTGGATATAGCTGAATATAAGAAGAAAAATGGCCTTCCGGTATTTGACCAGGCTAGGGAGAAAGAGGTTATAAAGAAGAATATTTCCAGGTTAACGGATAAACATCTTGAAGATGAAACAGAAGAGTTTTTCAACAGGGTTATGGAAATAAGCCGGGAAATCCAAAGAAAACACATTACAGAGGATGGCTTTTTGTTACAAGAAAACGATTCCCGGCGTGTTGCAGGATGCTGCCCTACTGTTGAAAATCACGACGGACAGAAGTCCTGTTTAGACTATAACAGACTAAGAGTCGGATACCAGGGAGAACCGGGGTCTTTCAGCGAAGAAGCTTTGCAGCAGTATTTTGGACATAAAGTGAATGCTCATAATGTAATGGAATTCGAGGACATTTTTAAAGCACTTAAGAATAACGAAATAGATTACGGAGTGCTTCCGATTGAAAATTCATCAACCGGCGGCATAGCTGATGTATATGACCTTTTAAGAAAATATGGATTTTATATAGTTGGAGAAAGATGTATAAAGGTCGAGCATAATTTAGCAGCTATGAAAGATGTAAAGCTGGAAGATGTTGAAGAAGTATATTCTCATCCCCAGGCTTTTCAACAGTGCAGCGAATTCCTGCAGGTATACCCAAATTTTAAGCTGATTCCCTTTAAGAATACCGCCATCAGTGCTAAATACGTTAGCGAAGAAAAGTCTAAAAATAAGGCAGCAGTTTGTAGTAAAAAGGCCGCAGAACTATACGGTCTGGAAATAATCAAGAGAAACATAAATTACAACAAGTATAATTTTACGAGGTTTATTATTATTGGTAAAAATTTAGAAATAGATGATTGCTGTGATAAGATCAGCATAGTAATTACAACATCCCATACACCGGGGGCACTGTATAAAGTTTTAGGTTTTTTTGCCGAGAACAACCTGAATATGATGAAAATCGAATCTAGGCCAATTATGGATAGGTCATGGGAATATTTCTTCTATATCGATTTTAGCGGTAATCTGAACGATGAACCCGTGAAAAGGTCTATTGAGGCTATCAAAGAAAACAGCGGTTATTTTAAGCTGCTGGGCAACTATATTGGACATACGATTTAAGGTGCAATGTTTATTGCAAATAAAAAAATAAACAGACAATTATAAATCGAACAGGTGGGATAAAATGGACAGCTTATTTGGTCTTATAGGGGAAAAACTGGGGCATAGTTTTTCACCTACCATACATTCAATTATCTTTAAAGAATTGAATATGAAGGGGCACTATCATTTGTTTGAATTGAACAGGGAAGACTTAAAGGCCGCAGTGCACGGGTTGAAGGTTCTGGGAGCAAAAGGAGTGAATGTAACGATACCCTACAAGGTGGAAATTATGAAATACCTGGATAGTATATCCGATGAAGCTCAGAAAATTGATGCAGTCAACACAATATGCTTTGAAGATGGTAAGGCTACCGGGTACAATACCGATTATTACGGCTTTGGTATCATACTCGATAAATTTGATATAGCTGTAGAGGACAAAGAGGCTGTTATTTTAGGTACAGGGGGAGCAGCCAAATCAGTATTGCAATACCTGCTGGATAAAGGTATAAAAGATATTACATTTGCAAGCCGGGATATAAATAAGGGAAAAGAGAAATTCAGGGATTGCAGGATAATTGCATATGATAATATCAAAAAATTAGGAAAACAGGATATAATAATAAATTGTACACCGTGTGGAATGTATCCTGAAATCGGAAATTCTCCAGTTGCCGAGGAAGATATGTCAAGCTTTGGAGTTGCTATCGATTTGGTGTATAATCCCATGGAAACATTATTCTTAAAATATGCGAAGGCTCAAGGGCTTAAGGCTGTAAACGGGTTATATATGCTGGTGGGGCAGGCTGTAAAGGCCCAGGAGTTATGGAACAACATAGAAATTGGTGCTGGAGTAACCGAGAAGATATATGAAAGAGTATTGAATACATTGATTTTGTGATAAGGAGCTGAAAAACTTGAGAATTCTGATAATAAACGGACCTAATATTAACCTTTTAGGCATGAGGGAAAAACATATTTATGGCGAAACAACCTATGAGGAGATGTGTAAATATCTAGAGGAAGAAGCAAAGAAACTTGAATTGGATGTTGACATAGTTCAAAGCAATATTGAGGGTGAACTGGTAAACTACATACAAGGCGCTTGCGGGAAATATGACGGAATAATAATAAATCCGGCTGCCTATACCCATTACAGCATTGCAATATTTGATGCACTAAAGGCAGTAGGTATACCAACTGTTGAAGTGCATATAAGCAATATTCATTCAAGGGAGGAATTCCGAAGAATATCGGTTACCGCCCCGGCCTGTATCGGGCAGATATGTGGATTTGGTATATACGGATATGTAATGGCTATGATAGGTTTGTTGCATTAGTTTTTTATCTGCTGAAATAATTTAAGAAAACCAAGTTTTTGGTTTTTTTTAAAATATTGTTGACATATTTCCTTCATTGCTATAGTATAGAAGAAATTTATCCTTCAATATATTCTGTATTAGGCTATGAAGGAGAATGAAAAGTAATAATCCCTTACAGAGAGCCGGTGGGTGGTGTGAACCGGTGGGGAATTACATTTCTCTCGCTCCTGAGCTTCAGGATTGAAATGTTAGTAAATCCTGACGGGACTATTACCGTTAACCTATAGAAGTTATTTCTAATGAGGCTGTGTTGATGCAGTAAATTAGGGTGGTACCACGAGAACAAGGCTCTCGTCCCTATACCAGGGATGGGAGCTGATTTTTTTATCAGGAGGTGTTGATATGAGCAAAACAATAAGCATTTTTGACACTACCCTCAGGGATGGCGAACAATCGGCAGGGGTAAACCTGAATGCCAAAGAAAAGCTGGAGATAGCTAGACAACTGGTCAAGTTAAATGTCGATGTTATTGAAGCAGGGTTTCCAATATCCTCAAGTAGTGACTTTGAAGCAGTAAAACTAATATCACAGGAAATCAAGGAAGTATCAATAGCAGCTCTGGCAAGAGCAAATGAAAAAGATATAGACAGGGCATGGCAGGCATTGAGATTCGGGCAGAATCCCAGGATACACACGTTTATTGCCACTTCAGACATACATATGAAGTATAAACTGAAACTCTCACCGGAGAAAGTATTGGAGAATGCTTTCATGGCGGTAAAACATGCCGTAAAATACACTTCAAATGTGGAATTTTCGGCAGAGGATGCTTCCAGGAGTGATCCCGATTTTTTAGTAAAGATATTCAGCGAAGTAATAAAGGCGGGTGCCACTACAATAAACATACCAGACACTGTAGGATATGCAACCCCTGAAGAATTCAAAAAATTTGTAAGGTACATCATTAACCGTGTCCGGGATATCGGCGAGGTGACGGTTAGCGTTCACTGTCATAATGATCTGGGTCTAGCAGTTGCCAATTCAATAGCTGCAGTAGAGGCAGGAGCCACCCAGATAGAATGCACGGTCAACGGCCTCGGGGAAAGAGCAGGAAACGCTGCCCTTGAAGAAATAGTAATGGCACTGAAGACCAGAAATGACTATTATAACACCCATACCAATATAGAAACACGCCAGATATATAGAACAAGCCAGTTGGTCAGTTCACTCACCGGCTTTTCGGTGCAACCCAATAAGGCAATTGTTGGGAAGAATGCCTTTGCCCATGAATCCGGTATACACCAGCATGGGGTATTAAATGAAAAAACCACCTATGAAATCATGAGCCCAGAATCCATAGGACTTCCTATGAATAGAATTGTGCTTGGCAAACATTCCGGGCGGCATGCATTCCGGGACAGATTAGAAAAACTGGGTTACCAACTTACTCAAGAGGAGATAAACAAGCTTTTTATAAAATTCAAAGGGATTGCAGACAAGAAAAGGACTATCTACGATGAAGATATTGAAGCCTTGATGGATATAGGAGGCGATAGACTGAACAAATACTTGACCCTTGAGCGTTTCCAGGTTTCATGCGGTAATGCAAGTGCACCTACATCTGCAGTGAAGTTGAATTTTAAAGGCCACTCACTGCAGGAGGTCTGTATCGGTAATGGACCTGTTGACGCATCCTTTAAAGCAATTGAAAAGGCTTTAGGCATCTCTTTAACACTGGAAGACTACAAAATCAGATCAATAACAGAAGGTAAGGATGCCCTAGCAGAGGTGATAGTGCACATTTCCCGTGAAAGCAAAATATTTATCGGAAGGGCGGTGGCTATTGATGTAATAGAAGCCAGCATTAGGGCTTATATTGAGGCAATTAACAGGATGATTGCCGGCTTGGGGGACAACTTCATACCAATACAATATAATGAAGAGGTGATTTAGTAATGGCAATGACTCTCACTCAAAAAATCCTTGCGCATCACTGCGGAATGGAAAATGTAGAACCCGGACAGCTGATAATGGCAGATGTTGATCTGGTACTGGGAAATGATATTACAACGCCCGTAGCCATCAAAGAGTTCAACACCCTGGGCTATGAAAGGGTATTTGATAACAGCAGGATTGCCCTTGTATCAGACCATTTCACGCCCAACAAGGATATAAAATCTGCTGAACTCAGCAAGCAAATGAAAGAATTTGCTCTGGAGCAGGATATTGAACATTATTTTGAAGTCGGGAAGGGGGGAATAGAGCACGTCATCCTGCCTGAAAAGGGACTGGTGCTGCCGGGTGAACTGGTGATAGGGGCGGACTCCCATACATGCACCTATGGTGCCCTTGGAGCATTCTCCACCGGCATCGGCAGCACTGACATGGCGGCTGCAATGGCTACAGGCAAGTGCTGGCTGAAGGTCCCCGAGGCAATGGGTATCGAGCTTCGCGGAAAAATGGGAGACTGGGTATCAGGTAAAGACGTCATACTCTATATTATCGGTAAAATAGGAGTGGATGGAGCGCTGTACAGGAGCATGGAGTTTTACGGGGAAGGAATAAAAGAAATCTCCATGGATGGAAGGTTTACAATAGCAAATATGGCCATTGAGGCAGGGGCAAAAAACGGTATCTTCCCAGTAGATGAAACGACTTTGGATTACATAAAGGATAGGGCGCAGAGAAATTATAATATCTTTACCTCAGATAACGATGCCTGTTACTGCGAAAACGTGATTATAGACCTGGATGCGATACGTCCGCAGGTAGCCTTCCCGCATCTTCCGAGCAATACCAGGGATATCGATGATGTGGGCGAGATAAGGATTGACCAGGTGGTTATCGGGTCATGCACCAATGGAAGGATAGAAGATATGCAAATAGCCTCAAAAATATTAAAAAACAGGAAAGTACATAAGGATGTCAGGCTCATAATAATTCCCGGCAGCCAGGAAGTGTATCTGGAAAGCGTGAAGGCGGGATATATTGAAGATTTTATTAACGCCGGAGCTTGTGTCAGTACTCCCACGTGCGGTCCGTGCCTTGGCGGGCATATGGGGATACTTGCTTCAGGTGAAAGGGCAGTAGCCACCACCAATAGAAATTTTGTCGGCAGGATGGGCCATTCGAGAAGCGAGGTATTTCTGGCCGGTACGGCAGTTGCTGCTGCTTCTGCCATCACTGGAAAAATAAGCAGTCCTGAGGAGGTGATTTAGCCAATGATACTTGAAGGTAGAGTATGGAAATGTGGAGACAATATAGATACAGATGTTATTATACCTGCCCGTTATTTGAATTCTACAAGTCCGGAAGAACTTGGCAAATACTGCATGGCCGATATGGACCCCGACTTTGCCAAAAAAATAGTCAAGGGAGATATAATCGTTGCCGGAAGGAATTTTGGCTGCGGTTCCTCCAGAGAGCACGCGCCCANAGCGATCAAAGCAGCAGGAATTTCCTGTGTTATTGCCATTTCCTTCGCTCGGATATTCTATAGAAATGCCATAAATATCGGGCTGCCTATACTGGAATGCCCCCAATTGATATCCGAAACATACCAGCACAATATTCTCAGTGTAAACCTTGCCAATGGCTTGATTATGGACAAATCCTCCAACAGGGAATATCAGGCGAAAAGCTTTCCTCCCTTTATCCAGGAAATAATCAAGGCCGGCGGTCTTCTGAATTATGTAAGGAGGGTGGAATAATATGATACGCATTGCAGTCCTGCCAGGTGACGGAATAGGCCCTGAGGTTTGTTCGCAGGCAGTCAAGGTACTGAGACATGTATGCAAAGGCTTTAGTTTCACTGAGGCGGCTGTAGGAGGTGCTGCCCTTGACAGCTGCGGCCTTCCCCTTCCTTCCGAGACCCTTAAGCTGTGTAAAGAAAGTGACAGTATACTCCTGGGGGCTGTAGGAGGGCCAAAGTGGAATGCAGCCCCTCCCCACCTGCGACCCGAGCAGGCAATATTGCAGTTGAGAAAAGAACTAAATATTTATGCAAACCTGAGGCCTATAGTTTCGTATCCAATGTCAAAGGATAGTTCTCCCCTAAAACCAGGTATCGTTGAAAAGGGGATAGATATTTTAATAGTAAGGGAATTGAACGGAGGAATATATTTCGGACCAAAGAGTCGGGAAAGGACCAGTACAGGGTATCTGGCCTCGGATACTGAAATCTACAGCACCGATGAGATAGAAAGGATAGCCCATGCAGCATTCGGTATCGCAAAGAAAAGAACCAGAAAAGTAACATCGGTAGATAAGGCCAATGTATTGGAGAGTTCCAGGCTATGGAGAGAAACGGTTGAAAAGATATCGTTACAATATCCTGAAATTGACCTGGAGCACATGTATATTGATAATTGTGCCATGCAGTTAATTCTCAACCCATCAAGGTTTGATGTAATATTAACCAATAACATGTTTGGTGACATATTGAGTGATGAAGCGTCTGTGATTACCGGCTCAATAGGTATGATGCCCTCTGCCAGTATCGGGGGGCAGAGTTTTGGCCTTTACGAACCCATCCATGGTTCAGCCCCTGATATAGCAGGACAAAATAAAGCCAATCCTATTGCTGCCATACTATCTGCAGCAATGATGCTCAGGCTGTCCTTTAACATGTACAGGGAGGCAAATGCTATAGAAAATGCGGTAGAAAAGGCGTTAAACATGGGATATAGAACCTCTGACATAATGTCTTCAGGCTGCAAAGAAGTAGGTACCAGTGAAATGGGAGAATTAATAATTGCAGGCATATCTTGTTGACAAATATGGAAGTAAGGGGAAAACAAGGGGACGTTCTTCTCTTGCTTCCAAATGGGGTTGTATAACATGAGCGCAAATCAGTTCCTGTTGGGGACTGATTTTTTTGCTCAGTACAAAAACGTTGACAGTTATTAAAAAAACTATTATAATACTTTTAAATTTTAAATTATTGAAAAATAGGAGTAGTAAATGGTAACACCTTTCAGAGAGCCGGTGTATGGTGCAAATCGGCAGGCTCAGCCATTGAACTCGCCTAAGCTATGATGGGGTGATTCCCTTACAAATCATCTAAGAGGGCGGATTTTGAGTCCGTCAATTAGGGTGGTAACGCGGGTGACTAACCTCTCGTCCCTAGGTTTCGGGACCAGGGGTTTTTTAATTACATAACAAAGTATTAATTAAAATCAGTTTATTACACACTTTCGGGAGGTATAGCTTATGAGGTACGATTTTCAAAGGATTGAGGAGAAATGGCAAAAAGACTGGGAAGAAAAAAAGCTTCATAGAACAGGTGAAGGCGAGGGCAATAAATACTACGCCCTGGAAATGTTTCCGTACCCATCTGGAAAGCTCCATATGGGCCACGTTAGGAACTATTCAATAGGAGACGTCGTTGCCCGGTTTAAGAAGATGAACGGTAAAAATGTACTGCACCCTATGGGCTGGGATTCCTTTGGCCTTCCTGCCGAAAACGCTGCGATTAAGCACGATACTCACCCCAATGTATGGACGTGGGATAACATAAAAAATATGCGGGCTCAGTTAAAGCAACTGGGGATCAGTTATGACTGGGACAGGGAAATAGCCAGCTGTCACCCGGATTATTATAAATGGACACAGTGGCTGTTTCTGCTGTTTTATAATAACGGTCTTGCGTATAAAAAGCGTTCATATGTCAACTGGTGCCCTTCGTGCGCAACCGTACTGGCAAACGAGCAGGTTATAAGCGGGGAATGTGAAAGATGCGGGAGCACCGTCACAAAGAAAGACCTGGAACAATGGTTTTTTAGGATTACCGATTATGCGCAGAAACTCCTGGACGATATGCAGAAGCTTGAGGGCTGGCCCGATAAGGTTAAGACGATGCAGAGCAACTGGATCGGGCGCAGCGAGGGAGCTTCAATAGATTTTGACGTGGAAGGCATAAAAAGTAAAATTACTGTTTTTACGACAAGGCCGGATACGATTTTCGGTGCCACCTTTATGGCCCTTGCGCCTGAGCACCCTTTAGCTAAGGAAATTGTTAAGGATACCGGTTATGAGGATGAATTCAATGGATTTGTTGAGAGAATCAAAAAAATGTCGGAGATAGAAAGGACTTCAACCGAGCTTGAGAAGGAAGGGGTCTTCTTGGGCAAGTATGCCGTAAACCCGGTGAACGGGAAGATGATGCCCATATACGCGGCCAACTATATTCTTCTTGAATACGGTACCGGAGCAATTATGGGAGTTCCTGCCCACGACCAGAGGGACTATGACTTTGCTGTGAAGTATGGGCTGGAGATAATTGAGGTTGTAAGGCCGGTCGGTGAAGAGAACGGTAAAGGAATGGATCGGGCCTTTGAAGACACCGGCGTAATGGTTAATTCCGGGAAGTACAATGGTCTGGATAATTATGAGGCTATGTCAGGGATAATCGATGAGCTGGAGCGTGCAGGAAAAGGAAAAAGAGAGGTTAAATTCCGAATCCGCGATTGGTTGATCTCCAGACAGAGGTATTGGGGCGCTCCCATACCTATCATTTATTGCCCGGAGTGTGGGGAGGTGCCGGTGCCCGAAAAAGATCTGCCTGTGGTACTGCCGCTTAACGTGGAGCTTACGGGGAAAGGGGAGTCACCCCTTGCGAGGAGTCAGGAATTCGTCAATACTAAATGTCCTGTCTGTGGTGGCGATGCAAAAAGGGAAACGGACACAATGGATACGTTTGTGTGTTCTTCATGGTATTTCCTGAGGTTCACCGACCCACAAAACAAAGAGAAGGCCTTCGACAAGAAAAAGGCAGACTATTGGATGCCTGTGGACCAATATATAGGCGGAGTCGAACACGCCATACTCCACCTGCTTTACGCCAGGTTTTTTACAAAGGTATTGTACGACCTTGGGTTATGCTCCTTCAACGAACCGTTTCAAAACTTATTGACCCAGGGGATGGTGTTGAAGGATGGAGCGAAAATGTCAAAATCCAAAGGGAATGTAGTTAGCCCGGAAGATATAGTCGAACGATATGGGGCTGATACTGCGAGGCTGTTTATACTATTTGCAGCTCCCCCTGAAAGGGACTTGGAGTGGAGTGACCAGGGCGTAGAGGGATGCTACAGGTTTTTAAACAGGATCTGGAGGCTGGTTACCGATAGCGTCGAATTGTACACGGAGGATAGCCGCTATGAATTGCACGAATTATCCCAGATGGATAAGGACCTTGTATATGTAATCAACCATACGGTGAAAAAAGTAACAGACGATATAGAAGAAAGGTTCAATTTCAATACAGCGATAAGCGCAGTCATGGAAATGGTAAATGCGTTATACCAGTACAGGGATAAAGACGGTTTTAATCCAGTTGTTTTTCGTGATGGAATTGAAAAACTCGTTGTATTGATGGCGCCCTTTGCACCACATATAGCAGAAGAACTCTGGCATATGGTCAGGAATGACGGAAGCAGTGTCCACAGCCAGAAATGGCCGGATTACGATCCTAAAGCTCTTATCAAAGATGAAATTATAATTGTAGTCCAGATTAACGGTAAGGTAAGGAGCAGGATTAGCATTCCGGCGGATATGGACGAGGAGACCGTTAAGAGGACTGCTTTGGAGGATGAAAAGGTTAGATCGTATATTGAAGGTCAGACGATTTCAAAGGTTGTGGCGGTGCCGGGTAAACTCATTAATGTTGTTGTGAGGAGGTAATGTTGATGTCCAATGAATTACACCCAATTCTTAAGAGCATTATACCTGTTGTCAAAGGTATAGCCAAGACCTTTGGGAAGAACTGCGAAGTGGTGTTGCATGACATAACTGACCCCTATCACTCAATTGTCGCTATTGAGAATGCCCATGTTACCGAAAGGGGATTGGGCGGGCCTATGTCCCAGAGCAACATTGAGCTGATCAAACAGGGAGGATTTACCGAAGACCAGCTCAACTATACGAAGAAGACCTCTGATGGCAGGATTCTGAAATCTTCAACAGTAATAATAAGGGACGATAACAATGACCCGATCGGCTGCCTTTGTATCAATTTTGACCTCTCGGAATTTGTTATTGTGAGAAACTCTATAAATTCTTTGTGCGCGACCGATGGGGAAGAAGAGGCGAGGGCTGATAGGGATTACGACGGCACCAATATAAACGATGTGCTGTGCAATCTGGTAAACTCTGTGATGGACAGTTCAGGTAAGCCCGTAGCCTATATGACCAAGGAGGATAAGGTAGAAATAGTTAAGGTTCTGGATAAGAAAGGCGCATTCCTCATAAAGGGCGCCATAGATTATGTGGCAAAGGTGCTCTGCGTTTCCAGGTACACCGTTTATAACTATTTGGACGAGATAAGGGTAACCGAGTAGAAGTATTGCCAGAATTATGATAAAATTTTTGATAGATCAAAAGGGGACATTCCGCGGCAAGAAATACATCGGGGACATTCCGCGGCAAGAAATACATCGGGGACATTCCGCGGCAAGAAATACCTGCGAACAGCGGTGTGTCCCCATACCTTAAAACAGCGGTGTGTCCCCATACCTTAAAATAGCGGTGTGTCCCCTTACATTAGATAGGAGGAAAGCCATATGAGCAAAGAGATAATTTCCACAAGCAAAGCCCCAGGTGCTGTGGGACCCTATTCGCAGGGTGTCAAGGTAGGAAACCTGATTTTTACATCGGGACAGATAGCCATAAACCCTGAGACAGGGGAACTGGTTAAAGGCGACATAAAAGAACAGACAAGGCAGGTTCTTCACAATCTTGAGGCTGTATTGAACGCCGCAGGGTCGGGTCTGGACAAAGTGATCAAAGCAACGGTTTTTATAAATGACATGGCTAAGTTCGGAGAAGTTAACGAGGTTTATGCAAGCTTTTTTGAGGGGGATTACCCTGCGAGGAGTTGTGTGGAGGTTTCCAGGCTTCCTAAGGACGTAGCCGTGGAGATCGAAACTATTGCAGTTGTAGAATAAGGAGGAAGCAGCAGCTTCCTCCTATTTCTTTCGGAAAATATTGTTCCTATACGAATACATATTTTTCTTGCGCCTTCTTTTTCTTTTGAGGGTAAGTATTGAACCTCCGAAAAACAGTAGAAAAAATGTCCAGAGGACCAGGGAACCGGTTTTTGATTTGCCTCCCACAACTACCCCCGAAGCTTTAACGGGATCTTCAGGTACTTCTCCGGCTACCAGCCTTACCCTGCCTATTGTTTCGCTGCCTATACTGTATTCGATATAACCCAACCGTTCACCTCTATGTATTGGGGGAACTATTTTATCATTCAGTATTATTCTTTCATCAATTTCAGGGGTTTCGCCTACAGGTGCATCATAGTGAAAATCCCTTTCGCTGACGAGGGCGATTTTTTTAATTGAACCTTTAACCTCAATCTCATCAATGACCTGATTTTTTTTCACAAGAGGTACGGGAGCAAAATTATTGAAGCCGTAATCCAGCAGAGCTATCGTATTCTCCCAGATAGCGTTTGTGTTGTTTTCGTTCAGTATCACTGTTATTAGCTCCATACCATCTCTTTCTGCAGAACCAACAAAGCACTGTCTGGCTGCCAGAGTATAACCGGTTTTGATTCCATTTGCACCGTCATATTTATACGGAGTATTTTTAATCAATTTGTTTCCATTATAAAGATATCTGGTATCCTGCATGTTTGTTTCTGGTATAATATAACTGACGGTACTTACTATCTCCCTGAATTTTGGTATGGACATAGCGTGTTTTGCTATTATGGCCATGTCATAGGCTGTTGTAACATGGTTAGGGTCAGGCAAACCATTTGGATTAGTGAAATTTGTGTTTAATGCGCCCAATTCCCTGGCTTTATCATTCATCATAACCGCAAACTCTTCAACGGAGCCACCGATATGCTCAGCAATCGCTATAGCGGCATCGTTTGCTGAATCCAGTATTAACCCGTACAGCAGCTGTTCCAGAGTTACATCTTCACCCTCCAGTAAATATATTCTGCTTCCGTCAATGAAGGATGCTTTTTTACTGATCGGGACATAATCTTTCAGATTGCCTCTTTCCAGCGCCAAAACAGCGGTCATGATTTTTGTCGTGCTGGCTGGGAAGGACCTTTCATCAGCATTTTTACTGTATAGCACCTGACCGGTTTTCCCGTCAATCAAAACCGCTTTGGGAGAGGATATGTTGGGCGATGCAAGGGAATAGTTCGGTAAAAACAGCGTAAAAGCAAGTATTGCTAAAACAAAACAGACAACGATTTTTTTCATAGGTTTCCTCCCGTGATTGATGTCAGTAGTTACTAATAGTATAACAGATAACGAATATCCTTTATAGATATATCGACATTTATCAAAAAATTACATCTGATGGAAAATGTATCATACAAGAAGGATTAACTAAAAATTGATAGAATATGAATCGACAGAGGAGGTTTTCTTGATGAACATCACAAATAGGGAGAAAATCTTGCTTTCTGTTATTTTGATATTATTGGTTTCTAATCTATATCTGTATTTTCAAGCATATTCAACCAGCAACAGGGCTATTAGTCCGGAGGAGATTGACAGAATGTTCGTGGATGAAAGAATTGAGCCCTCGACTATTGTAGTTCACGTTGCCGGTGCGGTCAGGAATAGCGGGATAGTTTATATGGAGGCAGGAAGCAGGGTTGCGGATGCGGTCAAAGCAGCCGGCGGCGCATTGGAGCACGCTGAGCTAGACAGGACTAACCTTGCGAGAATGCTGAACGATGGTGAAAGGATATATATCCCCTCCAAGGATGAAGAGGTACCTGAGGCCTATGCGGGGGAAACTGCCGCAGTGGCCGATGGGAAAGTCAATATAAACAGTGCGGGTGCCGCTGAACTGGAGACCCTTCCGGGAATCGGTAAGGTTATAGCGCAGAGAGTGATTGAATTCAGAGAAAAACAAGGTTTGTTCAAAGCCCCTGAGGATATAATGAAGGTATCGGGCATCGGTCCCAAGATATACGAGGGGATAAAGGATAAAATAAAGGTGAGGTGATACTATGAGCGATAGAGAAAGGATTAAGCTGACTGCAATGACCGCGAGCTCCGGGTGAGCGGCGAAGGTGGGCCCTGATGCCCTGGCACAGGTTCTGTGCCATTTGCCTGAGTTTGCCGACCAGAACCTGCTGGTCGGGATTTCCGGCTCCGATGATGCTGCGGTATACAAATTTAGCAACGACCTTGCTGTTATACAAACCCTGGATTTTTTCACCCCTGTTGTGGATGACCCGTTCACCTTCGGGCAAATAGCCGCAGCAAATTCATTGAGCGATGTATACGCGATGGGAGGGGAGCCGGTGCTGGCGTTAAACATCGTATGCTTTCCCAACTGTTTGTCCCTTGATATATTAAAGGATATTCTTTTGGGCGGTGCTGATAAGGTGAAAGAAGCCGGTGCTCTTTTAGCAGGGGGACATACCGTTCAGGATGATGAGCCCAAGTACGGCCTTTCGGTTATGGGTACCGTTCACCCTGACAGGGTAGTCACGAACAGCGGAGCAAGACCGGGGGATTTCCTGGTCCTTACAAAGCCGCTGGGCAGCGGCATACTTAACACGGCAATCAAGGCCGGCCTTGTGGATGACGACACTTATAAGAGGGTTGTAAGCGTGATGTCGGCATTGAATAAGGGAAGCGCTAAGGCAATGACGCAAGCCGGGGTAAGGGGCTGTACCGATATTACAGGGTTTGGCCTTATGGGACACGGCTGCGAGATGGCACAGGCCAGCGGAGTCACGCTGGAAATATGGAAAGACAAAATACCGGTTATTGATGGTGCGTTAGAATATGCCAATATGGGTCTGGTACCGGCGGGCGCGTATTCGAACAGGAAATATCTGAGCGGCAGGGTAAAACTGGTAAACGTTGACCTTCCCCTGGAGGATATTCTGTTTGACCCGCAGACATCGGGAGGGCTGCTGATTTCGATTTCTGAAGATAAGCTGGACGGTTTTATAAAAGTCCTAGGCTCTGTGAACAATTTGGAAAGCGCTGTTATCGGCAGAGTGAAGCATAGGGATGAGGTCTCAGTGCATGTGCTGTAGAACGTTAAGTATAATTCGGTCATATATGGTTATACTACAGGATGTTTTATTAGCATAATTCGACAATTTTAACAAAAAGAATAGTGATATTAAAAATTTTTTATAAATAGTGCCAATGACGGATAGAGGACAAAGGAATTTTTTCCTGAATATCGAATATATATCTATGTGTGGCATATGATGCTATGCGCCTGCTAAGGCAGGTTCATATATAATAAAATCAATAAGGAGGGAGATTATGGAGTTTTTGATGCAACTGAACGGCCAGATCAACGGCATCGTATGGGGCCCCATTATGCTGCTGCTGTTGGTTGGTACAGGTATTTACTTCACATTCCGCACTAATTTTCTATCAATTGCTAAGCTCGGTTATGTTCTAAAAAATACGGTCATGAAGATGTTCGAGAAAAAGACGCAAGGGGAAGGTGAGATTACTCCCTTCCAGGCCCTCGCAACAGCCCTGGCTGCAACCGTTGGTACCGGTAATATTGCCGGTGTGGCAACCGCTATTGCCTTAGGAGGACCGGGAGCCATATTCTGGATGTGGGTTTCCGCGATCTTTGGAATGACTACCAAGTTTGCAGAGGTTGTACTTGCCATCAACTTTAGGGAAAAGAAAGAGGACGGGCGTTTTGTCGGTGGCCCGATGTACTACATCGAAAAGGGCCTGGGGATGAAATGGCTTGCAGTGGTCTTTGCGATTTTTGGCGCCCTTGCAGCCTTCGGTATCGGTAATATGGTTCAGGCAAACTCCGTCGCAGCTTCCATGGAAGCAACCTTCGGCATTAACAAGCTTGTTTCGGGTGTTGTGCTGGCGATCGCCGCTGCAGCCGTTATCCTCGGCGGTTTGAAGAGGATCGCCCAGGTAACGGAAAAGCTTGTTCCGTTTATGGCTGTATTCTACATAGTTGGGGCGCTAATCATCATCATTATAAATATAGGCAAACTTCCCGCCGCCTTCGGGATGATATTCGGTTCGGCCTTTACAGGGAGCGCAGCTGTAGGCGGATTTGCGGGGTCAACTTTGATGATAGCCATGAGACGTGGGGTTGCCCGTGGGGTATTCTCCAACGAGGCTGGTCTTGGTAGCGCGCCTATCGCTCACGCCGCCGCTACTACCGACCACCCTGTCCGTCAGGGACTCTGGGGCATCTTCGAAGTATTTGCAGATACGCTGGTAATTTGCTCGCTTACCGCCCTTGCTATACTTGTAACAGGGGTCTGGACTTCCGGGGAGACCGGCGCCGCCCTTTCAACCGCGGCCTTTAACCAGGGCCTGCCGGGACCCGGTGGCGTTATAGTTGCTGTGGGTATCCTGTTGTTTGCCTTCTCAACCCTTCTGAGCTGGGCATACTATGGAGAGCGCTGCGCAGAATACGTCTTAGGAAGCAAAGTAAACATGATTTACAGGGTTCTGTGGATACCCTTCGTCGTAATAGGCGCTATAGGCGGTCTGGAGTTCCTTTGGGATCTTGCAGACACACTGAACGGTTTGATGGCAATACCAAACCTGGTAGGTCTGTTGGGGCTGAGCGGTGTTGTAATCAAGCTGACAAAAGATTTCTTCGCAACCAAAGCTTAATCAAAAGGAGACATTCCTTAGTCAGAAGGGGATATTCTTTCAAAGAAGGTGTGTCCCCTGTCCTTATTATTTAGGCCCCGGCCCTGCCGGGGCTTTTAAAGTTGGTTGAATTATTCCATTTCTTGTGGGAAAATAGAAAAAGATAGCGATAATCCGGGAGGAATGATTGTGGAAGATAAGAACAGAATGCTGAGGGCACTGCCATCCGTAGACCAGGTGCTGAGAAATGATTGTATCACGCATCTGGAGAGAGAGTACGGCCATGGAATTATCCTGGATGCAATAAGGGAAGAACTGCAGTCCATAAGGAAGAGAGTCCTGGACGGATGCGCAGATGAGGTGGATTTTTCGGATGGAAAAATCATTGAAGCGGTGAGGTCAAGGCTTGATGCGATGAATGCCGCCAATCTCCGGGAAGTGATTAATGGAACAGGTGTTGTTATTCATACCAACCTGGGAAGAGCTCCTTTAGCCGGACATATATCGGAAAGTGCGTTAGGTTTGTCGGCCAGGTACATTAACCTTGAATACGATCTGGGAAACGGTATGAGAGGCTCAAGGCATGATATAGTAAGAAACCTGCTTTGCCGGGTAACAGGAGCAGAGGATGGAATAGTCGTCAACAATAATGCTGCGGCCGTTTTGCTGGTATTGACCAGTCTGGCGGAGGGCCGTGATGTAATAATATCCAGGGGGCAGCTTGTGGAAATAGGAGGCTCCTTCAGGGTGCCGGAGGTTATGGAGCAGGGCGGAGCAAGGTTAGTTGAGGTAGGAACTACCAACAAAACCTATATACGTGATTATGAAAAGGCCATAGGCGAGGGCACAGCCCTCTTGCTCAAAGTACATACGAGCAATTACAGGATATTCGGATTTACCCGGGATGTAACGCTGGAAGAACTTGTTGAGCTTGGGAAGAAGCATGGCCTTCCGGTAGTGGAAGACCTGGGAAGCGGTGTCCTTATAGATTTGAGCAAATACGGTTTATGTTATGAACCAACGGTACAGCAAAGCGTAGAAGCAGGGGCGGATGTTGTAACCTTCAGCGGTGATAAACTGCTTGGCGGTCCCCAGGCCGGTATCATAGTAGGCAAGAGGGAGTATATCAGGAAAATTGCAAAACATCCGCTGGCGAGGGCAGTGAGGATAGACAAGCTGACTCTTGCGGCGCTGGAGGGGACCCTGAGAGAGTACCTGGATCCGGACAGGGCGGTTCAGCGGATACCTGTGCTGAGAATGCTGACCGCCGATATAGGCGAGCTGGAAAGAAAGGCTGATACGCTCCGGCAGATGCTTTCAGGGCTGCAGGATTACTCCAGTATATCCGTTGAAAAGGATTATTCTCAGGTAGGGGGTGGGTCCCTTCCGCTGGAAGAGATTGAGACCAGGGTTGTATCTATACTTCCGTATCACATTAGCGTGAATAAAATGGAACAAAACCTCCGATCAGGTGAAACACCTGTTGTCGGGAGGATATCCAGGGACAGATTTATAATCGATGTGAGGACGGTCTTTGATGACCAAATACACACACTGGCAATGGCTATACAGCATGCTTTGACCGGGGGGGCAGACAATGGCTAATATAATCATCGGCACTGCAGGCCATATAGACCACGGAAAGACAACACTTATAAAAGCGCTTACAGGAAAAAATACAGATAGACTGAAGGAAGAACAAAAAAGGGGAATATCCATTGAACTGGGATTTACCTATTTCGACCTGCCTGATGGGAGAAGGGCCGGCATAATCGATGTTCCGGGACATGAAAGGTTCATAAAAAATATGCTCGCAGGGGTAGGGGGCATGGACCTTGTATTACTTGTTATAGCTGCCGACGAAGGGGTTATGCCTCAGACCAGGGAGCACCTGAACATATTGAATCTCATTCGGATAAGTAAAGGGATTATTGTACTGACTAAAGCAGATCTTGTTGAGGATGAATGGCTGCAAATGGTTCAAGAGGAGGTCAGGGAGGAGGTAAAAAATACCTTCCTTGAAAACGCTCCGATTATCCCTGTATCATCGACAACGGGCCAGGGTATGGATATCCTGGTCAGTACTATAAATAATATGACCAAGGAGGTTGCAGCCAGGAATACCGACACGATTTACCGGGTTAATGTGGATAGGGCTTTCAGCATAACCGGGTTCGGCACTATTATAACCGGAACCCTGCTGTCGGGCAGGATTGAAGAGGGGCAAAGGGTATGTATATATCCTGCCGGAACGGAGTGCAGGGTTAGGAATATACAGGTCCATGACCAGGATGTGAAGACGGCCTTTGCGGGACAGAGGGTGGCAATAAACCTGGCAGGAATTAAGCTGGAACAGGTATCAAGGGGAGATGTGATTGCCCCGCCGGACGTTCTTCAGCCAACAATGATGATGGACTGCAGGATTGAGCTTGTGGAGGGTACGGACTGGTCGCTGTCCAACAGGGATAGGGTCAGACTTCATTTGGGCACAAAGGAGTTATTATGCAGGGTAACGCTTTTGGACAAGGATGAGTTGAAACCGGGCGAAAGCTGTTTTGCGCAGCTTAGGCTTGAAGAGGAGGCAGTGGCTCTTAGGGGGGACAGGTTTGTTATCAGGAGCTATTCCCCAATGGAGACAATAGGAGGGGGAGTAATACTTGAGCCCAACCCGCCGAAAAGGAAGAGGTTTAACGGGGAAACCATCGAAGAGTTGAGGCTTAAGGAAAGCGGAAGCCCTTTGGAAGTGCTAGAAAAAGTATTAAGCATAAGCAGCAGCACATTTCCTGGCAGGGTGGAGCTGGCAAAGTCGGCGGGTATGGGACAGGAGGAAATAAAACCTCTGCTGGAAGGGCTAAAGATACAGGGGAGTGCGCTTGAACTCAACCAGGGGGGTACCGTTGCGTATATCCATAGGGATTATTATAAAAAGCTGAGAGACAGGGCGAACAATATGCTGAGCGCCTTTCACAGCAAATTCCCACTGCGGAAGGGGATGTCGGTAGAGGAGTTCAGAAGAAAACTGGTGGACAATATTAAAGGGCCCTTTATCGATGAACTATTGAGAAGGATGGAGGAAGCAGGGGATCTGGAAATAAAGAACCAGACCGTCTCCCTGTCCGGCTACCGGATAGTGTTTAACGAAAGGCAGAAAAGAGTGAAGGATGGAATAATCAGCCTATTGGAAGCGGCGAAATACTCGCCGCCAAGCCCCGATGAAATCGCTACGGCATTGGAGGTTAATCGGGAAGAGATGGAAGAAGTGGCAGATGCCCTGTGGGAGGCCGGAGAAATAAGAAGGTTAAAGGACGGTGTCCTAATCCTGGAAACGTACTATCAAAGCTCAGTACAGGCAGTTACCCGGCATATTGACGCAGAGGGAAGCATAACCCTGTCCACCTTCAGGGACATGCTTGGAACCAGCAGGAAATATGCAATGGCTCTATTGGAGGAGATGGATAGGGAAAAGATAACAAAATGGGTTGGCGACCACAGGGTGTTGAATAGATAATGTCCTGATGATTGAAACCGTCAGGAAATAATGTTATAATACAAAAGCGGGCTTGGGAGTAGATGGGTGCTGGTGTGCCTCCTGGTCTTCAAAACCAGTCGCTGGGCGTTAGTAGCGTCCGGGGTGGGTTCGATTCCCACATACTCCCGCCAGGAAGCAGAGTCCTTGAGAATTCAAGGACTTTTTTGATTCTGCAAAACTCAAAATTGGCGATGTCATTCTGCTGAATATCTAAATATTATGTTATTGGAAAGGTGGGGATAGATATGGCTAACAAAGACGATAACAGAAAAAAGGATGATAAAGAAAAAGAAAAGAGGATACGCATATGTGAACTCATAAACCGGGAAGTACCTCCTGCCGCCTATGATATGCCCTACAGACCGGTGTGCAAGGCTAAAAATGAGAAATGAACATCCAGGACATCAGCCAGATAATCGGTGTTTTGCCATTATTGATGGTATACGTAGTACCCGGGTATCTAATTTTGGTAATCAACAGTTTTCAGCTTTCAAGGCCGATTAACAACGATTTTTATATTATTATTATACTTAAGAGCATGGTGCTGAGTTTTTTGCTGGTAACAACGTTGGAGACGCTCTGGAGAATAGTCTTTCCTGGAACCGAGCCAATATCCGCCCCTGGGTTCAAAACGGCAACCATATTTTTGTCAGTCGTCATCGGTCTTTTTGGGTCCAGGTTTCTTATAAGCGATTTTTGTTCAAAGCTGTTAATCAGGCTTGGCATTAACAGAAGTGTTCGGCCGGGTATCTGGAGTGATGCTGTGGATTTTGAATACGGCTTGTGGATTATGGTATATATCACCTCGGATAAGGTGGTGTATATGGGAAAGCTGAGGAGGTATGTTGAGGCCGAAAAGGAGCAGAGATACACGATTTTTTTAAGCAACTACATCCTGTTTGATTATGACTCCCACATACTTCAGGACTACGGAGAATACCAGGATAAATGGGTTGCACTAAGCTCAAAGGATATAACCCGTATAGAGATGTACTACCACCCAAAAAGCAAAAAAATCATCGGAAATAGGTAGAGCATTTTCAGATGTAATACAAGAATGTTTTGGAGGTAAAAGATATTATGGAAAGATCAGCCTTTATTGAGCAAATTCTCCCAGGGGCACAGGAGGGCTATAGAAAGTACAGGATACTCCCGTCCTTGACACTTGCCCAGGCGATATTGGAAAGCGACTGGGGCACCAGGATGGCGGATAACAACGTGTTCGGCATAAAGGCAACCTCATCATGGAAGGGCGATACCGTTGAGGCGTGGACCAATGAATATATTGACGGTAAGATGCAGAGGGTTAAAGCGGTTTTTAGGGCTTATGGAAGCATAGCAGAAAGTATTGCCGACCATATCGAATTGGTCGGGAAAGCTGCAAGGTATCAGGCGGTTAGAGAAACGGATAACTATAAGGATGCAGCCCAAGCCATAGCGAAAGCAGGATATGCAACTGATCCCATGTACGCAGAAAAACTTATTGCAATAATTGAAAGCAATGGCTTGGATCAATATGACCGGCAGCCGGAGGAGCACCATTGGGCTGAAGAGATCTGGCAGGAACTGAACAACATGGGGATTGCGGTATATGAGAAAAGGTATGATGATCCTGCTACAAGGGGAGAGGTAATGGCCTTGATATTGAGGGCGGTTAAATATATTGCATCAGTAGCCCACCCTTAAGGGTGGGCTACTGATGTAGGGGGAATAAAGTATTTTAAATTTACCGGATCAGGGTATATACTATATTATGTATAATTCAGAGTACGGAGGTGCTTAAATGAGCAAGGTTTGGGTTGCATATCTTAAGGACGAAGAAAATGCGAAGGATGTTTCGAAAAAGGTACTGGCCTTATATGACGCTGCGGGATTCAAAAATGTGTTTTCCAAAGGAGAGTTCACCGCGGTCAAAATACATTTTGGCGAAAGGAACAATATAGGACATATAAAGCCTGAATGGATTAAACCCCTCTTGAACGCTGTCAAGAAGACGGGCTGCAAGCCCTTTCTTACGGATACCAACACCCTCTATAAGGGACAAAGGCAAAACTCCGTAGACCACTTGATGCAAGCTTATCAGCACGGCTTCAGCATCGAGAACACGGGTGTCCCTATAATAATTGCCGACGGCCTTCTTTCGAAGAACTTTTCAGAGGTGGAAATCAACTGCAGGCATTTCAAGTCGGTAAAGATTGCCAATGATATCCTGCACAGCGGCTCAATGATAGTGCTGAGCCATATGACGGGGCATATCACCAGCGGCTTTGGCGCAGCTATTAAAAACCTGGCCATGGGCGCTGCCCCGAGGAGTGGAAAACAGGTGCAGCACGCAGATATGAAGCCAAAGGTTAACATTGAAAAATGCAGGGCCTGTGGACTGTGTATTCAATGGTGTCCCCGAAATGCCATTGAGATTTATGATGGAGCAGCACGAATTAACGCCAGCGAATGCTACGGATGCGCTGAATGTATAAGCGCATGCCGGTTTGGGGCCATAAAGAATTCATTCAAAGGAACGAGCAAAACCCTTCAGGAGAAAATGGCGGAATATACGCTAGGCGCGGTAAAGGGCAAGGAGGGGAAGGTCTGCTACTTCAATTTTCTTACGCATATTACAAAGGAATGCGACTGCTTGGATGAAGCGCAGCCCAAAATAAGCGGCGATATAGGCATCCTTGCTTCCTATGATCCTGTTGCGATAGACCAGGCATCGGTTGACCTGTTGAAAGAAAAAAACGGCGAAGATATTCTGAGGCGCTTGTGGCCGGAAAATGATTATGATATTCAGATTAGGTACGCAGAACAGATAGGATTAGGGGAGAGAAAGTACCAGCTTAACATTGTATAAGCATCAGTGTAACATCATCTTCAAGCTTTTTATCCAGCACAAAACAGGTGAATCGGTCAAAGATTTCATAAAATAATTCTTCAGCGGATAGGGTATGGTTCCTGCGAAGAATGCCCATGAGTCTTTCCTCGGTGAAAGGCATCTCTTCGCGGTTCACCGCCTCCGTCAAACCATCGGAATAGATGAAAATTCTGTCTCCGGGATTGAGTTTGAGTATGCTGTTTTTAAAGGATGGTTGAATGAATTTTCCCATTTTGCAGATGGGGAAGGCGCTATCACACTCCAAAGCGGTTATTTCCGGTCCTGAAATATACAGGGGCTGAGTATTAAGACCCGCCGATGAGTAAGTAAACTCTCCCGTAATTCTGTTGAATACCCCATAAAACATTAGCATATACATTTCCGCAGGGAAGTTTGAACTATTATAAAGTGAAAACAGGTCATTCAGCACCTGGGCAGGGGATAAAAGCAGCTGCTGTTTATATGGGTCCAATTTGTTTGTCAGTATGGTCCTGTCGGCAAATATCGTCATTATAGCTGAAGATATGCCATGTCCCGATACATCTACCACGTACACGCCGATATTATTATCATCTATCTCAAAGACGTTGTAGAAATCACCGCTGAGCATCTGGTTCGGTATCAATGAGGAAAAAAACTCAACCTCGCCGAAGTCCAGTTTCTTCTCCGGAAGCATCGACTGCTGGATTTCCCTGGCATATTCAATATCCCTGTACAGTTTTTTGTTGGTGTCAAAAATCTGGTCCCTTGCCCTTGATACTTCCCTTTCCAGGGTTTTTGCATGATTTTTGAGTATCAGATCTGCTTCTTTAAGCTTTTGATAGGGCAGCCTTACGTTTTGAATAAACAGTACATTGAACATTACACTATAGGAAATTATTTTGTAAATATGCCCCATAAAATTGTACAGGTCATAAACACTTATATATAAGGTAAAGCATAATTCGCTGAAGATACTTATTATTAAAGCTGTCGCAAAAATTATCGGCGACCTGTTTCCGGTCCGTGAGTATTCATGGATTGACAGGGCTGCAGTGATAACCTGCAGAGAGATAATGGCATATTCCGCATAGATTTTCAGCGGCGTAAGCCCCTGTCCTTCGATGTAGAATTCGGGTACGAGGTCCCGCCTGAATACAACCAGGTAAAAGACGGCCGCGGACATTAAAAGTGACATAACCGGAACAAACCACCGGGAAATCCTGAAGGGCTTGTCCCCACTTATTATCACGGCCAGTAAAAACCCTGCGGACATGATTAATCTGGAAATTACCCAAAACGCCGTGGCCTTGAACGCACAGCTTGGGGTGAAGAATTCGGGCATCCCTTTATAATAAAGGGTATGAAATGTATCAATAGTGCCTATGGTGAGGAAGATAAAAGCCAGCAGAATGCTTCTTGAATTTGAATTTTCTTTATATGTGTAAAATACGAGAGTGAATATTGAGAAAGAAAATAATATGCTGATAAATTCAAAAACAATATGAAGCGCGAGAAAGTTTTTGTTCTCGATGGTTGTATGCATAAAAGGCCCCAGCATGCCCAGGATCAAGAAAACCACCAAGGAACCCAACAGAGCGAGTGCAGGGTATAAATAGTTTTTATCTTTAGTCAGGTGTTTTACCATAGCGCAGGACTCCCTGTAAAAAAATATATAATCACTAATTCTACAAATGGATTCGATATTCCTCCAATAACTGCATATTTCGTAGATTGCGAGTATACATTGTTAATTTCCGTCCTCTTTATTGGACGCCTCAGAGTTTACTTCTTGGTTCCTGCTGGCCTTGATTTTATCCATCGCCCTCATGACTTCAACCATCTCAAGCGCTTTGCATGCAATATCCATTATATACTGTTCCGTGGAATCAAGATGAGGTTTAATGGCATTTAGCATTCCGAGGGATGATTGTCCGGGCTCTGTTTTACAGCTGACTCTTGTCTGATATAGATTCGAACTTACTATGTTCTTTATTTCCATACATTTTGCCACAAGGTGCATCAATTGCTGCTGATTGGGCTCAAGATAAGGTAAAGCCGACTTTATTATTCTGATCCTTTTATCCTCTGCAAAGGCATCAATGTTCACAACAGCCGGAAGAGCCATCCTTTGGACGCTGCTGGCCTGCTGAGGAGGTTCATCTGCAGGTTTCCGCGAAGGTAAATTCTGGCTGAACATCTTTGAAATCATCATTGCAAGCTTTAGCATTTCTCCCAAGTCCGGAGATTTGTTCTTTTCAGCTGCTTTTTTGTACTGGCAGTTTTCACAAATTTCCTTGAGTTCAGTATTCATACGCTACCCCCCAAAAAAAAGACTATCAATACATTATATGAGGAAACACAAAAAGTGTTAAAAAAATGCGGGATAACTTTAACTTGTTATCCCTGTGATCTGCCTATTCGAAGGTTTTCAACAACTGCTCAAGCTGCTCTATCTCCTGCTTGGAGAGAAAGGGCTGCACAAATTGAAAGAGCTTCTCCTTATCCTCTGCCGTAATCTTATCCTTACCGGAGGCTTTCCGCACTTTATTTACTTCTTCGATAAGGTCCTCTTCGCTCATGTGGGAATACTTCTGAAGCATTTCACTCAGAAATTCCGGGTTTAAGTAATTCAAGCATTATCCCTCCTAACTTCATCTCTAATATTATACGCTGTTCAGGTCAATGTGTTTCGTTAAAAATTAAAAGGATAAGTAATGGTATCAATATAGACAGCCTGTTTATCCGGTGTTTAGGAGGCACCGTGGCACGGCTGCCGACTTCCTGTAAATTAATACTCCCGGAACTGGCCCGGGCCTGCTGAAGATCTTCGGTAATTATACTGGCAAGGGTGGCAATATTATATGAGGATACCAGTCTATCTATGATTTTACAACACTTGTTATCAACAAATGGCTTGAGAGCGTTCAGCAGGCTGATCTCAGGGGTAGGGTTTTCCCTGAGACTTTCGTTTCTTGATTTTATAATTTCTTCAAAAGGATTAATGTATTTTTCCCTTAGTTTTTCCATAATGACTTCCATGATTTCTATCATATCCTGGTCAAAGTTTATGCTAATTTTCCTCACCCCCCTGGAGCCTACCGAAGATTTTTTCTAGGTTTATCAAACCCTTACCCTGAGCATAGGGTGGAAAGCCAAGGTCATCCGCGGAAGACATCAACAGTTCCTTTACCTGGTTATTTGTGTATCTTGGATACATCTGGTGTATAAGAGCCGCGCAACCGGATACGACGGGGGCAGCCATCGACGTTCCTGAAAGCGATTTGTAAAGTTCACTGTCGTTTTGCCCGGGAACAGCCAGGGATATGATATCAACCCCCGGAGCAACTATATCAGGCTTCACCGCGCCTCTTTTTGTTGGTCCCCGGCTGGAAAAATTCGCTATGATATCATCGCGGGTTGAAGGTGTATTCCTGTCATCAAGGGCTCCAACGGTTATAATGTCCGGGCATATTCCCGGGGATGATATTGTATATTTCTTCGGGCCTTCGTTGCCGGCTGCAGCTATTACGGTAATTCCCCTTTCCCATGCCGCTATGGCGGCTTTGTCCAGGGGTGAATAGCTGGAGTTTGCCTGGTTTCCCAATGAGAGGTTCAGTATTTTAATATTATACTTGGATTTGTTATCCACCACCCATTGTATAGCAGCAAGCACGTTGGAAGTATCTCCGCTGCCATCCTGGTCCAGAACCTTGACAGCGATAATGCTTGCTTCCGGGGCAACACCCGCGTATTTGCCCTGGGAACTGTAGCCGTTTCCTGCAATGCAGCCGGCCACGTGAGTTCCATGTCCATTATCATCATACGGATACCTTTTATTATTCACAAAATCCTTAAAAGCGATTATCCTGTTATTTGGTTTCACCAGGTCGGGGTGTGAAGCAACGCCGGTATCTATTATAGCGATACCGACACTTTTACCTGTATATTTTGAGTTTATGAGACGTGTCTCTTTGATTGTTTCCCTGGCGTTATCCATGTGAATAAAAACCTTTGCATCGTCTGACAGATATTTCACCTCATCCAACAAGGCGATTTTTTTGATAAAGGAAGCCGGCATCTCGACGGCTACGGCGTTGATTAAAGGTAGGTGATGCTTGATTTTTACTTCGGGGAAACGGCAAATACATTTTTCTATATGGCAAGAAGGAATACGTTTATCGTGGTATACAATTGCAGAAACCTTACTTTCACTGTTGGTACGCACCTTAGTAACAAGGGACGGGTCTATTGACCTGCTGCTATAAGGATTGTTCATTAAATTTTTAAGCAGCAAAAGAAAAAGCAGTTCTCGTATAAAAAGCATTATTTTTTTCACCTCTCTAAAATGTACCTACAATATTCTATGGGCGCCGGTGCGAAATTGCTATCGTTGTATAACTGATAGATGAAAAATCATCCATGGACTTATCGGGAATATGCCTTTATAATATTAATAAGATATTATGTAAACTAAAGGGTGGTTGCAATGCGAAGGAAAAGGTTGCTAATAGGATTTCTTGTGGTTGCAGTTCTGTTGGCCATAAGCACGTCAGCATATTTATATAAAGCGGGAAAACAGGAGACTCAAGAACTCTCCTTTGTTGACTTTATGAAACTGGCTGACGAGGGCAAAATAAAAATAGTATACTTAAACGATAATTCCTTGATCCAGGGAGAGCTTGTTGATGGAACAAAATTCTTTACAGAAAACCCCAGGAGTGAAAACTTTAAACAAACTCTTTTGCTTTTAGGCATTAAAGTGGAGGAAGGACAAAGAGGGGATGTTTTTGCTTCAGTGTTTAGGGGACTGCTCTTGGTAGGCCTGTTGGTTTCGTTTATATGGCTGATTTCCAGGATCATGAATAAAGGAAATGCTCCTTCATATAAGGACCCTGTCGATAAGCTGACCACTATGCAGTGCGAGACGATCGATGATGTAGGTGTAACCTTTGATGATGTGGCGGGAAACATCGAAGCAAAGGAAAGCGTTGCAGACATAGTTGATTTTTTGAAGAGACCTGAAAAATTTGCACGGATGGGTGCAAGGATGCCCAGGGGGATTATCTTTTACGGTCCTCCGGGGACCGGTAAAACGCTTTTAGCCAAGGCTGTTGCCGGTGAAGCCGGGGTACCGTACTATGCGTTCTCCGGTTCGGATTTTGTGCAGGTTTACGTTGGAGTAGGGGCTGCCAGAATCAGGGATGTGTTCCGAAAGGCCAGGGAAAAGGGCAAATGTGTCATTTTCTTTGATGAGATAGATGCCCTGGGCAAAAAAAGAGATGGATTCAACGGAGGCAGTGAAGAGAGAAGCCAGACTTTGAACGCCTTACTGACCGAAATGTCGGGCTTTAATGCAAACGAAGGCATTGTCGTTATAGCAGCAACCAACAGGCTGGATGTGCTTGATGAAGCACTGCTCAGGCCGGGTAGGTTTGACAGGCAGGTTGAGATCGGACTGCCGGATGTAAATGAGAGAAAGGAAATACTCAGGATTCACTGCAGAAACAAACCTCTGTCTGAAAACGTAAGTATTGAAAAACTCGCCCAGCAGACGGTATACTTCAGCGGGGCACAGCTTGAGAGCTTATTAAACGAAGGTGCAATACTTGCGGCTAAAAGGGGAGCAAGATTTATTGAAAATGAGGATATTGACAGAGCGTTTTATACGGTGATCGCCGGGGCAGAAAAGAAAGACAGGAGCGCGATTTCCAAGGTGGACCGGGAGGTAACTGCGTATCATGAAGCAGGACACGCTCTTGTTACCAAACTGGTTGCTCCGGAAAACCGGGTTACCAAGGTGACTATAATACCCAGTACAAGGGGAGCGGGCGGTTTCAGCGTGTCCCTTCCGCCGGATAGAATGTACAGGAGAAAGAAAGAGATGGAGAACAGCATCAAGATTGCGCTGGGAGGCAGAGCAGCGGAGGAAATAATCTTCGGAAAGGATAATATAACTACCGGCGCTTCCAATGATATTGAAAAAGTTACCCAGATAGCGTCAGCCCTTGTTAAGCGGTTTGGCATGGGGGATAAAACAGGTATGCTCAACTATGACATGCTGCACTCAAACAGGGGTGATCATAACGGGGAGATACTAAGTGAGTGTAAAGCGCTTGTAGAAAGGTTTTACAAGGAAACTACAGAACTGCTTATTGAAAACAAATATCTTCTTGATAGAATTGCCAAGGTTTTGCTAGCGAAGGAGACAATTGACGAGGAGTGCCTTGAACGTATAATGAAAGGCGAGGCGGATATCCACCCCGGCTCCTTGGAGCAAGAAGTTGAAGCGACGACGGCAAAATCAGCGGTGATAGCATGACAATCGGGGACATTCCCAATGAGAGGTGAGAGGTTAGAAGTGGGAGGTTGGATTTTAGTATTGCTCTCCAGCACTTCCAAGATTCCAACATCTAACATCCCACTTCACACTTCCCAGACAGGGATGTCCTCCTTTCTTCAGTTGTCAGTTAACAGATAACAGAGATTCAGTTGCCAGTGATCAGTGATCAGTGACTAGAATCTAAGATCTAGGGCCTAGCACCTAGCACCTAGGACCTGTGAACTGTGATCTAGCATTTAGCATTGTGATCTTTCAACTACGAACTACGAACTACCAACTACGAACTAGCAAAATAAAACGTTGATTAAAACAATAGATAAAATGATGTTTTAACGCTCTGGTGGTATAATTAAGGAAAGGCTGTGTGTAAAAATCAGGGGGTACATATAATGAAGAAGGCGGACAGAATTTTCATTAACGGAGAGGTTGTAACTGCAGACGCATATAACAGGGTTTTTGAAGCTGTTGTGATATCTCAAGGGAGAATAATGGAATGCGGGACCAGCGATGCTATTAAAGAACTGGCAGGCCCGGAGACCGAAATAGTTGATTTGAAAGGCAAATGCGTGTTGCCGGGCTTCATTGACAGCCACGTCCATTTTATGCAGACCGGATTGAACGGTCTTGCCATTAACCTAAGGGAGGAAGCATCCCTGGATGGAGTCCTTCAAAGGATTAAGGAGGAGGCGCCGAAATATTCAGGAAGCACAGTCATCCGGGGCATAGGCTATGACGAGGATAAACTAAAAGAAAAAAGACCGCCAAACCGGTGGGAGCTTGACCGGGTTTGCCCTGATAAGCCCCTCTGGCTGTGCAGGGTAGACAGTCATTCGTGCGTAGTGAATACAAGAATGCTGCAGCTAATTGACCTTGAGGGCGTGGACGGAGTATCTGCCGATGGCAGTGGTCAGCCCGACGGAGTGCTCAGGGGCAAAGCCAACAATCGGGTAAGAAATATAGTCTACGATATGATTGATGATGATACACGGAGAAAAGCGGCATTCTATGCCCAGGAGAAAGCATTTGAGGTGGGAATCACCACCTTGAACGCCCTTGAGGGAGGCAAGCTTTTTCATGATAATGATTTTATCGTTTTAAACAGAATGAAGGATGAGCTTACACTGGATGTTGAAATATTTTTTCAGACTGTTGATGTGGAGAAGGCTGTGGCGATGGGGGCCAACCGGGTCGGTGGCTGCATCATACTCGACGGGTCAATAGGATCCAGGACCGCTGCTATAATAGATGATTACCTGGACGAAGCGGGAAACAACGGCGTGCTGTATTATACCCAGGAGGAAATTGATGAATTTGTGAGAAAGGCGCACCGGGCAGGTCTTCAGATGAGTGTGCATGCGATAGGCGAAAGGGCGATTGACCAGATACTGCAAGCATACAGTAGAGTGCTCGCTGAAAACCCGGCAAAGGATCATCGCTACAGGATTGAACACTTCGAACTGCCTACCTGTGAACAAATAGCACTCGCAGCACAACTGGGGATTATTCCGTCGACACAGCCTGCCTTTGATTTCTACTGGGGCGGTGAAAATGGAATGTATGCAATGCGCCTTGGCAGGGATAGGGCTTTGAGAATGAATCCGCTGAACAGTATCATAAAGGGCGGGTGTATAATACTGGGAGGTTCCGACAGCGACGTAACCCCCATGAACCCGCTGCTCGGGATACATGCGGCGGTGAATCATACAAATCCTGCGCAGAGATTATCTGTAATCGATGCAATAAGAATGTTCACAATAAACGGTGCATATGGTGTGTTCAAGGAAGATGAAGTAGGCACCATAGAAAAGGGAAAAATTGCAGACCTTGTGGTGCTTGAAGAAAACCCTCTGAAAGTTGACGCCAGCAGGATAAAGGATATAACGGCACGCTCCACGGTTAAGAGAGGGTTCGATGTATATACCGCCTGATTTTCAGGCGGTTTTTTTTATTTTATTGCAGTGATAATATGTTTATAAACGTCTATATTAAGGAAAGGGGACACACCGCTGCTGCGCAGGTATTCCTTGTTGCGGAATGTCCCCGATCGGAAGGAAAGGGGGGGAGAGATGAATCCAGAAGAACTCCTAATCAAAAAGGCAGCCGAGGGTAGCAAGGCAGCGTTTGAAGAGCTGGTTGAGAGGTATAAGGCTTATGTATTCGCAATAATACTGAATTTTATCAGGGACAGTCATCAGGCTGAAAACGTTGCCCAGGAAGTGTTCCTCCAGGTATACATCTCTTTACCCCGGTACAGGTATGAGGGATTCAGAACATGGATAGGCAGGATAGCCACCCATAAAGCAATAGACTGGAAAAGAAAAGAGGGAAGGGTGGCGGAGAGGGAGAAGCCCGTTGACATGCAGCAGTTTTCACAAAGGGAGAATGTGTCCGGTAGACTTGAAGACGAGCTAGTTTTAAACGAGGACAGGGAAAGGTTAAAGGTCCTGTGCGATGGTCTCCCCCCCAGGTACAGAACCATTGTCAGGGATTTCTATTATGAAGGGAAGAGTTACAGGCAGATTGCCGAAGAAGAAGGCATAGCTGAAAAGACGGTGGAATCAAGGCTTTACAGGGCCAGAAAAATCCTCAAGGAAAAGTGGAAGGAGGGAGATTAAAGGATGCACTTTACAGAACAGGAATGGGTTGAGTTTGTAAATGGACGTACGGAAGAGAGAAAAAGGAGAGCCATGGAAGAGCACCTGTATGAATGCGGTGAGTGCGTGGAAATGTTCTTGTCCTGTATTACCAAGCGGCATATAGAAAGTGCAGAGAATACGCTCTCTCCGGAATTTACCCGGAACGTGATGGCCAAAGTGGAATGGGGAGAAAGAAAAAAGGAAACCAGCGTCGGGAGATACAACGCATTTTGCTATTATGCAGCGGCGGCCTGTATCACCATAATGCTTATGGGTGCGGGGGTATTTGAAGGACTCGCAAAAACCATACCCTATATTTCTAAGCTACAGGTTGATAACAAGGACGTTATCCGCCTGGAAACGGGCGATCTGGTGAAGTTTGGGTGGTCTGACACATTGATGGATAAAACACTATCTGTATTTGATGCAATAAAACCGAAGGAGGTTTTACCTTGAAAAGAAAGAGTAAGCTTGTGGTATTTCTGTTATCCGTTATACCGGGTTTAAGCCATTTTTACCTGGGGCTGATGTACAGGGGATATATATTCCTGGGAGCGGCTGCGGCTAATGTTTTTGTTGTTATGGGCCTTACCATACTTATGCATAATAACGATCCACTGGTACTGCTCCTGGGACTGCCCATAATCTGGTTTGCTGCACTGGTGGATAGTATAATGCTCACGGACAGGGTCAATATGAAGCTTATAGGAGAAAACAATAATGGTGAATTAGTATATCATGGAGAAGAGCAAATAGGTAAAGATTACAGCGGAGATGATATGAAAGTACAGAACAAAAAGATACTCACCTGTTTATTTTCGGTTGTTCCGGGCGCCGGGCACATGTACCTGGGCTATCAAAAGCAGGGGCTGGAATTGATGACATTGTTTTTCTTTTCGTTCTTCTTTATCGATTGGCTCAGGATCAGTTTTTTCATGTTCACCATTCCGGTAATCTGGTTCTACAGCATGTTTGATGCTCTGGGCAAGGTGAGCAGGGAGGAAACTATGGAGGATGATAAATACCAGGTTTCGCTGTTCGATTTCATAAAGGATAACAGTTCAGGAATAACCGGTTCAAAGGTGCTTGGGTTTGGGCTGGTCGGGATAGGGCTGCTGCTAATCTTCGACAGGATAATATCGCCGCTGATAACCTATCAGGTTAGAAACTACCTGCAGACGGGCATAGTGTCCTTCCTCTTCATATTCGGGGGGATCCGGATACTGTTGAGCGGCAGACGGCAGGATGCTGAAAACAAGGATGAGGATGTTGAAGCCAAGGGGAAGGAGGCTGAGGAAAAATGCGAAGGTGGAGAGTAGGAACCCTTTCCCTGGGAATTCTGCTGCCAGACCCAAAGCAACTGGGGGGAAGCGCCGGATGGCGCGTGAGCGAGTACCAGCCGGATAGCTCCAATGGGCAGGCACGGTTTAAGGGAACCGTGCAGTGGGGCGATGGCCGCCACAGGATTACCATATTGAATGGCGGTGAAGTTCTGGTGGATGAAATATAGCACAAATTAAAGGATCCTCAACGACATAGTTGAGGATCTTTGATTCAGAATAGGGACATCAGCGATTATACCTCTTCTTCCGCCGGTATGCATATTCTCTGTCCTATGAAAAGAGCATCGGGGTTAATACCGGGATTGGCGCTCAGCAGCACATCCAACCTGACATTGAACCTCCTTGCTATTGAATAAAAGGTATCGCCCCTCTGGACTGTGTAAGGCTCGGTACCTTCCGGGCAGGGAGGATAGACCTGTTGCCGGGGTATACATATGGTTTGGCCTATTTGAAGGAACATAGGATTCACCATCGGATTCGCCGATATAATTGCCTGTACGGTCGTATTAAATTGTTGAGCCAGCCTATAGAAGGTATCTCCGGCTCTGATAGTATATGCGATAGTGTTTGGAGGGCATTGTCTCCAGAAGCTATACACTTATACTTCACCTCCTCATTATAGGGTATTCACGCGGTCACAATATGTTATTAAATCTGCATATAAAATTATGCTATTGACCTAATTGCTTTTTGCCGATGACAGTCCGAACAGGCTTCCCACAATCCCCAGGATTGCGCTCAGGGACATAACCACAATGATCATTCCGGAAACAAGCGCTTCACGGGGCGGCAAGGGAATGAAGGGAAGGGGACCTGCCATCTGGATATAAACATGCTTCAATGCGAATGCTGCCAGAGCCGCCGCCAGCATACCGCCGCCTAAGGTTAACAGCAATCCCACCAGCAAAAACGGGAATGCGATAAAAAATTCAGGCGCACCTAACAGCCTCAGCGTGTCTATTGGCTCCCGGTTGTTGAATATCCCCAGCCTGATGATATGGGATATGATAACCAGTGTGGATATGCCCACAGCAGCTACAACCAGGTATCCCAAAGAGTTCAATACGCCCGCGATATTACGCAGACGGTCCAAAACCGCCCTGTTATCCCTGACATGTTGAATACCCGTCAAGGTACCTAACTCTTCCAGGACAGTATCCATTTTCTCCAGGTAGATTTTCACCTCGATGAAAGGACTGAAGGGATTATCATCAAAAAATTCCAGGACACGGGCTTCTTTCCCCAGGATTGCCGCCATCCTGTCGTAGGCTTCATCTTCAGCAACCACCCGCACCTCTCTCACACCCTCAATACCTTTAATTTTCCCTAACAACTGCATCACATCGCCATCACCAATGCTTTCATCAAAAAAAACATTTATTTCGGCCTCCTCCTGGATGGCTTTAACAACTTGAGCGCTTATCCACCAGCAGGAAATGACCATGGCAAGAATAAAGAAAATGAGGCCGGTACTGAAAAGAGAAAAAATATTAGACAACAAGTTCAACCGGATTACCGTTTTCGCTTCTTTGAGGAAGTAAGCTGCATTATAAAAAAAGTTCTTCATCTTATGTTTATCCCAACCTTTCCCAGTTCATGCTTCCTTTTTCCATCCGTATATGCTTGGCATCTTTTTCACCCTCAATCAAATGGGGTGCATGGGTGGTAATAATAACCGCCGTTTTTTTATCTTTGAAGGAAGTCAAAAGCTCCAATATTTTCAAGGCATTGTCCTTATCCAAATTACCTGTGGGTTCGTCCGCCAGTATCAATGCCGGCTTTCTGGCCACTGCCCGGGCTATGGCGACCCTCTGGCTCTCCCCCCATGACAGGTTTTCTACAAGCGAATGCGCCTTGTGCTCCAACCCCACCTTTACCAAGGCGTCACCGGCGTTTTTCTTTAACTGGCCGGGAGGAATATCTAGAAACCGCATACCCAACATGACATTTTCCATAGCTGTTCTGCCTTTTATCAGCCTGAATTCCTGGAAGACGGGTCCGATCGCCATCCGGAGCTGCCTGATTGCCGCAGCCTGACCTTTAACAACAGGCTGTCCCAGCACCTTTAAGGAACCCATTGTCGGATACTCAGCTCCCATGAAAAGCTTTAAGAGGCTGGTTTTCCCAGAACCGTTGGAACCCGTGATATACACTATCTCACCGGGTTCAACCCGTAGGTCAATATTTTTTAAAGCCAAGGTACCGTCAGGATACCTCAAGCCGACGTCTTTTGCTTCAATCATTTTCGTCGCCTCCTAACCATGCGCTAGAATAAAACCGGTTCAATCAGCAATTCCAAATAACCATCGTGAATCTCTATGGAACGTACGATGCTGTTGCCCAGCAGCGGCTTAAGATCCAGCTCAGGGTAACCTTCCCGAAACAATGCTTCGATGGACCCGCTCTCCAGCGGCATCCCATAAAAACTGCCTTCTTTCACCTCGAATTTTAAGGTGTGCCCATCTGGAATCACAAAAGTCCCTGCCATGACAAGATTTTTTTCTGGCATTCTCATTTCAACTCTACCCTGTGAAAAGTGGAATACCATCTCCGGGAGACGGGGATCCCCTGCCATTATATCATTAAATGCTTTCTCATCCATGGTCCCCTTGATGTTATAGAAAGAAAAAGTTGTTTTCAATGCATAGGCTGGCAAGTCGCCCTCTTCAATGACACGGGAGAACTCCTTCATAGTTTCGGAAAACGTAGGCTTAAGCTCGTCCCACATCTGCTGTAAGCCGGTTAGAAACGTTTGGTAATACTCCCTTTCTTCAGCCAGGGATACCAGGTATGCCTCCTGTTCCTCTTTTAATTGCATTTTCTTATTTCGGGATTCTTTCAACTGTTCCTGTTTCTCCTTCATCAACGCAAGTTTTTCAGCCTGTTTTGTTTTTTCAGCCAATAGCTTATCTTTACTTGCTTCCAGCAGATCCAAAAGCTCTCCCGTGTTGCGGGTGAGATCCATCAAGATATTTACGCGCCTAAGAAAAGCAGCCAGGCTGTCTGAATCCAGAATGATTTCAAGATAAGAGCTCGGCCCTCTCCTCTGATAACTCTTTAGAACCTGTTTCAGGCCTTCCTTGTTTTTTTCAAAGGCGATTTCTTCGCTTGCAATTGCCGCTGCCAAACTGTTCATCTCCCAGTTTATAGCTTCTATCTCCTCTGCAAGCTCCTTTTCCGCCCTCTCCATCTCTTCAATCTCTTGTACCAGGCCAAATAGCTTTTGGAGGATTTCTTTCTCTTCTTTAGAAATAGCAACGAGTTTTTCTTCGATTTTCGGAAAGGATTCTGCTTGCCCGGTAACCATGCTTGCGGAAAAAAGTACCCAGACAAAAGCAATTGCCAGGCCAGGAATCAAAATTGTCATCATCTTTCCTGTCTTGAACATATAATCCCTCCTTCCGTTTACCTTCATCGGCTTTCATATCTTTAATTAAATAGAACTATCCTGTTTTTTGCAAGCGTTTATTTTATAAATGACATTCTATAAAAGGTTCAGAATTAGCATCCCATGTTTACATTTTTAACAGCGTTAGTGTATAATCCAACCTTAGAAGGGTGAGTTGCTCTTAATTATTTCCATATTACTGCCTTATTCCAAGCAGATACAAGCATCTGCAGGCACGGTAGTTTTAAGTGTGAAAGATCAATTAATGGCATACAATTTGCTTATATACTTATAAAGGATATACTTACTGTGGGGTGATAAGATGATAAGGACATTTGAAGAAATACTCAGCAAAGCAACGGAGAAAGGGCCGAAGACCATCGCCGTGGCAGTGGCTCAGGATGAGGATGTTCTTAAGGCTGTGTATGCTGCCTACAAGTATGGCATAATCAATGCCGTTTTTGTTGGTGATAAGGAGATAATCGAGAGCATTGCCCGGGAAAACGGTATCGACCTTGACGGTTTTGAGATTATCGATGTGAAGGACAAGGCTGAGGCGTGCAGGATAGCAGTGGAGCAGGTGAGAAAGGGCAAGGCCTCAATGCTCATGAAGGGATTTGTAGACACGTCGGTTGTACTGAAGGCGGTACTGGATAAAGAAGCCGGATTGATGTCAGGCAGCCTTTTAAGCCACGTGGGGGTGCTTAAGGTGGAGGGATACGACAGGCTGTTCATTTTAAGCGATGCGGCGATGAATATTGCGCCGACCCTGGAGGAAAAGGTCAAAATCATTGAGAATGCCGTGAAGGTGGCGCATGCCCTGGGCAACGACAACCCAAAGGTTGCGGTGCTCTGCGCCGTGGAAAAGGTTAACCCGAAGATGCAGGCTACCCTGGACGCCGATGAGCTGGCGAAGATGAATGAAAGGGGAGAGATCAGGGGTTGTACTGTCGGAGGGCCCTTTGCCCTTGACAACGCCGTATCGGTTGAAGCCGCAAATCACAAAGGGATAAAACACCCCGTTGCGGGTCATGCCGATGTACTCATCACACCGGATATAGAGGCCGGGAACCTGCTGAACAAGTCCATGGAATACTTCGGGAGGGCTGAGAAAGCCGGGATAATTATGGGTGCAGGGGCCCCGATTGTGCTTACTTCAAGGGCAAGCTCGGATGAATCAAAATTGAATTCCATAGCTCTGGCAGTGTTGATTTCCAGCAAATAAATAATAGGGGGACATTCCGCGGCAAGGAACTTTAATTGGGACATTCCTTGGCCATAAAGGAATACCAAATATGAAGGTGTGTCCCATGGCCTTATAGGCGCAGCGGTGTGTCCCATTACATTAAAAAAAGGGGGACGCATGATGAAAGAAACCTATAGGATTTTAGCTGTCAATCCTGGCTCAACATCAACAAAGATAGCTGTATACGATAATGAGCAGCCGGTTTTTGAAGAGGTGCTCCGGCATCCCGTTGAAGAGATTAAAAAGTATGCAGCCATCTGTGACCAGTTTGGCTTTAGAAAGGAAGTAATAGTCAACACCTTAAAGGAAAAGAAAATCAGCCTTGATTCCCTGGATGCGGTGGTAGGCAGGGGAGGCAATATGAAGCCGGTTGAAGGCGGTACATATAAGGTCAATCCGCAGATGGTGGAGGACCTTAAGGTAGGGGTGATGGGACAGCACGCTTCCAACCTTGGCGGCGTTATAGCCTTTGATATAGCAAACCAGCTCGGTCTGGAAGCCTTCGTTGTAGACCCTGTTGTGGTGGATGAGTTCGAGGATCTGGCAAGGGTATCCGGTATGCCTGAGATTCAGAGGAAATCCAAGGACCACCCGTTGAATCAGAAGGCTGCAGCAAGACAGGCAGCTTCGGAACTCGGTGGTGAGTACAGCCAGTTCAATTTTATTGTTGGGCATCTGGGAGGCGGGATTTCAGTAGGGATACACAGGAAGGGCAGGATTATCGACGTAAACAACGCGCTGGACGGAGACGGCCCGTTTTCCCCTGAGAGAACAGGCGGCCTCCCTGTCGGGTCGCTTATAGATATGTGCTACTCAGGCAAATATACGAAAGAGGAGCTCAGGAAGAAGATAGTCGGAGGCGGCGGATTGGTTGCGTACCTCGGAACAAACGACGGCCGCGAGGTTCAGAAGATGATCAAGGCCGGGGACCAGAAAGCGCGGTTGATATATGAAGCCATGGCATACCAGATAGCCAAGGAAATAGGGGCAGGGGCTACTGTTCTCAAGGGTGAAGTGGATGCAATCATTCTGACCGGAGGGCTGGCCTACGATGATGAACTTATGAACTGGATCAAAGAACGGGTAGGGTTTATTGCCAGGGTTATGGTGTATCCCGGGGAGTTTGAGATGCTGGCAATGGTTCAGGGTGTGCTCAGGGTCTTCCGGGGACAGGAAGAAGTAAAGATATATAAGTAAATATTTCTAGAGGGAATTACGTGGCGTTCACAGAATATATATATGCTATTGCAATTAAACGGTTTCTTGGCTATTATTAATGGAGGTAGGAACTGTTGCCGGATACTATTATTAGGAAAGGCAGGTACGCCATGGATTCCCGAATTTTATTCATTTCAACATACCCTGAGCTAACCGATATGGCAAAGGAATTATCACAGGAACTTGGAATACCCATGAAGGTGCACGAAGGGGGAATTATGAGAAATGGGCATCTATATGCCAAAAAGATGGAGAAAGACCTCGATGTTATAATAAGCTGCGGCGGAACTGCCGCAGCGATAAAAGAACTTGTGAGCATTCCTGTAGTGTCGATAGAAATCAGCACGGTGGATTTTCTCAATGCGCTGATAAAGGCCAGAGAATACGGAGATAAAATCGGATTGGTCAGCTACAAGTCGGAGAAGCTGGAGAACATAGAAAGCATGAGAAATGTATTGAACATGGATTTCAGCGTATTTCCGTACAGCGATAGAAGCGAACTGGAAGCAAGGATAGAAGATGCTACCGCCTTAGGGAAACTGACGATTGTAAGCATGGGCAGCTGTGTAATAGAGATAGCAAAAAACAAGCATCTCAACGGGGTTTTGGTTAAGAGCAGCAGGAGGGCAGTTGAACAGGCGATACTATCCGCAAAGAACATCAGCGATTTCGGAAAAAGGGAAAAGGAAAGGGCAGAACGGCTGAAGGCAATAATCGACTACTCCGGGGAAGGCATTATCGCCATAGACAAACAGGATGTGATTACAACATTCAACCCTGCTGCCGAGAAGATTTTTGAAACCAATGCACAGTCGGTTATAGGACAAAAAATTTCGAAGCTTAGACTTGGCAACGGCCAGAGTCTTGTCAACGGCGACCGCGGCTATGAGCTTGGAAAGGTAATGAAGGTAAACAATATTCAGGTAATACTTAACCGGGTCCCTATAATAGTGGATAAGGAACATGTCGGCATAATATTTACCATACAAGAGGTTTCAAAGCTGCAAAAACTGGAGCAGAAGGTCAGGACGGAACTGTATACAAAGGGTCTTGTCGCCAAACACCATTTTGAAGGAATTATCGGCGAAAGCCGGGTAATGGAAGAGGCAAAGGATAAGGCTGCGAAATTCGGCAGAACCTCAACCACTATATTGATAGAAGGAGAGACGGGCAGCGGAAAAGAGCTGTTTGCTCAGAGCATACACAATATAAGCGACAGGCGGGAGGGTCCCTTTGTAGCGATAAACTGCGCAGCCCTCCCGGAAAACCTGCTCGAAAGTGAGCTTTTCGGGTACGAGGAAGGGGCTTTTACAGGGGCCAAAAAAGGGGGGAAGCCCGGTCTTTTTGAGCTGGCCCACAGGGGAACAATTTTTCTGGATGAGATCGGAGGTATATCCCCAAGGCTCCAAAGCAGGCTTCTCAGGGTGCTCCAGGAGAAGGAAGTGCTGAGGATTGGGGGAGACTATATTCTGAACATCGACGTCAGGGTAATCGCCGCAACCAATACCAGCTTATACGAATTGGTGCAAAAAGGGAAATTCAGGGAAGACCTGTTCTTCAGGATTAACATACTGAATCTTAAAGTGCCGCCTTTGAGGGAAAGGAAAGAGGATATCCCTCTGCTGGTGAAGCACTTTGTTGAAATTATGAACCACGAACACAACACGGGCATCAAAGGAATTACCGAAGCCGGAATAGAAGTTTTAAAGAGGTATGATTGGCCGGGCAATGTAAGAGAACTGGAAAACTTTACGGAAAAAATGGTTATACTGGCGGAGAGCCCTGTTATAGAGGCCGATTTTGCCGAACAACTGCTTGCCGAACACGCCGTTTACAAAAACATAAACGCAAAACGGGGAAGCGTGTCTGATGATAGCATTATGATAAAGCTAGGGCAACTCAAGGATATGGAGCTTCAGATTATCGAAACGGTGAACAAACGCGTTAAGGGTGATAAGGCCCTGCTTGCCGAGAAGCTGGGCATCAGCCGGACAACGCTGTGGAAGAGGCTGAAGGATTTGGAGAATAGTAATTAGAATATTTTGTGACCTTTCGCTGTTGATTTTTATCGACAGCGCTATTGTTTTAATCATGTTAAAATAATTAACGGAAATTAAGATAGTTATTCAAAATAGAAACATATCCCTGTCTAAAACTTGAATGGAACGGTTAAAGAGTGTCTCAGGCTTATGCATGATAGGGTTTTAAGGGAATTCCACAAACGGGTCAAAAGTGGTATGGATTTTGCTTGTATATAATGAATTGTAGAGGGGCTGAATAAAAAGCCTACACATAAACATAAACACAGCAGAAGGAGGAAGTAAAGAATATGTCTGTTCAATTTATGATTATAGTTGCATATTTTGCTTTAACCGTGGGTATAGGTGTATACGCCAAAAAAAAATCGACCAGTTCTGATGCGTTTCACGGTGCCAAACTGGGCGTCCTGATGTGCGTCGCAGCCGGAACCGGTGAATGGCTGGGTGGAACTTCCACAACGGGGGTATCGGAATACGGCTATGCTTTTGGGCTATCGGGCGCATGGTATACGATATCAAATGGTATAGGTGTCATGGTGCTTGCCCTGCTGTTTGCCAAGCTATACAGGAGCCTGGAGACGGTAACGGTACCCGGAATAGTAGAGAAATTCATAGGTGTCAGGGCAAGGGTAGTTGCCAGCGTGCTGCTCACATTTGTAATGATAGTCGTGGGAACATCCCAGATTATTGCCGCCGGAACGCTGGGTGTCTCAGTGCTCGGCCTGAATTTTAATGTCTCGGTTATCGTTTTGGGTATAGGCTTTATTATTTATACTCTGGCCGGGGGCATGACAGCCGTCGGGTATACAAATATGCTGCACCTGGTTGCTATGTACGGAGGTGTAATACTTGCTCTGTTCTTAGTTGGGGGGGATATCGGAGGTCTAGCCGCTCTACAGACGGCGCTGCCGGCAAACCCATATTTCAGTTGGTTTGGTATAGGCACCCCAAAGGTTACCTCATGGATAATAGCCTCAATCCTTGGAGCTTGTACGGCCCAGGCGGGAATACAGCCTATACTTGCGGCAAGGGATGTCAAGGTGGCAAAGACAGCAGCAGTACTAACCGCGTTTGCGGTAGCACCCTTTGGAATACTTACTGCACTTCTTGGGATGGCTGCAAAGGTTAGATTCCCGGAACTGGCTAATGCCAAGCTTGCACTTCCCACCCTTATGATGAACCTGCAGCCGGTTGCGGGCGGCATTGTCCTGGCATCGATAATGGCTGCAATACTTTCGACCGTATCGCCGATAATCCTTGCATCGGGAACCATGTTTACAAAGGATATATATCACAGGATATTGAAACCAAATGCAACGGACAAGGAAGTATTGTTCATGTCGAGGTTCTCAACCGGTATTTCCGGGGTGCTGTGCATAGTGCTCTCGGTGTTCATGTACGGGAGCACCAGGATTCTGGATATGGTTTACTTTGCGTATACATTGAGGGGTTCGCTGTTCGTTATACTTCTTCTGGCAATCTACTGGAAGGGTACATCATCCAAGGGTGCGGTCTGGGCTATGGTAGCCACCGGATTCATCGGCTTCTTCTGGGTTGCCTACAAGGCCGTAGTCGGGCAGTTTCCGATACACCCTGAGCTTAACGAGACATATGCTGCGGTAATCGTTGCATTCATCACGACAATACTGTTCAGTTTAATGTTCAAGGACGGGAATGAAAGGACCGGAAATAATCTATCCGCATAGAAAGAGGTAATCAGATGAAAGGGAAAAACGCAGCAGTATATATGCTAACGCTCCTCTTATCCGTTGCAATACTGGCCGGCTGCGGAGACAGCGGCATCAAGAAGGTAAAGGAAAATGCAGATATAGTAAAAGAGTATAACGATGCGATCGGGACATATAACAAGCTGGCGTTATCCTTTACCTCGCTGGCGAGGTTGGTGGACGATGAGATTAAAAAAGGCGCAGCCTTCGACAAAGCGTTTTGGGATAAGTTCACGGAAGAAGAGAAAAAGGTGCTCACCCGTAAAAACGCTATGGAGAGCTATACTTTTAATTACAGGGAGATAGAAGCGGTTATGGATGAAATACGCCCGTTCATCGCCAATGTTGAGAGATACCTCAAAGCTGCTTCCGAGTACAGGGAAGGTGGGGGTGACGCGGATAGGGAGAAGTTTGCAGCATCCCACCGGCAGTTGTATAACGATATGATGGAGCAGAGTTCCAGGATAGTAAATAAATTCGACGGGATATATAACAGCTTTGTCGTGGGAAACGACTAGATCTCAGTTGCAGAAAGAATATCCCTGATGAAAGGAGTATGAGACATGAATAGGGTAATTGTCAACACCGACTGGTGTAAAAGGTGCGGCATTTGCGTAGAGTTCTGCCCTGTAGAGGTCTTTACACAGGAGGTAGACGGGACGCCTGTGCCTGAGCACCTTGAAAAATGCACGGGGTGCAGGATGTGTGTCCTGAGGTGCCCGGACTTCGCAGTGGAAGTGGAGGTGGATAAGGATGGAACAAAATAGAAGAATAAGATTTATTCAGGGCAACGAGGCTATAGCCGAAGGGGCTATAGCTGCCGGGGCAAGGTTTTATGCGGGCTATCCGATAACTCCTTCATCGGAGGTGGCGGAAGTATCATCGGTACGCCTGCCGCAGGTAGGCGGCTTATATGTGCAGATGGAAGATGAGATAGGCAGTATAGCCGCAATAATAGGGGCCTCGGTTGCCGGTAAAAAATCATATACTGCCACCAGCGGTCCGGGTTTCTCGCTTATGCAGGAAAACCTGGGTGTTGCGGTAATGGCCGAAGTGCCTTGTGTGATCATCGACGTGCAGAGGTCCGGACCCAGTACCGGCCTGGCTACAAAACCCGCCCAGGGTGATGTCATGCAAAGCCGCTGGGGCACCCATGGCGACCATGGCATTATAGTAATCTCACCATCGTCTGTGCAGGATTGCTATGACCTTACAATACAGGCGTTCAACCTTTCGGAAAAATACAGGACGCCCGTGATTTTCCTGGCCGACGAGATCGTTGGTCATATGAGGGAAAAGGCAGTCCTGTGGGAGCCATCCCCGGATCAGATCATCAATAGAAAGAAACCGACCTGTGATCCCAAGGATTACAAACCTTTTAAACCCGACGAAGACGGGATTGCACCCCTGGCGGCTTACGGCAGCGAATACGTATTCAGGGTTTCAGGGTCAACTCACGATGAGACGGGATTTGCCAATAGCAAGCCCGACAACGCCGATAGGTTTATAAGGCATTATACGGATAAGATAGAGAAGAACAAAAAAGATATTGTTATACTGAGAAGGTTCAACCTTGAAGATGCCGAGTACGCGATAGTTACCTTCGGCTGTTCAACCAGGTCGGCCCTGGAAGCGATGAAGATTGCAAGGAACATGGGTAAGAAGGTAGGGGTACTGCAGCTTGTCACGCTGTGGCCCTTCGCGGATGACGGAGTCAGGGAGCTGTGCCGCAAGGTCAAAGGTGTAGTTGTGCCCGAGATGAACCTCGGCCAGGTTATCCGGGAGCTCAAACGGGTAAACGAGAACAATATACCTATCGTAGGCGTAAACAAAGTGAACAGTGAAGCAATCACTCCCTTTGAAATACTTGCCGGAATCGAGGAGGTGGAGAGATGAGCAATATGAAATTTGACGATTACTTGGTTAAGAACAAATTTCCACTATTCTGGTGCGGAGGATGCGGAAATGGAAACGTACTGGGAGCAATAGTCAGGGCCTTTGAGGAACTGCAGCTTGACAGGAAGAATACGGTGGTAGTTACCGGGATCGGATGCTGGGGAAAAGCCGATGATTACATCAATACAAACGCATTTCACGGGACTCATGGGAGGGCGCTGGCCTTTGCTACCGGTATAAAGCTTGCCAACCCTGAGCTTAAGGTGCTGGTCCTCATGGGGGACGGCGACGGAGCAACGATAGGAGGAAATCACCTCATCCACGCAGCAAGGAGAAATGTAGACCTTACCGCAATAGTCGTTAATAATCTCAACTATGGCATGACAGGAGGCCAGTATTCGGGTACGACACCGGAGGCAAGCTACACCAGCACCTCGCCCTATGGACACATTGAGCAGGGTTTTGACCTCTGCAAGCTGGTTGAAGGAGCGGGCGCGCCCTATGTGGCGCGGGGCAGCGTGTACAATATCGTTCAACTGCAAAAGTTGATCGTTGAAGCGCTGAACAAGAAAGGGTTTTCCTTTGTTGAAGCGATTGCTCCCTGCCCAACGCATTTCGGCCGCCGCAACGGCATGAAAACCGGACCCAAAATGCTGAATTGGATTAAGGAGAACTCGGTCAATATTAAACAGGCTGAAAAACTATCTCCCGAGGAGAGGGAGAAGAAGTTTGTGCTTGGAAAGTTTGTAGACAGGGACAAGGAAGACTACAGCACAAAGTACGAGAAAATATTCGCAATAGCTGAGAATGCTGAATAGAGGGGGGACAGTACATGAAGGAGAGATGGGAAATAATCCTGAGCGGGGTTGGAGGACAGGGCCTCATTGTAAGCGGGTCAATACTCGGTGAAGCTGCTACGATTTATGAAAACAAGAACGCCACTTTGACCTCCTCCTATGGTACTGAAACCAGGGGAACGTTTACAAAATCAGACATTATAATAAGCGATGGGGACATATATTACCCTGAGGTTATGAAGGAAGATGCCGTATTGGCCCTTGCCCAGGTAGCCTATAACAGGTATGTGGGAAGTTTGGATGAAGAAGCGGTGCTCATTTACGACAGCGGTCTTGTTGAGGATGTGAAGGCGTCCAGGGCAAAACAGCTCGGGTTCCCGATAACCGATATTGCCAGGGAACTGGGGAATCCGGCCGTTGCAAACATCGTTGCCCTTGGGATAATTGTAAAGCTGACCGGTGTCGTTTCACCGGAAGCTGTGGTCAAAGCCATAGAAGGCAGGTTCATTAAAAAACCTAGGGTTGTTGAACTGAATACAAAGGCGTTCAACCGCGGGATGGAATTGGTTAAAGACTAGTTGGAGGTGTTAATGTATGAATATCAGGTTTGCCGATAGGATGGAAGAGGTAAAACCATCAGCAATCCGTGAGATCTCCAGGCTGATACAGCAGACACCGGGCACAATCTCGTTCGCAGGGGGGTGGCCGGCGCCCGAGCTCTTCCCCACCGAGGAGATGAAGGCTGTATGCGTAAATATAATCGACGAAGATGGAAGAGAGGCGCTTCAGTATACATCCACCGAAGGATACCTGCCGTTAAGGGAATTCATAGCAAAAAGGATGGGAGCATCGGGAGTGGATATTGACCCGAAGGACATCCTTATAACCAACGGCTCCCAGCAGGGGTTGGATTTTTCGGGAAAGCTTTTCGTTAATGAGGGTGATGTGGTAATTTGCGAAAGCCCGAGCTATGTGGGGGCACTAAGCGCGTTCAGGGCTTATCTGCCAAGGTTTGTCGAGGTCCCAATGGATGAGGACGGTATGATTATTGAGGAGCTGGAGAAGGCACTGGCGCAGAATCCGGGTGCGAAGTTCATATACACCATACCGGATTTCCAGAACCCCACAGGCAGGACGCTTAGCCTTGAAAGGCGGAAGAGGCTGGTAGAGCTTGCCGTTAAATACGGTGTACCAGTAATAGAAGACAACCCGTACGGGGAACTCAGGTTCGAAGGGGAGCGACTCCCGGCAGTCAAGCATTTTGATACCGAGGGTATCGTCATTTACTTGGGGACAACTTCAAAAACCTTCTGTCCCGGTTTAAGGGTGGGATGGGTTGCAGCAAGCTCGGACATAATCAGGAAATATGTGCTGATAAAACAGGGTGCCGACCTGCAGGCCAATACCCTTTCCCAGAGACAGATAGCCAAATTCGCTGAGATGTATGATTATGATGCCCATGTCAGGGGTATTATCGATGTCTACAGGAAACGAAGGGACTTGATGATGGATATGATAAGAAAGGAGTTCCCGCTGAACATCAGCTATACCTACCCGAAGGGCGGCCTGTTTACATGGGTTGACCTTCCCGAGGGCATGGATGCCGCGGAGGTGCTGAAAAAAGCCCTTGAGCAGGGTGTCGCCTTTGTACCCGGCGAAGCATTCTATCCGAATGGCGGCAATGCAAACCACTTCAGGCTGAACTACTGCACCTCTTCGGATGAAAAAATTGTTGAGGGCATTAAGAGGCTGGGAAGGGTGTTGAAGGGACTGTAAAGGCTTGGCAAGAGCATAATATGCTTTATAAACCAAGGTGCCATCCGGTTTGCGGAATAAACCGAATGGCACTTTTTTTCTTCCGCTCACGTTAAAGGCACCAATTCGTCGGTGACTCGTTTGAGAATAATGCCTTTTTGATCATTGGACTTTAAGTGCTCTACAAGATTCTCCATGAGCAATTCCGAGCGGTTCTTATGGTCTCCATAGTCATCCAAGATTTTATCGGAAAGTCCCCTTATTTCTTTTTTTGACACCGGCATTACGCAGTATTCCTTTATGGATTTGGGGAAAAATGAACCGTCCATAGCCTCCAGGTATTCATCCAGCGTATAGCTGCCGTCCGCGTTTTTGGTAAAGGTGATTGCCGCCGGAACAATACCGCCGCTGACCTCGGAGAGGGTTTTGCCGTAAAGCCTGTATCTCATATTGAAAACAGTTACAAAGACTTTAAGTTTATTTCCTTCCTCATAGCTGCCGAATATTGTAGGCGCAACAACGGTAAATCCGTCATTGGGCCGAGAGTATTGCTTAACCGCCGCATCGTAAACAAGCTGTTCTATGGGGTCTGAAACGTTCGCCTTAAAATCCGGCAGCTTTATTTCCTTCTGCTCATCTTTTGATGTTCGCTCAGCATCAAAGGACATGCCGTTTAGCCGGTCAATAAGGTTTTTAAGAGTACCGGCGCTGCCCGCATAGGAGCGGACATCCTCACCTATCAGTCTCTCAGTCATTTCTCTTGTGTATGTAAAAGTATACGATGCGTCATCATACTTGCCGGTGTTGTCCGAGATTTTGCAGTTTATGATGTCAACATTATCAATTAGACTAAACAGCAGTATGGAATTCCGGTAGAAAGCATCCCCGCTTATGACTCCCTGCACAGTAACATCGGAAGCGTCAGTCATAACCAAATTGATTGTTATTTCATAGGGCTGATTGGCCGTATGAAGCTCTACCGTACCGCGTACAATGCCTGCCGGCAGCGGCAGGGCATCGATGAGCGCGACGACCTTGCTGTTATTGCCCACATAGGGAGTTTTATTGGCAATTAGAACCTCAGCATCGTATTCCGGGTAGGTAATTGGCGCAGAAACATCCTCATTTTTCGGATTTGCCGTAAACGATACAATCAGGACAGCGGTTATAACAATTGCAGCCGCAACAACCCAAAATTTAGGCTTTTTATAGGCCAGGATATTTTTTATCCTTGATTTAATATTGCTCTCTCCAAAGGCAAGGGGACTGCCCATCAGCAAACCGCTTCTTTTAACCGAAAGTGAAAGCAGAGAATTCGAGTAGCTGCCTTTAATATCGTTGCCCAGTTTTTTAAGGACGCTTTCGTCGCAGGACATCTCCATATCCTTGCTCATCAATGCAAACGACAACCACATTAAAGGATTGAACCAATGGAAAATCAGCGCTAAAAACGCAAAGGGTTTCACAAGATAGTCCAATCTTTTTATGTGGGTTTGCTCATGTGCCAGAATATAGGACAGCTCGTTTTCGCTCATCCCCGCAGGAATGATTATTTTAGGCCTAATAAATCCGCATACGAACGGCGTGGTAATTCTATCGGCTTCAAAAATATTATCCCTTACAAGGGTTGCGGTTTTCACATTATCCATTACTTTTAAGTAAGAAACAATGCTATAGATAAGCAATAATGACACACCGACAATCCAAACATTGCTGGCAAATCCCATTGCGACCTGCATAGGGTTTGCACTGGCCATGGGTGCAGCAGGCGGTAGCGACGAATTGACAGCATTGCTTATACTACCAATTCCCACATCAACCGCAGGGTCCTGCATGAAGCCGATGTTGTAGGGAACATACTCCATTGCTCCTGAGCTTAATCGAGGATTATGCTGAAGGAAATTCAAAAAGCTAAAGGCGGAGTTGAAGCTAAAGGGGCAAACAAGCCTTATAAATACCGGCAGCCACAACACATAGGAGAAAATTTTGGGCGCTTTTATCAAGAGCATTCTTGCTGCAATTGCTGCAAGAGCCACATAGCTCGCGGTAATGCTCATATTAAGTACGGCAGTAAATAAGTCTGTCATTTTGTGGCCTCCTCTATGATACGTTTAAGTTCCTCGGCTTCCCTTTCGGTAATCTTCCTTTCACCCAAAAATGCCGTTAAAAACTGCGGCAGGGAGCCGTCGAAGACCTTTTCTATTACCGTCTGGCTTTCGTATTTTTGAGCATCCTCCTTTTTAACAATCGCTGAGACCGTTGCATCTTCATTTTTAAGTATTCCGCGTTCGCAAAGCTTTCTTAAGACCGTGTATGTCGTGGACTTTTTCCAGCCAAGCTTGTCACGGCTAAGCTTTACAAGTTCAGTTGAATTGATGGGCTCGTTTTTCCAGACTAAACTGGCAAATTTATATTCGGCGTCAAATAATTTGTACTGTTCCACAGCGGCCAACCTCCATAAGTTTATTGCAGTAGACCTTATATGCCTAAGTTTATCGGAATAGACCTGATTTGTCAATATGGTTCTTTTTTCTTTTTGGGGCATACTAATTTCATCAAATTACATCAGATGACAGATGACAGACGTCAGGGCAAGGCTAGAGGGTAAAACCCCAAAGGCATAACCCGGATGCCTGTGATCTGTGATCTGTGAACTGTGATCTAGTACCTAGCACCTGCGATCTGCCATCTGCGAACTAATGATTG